>Ga0102590_1000172_pt1 | contig 176857 bp, 155 predicted proteins | sample AraplaMF_Col_mMF_FD_76859 | JGI IMG/M metagenome (GOLD analysis project Ga0102590, IMG submission 76859) | Arabidopsis root microbial communities from the University of North Carolina, USA - plate scrape MF_Col_mMF | ecosystem: Host-associated > Plants > Roots > Endosphere | place: USA...
CGAACCCTATCTACAACTCAAACTCTTTAAAACATAGGGGGCTTTATTTTTCAGAAATAACAAATATCCTTGATCCTATTGCATTGTCGCCCGGGGAATCCTTGTTTTTAAATTTCCCCGGACAACAATGAATGTAAAATGTAAAATGTAAAATACTAAATGTAAAAGTTGATTCAATTGTACTCCATGTAACTGACTTTTACATTTGAAATTTTACATTTTTCATTTTACATTCTTCTTTTTTCCGCTGCCCAGAAAATAGCATTGCGGAAAAGCGTAGTATAGTTTACGTTATTAAACAGCTCCGGCGCATGCCCCATAAATATATATACATTACGGGCCTTGTAATGCGGGTTGGTCCAGATCACGGGATGATCGCCCATTTTTTTAGCCGATGCGGTTTTGTATGTGCTTTCATTTACGCTGGCAATTACATGCACATTAGGCCGGGGGCTTTTATCATAGGTATACCATTCCTCCTTCTCAATTAAAAAAGATGCCGGTATGCCTTTCATTACCGGGTGCTGTCCGTCTTCCACCTGCACGGTGCCATCTGCAAAATCAGGAATGTAATCCTTAAAACGGATGCTGCCCATAAAACGGTGAAACCATTGCCACATAGGATAGCCGTCAAACTCACCTAATAAGGTGGCATGGTGAAAACCGATCCATCCCCCCTGCCCGGTGTTAATGTACTGCTCAAAAGCCCTTACGGCTTTTTCTTTCCAGGCGTACGGCGGATAATCCAGCTGAATAAAAAGCTGGTATCTTTTCAGATAGGCTGCATCAATACTATCAGTGTTCTGTATGTAATCAATGGCAAAGCTGCTATCTGCCGCCAGCTGATCTAGCCATACCCGGGCGGCTTTGGAATAAGCAATATGATGCCCGCCATTTTCGGCAATGGCCAGTACGCGGAAGCGGGGGTTTTGTGCATATGCCTGCAGCAGTAACAGCAGGGCACAACCCGTAAGCAGCAGTTGTTTCATTTTTTTATTTACAGCGGAAAGCCCCATTCAGCCAGCTTTTCCCGGGTAGTAGCATAGTTTTCGTGCAGCAGGCCGTTAATGCCTAAATTCTCTGCCACAGATACAAACATGGCCCGGTCCTCAACATAGATCACTTCATGTGGTTTTACCAGCGCAATATCCAGCGCAATGCGGAAAATATCTGCATCCGGCTTGCGGAAGTGTACAAAACAGGAGGAAATAAAAAAGTCTATAAACTTATTCAGCCCAAAAGTGCGGATGCGGTATTCATTCAGCTCCCGGCCTTCATTGTTTACAATAGCCAGCTTTAACTTGTACTTCTCCTTGATCTGGCATATCATTTCAATCATTTCCGGGTAAGGTTCCGTACGGCTGTACATAAAGTCTTTGAACTGCTGCCTGGAAAAAGAGCGGTGCTCATAAAATACAATACGGTCCAGGTATTCGTCCAGGGTAAGCTTTCCTTCCTCGTACGTATCAAAGGTAAGGTGATGGCGCTCTTCAAGTTCAACCAGGTCCAGTGAAAACTCGCTGGCAGCCAGTTTGCGGGCAGCACGGTCCCAGCCGTTGCTTAACAGTACGCCGCCAATATCCAGGAACAATGTGGTGATGGGAGATTTTTGTTGCATGATTTTAAAAGTAATAAAAATCTGAGAAATGCGGGGTAATTATAAGCTGCTTAACACCCGTTTTAATTTTAATACGGCCTGCTCCATCTCCGCATGCTTAAAGCCGGTAAACCCTAACAGTAAACCCTGCGGTTGTTTAAAGCGGATGGTAAAGTCCTGCACCGGGTGCACAATAATATTGGCGGCTGCTGCTTTTTGTAACAGCAGCTCCATATCGCAGGGTTGTTTTAACCAGCCAATAAGATGAATGCCTGTATCAGAAGGCGCAACGGTAATATATTTGCCCACCTGTTTTTCCAGCAGCTGTAACAGCTCCTCCTGCTGTTTTTTATACAGCGTGCGCATTTTGCGCAGGTGCCTTGCAAAGTGCCCTTCGTGCATAAACTGCGCTACAATGGCCTGGTCTATGACAGGGCTTTGCCGGTCAATGGTAGATTTCAGCATTTTGAACTGTTGTGCCATATCTACCGTGGGCAGCACCATATAACCGATCCGTAGTGCCGGGAACAATACCTTGCTGAAAGTGCCGATGTAGATCACATGCCCCTTATCATCCAGACCCTTTAAAGCAGGCACCGGGCGGCCGTTGTAACGGAACTCGCTGTCATAATCATCTTCCAGGATCCACATCTGGTGTTTGGCAGCCCATTGTAACAGCTTTAAACGTTCACTTAAAGGCAGGGTGCCGCCCAGGGGGTATTGGTGAGAGGGGGTAACGTAGGTAAGCTTTGCATCCGGGTAATGCTGCATGCCGTAATCAATATTCAATCCATACTCCGTTAACGGTACCGGGCATACGATACCGCCCCAGCGCGTAATGGCTGCTCTTCCGGAGCGGTAGCCGGGATCTTCCATCCAGCACTGGTCTCCTTTTTTTATCAGCAGCTGCGCGGCCAGGTTAATGGCCTGCCGCGATCCGTTCACGATCAGGATCTGATCGGGCGAGCAAACAATGGAGCGGTTCACCCGCAGATAATCGGCCAGGGCCTGCCGCAGCGGTAAATGCCCCTGCGTATCCAGATACCCCAGGTATACTTTATGCAGGTTGCGGTAAATTTTAGCGGCTATACGAGCCCATACCTTAACCGGGAAATGCTGCATGTCCATTACGCAGCTTTGAAAAGGCAGCGGCGGTTCCAGTGAGCTGTCGCTCAGCAGGGTGCTTTCAGCCAGGGAAGCATCTTTATACTTCACGGTATCTGCCAGCGTTGTTTTCTTTTGTACCGGCACCGGTACATATTTGCGTTGCACATTATCCAGCTGCATTACGTAGGTGCCATCTCCCTTTTTACCCTCTAAAAAGCCTTCCAGCATAAGCTGGTCATACGCCTGGAACACGCTGTTGCGCGATACGGAGAGCTCCACGGAAAGCGTGCGGGTGGCCGGCATGCGCTCCCCTGCTTTCAGGTGTCCGTTAAAAATGGCCTGCTTGATCTGTTCATAAAGCTGGGAGTACAGCGGCATGCCATCCTGCTTGTTCAGGCGTATAAAGGGCATGTAGATCTGCGGAGAGGTTTTACTCATAATGGCCCTGTTAGAATTCTTAAAATGGCTCTTTTTCCGATGCCAATATACAATTACTTTTGTTTTGCACTACAAATGAAACGCCATGAAGATTGCATACGTGTGTTACGAAACACAGGAAAAATATGTTATTGAAACAATGGAAGATGAAGAGAGCCTGCTGCTGGCTTTCCTAACTAATAAAGGCCTGAACATAGAGCGCGTTATCTGGACAGACGCTGCTGTGCGCTGGGAGGCTTATGACCTGCTGCTGATAAAAGCCCCCTGGGATTACCATGAAAAAATTACGCAGTTCTATCAGTGGCTGAACCGGGTTGCGGCGTTAAATATTCCCATGTTAAACCCGCAGCACATTATAAAATGGAACAGCGATAAACATTATTTAAAAGAAATGATAGATGCTGGTTTCAGCGTTATTCCTTCCGCCATCATAGAAAACGGAGCGCCCGCAAGGCTTGCTCCGTTTTTCCAACAGTTCAACACAGAGCAGTTAATTATAAAACCTTGCATTAGCGCCGGCGCCAAAGAAACCTTTACGGTTACGCCGGGCAACATGCAGGAAGTACAGCAACGCTTAAGCAGCCTGCTGGAGAAAGAGGCTTTTATTGTGCAGCCTTTTGTAAAGGAAATTGAAACTGAAGGTGAATGGTCGTTCATTTTCTTTAACGGCCAGTTTAGCCACTGCGTGGTAAAACGCCCGCGCTCCGGCGATTTCCGCGTGCAGCCCATGTATGGCGGCACCACGCATAGCACTATTCCGAACCCCTTACATGTGCAGGAAGCCGCTGCTTTTGTGCAGCGCTTTGCCAAGGACTGCCTTTATGCCAGGGTAGATGGAGTAGTGATCAACGGCGTGTTCACGCTGATGGAGCTGGAGCTGATAGAACCTTACCTGTTCCTGGGCGATGTACCCAATGGATATGAAACTTATTACAATGCTTTAATGTTTAACCTGGCGCAGCGTGCTGCTGCTTCCACCTTACAATCCTCCTGAGCCATGATCCCCTTATCATCCCTCCTGTTGTTTATGCTGGCCGCCTTTGTAATGGTTATTACACCAGGCCCTAATATGATATACCTGATATCCCGGTCTATTACCCAGGGTAAAAAAGCAGGGCTTATTTCCTTAGCCGGCGTGGCCTGCGGCTTTTTATTCCATATTGTGCTGGTATCATTCGGGTTAACGGCCATCTTATTTACCGTGCCCTATGCGTACATGGTATTAAAAACAACAGGCGTTATTTACCTGCTATACCTGGCCTGGCAGGCGGTAAAACCCGGCAGCAAAAGTGTGTTTGAAACGCAAAAGCACCTGCAGGCGGACGGGCCGGCCAAATTGTTCAGCATGGGGCTTTTCACCAATATGCTGAATCCCAAGGTGGCGGTATTTTATCTTTCTTTTTTTCCGCAGTTCATTAAACCGGAGTATGGCAATTTGCTGGCACAAAGCCTGCTGCTGGGCTTTACCCAGCTATGCATCAGCTTTACGGTAAATGGCTGTATTATTTTACTGGCATCGCGGGTAACCAAATGGTTTGCGGCCAATCCTAAATGGGTGCGGGTGCAGAAATGGTTTATGGCAAGCGTGCTTTCCTGCCTGGCGCTGAAAATGGCGCTGGATAAGGGGAAATGATCCTATAAATGATGATCTACTATTACCCCGTTAACCAATAAATTGTGCTGTTGCTTCACCACTGTTCCACCAGCTGGGGTGCTTACCAGCACTACAGCAGTAGCCGGCGGTAATACCAGCTCATAACTTCCCTGTACCGTGCCTGATATAAAATCATGAATAACGGTATTGTATAAACGCACCGGCGTATTCCCCAGGGCTATTTGTACTGTTTTTGTTTGCGGATAAGGATTATAATACAGGAAGGTAGGATAAGCTGCTTCCCTGAAAAAATCGGTGGCCAGTAAGTTCAGCTGTAAAATACCCGGCACATTGGTGTTGCGGATAATGCTGCCGAAAATGCCCACATGCCCGCTGCCATATACGCTGAACTGTGATACATCCGGGTTGCCCGGCGCCCATAAAGGGCCATCGCCCTGCGCTACCGGCGCCTGCAAATGCGCATACTGCGGGTAAGAGGGCGAATGTATAATACCTTCATACCCTATTACCCCTTTGGTAATGGCTGCCTGCTGCGGAATGGTTTCATGATCGTCCGGCATGTATTGCGTGTAAAAGAAACGGGCAGCATTGGCTGCGTGTAACATCCATTTTCCCATGGCATTGGCGTAAGATGCATCATAACGTACCAGTGGCATTAATGGCCAGGCAGCATCAAAAGTGTTCATTAAAAAACCATAACCGCCGCGGTCCTGCGTATTACCTACAATACCGGAAATATCCAGCCCGTTCCAGCGGCCCAGCAGCACGCCCCATCCGCTGCGGCATTGGGCAGTGCCATCAAAGCTCCATTCCAGGAATTGCTGTACGTTAAAATGCGTATCCTGTTCTGCATTTAAACGCGCCGCCAGGTAAGCGGCAAAAGGCATAAATACTTCGTAAAACGTGTTGCTGCGCTGCTGTTGCAGTGTTTGTAAGGCATGTATAGCACCCTGCAGGTAGCGGGCATCCCCAAACTTTTTATAGGCCGCGTACAGCACGTATGCATGGCCTGCAGCAGCATCGGGCTGTTTGCAAATGGTATTTTCTTTTGGCTGCAGCTGTGCGTAATCGAAAAAGGAGTGATTGTAGTTGCCTTGTAATACAGAATCGGCCTGGTAAAATTTTTGTGCAATGCGGTGCGCCAGCGTATCAAAGCCCGGTTCTTTAGGATAGTGGTCGTAAATGGCGTAGAATAACAGGTTGGGGTATACGTCGTACCACCAGTCGCGCCCGTAGCCGCCGCCGAGCAGCGCTACTTCCGGGCAGGTATTGTTCATCATAATATTCCAGCCGGTTTCCCGGTTAAAATAATTTTTAAGCATGCCCACGTAATTCAGGCCCTTGCTTTTATCGATGCCCACCAGCGTAGCGCCCAAAGTAGCTCCCATGGTGGCCAGCGCTTCATGGAACATGCCTTTGTTGTGCGTGCCCTGCCGCTGATCATCCAGCGCGGTAAATAAACCTACTACCGGCTGCGGAAAGTTATGGCCGCTGCTATCCCACCATACCAGGGGCCAGTGCGCGCCGGTGGCATGAAAGTCGTACACCGTGCTATCAAAACGGCGGGCCATGGCATACCAGTCAATGATCTGTAAAGGCTGGGGAACGGCCGGCATACTGTCTACACGCGCCAGGCGCTGCTGTATAACGGGAAAGGGTGCATTTTCCTTACAAGCTGTTGCCAGGCTTACCGCCAGGAGCAGGCAAAGTAATTTTTGCATACGTGGAATTTGAGAATAAAATACAAAAAAGGCGGCATTATGCCGCCCCGCCTGATCATATTTCTCAGCCTGTTTACCCGGCTGTACGCATGGCCCGCTTCTTTTCATCCACTGCTTCCGACAGCCACAGGAATCTATGCAGGAACTGGACTGTTTTATCTTCAAACGCCCCATCTAAGATTTCACCCTCTGCATTGATCTTTTCCTGCACCACCGGTACCAATAGCATAGTTGGCAACGGAAAGCCATACAGCGCCAGTATCAGCTGCTGCATTTGCAGGGCAGCACGCATGCCGCCCATTGGCCCACCGCTTACACTTACTGCGCCAATAGGCTTTTCTATAAATACAGAACGGTCTACCTCTTCCGTGGCCCTTTTTAAAGCAGCAGCATAACCGCCGTGGTACTCCGGCGACACAAACAGCATAGCATCTGCTGCGGCCAGCTTGGTTCCAATGTTAGCCGGTACGTTGCCGGCATCTGCAAGGTCTATAATAAAAACTTCGTGTGCAGAGAGTGTGCGGATCTTATTTTCCAATGCCAGCGCTACACCGTGGGAACGCCTTCCTTGCCGGATGCTGCTGGATATAATTGCAATTTTCATAGTCATGTGTTTTAAGTTGCAAATAAATTATATAGTCGGCAATGTATTTATTCAAAAAAAACCTACTCTAGGTTTTTCATTACTTTTTGCAACAGCTCATCCAGGGTTTTTCTTTCCGTAACAGATAAACCCTTTACCGTGGCATCATCCAGCTCGCCGCCTATTTTACCGGCCAGCTCAAGCGCGGCCCGGCCTTTGGCCGTGAGGTAAATGTGGGAGGAACGTTTATCCTCCGGGTCTGTTACTTTTTTAATCAGCCCGTTTGCCTCCATACGCCGTATCATGTTAGACATGGTGGCCTGCTGTATACAGATCTTTTCCGCCAGCTCCGACATGGATTGCCCGTCCCGCTGCCAAAGGCGGTACAGCAAAAAATCCTGCCCTTCGTAAATATTTACGGCGGACAGCATCTCGTTCTTCTTGTTGCGCCTGCGTTTGCAGATCTCTACAAACAGGAAGCCAATGCCGGTATAGTGCTGATTTTCTTTCACAGGATAAAGGTAGGAAAAATTACATAGCCGGCATAATAATTTTGAAAGGTCATGCGCACAGCTGTCCTTCACGTAGCAGTACCTCAGCGATAGCGCGTTCTGTGCCGCGGCTACCGCTGATAACTACTTATCTATAATCACCAATCCACATAGTGTGTTCCGTTATTAAAAACGGTACAATGAAGCGAGGCTTAATCAGCAATCACCCCAATGCTCATATTCACAATGGTGCCGGTCATAGCGCTCGCACGGTCGCAAGCCATGAACACGGCCACTTCCGCCATTTCCTGCAGCGATGGCAAGCGTTTCCGGTGAGTGCGTCCTTCAATCATGTCATTAAACTGCTCACGGGTAATACCATTCGCTTTAGCATGAAGGCTATATACTTCTTTTATGGTGTCACTATCCGGCATCCCCTGCGGACGAAGGCCTACCGCTCTAATGCCATGGGGCCCCAGTTCTGCAGACAGGTTCCTGATCAGCGCTTCTTCAGCAGCCATGGCCACCGCTACGCCTCCCATGTTTGGAATAGCTACCCGGGAGGGGCTTGAGGTAACTGTCATCAGCACACCGGCACCCTTTGCAGCCATATGCCGCCCTGCAAGCCGCGCAGTTAAAAAATTAGATTGTACATGTGACAAAATAGGAGCCATAAACTGGCTAACGTCAAGGTCCACCAGTGGAACGCCCTGCAGTGTAGTATTACGAAGGCCAACTGCGTTAAAGGATATATCAATACTCCCCGCTTTCGTGATAACCATATTAAGGTGTTCGTTCACCGCCTGCTCATCAAGCGCATCCACTTCTGCAGCTTCGGCAAATCCGCCGGCTACATTAATCTTTTTGGCCACCACATCAACTTTTGTTTTAGTGCGCCCGGTTAAGAAAACCTTCGCCCCTTCGCGGGCAAAAGTTTCAGCGATCGTGCTGCCAACAGCTCCGCCGGCTCCGTAAATAACTGCAATCTTGTTTGCTAACATCATAGTTATGATTTTTTTTATGTTCAATATCCCTGTGATGAGGCAAAATTACTGGCCTGATCCTGCATCAAATGGCTACGAAATAGACAATTTGCTGCGTTGATTTGGACAAACCATTGCTTTACTTTTGTTCTGTTAAAAAAGAAATTTAATGAAGCAAGTGACCATCCTCGTTCCGGCAGGAAATGTGAAGCTGAGCAGCGTAATGGGTATGTTGGAGATCCTCACCGAAGCGAATATGTATTGGCAAAAGCTGGAGAACAGTCCCAGGATTGAGATCCGTATTGCAGGCGCCCTGGCAGAGCTGAAGCAGAGCCCCCGCTTTTATTCGCTTTATCCTGTAGATCTCAGCGAAATAAAAAAACAGGACCTGGTGATCATCCCTTCTATTTCTGACCCCGGTGGCTATGACAGGCTGATTAAGAATAACAAAATGCTGATTGAGTGGATGAAGGCGCAATACAAGCATGATGCTGAAATTGCCAGCATTTGTACCGGCGCATTTTTGCTTGCTGCCACCGGATTATTGGAGGGGAAAACCTGTTCTACACACTGGCATGCCGAAAGCGATTTCAGACGCCTGTTCCCGAACATTAACCTCCATATCGATAAGCTGCTTATTGCAGAACAGGGGATCTATACCAACGGAGGCGCATTCTCATTTTTAAACCTGGCATTGTTATTAGTAGAGAAATATTTTGACAGGCAAACTGCTATTTATTGCTCGAAAGTTTTCCAAATTGATTTCGACCGGAACTCACAGTCGCCCTTTTCTATTTTTCAACCGCAAAAGGATCATGGCGACGAATTAATTTGCAGAGCGCAAACCTATATGGAAGAAAACCTGGGCGAAAAGATCTCCTTCGGAAAGCTGGCAGCAAAACTTGCCGTTAGCAGGCGAAACTTTGACAGACGATTTATTAAAGCAACCGGTAATACCCCGGTTGAATATCTGCAGCGTGTAAAAATAGAAGCGGCAAAAAGCATCTTAGAAAAAGGCAGGAAAAACATTTTTGAGGTAATGGACGAGGTGGGCTATACAGACGGCAGAGCTTTCCGGGAAGTTTTTAAAAAAATAGTGGGCCTGTCTCCTTCGGATTACAAAGCGAAGTATAATAAGGAAACCGTTCCGGTAAGAGATCGTAGTGGGCTGCCTGCATAAGACTAAACATAAATTATTACCTGGTCCTCAATAATCCAGCACCCCAAACTTCCCCTCCTCAAAATCCTTCTCCGCCTGTGCAATCTCCTCCGCAGTATTCATTACAAAATTACCTTTAGCAGCCACCGGCTCATCTATAGGCAAAGCCGATAAATACAGCAGCTTTGTATCCGCAGTAGCCGTTACCGTTATATCCGTACCGGTTTTGCTGAACACTACCAGGTGATATTTTTCCACCGGCTGCTGGTTTACCGTAACCGCACCATCCAGCACGTACAGCAATGTCCAGTTGCCTTCCGGCGCTTCAAAGGAAATATTTTTTCCGGCCTGTAAAGTGCCGAAGATGGAGGTAACCGGCGTAAAAGAGGTAATAGGTCCGTTAAGCCCCTTGTATATACCGCTGGCCAGGCGCAGGTCTGTACCTGCTTCCGTAGTTATGGCCGGCATTCTTTCATGCGTGGACTGCTGGTAAAAGGGCTCGCCCATTTTATGCTTTGCCGGCACGTTTACCCATAGCTGCACAAACTCATAGGCGCCGCCTTTTTGTAAAAATTCTTTGGTAGGCCCTTCGCTATGCAGCAAGCCGCTGCCGGCAAACATCCACTGCACCTCTCCTGCCTTCAGCACACCGCTGTTACCAAGCGAATCTTTATGATACCCCTCACCCTGGAATAAAAAGGTAACCGGTGCAAAGCCCCGGTGCGGATGCGGATGCAAACGTTCCGGCGGGGAACCGGCCGGGTAGGTATGTGCAGGCATATGGTGCACTACAATAAAAGGGCTGGCAAAGCGGAAATCCTTGTGGGGCAGGGATTGCAAAATGGTTTCTTCGCCAATGCTTTTAGCCCGGCCTTCCAGTATGTGCTCAATTTTCTTTTCCATAGTAAAATGTTTGGGTGTTATTACAGGCCGTCCATAATGGTCACAATTTCGCTGGGTTTGCTCAGCAGCCTGTGAATGGAGCAGGCTTTGGAAATTTCAAGCAGGCGGGCACGCTGGCTGTCATCCAGTTCTCCCGTTACCGTTACCTCGCAAAAAAAGGTATTGTTGCCGGAAGGCATCTGATCGCCTTTCACCAGGTCTACCTTTACTTTAATAGTATCTACCTTCCATTGTTTGCGCTGTGCATACATGCGCAGGGTGATCACTTTGCAGGAGGCCAGGGCCGTGCATACATAATCGCCCGGCGCAGGGCCGGTATCTGTACCGCCTACTTCCGCCAGCTCATCAGCCAGCAGCTGATGCTGGTGTACTTTAATATCTGTTGAATAATTAGCGCCGGTGTTTACTGCTTCTGCAGTAGCTATGATCTTTGGCAATGCAAATAGTTTTGTACAAGATACAATTATTCCGCAGCCGCTTCCGGGTTCCAGATATCTGCATAATTTTCCGGATGGCGCTTGAACTGTGCATACACATAGGGGCACAACGGCACCACCTGTAGCTGGTGTTCCCGCGCATAAGCCACCAGCGCATCCAGCAGCTGCCTGCCATAGCCCTTGCCTTCTGCCTCCGGCAATACCTCTGTATGGTAAGCGGTGAGCGCCTTACCGGCTATGCCTATCACCATTTCTCCCATTTGCTGCTCACCTTCCATCACATAAAAAGCGCCGTGCTCTTTTTTATTGAGCCTGATCTTAATTTCTGCCATATTAATAGTTTTGAAAATGCTCTTTCATTACCGCTTCTTCCTGCCGTATACGAATGATCAATGGCACCAGGTATATAATCATTCCCACACACAACGTAACCCATGCATGCAGGAACACCGCAATACCTATCAGCTCCGGTATCACGTTCAGGAAGTAGTTCGGATGTTTTACATATTTGAATAAGAATGAGCGGTTGAGTACGTGGTGTGCAGGCGGCGCTATGATCAGCTTTACCGTCCATACATGGCGCAGGCTATAGATCACGTAATACAATATAAGGATGGAGAACACATAAACACCCAGGCCTGCAAAGCTAATGGTATCAAAGAAAAAAGCGCCTTTGCACCCACCTTCAATAGCTGCGGCAATGTAATAGGCAAAATGGGCCAGCACTAAAAATGCAGAGTTCTTTTTGCCATACTCCACAGCGCCCATCTTTTTAAGCTTACGTTCATTACCGGCAGAAATAAAAATTGATAACAGGCGGATAAATACAAAGGCGTAAAAAATGAGGAGTGTTGTGGCTTCCATGGGTTCTTCTGTTAGTCTTTGCGCAAAGGTAGCCAAAAAATAGCTTAACTTAGCGCCCAGCCTCTATGTACGACATCCTGTTAACATACATTAGCCAGCGTTCAGTTACGCCCATTACAGCGGAACAGGCAGCCCTTATCCGTGATGCATTTAAACCCAAAAAGCTCCGCAAAAAACAATACCTGCTGCAGGAAGGGGATATATGCAAATACTTATCCTTTATGGTAAAGGGCGCTATGCGCCAATACTCCATAGATGAAAAAGGCAATGAACATATAGTGCGTTTTGGTATTGAACAATGGTGGATGGCAGACCGTGAAAGTTTTGAAATGCAAACTCCCAGCCGGTATAATATTGATGCCTGGGAAGAAACGGAGCTGTTACAGGTCTCCCGCCCCGACTACCTTTCCTTACGCGATGCAGTACCGGCTGTTATGGAATTAACACAGGAGCTGGACAAACGCGGTTCCATTGCCGCACAAAAAAGGATCCAGGCCGTGATCAGCTACACCGCTGAAGAAAGGTACCTGGACCTGCTGAAAACACATCCCTATTTTCTGCAGCGTTTTCCGCAGCACATGATCGCCTCGTACCTGGGCATTTCCGCTGAAACACTGAGCCGGATCCGTAAACAGGCGCTTTCCAAATAGATCTTCTTGATAAATGTCAAGCCGTTTTCTTGTTATTTGTCATTCCGGGGCGCCTTGCTCCCGGCCTACCTTTGTGATGTAAAAAATCAATCACAATGTCAAAAACAGTTTTAATTACCGGCACCAGTACAGGTTTCGGTAAGCTTAGCGCCCTTACACTGGCCAAAGCCGGCCATACCGTTATAGCAGCCATGCGTGGCACTACCGGTAAAAATGCAGCCGTAGCACAGGAGCTGGCAGCGCTCCCCAGCATCCAGGTGGTGGAAATGGATATTACCAGCGATACATCCGTACAGAACGCCATACAACAAACCCTGGCGCAACACGGTAAAATAGATGTGCTGGTGAACAATGCGGCCGTTTCCGGCTTTGGTGTGTTGGAAGGTTATTCGCTGAAGCAGGTGCAGGAAATGCTGGATGTGAATTTATTCAGCGTGCTGCGTACTTACCAGGCGGTACTGCCCTCCATGCGCGAAAAAAAGAACGGCCTTATCATAAATATCACCAGCGGCGCCAGTGGTTTTACAATGCCTTTTATGATCCCTTATTTCATTTCAAAGTTCGGGGTAGAAACCATAACAGAAGGCATCCAGGAAGAGCTGAAAGCATTTGGTATTGAAAACGTATCCCTGCAGCCGGGCGTGTACCCAACGGAAATGAACAATGGCAGCAAAACAGGTGTAAATGCCGACCGTCAGGATATTGTAGCCGCTTATGGCGAAGGCTCCGCACAAGCTTTTCAGTCATTAGGCACTGCTTTATTTGGAAAGATGGCTGCCTTTAAAATGGATCCCCAGGTGATTGCTGATGGTATACTGAAGCTGGTGAATATGGAAAAAGGCACACGCCCCTTACGCTTTCCCCTGGATGCTATTGCACAGGGCACCGACCAGGAATTCATTGACAGCCGGGCCGCTATTAAAAAACGCTGGTTAAGCGCTTATGGTTATCAGCCTTCCTGATAAAGAACAAACTTATTGTAGCAAACGGGCAAACATGCCCGTTTTTGCTGCATATAAAACTTTCTTTTAACTTTCCGGCCTAAACCACCAGATGATGGAACAATCACAGTTATTTATAAAGATAGCCCTGCATGCATGGGAAATGAACATTAAACGCACAAGCGCCATCTTCGATAGTTTAACAGACGAGCAGCTGTTAACAGAAATAGCACCGGGCCGTAACCGCGGTATTTATATACTAGGCCATTTGGTAGCAGTGCATGATATGATGCTGCCCCTGCTGGGCCTGGGCCAGCGGCAATACCTGCAGCTGGATGAAGCCTTCATTTCCAACCCCGACAAAGCCATTGCCGGTCTGCCATCAGCGCAGGACCTGCGCGCTTACTGGACCAACATCAACCAAATATTAAGGGAACAGTTTGACAAGCTCACACCGGAAGAGTGGCTGCAAAAACATACCATGATAACAGATGAGGATTTTGCAAAGGAGCCGCACCGCAACCGCTTAAGCGTATTGCTGAACCGCACCAATCATAACGCTTACCACCAGGGGCAGCTGGCATGGGCTAAGAATAAATAGCTTACTGATACAGCTCCTGGCAGTTATTGCAGAAAAAACTACGGCGATTGGTTTTACCCAGGTGCTGCTTTACCAGCGGAATATTACAGCGCGGGCACGTTTTTTTCGTATGTGCCAGCCAGTGTTTTTTTAATACGAACGCTTTTTTCCATTCCAGGAAATCATAACTGTACTGCACCGCTTCTTTGATCAGCAGGGTAAGCTGCCTGGCAGGCAGCTTACCAATTATGCTAAGCGGGTGCACGCGTATGCGGAACAGCACTTCATTTTTAATAATGTTGCCGGAGCCTGCAAAAATATCCTGGTTCAGCAATGCATCGCAGGCCAGCATATCCGGCATGGCCAGCAGCTTTTTCTTTGCAGCTTTAGCATCCCAGCTTTCGCTGAGCACATCGGCACTCCAATCGTACACCTCGTCTAATGGCTCGGTGATCAGCTTAATGGAGCAGGCATATAAATTCAGGGTACCGTTCTTAAACTGCAGGTACAGGCGGGGCGTTGTTTTCTTTTCTTCGCTGATCAGGTAAGAGCCGAATAACAGAAAGTGCACGCGGATGGTGAACTTAGGAAAACAAATGAGGAAATGTTTGCCCCAGCTTTTAAAATCCTTTACTACCTGGCCTTCCAGCTGGGGTAATTCCAGCCGGGTATTGCCCCCGGCACCTATTACTTTTTTGCCTTTAAATGCTTGTAAGGCTTCTTTTAATATTACAATGGACGGACCTTCCGGCATAATCTGCGTGTTTTGGCGTACCAATACGTACACAAAACACGCGCCAGCCACAAACCGTGCTTAACCGTGCACAATCTTGTTCGTATACCAGTTACGGTCATAATACACAAAGAAGGAAAGCCATATTATACGGGAAAGGCGCATCAGCAAAGGTTGCATAAGCACCAGCAGCACGGCATTCACGCCTATCCACCAAAACAAACGGTTATCATTTATAGATAAGCCTATCAGCACCCACCAGGCAATAAAGCTGGCCACACTAATAGCTACTGCTAAAGCATAGCTTACATACCCGGTGCCAAAGTAAAAGCCGGTTTCCGGTTCTGAGGGCTGCCCGCATACATCGCAATAGGTTTTCATTTCCATAAAGTTCTTTAGGTTGTAAGGGTTGCTGTGCTTATATAATTTACCGGTACGGCAGCGCGGGCATTTATTCTGTAATACGCTTAACAGCAAATTCGGTTTGTTGGGATGGTGTTCATGGGCACACATAGTATATAGTATTTTTAATGACTGAATTGTTTACGGAATGCTTCCGGTGTTAGCCCCGTGTTCTTTTTAAAGAACCGGTTAAAGTATGAGTTATCCTGGAAGTTAAGATGCCAGGCAATTTCTGTAATGGTTAGCTCCTTATTCACCAGCAGGCGTTTGGCTTCCAGCAGCACACGGTCGCGGATCACCTCACCGGCGGTTTTACCCAGCAGGTCCTGGCACAGCGCGTTCAAATGGTTGGGCGTTATGTATAGCAGCTCCGCATACTCTTTAGGCAAACGGATGGTGTTGTAATGCTGGTTAATGAGCTGCTGAAAATTATTCAGCAGTAATTGTTTTTGCGGCGGTATGGTATGCCGCACGCCGGTAGCAGTGCTGCGTTCCAGCTGAATAAAAAACTGCAGCAGGTAAGTGCGTATCATATCCAGCCCGCTCTCCCGCGGCTTTTCCAGCTCCTGCAGCATCTGCTCGAACAGCTGTACGATGGTTTCCCTTAAAGCCGCCGGGATCTTTAATACGGCCGCTTCACTATCGCCTTTAAAAAAGTCAAAGCGGGCCAGGTATTGCTGATCATTTAAAAAGGATTGAAAAAAGGCCGGTGAAAAATGCACCAGGTACCCTTCTACCCCACCCTCAAAATGCCAGCTATGTACCTGTCCGGGTATCATAAAATATACCTGGTACGGCTGTACGGTAAAATGGGTGAAGTCAATGGTATGTGTACCGGCGCCTTTAGTGAACAGCACCAGGTGATAAAAGGAATGCCCGTGCTGGCTGTGCAGGTGCTGATGCTTTTGTACATAAGGGCCCAGGCGCTCCATCAGCAGGTCCTGCTGGGTATGACCCGGAATGATGCTGTAAATATCATATACCGGTATCTTTGTTTTTGCCATGGGTGATTGCTTTTGTACACAGCAAAGGTACAAAAGGCCCTGGCCTGAGCGTGGGATCAAACAGGGTTCCTATGGTACTTTTTACTGATCAGGAGTATTTTCCCCGGCTATGAGGCCGGTAAAAGCAGTGACCAGCTCTGCTACTGCGGTTTTAGTAGCCGCATCCGTAATATTTCCGTTGCCATCCACCTTTCCCTTTACTCCGCGGATCAGCAGCTGGGTAGTTGTGGTAAACCGGGCTTCAATCGTTTTCATCACCAGCTGCAGGGCTTCATGCGCTTTATCGCCCATGGCCGATGCGGTAATAAGTGCCACCGGCTTGCCGGAAAAAATGGTGGTTGATACCATCCATTCCAGCGCATTCTTTAAGCTGCCCGGTAAGGTGAACACATATTCCGGTGTGCAGATCACCACACCATCAGCTGCCTGGATCTTATCACGGATTATTTGCACGGCAGGCGGCGCAGGGGTTACATCCAGGTCGGGGTTAAAATGCGGTAAGGTATCGATGGCCGGGCAGATCTCTACCTGCAGGCGGCCTTCGGCCAGGGAGGCAAAGGCTTTCAGCAATTGCAGGTTAGCAGAATCTTTTCTTGTACTGCCGGAAATAGCCAGCACTTTATATGGATGGGCGTTCATGCCGTAAATGTAAACATCCTTACAAATAAAAACAGGCAGCAGCTTTTACGCCGCCGCCTGTTTGCTTTTTTACAGAATTGTTACCGGCTTAGTTAACCGGTATAATGTGCTGCTGCGTAGCTTCCCTGCCGGCTATTAAAGGCAGGCTTACCTGCAATACACCGTCCACATACTTTGCAGCGATGTTTGCTGCATCAATGGACTCATTCAGCGTAAAGCTGCGCTCAAATCCCCCGCGGCTGTATTCCCGCCGTACCCAATCCGGGCGCGGAAAACCATCCGGCGGCGTGTAGGAAACAACCAGCTCGTTGCCCTTCACCTCCAGGTGAAAATGTTCCCGGATGCGGCCCGGGGCAAATACCAGCATTTCATAGCTGCTGTCTGTTTTGTAAATGTTCACAGCAGCTCTTTCCATAGAGCGGAGCATCAGGTGCCGGTTCCTGCCTCCGTAGTGTTGGCCTTTTGCGGCCCATGACTGATGGTAGTTCATGTTGTACTTTTTAAAAAGTGAAATAATAGTACTTCCCTTTGATGACGATTGAGCAACAGAAATATTTTTTTACCGTTATTTCCCCGTAGGGTAGCGGATTCTCACGCATTGGCCCGCTTCTTGATTGTACTGGTTCGAGTAATTGAATTGCTGCAAATCCCTGCTAAATTGCCGTGTAGTACCAGATACTGTATTCGTTCATGCAGCGCAATAACACAAGCAGATTTCAACTCACGCCCATACTAACGACACTGAAAAACCAGAATAACTTTATGAAACGGACCACCATTCTGTTGAGTGTTTTATTGTACATCTTTACAGCACCTGTGCAAGCACAGTTCCTGGATTCGCTACTTATTCAAGTAGGCACCACGGGTACTTTTGCCACTAAAGACTACCAGCCTTTGTGGATCACTGCACAGCATTACGGCGCATTAACAGACCGTAAGTCAGACCTCTCTACCCAGGTAGGCTTCACCAATATGCACGTGCTGGGCAACAATGATCAGTTTTACATCAAGTACGGTGCATACCTGAATAACAACGACCACTTTAATAAAGTGTTCGTCCAGGAAGGATACCTGAAGCTGGGTTACAAGAACCTGGAGCTGCGCGCCGGCCGTTATAACGAGATCGTTGGCGAAGTAGATCCAGACCTTTCGAGCGGCTCACTGGGCGTAAGCGGCAATGCGCTGCCCATACCACAGATCGGGCTGGCATTAACCAGGTATGTGGATGTTCCTTTTACCAACGGCTGGTTACAGTTCAAAGGCCAGATAAGCCATGGCTGGATGGGCGATCATAACCAGTTCGTACGCGATGCCTGGTACCATCAGAAAACCCTGTACCTGCGCGCAGGTAAGGAAAGGCTGAAAGTAGGCATTGGCGTAGAACACTTTGCCGTATGGGCCGGGCACCGGGATGGCCTGCCTAAGCTGGATAAATCATTCGGCGGTTTCTGGAACGTATTGCTGGCTAAAGAAGCCAACGACGGCAGCGTGGGAGGCGATATACTGCCTAACCGCGCCGGCGACCACCGCGGGGTAATAGAAGGTACTATTGACTGGGAAAATGATGTTACCGCCTTACATGCTTACATGCAAATGCCTTTTGAAACAGGCCAGGGTATTAACATCCGTAATATAGACCGCCTCTGGGGATTAGCCTATACCAATAAAAATGAAGACTCCTGGCTGAAGAAGGTAGTAGGCGAATTTCTTTACACCAAACAAATGAACGACTGGTACCTGATACGCCTGCGGGAAAGCTATTACAACAACGGCATTTACCTTACCGGCTGGGAATACCAGGACCGTATTGTAGGTACCCCGCTGTTCACCGACCGTAAAAAGGCCAGCGAATATTTCCCGGGACATATTGAGCCATTTGACTGGAGCGCGCCCGTTGATTCGTTCAGGGGCAAAGGCTGGAACATTGTAAATAACCGCGTGGTAGGCGTGCACCTGGGCGCTATGTACACCATTGCGCAAACAGTGAATGCCAAAACGCGTCTCACCTATACACAGAATTATGGAAATGCTTTACCGGGTGTATTCTCGCCTTCCAAATATGAGTTTTACGGTTTGCAGGAGTTCAGTTACCAGCTGCCTTCCATTCCGCTGACTATACGCGCCGGCCTGGGGCTGGACTGGGGAGAGCTGACGGATAATGTGGGCGGACTGTTGGGAGTTACGTGGTCGTTTGACCGGCGAACGCGCGAGTGAATAATGAATAATTAAGAATTAATAATTAATAGAATGCAGCGGTTCCGGAAACGGGATCGCTGCATTTTGTTTAATAGAATGTAAGATTATAAATGTAAAATGTAAATTATAAAGGAGACTGTTAATTTAACTGTGTAAAGTCCGTGTTTAGATAACTGCGCAAAGGTCAAAGTTTAAGATTACAACGCTGTTGGCCAAAAAGATTGATAAACTGTAAGAGCATAATGGGCCAGTCTCGCTGAGGCATGGTCCATTTCTTTTGGGCCTGCATCAGGCTCAGATATACCACTTTTTCAACTGCCTGGTCATTGGGAAGCATGGTTCTGGCTTTGGTATATTTACGGATTCCCCGGTTGATATTCTCAATCAGATTGGTGGTATAAATGATCCTGCGTATCTGCAGCGGGAACTCGAAGAAGGTGGATAGCTTATCCCAGTTGGCCTTCCAGGATTTGACGATGTAAGGGTATTTGCTACCCCATTGTTCGTCAAAATGCTGAAGCTGGGCCAGGGCCAGGTCTGCATCCGGAGCACTGTAGATCTGACGCAGAGACATAGCCGCCTGTTTTTTATCTTTCCATACTACAAATTTGAGTGAGTTGCGCAGCTGGTGTACGATACAGATCTGGGTTTTAGCCTCAGGATATACCGATTTAATAGCCTCTACAAAGCCTTTCAGATTATCGGTACTGGTAATGAGAATATCCTCCACCCCGCGGGACTTCAGGTTCGTTAATACCCCCATCCAGAAAGCGGCACTCTCGTTTTGACAAATCCACATACCTAAAACCTCCTTATAACCGCTATTATTTAGTCCTACAGCTATCTGTACAGCCTTGTCTATGACTTTACCTTCATGACGGACCTTAAATACAATGGCATCCATCCAAACAACCATATACACCCGGTCCAGCCTTCGATTCTTCCACTGTTCAATATGATCTATGATCCGGTCGGTAATGTGTGAGATAGTTGCTTCGCTCATTTCCACCCCATACAGTTCTCTCACATGGCTTTCAATGTCCCTGGTCGTCATGCCATGAGTGTACAGCGACAGCACATTGTCCTCTATCTCAGCCATTATACGGCTGCGTTTTGGAACCAGCTGAGGTTCAAAGCTCCCTTCCCGGTCCCTGGGAACTTCCAGCGGGATTTCGCCTAGCTTCGATTTTACTTTCTTGTAGCTATGCCCATTACGGCTGTTGGAGTATTGCACACTTTCCGGTGCATGCTTTTCGTAACCCAGGTGTTGATCCATTTCCGCTTTGAGCATCTCCTGGATACCCATTCGGTACATTTCTGTAAACAGATCGGAGAGATCTTTACTGGATTTAATTTTACCGTTCTTCAAACGGTTGGCCAGTTCCTCTTGAATGGCCTGCTGTAGCTTGTCCATAAGATAACTGATTAATTAAAGTTAAGATTTTATCGGATGGTAGCTCAGCTTTTTAATACTGCTGAGCTACCAATCCTACCATCCTAACCTTTACACAGTTATCTAAACACTACCTTATAAAGTGAATGCAGCGGCTGGAATCTCCGGTATCGCTGCATTTTACTTTTACATTTATTATTTATCTCGCTCATAAAGTCTTTCCAGCGGTCTCTATGAACCTCCTTCGTCGGTTTGAAATTTTACATTTTACATTCTTCTAATAACACACCCTCCAACAAAAAAAGGACCCAGCCTGCGCTGCGTCCTTTTCCTTATTTTCCAAAGTAGTTAATCGTTTACAATGTATAAGCCGGGCGATACGGGATCTTCACCAATATCTCCACATTCTTCCCTGCTTCTACCGTTACATCAAAGCTGCCTTCATGCAGCTCTGCAATATAAGAGATCAGGTAGTAAATACGCTGGTTCAGCATTTCCGTATCAAAATGCAGCTTACCGCTGTCGTACGGCTGTGCCTGCGATGAAAAGAAATAGCTGGCTGCATTGGCAGAAAAGCTGCCTTTGATCTCAAAATGATTTTCCTCAAAAATAAACCGCATTTCCGGCAGCTCATTCGTAGGTGAGTTCTTCATCATCCAGAAAAAGATGTTCAGCACCATCTGCTTGATCAGGAATTCATCCACATAAGCATCCGCATGCTCCCGGTGCATCTCCATTTCCACGGTAGATCCAAAGAGCGTATTATACGGTTCATCATGCATAAAGTTGCGCAGGAAAAAAACGATGCTCGTTAAGTTCTTTTTGGGTTCAAATGACTTATTTAAGATATGTTGAATGATCCTGACATTTTGCAGCTGGAACTCCAACTCTATCACCTGCGATTTAATGGCTCCTGCCTGCCGCGTTATTTTCCCGCTGGTTACTTTCTCCCCCTGCGCCGGATTGCTGCTGTTGCCACCGTACAGCTCAATAAGCTCTACGCTGGACAGGATGCTGGACAGGATCGATTTCAATTCGTGAAAAATATCTTCGATCAAGCCTTTGCTCCCTAACAGATCAAAACGATTTAAGGGTGAAGCTTTCATTGTCAAACCCGGATTTCTTGTGCCCAATGTTAAATAATCTTAGTGAATAAAGGGTTGCTATATGGTTCCCGCTTCCATATCAGAATATAAACAATAATCTTCCGTTTTTTATTTTACTGCAAGTTTGCATCTTTTTAAAAAAATCACGCTACTGAAACAAGTACAATATACTGTTTTTTACGTTTACATGCCCGCTTTTTACTACTCATTACAAGGCGTTCGCCTTACTAGAATGCATTTTTATCGCCACGCACAGTATTCATTACAGTCATAAACATGATGCGCAGATCCAGGTACACCGACCAATTCTCCATGTACCAGATATCGTGCTCAATACGTTTTTTCAGCTGGTGTTCTTCGGTGATCTCACCGCGGAAACCATTCACCTGCGCCCAGCCGGTAATACCAGGTTTCATGAAGTGGCGCACCATGTACTGCTGAATAATACGGGAATACTCTTCCGTATGGCGCAGCATGTGCGGGCGCGGCCCTACAATAGACATATCGCCCAGCAGCACGTTCAGGAACTGCGGCATTTCATCCAGGTTGGTTTTGCGCAGTATGCGGCCAATGCGCGTAAAACGGTTATCGTTCCGCGATGCCTGCTTTGCATCCGCATCCTTATTCACCTTCATACTGCGCAGCTTCAGGCAGCGGAAGGTTTGGTTGTTACGGCCCGTGCGGTGCTGTATGAAAAAGATAGGCCCTTTGGATTCCAGGCGTATCAACAGCGCCAGCAGCGGTATCAGCCAGCTTAGAATAAAAATGGTTACCAGCCCGCTCACCGCAATATCAAAAATGCGTTTGCGGATACGGTTGGCAATATCATCCAGCGGTTCGGAACGCAGGGAAATAATTGGAATATTATTGAAATAGTCAATGTATATCTGCCGGTTCACAAACATGCGGAAGTCCGGTACAAAACGGAAACGGATAAAATGTTTCTCTGCCTCATGCGCCAGCGTATACAAATACGGGAACTGCTCCGGCGACAGCGTAGAGTAGATCTCGCGGATGTTATTCGATTTAGCATACGGCACACAGTCTTCCAGGTTCCCGATCACCGGATAGTAAGAAAGCTCATGCACTTTGCTGTACTCTTCAAAAAAACCTTCAAACTGCAGGTTGCTCTTCACATCCAGGAAACTATCCACCAAACGCTTGGATACCTCGTTGTAGCCCAGTATCACCACCTTTTTCTGAATAGCTTTGCTGCGCAGAATGTAATTGGTAACCAGGTAAAACAGAAAGCGGTTAATAAGCACCACCAGCACAAACAGGGAGCAGTACAGGATCACGAAAATGCGTGAGTACAGCAACCGGTTCAGGAACAGGTAAGCCAGCAGGAATAACAGGAACAGGAAAATGCCCTGTAATGTTTTACGCGCCACCCGCTCATAAGAAAGCTGCTGGCTGGCAAAATAAATACCGGTGGTATACAAGGCTACCATCCAGGCAATATTGGCGCCCAGCAAAAAAGTATCTACGTCAATATGAATAGCCAGGCCGTTTTGGCGCAGCCAGGATCTTACGAGGTAAAAAATTGCATTCAGTCCAATAAAGTCCAGCACCACGATCTGGATGCTGCAAATTTTGAGATATCGGTCTAACATATAAAGATGTTGTCAAGGTTCTAATTTTCACTGTTCACTACCGCCTGTTCAAAGCGTGACATTATTTTGCCTATCGATAAGTAAGTTTCCGCGTACTCACGCGCATTCTGTGTTATAGTAGCTGTATCTGCATGGTCAATAGCCTGGTGCATGCCCTCATTCAGCGCCTGCTGGTCTTCTGCATTCACCAGCACACCCATATTGTAACGGGCTACCAGGTCGTACAGGCTGCTGCCGGGATTAGCGGTGATCAGCGCCAGCCCGCCCACGGCCAGTATGGTGGTTAGCTTGGACGGCATTACCAGGTCGCTGGCATTGGCTTTCTGGATCACTAAATGCACATCCGCCATGTTCAGGAAGCGGTTGAACTTTTCAAACGGCTGCAGCGGGAAAAAGATCACCTGCTGCAAGCCCATAGCAGCGGCCTGCTCTTCCAGCTTGGCTTTATACGGCCCCGATCCACAGATCAGGAACTTCAGCTCCGGCCGGTTGGTAAAGGTTTTGGCCGCATGCAGTATAGCTTCCAGCCCCTGCTTTTCACCAATGGCGCCGGAATACAAAATGATCTTATCCGTTGGCGCAAAACCAAATTCCTGTTTCAGCGCAGCCCGGTTTTCCAGCGGGTGGAACAGGGATACGTCCACCCAGTTGGGGAAGAAGAAAATATCCTTCCCTGCTTTTTCCTGTATTTTACGCATCATACCATCTGAAATACTACTTACAATATCCGCCTGCCTGAAAATGTACCGCTCCACGCCAAACAGCATTTTGATCAGCGCTTTGGATTTTATCATATTCAGGTCGCGCGCGGCTTCTATCTGCATATCCTGTATGTGGTACATTACTTTGGCGCCGCGGAACTTTTTGTACAGCACGGCCAGTAATCCCAAATGAAAAGGGGGCACCACCGCAATCACCACATCGAACTTTTTACCCGGCAGCAGCTGCATTACTTTAAAAAAGGCACTCAGTGCAAAGGAAAAATCCAGCAGCATTCTTTTAGCGCCGGAGGGCGCTGCAGGCACATACTGCGGGCAGCGGTGCACGCTTAGCTGCGTACTGCCATTAACCACAGTGGGCACTGCCAGCTGTTCCTTTTTATACCAGGATTTACCCTTATCATACGGTGGCTGTACTTTCCACTGTGGATAGTAGGGGTAAGAGGTAACCACCGTACATTCGTAACCGTTAGCTGCCAGCCAATGCATCATTTCGCCATTATACTTCCCGATACCGGTAGGTTCGGGTGCAAAATTTCCACCAATAAGCAGTACACGTTTTCCCATATATTTTTTAAAAAACTAACAACTATTCGCTAATAACTCTTTCCCTTACTGCTACGGCAGGGTTGCCCGTATAAATGCTCCAGGCTTCCAGCTCCCTGGTAGCTACGGAGCTTACCGTTAAAATGGCATGTGTGCGGCATACCACACCCGGGCAAACCACAGATTGTGCGCCTATCCATACCCCGTCTTCTATAATGATCTTACCCAGCCGGTAAGGAAAATCACTTTTCTTGTAATCATGGTTACCGGTTAACAGCAGCGCACCCTGCGATACGCATACATTGTCGCCCAGCACCACATCTTCCAGGTTATCTATCCATACCGATTCTCCTATCCAGCAATCGTCCCCGATGGTCAGGCGCCAGGGATTTTTGATCCGTACCTTTTGCTTGATCACCAGCCCCTTGCCTACCTTAGCGCCAAACATGCGCAGCAGCGCAGCTTTAAAGCTATAGGGCCAGGGAAAGGCGCTGTTCATAATACCATAGTTCAGAAAATGCCACGCCACTACCTTCAGCGTACCTGCGCCGGCATTATAATGACCTGTTGTAAATTTTGCTAACTGCGTTTGCATTTTATGATTGCATGTTAAATCTGATCAAAAAAAAGCGGCACAAATATGCGCCAATAGCTGTTCCCACGGTATTCAGCATCACATCGTCCACATCCGCTACTCCCAGGTGGGTTATATACTGCACTATCTCTATCAGCCCGCTGCTTAAAAAACCCAGCAATATTACCGTACGTATGCTGGTAATGCGGAACACTATCATCATCACAAAAGCAAAAGGCACAAACAGCAGTATGTTGCCAAAAAAGTTACCCAGGAACAGCACCCAGTGCACCAGTGCATTGTTGCCTTTGTAATGGATCATATCGTCCCAGGTACTTTTAAAAGGCGTTAGCCGCGTACGGTACTCACCCTCAATGGGGCGCTCCCGGCGGGCCGGCGCCCACAGCACAATGTAAGAGAGTATAATGCCATACCCCAGTGCAGCCAATGCCTTTAATCCTTTCATTCCACTACAATATTATAGTCGCGCTTTAACAGAGCCACCAGCTGTTCCCGGCTGCTGTTACCGTTTAGTTTCTCTTCAAATTCCTGCACATTCACATCCACCAGCAGGCGGTACCAGTACCCCTGCATAAAGTGAAAAATAAAACCCTGGTAGCCATCCAGGAAACCCAGGCGCATCACATACCGGAAAATGAAGTATAACAAAGCCCGCATGCTGGGCCTCATAGATGAATATACCTTTTCCTTCAAAAAGCGTTTGCGCTTGGCCTGCGGATCGTTACTTTCCAGCAGGCGCCCATCCGTTCCCATAAAACCATACTTAATGTTCAGCAGGTCTACCATTTCACGGATGGCGTAATTATTATGCTTGTTCACCCACCAGTGAATGGAGTTCAGGTTATGATCCACGATATGCTCTTTGAACATAATGGTCTTACCTTCTGAAAGCACAATGTGCTCATCCATCCAGCGCTGTTCAATACTGCCCTTGCCTCTACGCCATATACGCAGTAAGGTGTGCGGGTAAAAACCGCCATGCCGGATCCACTTATCTTTAAAGAACACTTTACGGCGTATGTAAATGCCGCTTACCTCTTCCGGCACCGTGGATAAACGGGTGTTGATCTCCGTGATCAGCGGCGGCTCCAGGTATTCATCTGCATCCATCCGCATTACCCAGGGCGTGGTTACCGGACAATTGTCCAATGCCCACTGGAACTGCACCGCGTAGTTGATCCATTTGTTCTGGTATACCTTAGCGCCATACTGTTTTGCAATCTCCACCGTATTATCGGTAGAGTATGCGTCAATAATGAAAATATCATCAGTAATACCGCGCAGGTTTTCCAGGCAGCGCCCTATATGTTTTGTTTCATTATAGGTGAGGATGATAACAGAGATACCCAACTTACTTACTGTTTTCGTACAATTCAACGTAATCCAAAGCCAGCTTGGTTTCGTTGAAGTCATTGTTTATTACGTTCCTGGCTTCCCGTGATATCCGTGACCTTTCTTCCTGTGCGTGGTAGGTAGCGGTGAGCTTTTCTGCCACCTCATCTATATTATCAATACCGGTGATCCAGCCCAGGTTCCTTTCATTCACATATTTGGACAAACCTACGTTGTTGCTGATGAGCACCGGTGTGCCTACGTATAATGATTCTACTACTACAATTGCAAAATTCTCGTTCAGAGAGGTGAGCACAAACAGGTCGGATTCTGCAAAGAACTGGAACTTTTCTTCCGGCCCTTTCCAGCCCGCCCATTCTACCTTATCATCCATATCCAGCTCCTGCACCAGCAGCTGCAGCTTTTGCACATACTCATCCTCACCGGAACCTGCTATTCGCAGGCGGTAGTTGAAACGCACACGCGCCAGTGCATACAGCAATATTTCCAAACCCTTCTTAGGATCAATACGCGACAAAAAGCTGATGGTAAAAACATGGTTGCTCTTACGCGTATAGTCTTTCACCGGCAGGTCAACCAGGTTAAACACCATGGCGCCGTCATCTTTCCATTTGGGGTTGTACTGTATGCTCTCCTGCCACTCCATGTGGGAGGATACATGCAGGAAAGTATTTTTCAGCAAGCTTTTTCCAATGGTATTATGGATCAGCTGTTTCTTTTTACTGTTATTGGCCGTAAGCACATAATCGCAGAACATGCCGTGGGGCGACAGCACCGGTTTTACACCGCGCATGCGGCATACCATAGCAGCGCCTATTACCAAAAAGTTCCACCAGGAGTGAATGTGCACCACATCAAAATCCCGCACGGTTTTCCAGGTAGCGCGGTACAGCGCAGGCGATACGTGCGTATGATCTTTGGTGATGCGTTTAAAATACTTTACCGCCACGCCATTCACCATCACCGTTTCTCCCACGGGCACCTGCAGCTCTGTTTTGCCGTTGGCCGTAGTGGTATACACGGTTACGGAATGCCCCAGCTGCACCAGGCGCTCTGCCAGCCTGGCTATTACCACTATGGGACCACCGTAAATGTAGGCGGGTTTGTAAGACGGTACTATGAATAATATTTTCATTTACTGCTTTGTTTCTTTAATTGTTGGCAACGGTTTCTATGGCCTGCACGGCATTATTGATCATGGTGTTCATGGTAAGCTCCCTTTTCACATATTCCCTTGCATTGGCGCTCATTAACTGGATCTCTGCATCCTGCAGGTTGTTCAGCTCCTGCAGGCAGGCGTCCACATCTTCAAATATCATTCCGTTATAGCCATCCTGTATATAACTGTACTCTACGCATTGCAGCAGCTCCGCGGTGCGCAGCAAAGTAAAAATGGGTTTGCCGTATGCCATGCCCTCCACAATGGAAAGCCCCACCCATCCCGGCTGAAAGTAAATATCTGCTGCGGCAAATAATTCATCCTTCTGCTGCCGGTCATACACAGCGCCAAAATCATATACATGCTTGTAGGGCGAAAAATCCGGTTTCAGCTTACCATCACCAATAATGATCACACCGAACTTTTGCGGGTCCAGGCGCTCGATGAGCTTTACCAGCAGATCTACCCTCCTGCCCGGCTCATTAAACCGTGCGCAGTAAATAAGCACACGGGGTTGTGTAATGTTATACTTTGCTTTAACGGCGACCTTATCCGGCAATGCCAGCTGCAATATGCTCTCCACATCAGAGATAGTATTGCCCAGCGCATAACCTTTTACACCCGGTACGGCACGCTGCCAGATCTCCTGCTCTTTCTTGGTGTAGAACCAGATACCGTCGGCCATGCGTATCATGCACTTCAGCAAAAAGTTAGGCTGCTGCTCCTCCCGCACATACCGTTTTACCGATATGCCGTGCCCCCATAAAATAACCTTCCGGCGCAGGAAAGGCTTCATAAATAAAATGAACCAGGTGGAGAGGTGTGCGAAGTTTAACATCAGCACCAGCACCTTATAATCTTTCCTGAAAAATTTAAACGGGTTGTAAAGGATAAAAGGTCCTATGTTCAGGGCGTTCACCGGTTTCACTGGCGTTCTTCCCTGCGCAAAATTGTTCTTTGACAGCTGTTCCGATTCATAGCAATACAGGTCAAATGCAGCTTTCTGCTGCAGTTGGTTAAAGAACTGTTCCCGGTAATGGGGTATAAAAGGTTGTAGTATCGCTATCATATTCAAGTACTCAGTTGCCCATAAAATATTTGCGTAAAATGCTGTTCCGCGACATAATATCCGACGTTGCAAAGCTCAGCAGGTACGCCACTATTATCACCAATACGGTTGGTAAAAAGCCGCTCACCGGGTGTTTGGCAATGCCTAAGCCCGTTTTAATACCTTCCAGGAAAATGCCGTGCACCAGGTAAATACCCATTGAATTATCCGACAGCCGTTTCATAAACCGGTTCTCCACCTTTACCTGGTATAGTACCCAGGCAAACAGCACGCCTATGAACAGGAAGGATACAAACAGGTGCGGCTTAAAATACTGCGCAATAAAAAGCAGGCCGGCCAGTATTGGCACCAGTATTTGCGCTGTTCTATCATACCGGCTTTTAATGGTATTGTAATTCAGGTAATATAGCATGCCTATGCTGGCCGAAACCAGGGAAGGCACAAAATATAAGCGCAGATGTTTGGTAAACCAGTCTGCCTGCTGCACACTGGCATTATTTGAAAAGATGATCACCAGCGCTATGATCACCACCGTCATTAAAGTAAGGTTGGCTTTGCGCACATTCTGCCCTGCCACTTTCAGAAATGGAAAAAAGATCAGGAACAGGTAGAACAGATTCGGCAAATACCACAGCTGGTAAGAGCTGCCTTTGAACAGGAACATCTGCACCGGCGACAGCTCAAACGGCTCCTTCATATATACCGACTTGGCATAACGGATGCCCAGGTATATCAGCGTCCAGATAAAGAATGGGATCATGAGCCTTTTAAACCGGGCCGATGCCATTTCATTAAAGCTTTGCAGCCTGCCGCCCGCCACCTGGCTGGCAAACAGGAAAAAGGAAATAGCTATAAATACCGGCACGGCATATTCATTGAGCCCATTCAGCTTTTTGGTCCACAGGTTGGTTTCACAACCATGTATCCATACTACGCTGAATGCAGCAATAGGCCGTATCAGGTCAAAGCCTTTTACGTACAGCTTATCTTTAACTATGGGTTGCAGCAGTGCCATTATTTAAAACTATATTACTTACATCATAACCATATATCAGGCGCTGGCCTTCGTGTATGGAATCAAAAGCTACCATGGTACCGTCTTTTTTCCAGCGGGGGTGCAGGTCGCAATGCAGGCCGCTGCGCGTAAAAGCCATTTGTTCCAGGGAAAAGGCTTTCATTACGCCCTTATCTACCCCGGTTAAATAAGCTGCCGATTCTTTCAGATCCGGTTTCGTATCTATCATTTTATAGGTGCCCAGGTCCACACGTTTCTGTGTGCTGTACTGGAATAAGAACAGCACGCGAACGCCGTTTTCATCCGGGTAGGTATCGCAGATCATCCAGTCGCGGTTAGCCGGGCAAAACATAGGGTGCCCGTCTTCATTTATAATTCCTTTTGCCAGGAAAGCCGGTTCCGCATTATTCTCATCTTTGAACAGCAGCCAGTTAAAAGCAGCATTCGGCTTGGCCGCAGCGCCTTTGGGCTTTTTGTACATCAGCTTTTTAATCACCTTCTTGGCCTGTGAAATAAGGCCCGAAGGGATCATCCGGTACAGCAGGGAGCTTCTCAGCTTTTCCACGCCGCTGCCGGTGCGGCCCCAAATAGCAATGTGTGTATCATCCTTCCAGTCAAAGTGGCTCAAAAAGCCGCTGGCCAGGCATTTCAGGTCTTTACCATCTACACCGATGGTCATCAGGCGGGTGGTTTCGCCACCATCCTTTAACTTATAACGGTGCAGGAAGGCAAGGCGCGTTTGTGAAGGATTCAGCAGTAAATGCGTTAAGTAGTGATTGTTACCCAGGTTAGGGTTCAGCTGAAAATTAGCGATCTCCTTCAGGGATATCAGCTGCGATGCTGCTTTGGTATGAATGTTATGTTTTACAATACCGGTGTTCTCCGAAACATGCTCATTGGCATAAGCATCCGGCAGGCCGGTATAGCCATAGCCGCCTACGCGGTACAGGCGGGCATAATCCTGTGCAAAGGCCCAGCCATCGTCTGTGATCACGTGCGTGGAATACTCCAGCTCTGTACATTCTTTGGTAGTAGTGTTATATACTTTGGAACGCCAGGCGCCGTTAATGCGGTCATTTACCACAAACAGGTCTGTATTACCCACCCATTGCTGGCGGGCCCCCTGGGGGTAGTTGTAGGCGTAGGTTTGGCCCAGCTTTACAAAACTTTCATCGCCATTCACATAACCAATATCACAAGGCACATCCGGGTTGGGTGGTGTTAAAATATTATCAATGCGCAGGGCCAATAGCTTGTCCCCCGCTGCGTTCCAGGCTACCAGGTCGTGGAAGCCAAAAAAGAAATTGCCCTTGCCTTTTGTTAAAACCTTTTCTTGCTGCATATAGAAATTCAAATAATTAAGTCATTTTGAGTGGCGCTTAGCGGCCGGCCAGTACTACGCCTTTCTCCTGTTTCAGCTGGGCTGCCTTTTCAAAAAAGCGGCTGTCAATGCTGCTGATCACACTATCGGACGATAAATAATAATCGCTGATATTGGAAAGTGCGGATAACAGCTCATCCTTTACTTTCTTTTTTACCAGGAACTCTGCGCTGATCATATTACCGGTAAGGGATCTTATTTTTTTGTGCAGGGATGATCTGCGGTACAGCGATACATGCGTAGCTTCTGTATTGTACAGCTGAATGGAATGTAACCAGTCCATCCACTTAAATTCAGATACCTTGCCACCTTCTGTAAAAGGGGTAGAGAGTACAAAACGGCTCCAGGGCACGCGCAATATGTCGGCCACAATAGCGCCGTGCATAGCTTCCGCAATTACGAATTTGGAAGCTGCTATTTCCCGCAGCGTGTGCTCCACACCATTTTCATTTCCGGGAGAAATGTAGTGGAAACCCAGCTTATCGCACAGGGCTTTCCAGTCAAAGAACTCCTGGGATTTGAAGTAAGGGATCACGCTTACCTCGTATTTCTTTTTGCTTTGCTGTATGTTATTGAACTCATTGGTAAGGCGCAGCGCGTACGCAGCATCTGCAATGTATTCGTATGCATTATTGAAATTGCAGGCAGATAAGGGGCCGCGCAGGAAACGGATGTCCCAGCTATCGTCCCAGGTAAAATTCTTATAGCCCGGGCGTATGCCGGTACCAAACACGATCTTTCTTTTATTACCCAGGTCTTTGAATAACGGCGATCCGTTATACAAAATGGAGCCTATGCCAATGAATGCATCATTGTCAGGTTTTTCTTCCCCAAACAGCTTGGGCCACAGCCAGCCATTCAGGTCATCCCCAAAATTTCCCTTCGGATCTTTGTAATAGATATAGTTCACTTGAAAAACTTTAAATTTTCTAATAACCGTGCAGCATGAGCCACCGGCTGTAGTGTATTCGGTATTCGGTAATTAATATCTTTTATATGCATGTTCCCTTTCTCACGAAAACACCTCGCTGCTGCTGGCAGCAAATTGAACGGCGTATTGCGAGGCTATCCAGTTGGTAAAATCCACGGAACGGCGGTCCCAGCTATGTTCGTCTATGCTCACATCCGTTTTCTGCAGCTTGCCATCGGCCAGCGCAGCAATTAGTTTTGACAGGGTTTCAGGTTGGGTAGTATCAAAATAACTGCCTTCATCACCGAATATTTCCTTAGGCTCCCCTATCTTACTGGTGAAGATGGGTTTCCGGAAAGGGATGTACATATAGATCTTGCTGGGACAACGCGCCCAGTCCTGTACAGTATCATTTAGAGGGGAGATAAAAGCATCTGCTCTTTCAAAATAAGAGCTTAGCTCATTTTCTTCGGTATAGCCTTTGAACTCAATATATTTTTCCAGCTGATGCTGTTGTACATAGGTCTTTGCTTCTTCCAGGTGGCGGCCCCTGCCCAGTAACAGCAGCTTTACATTCGGGCGTTCCTTCACTATCTGCTCCACTGCCTGCAGCATGGTGAACAGCCCGTAGTTACGGGTCATGGTGCCCATGTATAACAACACGGTGTTATTCTTATAACGTTCGTTCAGATGATCCAGCAATATTTTTGGAGAATCTATCACGTCTGTATTAAATGCGTAGGGTGAGTACAGGATAGGCAGCTTCTTTTTCATGAGCTGCTTGGCCATTTTATGATATTCCCGTTCCAGGTAGCGGCTGGCGCACAGCAACCCATCTGCATAGGATACGGAGTAATATTCCAGCGCACGCAGGGCTATTTTGCGCAGCCCTTTGTTATCCGGTATGGCAGAGGCCAGCTCAGAATGCTCTATCAGGATCCTGGTTTTTGATTGCAGCTTGCTTTTAATAATACGGTTGCGGAAGCTGAAGGAGCAGAAGTAAATAAAATCAGGTTTGATCCTGTTCACCAGGTCCGTCTTCAGCTGCACTTCTTCTTTGGCGGAACACTCTTTGTAAAAATGCACCTCCACGTTTTCATTACATTCAATGGCAATACGGTTCCGGTTCTCCTCACTGTCCAGGGCAATAATAGATACTTCCCATCCCAGCGACTGTAACGGATTAGCCATTCCCAGCGCCCTTTTCATGGTAGCTATTGATTTAATATCGCCCAGTGTAATGAAACATATTTTCATCTCAAAAAATTTATACAGTTTAATCAATTATTCACTCGTCGTTTTCGCCATTCATTCGTCTTAGTTCAGCAGCAGGGGCTCCTTTTCTTCCTCATCTACCGGCTCCTCCTCATCCTCATCATCATCCACATTAGGGCCATACAGCCAGTCATAATACCCGTTCATGAGTATACAGCCGGTAACCGGTATGGTAAATCGCAAATGCTGGAAGGGTGAGAACAGGAAGGTCCATAGCAGCCCAATGGTAAGCATTACGTATAGCGGGTACAGGTTGGAATCCTGCGCGCGTAATACCAGCGTAAAGGACATTTTCATGAGCCACCAGAAAATAAGGAATACGGCAATAAAACCGCCAATACCGCAGCTGATCCAGCCGCCCATGAGCACAGAGTGGCTGGGTATGTAACGGTCCACGGAATCGGCCTTCTTCAGGTCAAACTCACCGGTGCCCTCATCCTGGTATGATAATACGATCTTGTAATACTTCAGGTCTTTATCCAGCGCCCAGGAGCCATGGCCAAACAAAGGTTTATCGCCAATGGCGGTAATGGCCGCAAAGGTTTCACCACGGCCTGTTACCAGCAGCTCAAAAGGATTATACGGGTTATCCAGGCGCTTTATCTGGCTGCTGGAGTGCCCGCCCCCTATTTCGTTACTAAGCACCGCATTCACGTAAAACACATAGGCCATTTCAAATACCGTAGCGCCTATGAATAGTATGGCAAATATTTTTTGCCGGGTGATGCGTATACCGCGCGACATTACATAAATAATACCCGCGCCTACAAAGAACAGCATGCCGGTAGAACGCGCATCATTGGCAAAACAGAGCAAACAGGCACAGGCCATAATGCCCATCATCAGCATTATTTTTCCCCGCTTGTACAGGTACACGGCCATTAATTGCAATGCAGATGCTATAATAGGAACGATCTTAAACTTAAAGAACGACATGTCCGAATCCACAATATCATCCGTGAACAGGATATTCTTGATCATGGCAAAGAAGATATAGGTCATGACCGCCGATTCGGTATCCATCATCCTGAACAGCACTATAAAAGATATGATAGACATGATGGTGCCGGCCCAGCCACGCAAAAAGTTCTGCATGGAGTTATGTACCACAAACACATCGGTAATAAACTGGAACAACAGCAGGGCCAGCAATGCAAAAACGATCTTCCGCAAATAGGGATAATCTTTAAAATCGCGGGCCTTAAAGGTAAAGGGCAGGGATAACAACGCAACGATCTCGTTCCCTTTCAGCTGGCCTACCAGGGGAACATTCAGTGCGCTACCCAGCGCATATGCCGCAATTTTGATCTTTTTAAACATCGCGTTCTTTTAACTGTTCACCATTTCACTCTTCACCTTCACCTTTGTTCCCCCCTGGCCGTACAGTGTGTAATTCAGCACCTGGTGCAGGCGCTGGGTGTTAACCTCCGCACTGTATTCACGCATAAAATCCGCTCTTAATGCTTCTCCTATTGCTGCATCCCCATTGAAACTGAGGATCACTTTTTTAAATTCTTCCGGCGTATCGGCAATAATAAAATGATTGCTGGCCACGCCCTCTACCCCCTTGGAAGTAGCGATAATAGGCGTTCTCAGCGCCATGGCCTCCAGGCATTTTAACCGGGTGCCGCTGCCATGCAGCAAGGGGATAATTACACCGTTTGCAACCGATATATACCACTTCACATCATCTACCTTACCCAATGCCGTTATATTCTTAAAGCTCTCTGCCCCGGTGATCTGCTTCAGCGCTTCTTTCGAGCGCCTGCCTACTAACCAAATATCATACCTGTTGGCCAGCTCGTCGTCCCAAACTTGTTCAATAAACCATTTCAGCCCCTGAAAGTTCATATACTGGCCAAAGTTGGCCGTCATTACCAATACTTTAGGTTGCTTTTGCCCGGTGAGTGCATATTCTTTTTCATCCAGGAAATTGGGAACAAAGAAAATGCGCTCCTTCGGAATAAATTTTTCATGGTACTTACGGTCACCCTCACTTACTACCAACAGGGCCGCGGCCTTTTTAAAGTACAGGCGCTCATGCAGCTTTTCCAGCGTTAGCAGCTGGAAACGGCGCAGTTTGGCAAACAGGTTGTTGGCCGGCACCTGCGCGGTGATCATGGGTTGCGCATTATGCGTGCCCAGCACCACCTCTATACCGCGGGAATTAAAATATTGTATATAATGGCCTATGTAACCATAGTCAAGCACGGCTACATCAATGGTATATTTCTCACACACCTCGTTAAACAGCTGCAGCACTTTGTTAGAGCGCTGAAAATAATTTTTACCGGCAATACGGTCCAGCAGGTCAAAATGCTTTTTCGGATGCGTGTAATACACTACGTTGGGGATCTGGTAATTAGCCAGGTCCGTGTTCTCCTCATTCTGGATCAGCGCTATAACCTGGTGGCCCAGGCTGGCCAGGGCTTTGATCAGGTAATAGCTCCGGATCTTTTCTCCGCCATTGGCCGGAAAGGGTGATATGTCTGTGTAGAATAATATATTCATATCCTTCTTGATCAATTAGCCTTTGCTACCGGCAATCTGATGGGTAACTTGGAAAGTAACTTCATGATGATCCCTTCTATCTTCTCCTGTTCATAGGCCGTTAAGCCCAGGAACTTCACGCATATAAAAATGGATAAGCTGCTTACAGCGCCGGTTACCAGCAAGCGTACAAAACCCGGATGCATTACCAGCTGCGGCAGCAGCGATATGCCAAAGGCCAGCACTACGGGCAATAGCGAAGTAAGTACGCCTTTGCGCAAATAATCGCCAATAGCCAGGCCGGTGAGCTTATGTGCGGCCAGCACCCGGTAGCTGCAGGTAACGGCTTCTATACAAATGGCGCTTACCAGCACCACATGCGGCGCCATGCCTGCTTTTAACAAAAAGTACGATACCGGTAAGTTCAGCATCAGTAACAGGCTTACCACTACCTGGTATACCTTGATCCTGCCTACGGATTGTATGGCTACCTGCAGTCCTACGGTAAGCTGTGTGATCAGCGATACTATAATGATCAGGCGGCAGAAAACAATTGTATGATCCGGCACATTCTTCAGCCACAGCTTCAGAATGATGGGCATTTCAATGATCACCGGTATGGAAAAGAACGATAACAGGAAAAACGAGAACTTACTGGCTATCATGGCCAGGCGTAACATCCTGGGCCGGTCGCCCATGCCCTCGCTTTTAATGATCTGCGGGTTCAGGGATTGCAGCATGGTCACTGAAAAGTAGCTTAGCTGCGAATTTACCTGGTTGGCTATGCCGTAGGCGGCGTTAATAATTGCGCCAAAGAATACGTTTAAGATCATAGCCAGCCCCTGGTTACGGGCTACCACGCTGCCTGCGCCAAACATATTCCAGCCTGCGTAGGAGAACATTTCCCTTAACAGGCTTTTATTGAAATATTTGCGCACCTTTACCCGTGCCTCATGGTATTTAGAAGAGCAGTACGTGCGTTTAATAATAAGGGAGATCACTGTTACACCCGCTGTTAAGGCGCCGTATATGATCAGCTTATCATACCCTGTGTACTGCAGGTAAATAGCGATGCCCAGCTTTGCCAGTGCTTCCCAGATACCGATGGCTGCTATCAGGAACATATTTTCCCGTGCATTCAGCGTAGCATCATACGGTACGGAAACAATGGTAAAAAAGGTGCTGATCACCGTAAAATGAAATATTATTTTGGCGGTGCCTATCCTGGCTGCCGGTATGTTCAATACCCGGTCAAAAAAGTACAGGCCTACCACCTCAAATATTAGAACCAGCGTGATGCCCATCAGAAAATGGAGCAGCACGCTGGAGTTGAATACCTGTTTTAACTTTTCATTGTCACCGACACCTATATAAAAAGAAAGGTACCGTTGGGTGGAAATGGTCATGGCCACATTTAAAAAGGAAAGCATTACGATCACGCCGCTTACCAGGTTAAAAATGCCATAATCTTCTGCGCCCAGCGCATTTAATACAAGGCGGGTTGCATACAATGCAATGAACATTGTAATTAACATCCGCCCATACAGTGCGCCTGTGTTTAATACTACCCGGTTTGCTGCTTGCATTTACTAGCTATTGTTTTCCAGTTCCACTTTTAACCTTATCCAAACTGAATTATCCTACCAGGTGTTCCCACTGAGTTACATCTTTCTTACGGAACAATTCCACGTCGCCGGCTACCATTTCTTTTACCAGTGCAGGCAGGTCGTATTTAGGTTCCCAGCCTAATTTGGTTTTTGATTTGGTAGGATCGCCTATCAGCAGCTCAACCTCCGTAGGACGGAAATACCGCGGATCTACCGCTACCACTTCCTTACCTATTTCCAGCTGATATTCTTCGTTATTGCAGGCAGCTATCACACCTTTTTCTTCCGCGCCTTCGCCGGTGAATTTTACTTCAATACCCAGTTCTGCAAATGACATGCGAACGAAATCACGTACAGGTGTAGTAATGCCGGTAGCAATTACATAATCTTCCGCAACATCCTGCTGCAGTATGCGCCACATAGCCTCTACATAATCCTTTGCATGGCCCCAGTCGCGGCGGGCATCCAGGTTACCTAAGTACAGTTTATCCTGCAGGCCCAGTGCAATAGCAGCTACGCCACGGGTAATTTTACGGGTTACGAAAGTTTCACCACGCAGCGGGCTTTCATGGTTGAACAGGATACCGTTGCAGGCATACATACCATATGCTTCGCGGTAGTTCACCGTGATCCAGTATGCATACAGCTTAGCTACTGCATACGGGCTGCGGGGATAAAAAGGAGTGGTTTCCTTCTGCGGTACTTCCTGTACTAAACCGTACAGCTCTGAAGTGCTGGCCTGGTAAATACGGGTCTTTTTTTCCAGCTTCAGGATACGCAGGGCTTCCAGTAAGCGTAAAGTGCCAATACCATCTGCATTTGCAGTGTATTCCGGAGTATCAAAGCTCACTTTCACATGGCTCATAGCAGCCAGGTTATAGATCTCATCGGGCTGTGTTTCCTGGATAATACGGATCAGGTTAGTACTGTCGGTCATATCACCGTAGTGTAAGCGGAAACGCACGTTATCGCTATGCGGATCCTGGTACAGGTGATCAATACGTTCCGTGTTAATAAGGGATGCGCGGCGCTTTACACCATGCACCATGTATCCTTTTTCCAGCAACAGCTCTGCCAGATAGGCGCCATCTTGTCCTGTGATACCGGTAATTAAGGCAACTTTCATATTCGATTTTGTTTTATAAAAATATTATTGAGGAGGGAGCAACCTCTTATTGTTATTAATTCTTAATTATTAATTCCTTCAACTAAACCAGCACAGTTGTGCTATTAGTGCGGGCCAGGCCAATGCCGTAGTATATAAAGCCTTTTTTCTGCAGCGTTACATCATCATAAATGTTACGGCCGTCAAACACTACTGCTGTTTTCACAGAATCTTTGATACGGCTCCAGTCCGGCAGGCGGAATTCATTCCACTCTGTTACCAGCACCACGCCATCTGCACCGTTGGCGGCATCATACAGGTCGGTACCCCAGGTTACGCGCTCGCCCAGCTCTTTCTTGGCTTCGTGCATGGCTACGGGATCAAACACACGCACCTTTGCACCGGCGTTTAACAGCGCCTCTATCAGCACGATGGATGGCGCTTCGCGCATATCATCCGTATTAGGCTTAAAGGATAAACCCCAGATGGCAAAGGTTTTGCCCTGCAGGTCGCTATCAAAGTGACGGTCTATTTTGCTGAACATTACTTTCTTCTGATCTTCATTCACCGCTTCCACACTTTCCAGTATGCGCATAGCGTGGCCATACTCTTTGCCGGTACGTACCAGCGCCTTCACATCCTTGGGGAAGCAGGAGCCGCCGTAACCAATACCGGGGTATATAAAGCGGTCGCCTATACGCGGATCGCTGCCAATACCTTTGCGCACCTTGTTCACATCCGCGCCGGTCAGCTCGCACAGGTTGGCAATATCATTCATGAAAGATATTTTGGTAGCCAGCATAGCGTTGGCGGCATATTTGGTCATTTCTGCAGAAGCAATGTCCATGAATACAATCGGACGGCCGTTCAGCACAAAGGGATGATACAGGTTCTCCAGCACCTGCTGCGCTTTTTCTGTGTTCACACCTACTACAATACGGTCGGGCTTCATAAAGTCGGCCACTGCAGCGCCTTCTTTCAGGAACTCGGGGTTAGAGGCCACATCATAATCCAGCAGCTGATCCCTTTCCTGTAAAGCCTGTTTAATAGCGCGGTTCACTTTCACCGCAGTACCAACAGGTACAGTGCTCTTGGTAACTACTACCAGGTAATTGGTCATAGAAGCGCCTATTTCCTTTGCTACCTGCAGTACATATTTCAGGTCAGCGCTGCCATCCTCACCGGGAGGGGTGCCTACGGCAATAAATGCCAGCTCAGCGCCCGGTATTACAGATGCCAGGTCTGTGCTGAAGGATAGGCGGCCGTTCTGAAAGTTGCGGTGTACCACCTCTTCCAGGCCCGGCTCATATATGGGTAAAATTCCATTTTGCAGATCTTTGATCTTGGCTTCATTCACATCCACGCACACTACATTGGTGCCTACTTCTGCCAGGCAGGCGCCGGTCACTAATCCTACATATCCTGTTCCTACAACTATTACTTTCATGTTTCAGATTGTTTTTTGGGTAGTCAATTATTAATTACGAATTACGAATTATTCAATTACGAATGATGTCCTACGAATTAGCTGGTTATACGAATTAAGTTGTTATACGAATTAATCAATTACATTGTTCACTGTCCATCCCATTCGTAATTCGTAATTGAATAATTCGTAATTATATCACGCCAGTTGTGTCTGTTTTTTCTTCAGGTAGTCCGCATAAGCCATTTCTATGCCATCTTTTAACCCGGTGCTGTGCTGCCAGCCCAGGCTATGCAGCTTAGCTACATCCATCAGCTTGCGGGGAGTGCCGTCCGGCATAGCGGTATCAAATACCAGCTCACCTTCAAAGCCTACCACCTCTTTTACAGTTTCTGCCAGCTCGCGGATCGTCAGGTCTTCACCGGTGCCAATATTTACCAGCTCCTTGCCATCATAATGCAGCATCAGGTATACACAGGCATCTGCCAGGTCGTCGGCATACAGGAACTCGCGTTTAGGCGTACCCGTACCCCATATAGTTACATTGGCTGCGTTGCTTTCCTTGGCTTCATGGAACTTGCGGATAAGCGCCGGCAGCACATGTGAATTTTCAGGATGGTAGTTATCACCTACGCCATACAGGTTGGTGGGCATTACGCTGATGAAGTTACACCCGTATTGATCCCGGTAAGATTCGCACAGCTTAATACCGGCTATTTTGGCAATGGCGTAAGGTTCGTTGGTATATTCCAGGGGGCCGGTAAGCAGGCTGCTTTCCTGTAAAGGCTGGGGCGCCAGCTTGGGATAGATACAGGAGCTGCCCAGGAACATCAGTTTAGTAGCCTGCTGCTGGTAAGCTGCATGTATAATGTTAGCTTCCATGATCAGGTTATCATACAAAAATTCTGCACGGTAAGTGTTATTAGCGTGTATACCGCCTACCTTGGCTGCAGCCAGGAATATAAAATCCGGCTTTTCTGTTGCAAAAAATTCATTTACAGCAGCCTGGTTACGCAGGTCCAGCTCTGCAGAGGTGCGGGTAATAATGTTCTGATAGCCTAAGGTTTCCAGTCTGCGCTTAATAGCACCACCCACCATTCCACGATGGCCTGCGATGTAGATCTTATCCGTGAGTTTCATGTATAATTAAGAATTAATAATTAAGAATTAATAATCAAGGGGCATGTTTTACAAAGCAATGAAAATGATCAAAACTACAGTTACAGCTATGGTAAAGGGATATATGGTTATTTGATATACCACCCTACGATTATTAATTATTCATTCTTAATTATTAATTCGGTAGCGGTGTATATCGGTTCCTTATCCTACAGGAGCTCCGGTCTGTTCTCCTTCACCCATTGGTGCAGTTGTTTGATCTCCTGCCCTTTTCCTTTTTTCATGATCAGCAGCGCTTCCGGCGTGTTCACCACCACCAGGTTCTCTACCCCTACCAGCGCTACCAGCTTCTCTTTACCAATCACCATGTTATTACCGCTTTCAATAGATACGGCCTGGTGGTTATGGTATTGATAATGCTGTACCAGCGCCTGGGCCAGGGCTTCGTAGCTGCCTACATCGCTCCATTCCATAGTGCTGGGCACCACTTTTACCTTATTGCTTTTTTCCATTACTGCGTAGTCAATGCTGGTAGAAGGTATTTCTTCCATAGCAGCCAGACTTAGCTGGCCGGTACGCAGCCATTCATTGGCAGCAATGGCAGCTGTTTCATAAATTTCAGGCGCATACTTTTGCAGCTCCTGTAACAGGATGCCTGCCTTACAGCAAAAGATCCCGCTGTTCCACAGGAAGTCGCCGCTCTGCAGCATGATGGTTGCATTCTCCACATCAGGCTTTTCAACAAAACGGATCACATCATGACCGCTGTATTGTATATAGCCAAAACCGGTTTCCGGGTAAGTGGGCTGCAGGCCAATGGTTACCAGGCTATTGCCGGCAGCCAGCAGCTGGGCGGTTTCAATGGTTTGTGCGTAAATATCCGGTGTGCCTATCAGGTGGTCGGCAGGCGTGATCAGTAAAATAGTTTCCGGGGCAGATACAAAGGCTGCCAGGGCTATAGCGGCAGCCGTGTTGCGGCCCACAGGTTCGGCCAGCATACGCAGGTTGGTAGCGCCGGCATGTAACAGCTGCTCTTCTACCGTAGCGGAATGTTGCTCATTCACAATAGCCAGCACACTGTCACAGGCTACCTGGTTGCGCAGGTAAGCCAGCTGTAGTAAGCTGTTGCCTTCAAACAGCGGTAACAGCTGTTTAGGCGTTTGTTTATTTGATAAGGGCCACAGGCGGGTTCCCGACCCACCACATAATATGATATGCTGCATCATAGTTCTTATAGTAGTAATAATGGCTGTTGCCTGGTTATTGATGGTAAAGTCCCGCGTAAGGTGTTTCTTCCTCAGTAGGTACTGCATCGCTGCCGATCAGGATCACTTCTGTAGTTGGCAAAGTAGCCACCAGCGTGTAACCCAGGCTGGATAACTGTGCCTTAACCGTGTTCCTTCCAACCTCAATGATCCTGCCGCGCTGGTGCATTAACGGACCTGATTTTACCTGGATCAGGTCATTTTCATGCAGGGGGAACTGCTCTACCGTTACATCCTTGTACTCACGCAGGAAGCGTTTGATCAGCTCAATTTCATGATCAGGTATCATAGCCGGTTTACCCAGCCAGTATACGAAGTTCACAATGCCCTCCGTTTCGCGTACCACCCATTTCCTGCTTTCAGGTACTCTTACGAATACATAGGATTTAAACAAGGGTTCACTGATCACTTTGCGGCGGTCGCTCCACTGACGCTCTACGGGGCTCATGGGGCAATAATTTTCCACGCGCTTGCGGGTGAGCAGATCAGCCACTTTCTTTTCCCATCTTGCTTTGGTATATACTGCATACCAAGTTGACATTTCCTGTTGCATGGGCATCTCATTTAAAAGTTTAATACTCTGGTTAACATTGCGCAGTTTCTATAACGAGGGATTTCTAAAGACAATGGTAATGCCATTGAATGCATTCTCATAATATTCGGTTTATTCAATAAAGACTCGTTATATCTTTTTCCTGGAATAGCTTCGCTCTCTCACTCACATGAGGAACGGTTGGCACGCTGTTCCGGGTGGTTTTAACTTTTACAGCAGATGATAGATCCGCCGCTTATATGTTCCGGATGTTGGGAACAGGATATAGATCCAGAATCCCGCTTTCACACCCGTTATTATTATATATTAAAAATCCCTTTCAAAAATTGTTTACGGCGGGTACCTTTTGCATCTTCAATATAGCCATAACCGTAGCCATACCCGTTAGGTCCGTAACCTGTTACACCCCGCGGCTGAATACCGTTGAACACTAAGTTCAGGTTACCCAGCTCCTTATTCTGATACAGCTCGTTCACCATTTTCAGATACAGCTTGGGTGTTATCTGGTGGCGGATCACATACAGCGTAGCATCGGCATAGGTAGCCAGCAGCCGCGCGTCTGTAACCAGGCCCACGGGGGCAGTATCAATGATCACATAGTCAAAACGTGCTTTCAGGTTAGCGATCAGCTTTTCCAGCTGGCCATTTAATATAAGCTCTGTGGGATTAGGTGGTATTGCACCTGCCGGCAGTATAAACAAATACTCGTTACCGGGAACAGGTTGCAGTATGCTTGCTATCTCCGCTTGTCCTACCAGGTAATTGCTAATACCCGGTTCTCTTGACACGCCCAGCATTTTGCTGATCTGCGGCTTGCGCAGGTCAAACTCCAGCAGGGCTACCTTTTTCTTTACCAGTGATAAGCTGGTAGCCAGGTTAACGGATACGAAGCTTTTACCTTCGCCAGAAATGGATGACGTAACCAATAATGTTTTACGATGGAGGGAACTCCCGTTAGTGCCATTGCCGTTTAAGGAACCGTTCAGGTTATTCAGACCTATGTAAGAGAGTGCCGTACGTAAGGTGCGGAACTGTTCTGCCACATAGCTGCGTTTACCTTCAGCTATCACTAAGGGTTGCTTGTTCACATCCTGCAATATCTCTGCCAGAATTGGCGCTTGCGTAGCTTTTTCTATTTCTGCGCGTGAGGTTACCTCCCGCTTCATCATATCACGCAGGGTGATAAGGGCTGCAATAAAAGCCAGGCCTGCAAATACCGCGATAGCAAGTACCAGTGGCTTCTTGGGGCTTATTGGAACGGCCAGCGCTTCTGCTGCATCTACTATACGGCTGTCAGATACGGCAGCGGCAGATGCTACTGCTGTTTCCTCCCGCTTCTGTAACAGGAAAGTATATATGTTATTCTTTATTTCCTGCTGACGGCTTACTTCAACAAATGCTTTCTCTTTTTCAGGTACGCCTCTGAGCATGCCGTTATAGCGGCTGTTCTCTATTTGCAGCCTTGCCTGGCCCGCCAGCGTATTGGCGCGCAGGTTACGGATGTTCTGCAGTATGGCAGGTTTCAGCTGTGCTTCCTGGCGGCGCAGGCTTTCCAGTAAGGGACTGTTCTCACCAGTGGTTTTGCGCAGTCTTTCCAGCTGCAGCTCCGTTTCAGAAAGTTTGCTTACCAGCTCCAGCATCACAGGGTCCGATAAACCCAGTGTAGCCGGTACCGTGCTCTCACCCTCTTTGCGGCCTGCCACATAATGTTCTATGGAGTCCAGCACAGAAAGCTGCATATTGCTTTCAGCCAGCTTGCGGTCATTTTCAGAAACGCTTTCCAGGAACAATTTGCTTTGCTCGGAAATATCTACGATGCCCTGCTGCTTTTTAAAAGAAGCTACCTGAGATTCTACCTGGCTCAGCTCCTGGTTCACAATACGCAGGCGGTCATCTACAAAAGCCATGGTGTTGGAAGAAGTGCGGTTCTTATCTTCTATAGAGGCATTATTATATACCCTTACCAGCTCGTTCAGAATATCTTCACCACGCTCCGGCACTTCATCGCTGTAGCCCAGGGAGATGATAGTACCTGCCTTGGTGGTGGGATCTACTTTCAGGGCGCTTTGAAGCAAACCTGCCAGGATCTTTTCACCGGCTATACGCACGGTGTAGATCTTACCGGCAATATCCACCGGTTTGCCGGGTTTAGGTGTGATCACCATCTTTCCCCACTGGGTAGAAACCGTATCATATAAAGGATAGGCCTTTTTACCCAATATTACACGCTGGTGGGGGGCATCATAAACCATAGGAAGTATGGTATATGCCGTGGGCTTTATCGAATCCGGCTCCAGGAATTTAAATCTTACGGGGCTGGCATCATAAGCTACAATGTCCCTTACCTTACCTTTTACAGATACTTCTGCGAACAGGTTCAGGTTACGGATCACAGCCCTGGCCAATGTGCGGGATTTTATGATCTCAATTTCATTGTCAATTACTTTTTTGGAGCCTCCGATGTTCAGGGATTGCAGAATGTCTGCTTCATCAATTCCTGTTTTTTCATCTTTTACCAGTAAGGTAGAAGATACATAATATACAGGCGTTGTATAACGGAGGTAAACAAACGCTATGGTAAGCGCTATGATCACCGACAGTAAAAACAGCGGCCAGTAGGGCAGGTATCTTTGTCTGATCAATGCCATCAGATCTACCTGTTCCTCCTGTTGTTGCGCACGTCGGTTTGAATGTTGCATGTTTGTTCCAGGCCTCATCAAATTGGTTTATTCAATTTTAAAAAACAATCTCGATATGGTTTCGCATGAATATGGTCTGGTTTTCCGGGTTGCTGCCATAAATGGCGGCGTTCTAGTTCAGTATCAGCCTGTCAAGTATGATCACCATCAGTGACAAGCCGCTGAAAACAATGGGTAATACTACGCGGCTCTTTTCACCGCTAAACTGTTTTGCCTTGTTAGGCTCAACATAAACTACATCATTTGATTGCAGGTAATAGTAAGGGGAGTTCAGGATATTTTTGTCATTCAGGTTCAACCTTTTGATGATCCTTTGACCTTCCTGATCCCTGATCAGCAGCACATTCTCTTTCTTACCATATACGGTAATATCACCTGCCATCCCAAGAGCCTCCAGTATAGAAATTTTCTCGTTTGTTACATTCACTACGGTCGGTCTTGTTACTTCTCCCAGCAACGTTACCCTATAGTTCAGAAAGCGTACGCTTACTACCGGATCTACCAGCAGCTTACGTTGCACCAGCTGGTCGCGTATATAATCGGTAAGCCCTTTCTTGGTCAAACCTTCTGCTTTAACAGGCCCCAGCACCGGGTATTGTATCAACCCCTGCTGATCTACCAGGAAACCGCCTAAAGAAGCTGTATTCCCCGATGAAGCGCCGCCACCACCGGTCGGTGCTACCGTGTTGGATGCATTATAAATAACAGCATCCTCCGGATTCAGACTGCTTACAGTGATCTGCAGCACATCATTCTTTTGTATCAGCGGTTCAAAATTCCCGTTTACTGTTATTGTAGTATCCCGTATGTTTTGTAAATAAAGCGTATGCTGTGGCGTACTGCATGATGCAAATAAAAAACTAACGATCATTAACCCTACAACAAGCAATTTTAAACTGGATTCCGTTCTCAGGTACATTTTAATGTTTATGTTATTTAAAGCTTTACACGTTTAAGATTGCATGGGGGCAGAGGCATCATTGTTCATCACTGTTGTTAACATCACATCACGTTCATTATTTCACGTTACAATATTACTCCAACATGCCACCGGTTACAACTACTTACTGAAGTATAAATGCTACCTTCAGGTGATGACCCATTACTTATTAAAGTAGTGCGGTAAAACCGCGCCCGCTTGCATTAAATAAATATTAAATTTATCACTGAAGCGCCTGATATCATTGCCGCAAACCAGCTAAAAAGGTTGTTGGACCAGATCTTTGAAATTAACTCTGACTTGGAGGCCACATTTAATTTCTGGTAGATCTTCTTCAGGTGCTGGTTCACGGTGAATACCGTTACAAAAAGTTTGTCGGCCATTTCCTTGTAAGAGAATCCCTCCTTCAAAAGCGCCAGCAGCTCATATTCCCGCTTGGTAAGCTTATGCTTGATATTCTCCAGCGGATCTTTATTTATATAGCTGATCAGCAGGTGCGCTGCCTTAGGCGATAAAGTGCCACCCTGGTTCACCGTATCCAGTATAGAGTGATAGATCTCCATCAGGCGGCTGGTCTTTATTATATAACCACTGGCCCCTTTCTTAATAGATTCGATCACATACTGTTTACCGTCATGGCCTGAAAGCACAATGATCTTGGCTTCCGGGTAGGTTTGCTTTAGCTCCTGCATACCTTGTATGCCGGATTCGCCAGGCAGGGAAATGTCCAGTAGTATAACCTTTACATCCGGATTCTTAAAAGGTAAAGCCTTAAACTCCTCCATTGATTTGCAGGCAAACACCACCTTACATTCCTGAAAATCTTCCAGGAACTCCTTGTAATTGTTCAGCTGAAAATGGTTGTCCTCTATGATTCCAATATTGATCATCGTAATAAGGGTAACAATTGGTATGGACTTAATCGATATGGTTTTTCAATAATATAAGTCAAAGATAAAGCCAAATTCTCAAAGAAAAAAGATCAAATTCACAGAACCTTGAAACTGTATTAATTATACGTTAAGTTTTATACGATTGCAAGGTTGTTCACTCATTAAAAAAAATTACATTTGACTTACTGACGTCCTAAACTGTTTACCTTATTACGAAATGATATTCTCTGCTCGTTTCTCGATATTACTGGCATAAGTAGTTCGTTCTTTCTCCTGTTTGATGCAATCTGTGTGCCTGTTTTACTGGTTATGACCTTAAATGCCACATACACATTAACATTTTATGTGCATGTTTGATTTACTTGAATAATAATAGCGTCTGTATCAACTCCATTACACCATCTTTCCTCCAAAAAATAAAAAAACAAATTCTTTACTTATTTAAGTGATAACCGAAACCATGCTTTCTTTCTAACAGTATGGTTTCAAATGTTTACTTTATTTTCGGGCATGTAAATTAGCCATGTCTGAAAAATGAAACCTCAACAGTCAATTATCATGCCATACGACCTGCTTATAGGTACCCTTCCCTGCCCGGTTGTGGTGCAGCAGCACCCTCAAAACCAGGTCGTGTACGCCAATGAAGCGGCTAAGGCACTTTGTAAACAATTAATTAACACGAAAAGGGAAGTATTGTTATCAGATATTAAGATAATTTTACATGACATTTGCCAAGCTGAAGGAAACGGTACCACTTTTGAAACCAGGCAACCTATCCCCGGTAAAAATACGCATCTATGGCTGGAGGTAACCACTACAACGGTAATGCAAGGCAAGGATCAATACAACGTATTTACTATTATTGACATTAGCGCTCGAAAAACCAAAGAATTATCCATGATCCAGTCCCTTGAAAAGGAAAAATCCCTCCATGAAATGAAATCCAACTTCATTTCCATGGCCTCCCACGAATTTAAAACACCGCTAACAGCCATCTCCTCTACTATAGACCTGCTGGAAACCAAGCTGCAGATGGATAACCTGCTGAACCCGTTCTACCAGCACAACATTTCCAAGATCTCCTCCGAAATATTTAAGCTCAATACCATGCTGGATGAGATCCTGACCCTCAGCACCATTGTATCTAATAATATAGAGATCAAAAAACAGGCAGTGGATGTGGAGCAGGTGATCGCCGATATTAAATACCAATACTTTTCCGAACGCAAGGACGACCGGGTGCTGAATGTTCAGGTATCCGGCGCCCCCCGTAAAATATATGCCGATAAGAACCAGCTGTCCAAGATCTTTACCAACCTGGTTGGTAATGCCTTTAAATACTCCACCGATAACCCGGTGCTGAAGCTGCAGTTCCTGAAGAACAAGCTGGTTATCAAGGTAATGGATAAGGGCGTAGGCATTCCCCCGCAGGATATTCCCTACCTGTTCAACTCCTTTTACCGCGGCAGCAACGTGGATGGGATTGAAGGCACAGGCCTGGGCCTCTCTATTGTAAAGGACTTTGTTGAAAGGAACAACGGCACCATCCTTGTCGAAAGTGAAGAGAATAAAGGAACCTCATTTACCATCGTATTTAAATACCCGCCGGATATTACGGCCCAGGCATGAATAGGACCATTCTGCTCATAGAAGATAAGCCCACCCTGTCGGATACGCTTAAAAGCCTGCTGGAGCTATACCAGTACACTGTAATAGTGGCAGCTAACGGCGCAGAAGGAGTGCAGCAGGCCCGCCTGAACCACCCCGACCTGGTGATCAGCGACATATATATGCCTGTTTTGAACGGGTATGATATGCTGGAGCAGTTTAAACAGGATGTAACCCTCTGCAATATTCCCGTAATTATGCTTACCGCCAAAACCGAAATAGAAGAAATAGACATGGCCCTGCAAAAAGGTGCAGACGGTTATGTGACCAAGCCCTTTGTTTTTAAGAACCTGCACGCTATTATCAAGAAATTCATTCAATAAGCCGCTGTTGAAAAATAACTGCCACGGTATTTGCAGCTTAACATATAGATAACATAATTAACCCACCGGAGCCAGACACCATTACTACTTAAAACCAGGCTTCCGGCATATGGGAACCCACTTAATGCCTGACATATGGAGTACATTGCCCGCAGAACCTGCTAAATTAGCTCAGCAGTAGCGGGTGGGGAGAATATTGCTGTGTCTGTCCCGGAATGTAGAAAAAAATCAACGTATAAGCGTCACCGTACCTTTCAGCTCCTGCGGGGTGTTTCTTCCGTCCGTATAGGTACATATATAAATATAGGTCTGCTGGTCCTGCGCAGCGCCTTTATAGGTACCATCCCACCCGGTTTGCCAGTTATTGCCATCATAGATCACCATACCCCAGCGGTTAAAAATGCGGATGTGGTACTGGCTGATGTTATCGTACACCTTGGGCCGGAACACATCATTACTTCCATCGCCATTAGGACTAAAGGCCGAAGGCATTATTAAGGTACAGTTATTATAGGGCGAGGTTACGGCCACCATGCCGCTTACCGTACATACGCTCTGGTCTTTTACTTCATATTCATAATTACCCGGCGGCAGGTTGGCAAACACACTGTCGGTTTGCCAGGGGCCGCCATTTAACCGGTAGGAGAACGGCGGTATGCCGCCCTGCTGTACCCGCGGTATCAGCTGCCCGTTATTGGCGCCGCTGCAGCTGGCCGGTACCATGGTCATATTCACCACGGGCAGCCGCTCCGCATCCACCGGCACAGCAGCCGTGCCGCTAAAGCTGCACTGGTTATTATCCATTACCTCGTAATGATAGGTGTTGGCAGCCAGGTTGCTGAACACACTGTCGGCCTGCCAGCTGCCATTACCCAGCCGGTAGGTAAAGGGCGGCATACCACCCTGTACATGCGGCACCAGCTGCCCGCTGCTATCGTTCTTACAAATGGCCGGTGTTACAGCCACCTGGGCGGAGATTGGCGGCGGTGGCTGCACATTCAATGCAAACGTATCTGCACATTGCTGCTGATCCTGTACTACCAGCTGGTACGGGCCGGGCGCTACCTGCCGGAATGCCGGCGTATGGGACGAATCGCCGTTCAGGTAATAAACATAAGGCGGTACGCCTCCCGCAGCAGTAATGTTGATCTGGCTTTGGTTATCACTGTAACACGCGGAGGCGACCACCTTCGCATCTGCCGTAAAGCCGGAGCCTGGTACGGTGACCTGCTTTTGCACTACCAGCCCGTTAGCGGCTTTGGCCGTTACCTGGTAAGCGCCGGGCGCCAGGTTTGACACAGCCGCTGTTTTATAGTTACCGGGACTCCAGGTATAGTCATAAGGCGCCTGCCCGCCGCTGATCTTAATGGAAGCAGTGCCGGTATTACTGTTATTACAGGAAGGCGTGCTGCGCGTTTCTGTAATTACCGTTTGCAGAATTTCCTTTGACAGGCCATCTATCAGTAAACCTACGCCCACCTTGCTTTTATTACAGGGCAGCGTAGGGTACGCCCACAGTGAAATGTATTTATAATCTTTATGCGGGGTAAAAACCGCCGTATAGGCTTTCCAGTTCTGATGGGTAAATGGGCCGGACGACCATAACATTTCTGCCGTATCCTTTGGGCTGCTGCCCCCGAAAATAGCCAGGTTGCCATAACAGGTGTAAAAAGAATAAACGGTTACAAAGGCAAGGTTCAGGGATAAGGTATAACGTAAACCTGCTTTCAGCGGGCTTTTCAGCACCTGTGCAATACCTTCCACCTTACCGGGGCCGCTATGCATGCCTACAAAATGCTGCCCGTCAACCGGGGCCTGGGTAACCGAAAACATGCCGGGCTGCACATCCGGCGTGCCGCTTATTTTATACCAGCTATGTGGTACCACATCTTTCCCGGAAGGCGTTCCCTCAAAGGATGGATTTTGCAGCGATATGTTTTGTGCGCACAGTGGCAGCGTAATGCCAATAAGCAACAGGAACAGCAGTGTGATGGTGCATCGGTTACGATCTTTCATAAAGACTGGTATGCGCCCTGTATAGCAGGGTGCGGTAATTATTCACTGTATGTAATCAGCAAATAGCTTAGGTAATATGGTTATGGTGGCGGCTAAACCGCTCCTCTCGAATGTTGTGCTCCCATTGAATGGGAATAATGAATCCGATAAAAGTACAAATAAACGGATAGGGAAGTATTTACTACTTCCAGTAAAAACGGGCGCGGTATGTTAAGACTTTCTTAAAAAGCCCTGCTGGCGGGCTTTGCAGAGGAGGGTTAGGATGTTATTTATTGATATCCGCAATATTTACTTTACGGGGCTCGCCGGTTATGATCTCTGTGGTAGTGGTATACACGCGGTCGCCATTACCATAGTCCAGGTACATTTCCAGCGGTAATACCACCGGCGCGTAAGACCCTTCAATGCGCATTTTTTCAATCTGGATCTTGTACTTGTCCGGTATCAATCCATAGGCATGGAACAGCGTATGCGGTTCCATCGGGATCCATACATGCGCGGTAATAAGGGAATGATTGGTACCCTTTGCATTTACGCGGGGATCGTCTTTTGTGTTCTGCGCTACATATTCCTCACAGGCCACGCCGGCTACTACCTTTTTGGCGCCGGTTCTTATAAGCTGGCTCAGGTAGCCGGTTTCACCGGGAAATACAGGTTCCATATTTTCCAGGTCCAGCTTTTCCTTATCACCGCTGGCTACCTTATTAATAGCGGTAATGCTCAGCTGTGATTCCCGCTGAAAATCTGCGTAGAAGTGGTACCGTGCAGAGGTGCTTTTGCTTAACATTTGTATGCTGAACTGCGGGGCCTTGCTGCTGTAGTAGATCACAATATCCTGCCCGCCGTCTGCTATTACCTGGTTACCCTGCAGGGCAGTGCTTTCCTGGTACACGGCTACATCAAATTCATAAGTAGAATCAATGGTTACGGCATCATCGCCGCCAATAATCAGAGAGGGGTTGGGTTTATGCGCAGCTGCCGCTTTCAGCGGATCGCCCTCCCCTGCTTCTTCTCCATCGGCTTTTGCATGGGCGGTTTCATTCTCCGCAGGTACTTCAGTAGTGCTTTTAGTGCCTTTTATTTTATCTGTCATTTTCTTTAACCACTGGGCCTGCACGGGAACGCAGCATATGGTTAACCATATCAACAAGAGTAGCGGCTTTTTCATAGGAATATTTCAGCCGGCAAGATACAAATTATAAAAATGTAAAATATTAAATATTAAATGCAAAAGTGAGTGCAATGCTGCAGTACTACTCCCCTACTTTTACATTTAGAATTTTACATTTATGATTTTACATTCCTTCAGCTCACCATCAGGCTGCAGCCGCGCAGCGCAGAATTATCCAGGCGGCCCAGCACCTCAAAGCTGCCATCTGCATGCAGCCTGCCAATATCTTCCGTGGCAATGAACGCGCACGAATACACGTTGGCCAGGTCTATTACATTTATTACACCGGCAGCCTGCGTGGTGAACAGCTGGAAAGGGTCGTTTTCATCGCGCAGCAATATCTTCATCCAGGGCGGAGTGTTAAAAATGCCTTTGCCGTAAGAGTAGGCCTGCGACAGCAGCTCCGTCATCCCGTATTCCGCATGCACCGCGCTTACGCCCAGCCTTTCCTGTAAAAAGGCATGCACCTGTTCGCGGGTCCACTCCTCCCGCCGGCCCTTCATACCGCCGGTTTCCATTACAATGGTATGCTGCAGGGAAAGCCGGTATTTTTCGGCAAAGTCCAGCAGGCCAAAGGTTACGCCTATCAGCAGCACCTTTTGCCCGCGGGCTTCCAGCTCTTGCAGCTGGGCATACAGCTTTTCATGCTCATACAGGTAAAAACCGCTGCCGGCATGACCGCTGCGGCGTATCATTTCCTGCACCATTACTACCAATGAGGAATGTTTACGTTCCAGGTAAGAGGGCAGCAAACCCACCACCACATAATCCGTTACCGGGCCATAGAACTGCTCAAAGGCCGTTATAAAACTGCGTTCATACAAGCTTGCATCTTTTACCAGGTGGCGGCTGTTAATGGTTTGCGTGGTACCGCTGCTTTCAAACACTAATTCCGGCTCAAACTGTCCGCATACCACGGCATGCGTTTTAAAGAACTGTATGGGTAAAAAAGGAATATCCGTAAGGGTTTGTACATGCTGCGGCTGTATATGCAGCGCATCTGTATACGCCTGGTACAGGGCATTGTGCCGGTATTGGCAGCGGAACAGCTCCAGCGCGGCAGGGATAAGGTCTGCCGCCTGTATATTAAAATCGGGTAGCGGTATATTACCGTTCATGTATCACTTTTAAAAACCGCACAAAGTTACGGCGGCTCAGGTAACAAAAGGCAGGCAAAACGCGTTATTAATATAAATAAATTAACGTACGTTTGTTATATGAAGAAAATACTTTTATTATCCACGGTAGTTTGCCTGATTTTCATGGCCTGTTCAAAGGATGGCGGATCAGGTACCAAGCCAACGATAACCTTCAAGTCTTATTCTATCCCTTTTATTGTTGACAGCCTGGTAGATCAGTTTGACGCTACTTTCCAGGTTGCAGACGGCGACGGGGACATTCAGAACAAATTCAATTTCCGCATCATTTTAGACAGTGATCCTTCCACGCTGAATGATTCTGTTTTTGAGCCCAGGCAAATGCCCAATATAGGCGCCCACAAAGGCAGTAAGGTAGATGCGGAAGTAATTTATACCCTGCTGGCATCCGATTTCAAGTTCTATGATCCCAATACCAAACCGGATAGCCTGCGCATGCAGGTGTTTATAGTGGATGATGCAGGACATAGCAGCGATACCATTACCACTCCCAAGCTGGCAATACTGAAAAATTAGTTCCAGAATATTTCACGTAGTTTGTGAAAGGATTCCTTTTTTACAGGAATCCTTTTATTTTTTAGCTTTACCCACTTTTTAAAGGCACCACCGCAAACAACTCACGTATGGATAAAACTGCACAACTACACAATAAGATAGCAGAAGCAGCCCTGGGCGGCGGCGAAACCCGTATTGCATCCCAGCATAAAAAGGGTAAGCTCACTGCCCGCGAAAGGCTGCAGCTGCTGCTGGATGAAGGCTCTTTTGAGGAGCTGGATATGCTGGTAGCTAACCGCAACCGCGGTCTTACCGCCGAACAGGAACAGTTCCTGGGCGATGGGGTGGTAACCGGTTACGGCACCATTCACGGCCGGCTGGTATACGTGTTTTCCCAGGATTTTACCGTGTATGGCGGCAGCTTATCAGAACCGCATGCCCGCAAGATCTGCAAGGTAATGGACCTGGCGATGCAGAACGGTGCGCCCATGATAGGGTTAAATGACAGCGGCGGCGCACGCATACAGGAAGGGGTGGTAAGCCTGGGTGGCTATGCAGATATCTTTTACCGCAACACCCGCGCATCCGGCGTAATACCGCAAATATCCGCCGTAATGGGCCCCTGTGCCGGCGGCGCCGTATACTCCCCTGCCATTACAGATTTTATACTGATGGTGGAGCAAACCTCCTACATGTTTGTAACAGGGCCTAACGTAGTAAAAACCGTTACGCATGAAGAGGTAACAGCCGAAGAGCTGGGCGGCGCGCAAACCCATGCCACCAAAAGCGGCGTTACGCATTTTGCCTGTAATAATGAAGTAGAGTGTATCCAATATATAAAGCGCCTGTTAAGCTATGTGCCGCAGAACTGTGAGGAAGATGCGCCGGTATACCCCTACGAGCCGGCAGATGAGAGCCGGGAAGCGCTGAGCAGCATTATTCCCGAACATCCCAACCAGCCCTATGATATGAAAGAGGTGATTGAGCACATCACCGACAGCGGCAGCTTTTTTGAAGTGCACAAGGATTTTGCAGAGAACATTATTGTAGGCTTTGCATTGATCGGCGGCCGCAGCATAGGCATTGTAGCCAACCAGCCCGCCCACCTGGCCGGTGTGCTGGATATACATGCCTCTGTAAAAGGCGCCCGCTTTACCCGCTTCTGCGATGCATTTAATATTCCGCTGTTAGTGCTGGTAGATGTGCCGGGCTTTTTACCGGGTACCGACCAGGAATGGAATGCCATTATCACCAACGGCGCTAAACTGCTATATGCATTAAGTGAAGCAACCGTGCCCAAAATAACCGTTACCACCCGTAAAGCCTATGGCGGCGCGTATTGCGTAATGAACTCCAAACATATTGGCGCTGATCTGAACTTTGCTTTTCCGCAGGCAGAGATAGCGGTAATGGGCCCTAAAGGCGCTGTAGAGATCATTTTTAAACGGGAAATAGATGCCGCCCCGGATCCGGAAGCGCGTATGAATGAGCTGGTGGCAGATTATACAGAGCGGTTTGCCAACCCTTACCTGGCCGCAGAAAAAGGGTATATTGATGAAGTGATCATGCCTGACCAAACCCGCATTAAACTAATGAAAGGCTTTAAAATGCTGGAGAATAAAGTGGTGAACATGCCCCGGAAAAAACACGGCAACATTCCTTTATAAATGTGCAAATATGCAGGTATGCAGATGTGCAGATGATTATAAATTGCACCAATAAATTTGCACATTTGCATATCTGCACATCTGCACATTGACTATGTTACGTTCATTATTTAATTTTTTAATTTTCAGCTCTGTTTATATTTCCCTGTGCGCAGTATTAATGGTATGGCAAACCAATGCGCTGCTGGGATTGCATTACGACTATTTCACGTATAACGCCTTTGTTTTCTTTTCCACCATTTGCAGCTATAACTTTCACTGGTACCTTACACCGGCGGAATACTCTACCTCACAGCGTATTCTGTGGGGCGCGCGGCACAGAACCCTGCAGGCAGTATTTTACATTGCAGGCGCCATTGGTGCGCTCTGGTTCTTTTGGCAGCTGAAAGCGCACTGGCTGCCACTGGCCGGTGGCGCAGTGCTTACCTTCCTTTACACGGCGCCCAAGCTTCCACAGCGCATCTTTGTATGGCTGCGCACCATAGCAGTTGGCAAAACGCTGTTCCTTACTTTTGTATGGACCTATGTAACTACGCTGCTGCCGGTGTTCATAGCCGGTACGCCGGTTACCATGGCCGCTGTTTACCTTACACTGCACCGGTTTTTTCTGATCTATGCCATCTGCATTTTGTTTGACTACCGGGATGTGGAATCTGATAAAAAAGAAGGCATCCGCAGCCTGATCACTGTTCTTTCAGAGAAACAGCTGTTCCTGATCTACTACATATCCCTGCTGCTGGCAGCCGTAAGCGCCTTACTGTTATGGCCTTTAACAACACCCGCCATCATTGCAGCCTTACTGGCGCCGGTGCTTATTACCGGCTTGCTTACCAAAAAAGCAAAGTATAACCGCTCCGACTATATGTACTATTTTGTACTGGATGGGTTGATGATGCTCTCGGCGCTGTTGCATCTGGCTATTAGCTTTTAGCTATTAGCGGTTGGCATTCGATGATGGTGTTCCGCTAAAAGCTAACAGCTAAAAGCTAACGGCTAAATGTATTTTCCTATTTTTGCCGGATAATCATGCAGAACATGGCGAAAAAACAAAAAACCGTACTGACTAAAGAATCAATGACCTTTCTGAAGAATTACCTGAACAATCCCTCCCCTACAGGGTTTGAGAAGGAAGGTCAGAAAATGTGGCTGCAGTATGTGCAACCCTATATTGATGAGCAGATCGTAGATGCCTATGGCTCTGCAGTAGGTATCATTAACCCGGATGCGCCTTTTAAAGTGGTGATTGAGGCCCATGCAGATGAGATCTCCTGGTTTGTGAACTACATTTCAGCAGAAGGTTTGATCTATGTGATCCGCAATGGTGGCTCTGATCAGCAGATAGCGCCCTCCAAGCGGGTGAACATTCATACAGAAAAAGGTATTGTAAAAGCCGTATTCGGCTGGCCCGCCATTCACACCCGTAACCGCAACCCGGACGGTAAAGAGCCGCAGCCCAAGGTGGATAATATTTTCCTGGATTGCGGCGCCCGCTCCAAGAAAGAGGTGGAAGACCTGGGTATCCATGTAGGCTGTGTGATCACCTTTGAAGATGGTTATGAAGAGCTGAACTACGACTATATTATTTGCCGCGCTATTGATAACCGTATTGGCGGTTTTATGATAGCTGAGGTGGCCCGCCTGCTGAAAGAAAATAAGCAGCAGCTGCCCTTTGGCCTGTACATTGTAAATGCGGTGCAGGAAGAAGTAGGCCTGCGGGGCGCAGAAATGATCGCCAAACGTATTAAAGCCAATGTGGCCATTATTACGGATGTAACGCATGATTCCACTACCCCCATGATCAATAAGAACGTGGAAGGTGAGATCCGTTGCGGCAATGGCCCCAGCATTACCTATGGCCCTGCGGTGCATAACATTCTCCGCGACCTGATCATTAAAACCGCGCAGAAGAACGACATTCCTTTCCAGCGCCATGCCGTAAGCCGCAGCACCGGTACCGATACAGATGCCTTTGCATATTCCAATGACGGTACCCCCTCTGCCCTTATCAGCCTGCCGCTGCGCTACATGCATACCACCGTGGAAATGGTAAAGAAAGAGGATATTGAGAACACCATTATGCTCATTTACCATACACTGCTGAGCATTACGCCTAAAACGAACTTTAAATACCTGTGAGCAGAAAGCGCAAAGCCGAAAGCATAAAGCTCAAAGGCCTGGGCTACCTAATGCATTGAGCTTTATGCTTTGAGCCTTCAGCTTTCTGCTTCAGGCTTTATGCTTTAAGCTTTGCGCTTTATGCTTTTTTCCGTACGTTTGCTTCCTATTAAATATTATACTTATGCAAGATGTGCAGATCCGTCATGACTGGACCATTGAAGAAATAAAAGCTATCTATAATACTCCGCTGCTGGAACTGATATTCCGCGCTGCCAGCGCACACCGCCAATACCAGGATACTGCAGAAGTACAGGTTTGTACCCTGCTGTCCATTAAAACCGGCGGCTGCTCCGAAGATTGTGCGTACTGCCCGCAGGCCGCCCGTTATAATACCGATATCAAAGTGCATGGCCTGCTGCAGAAAGATACTGTGCTGGATTATGCCCGTAAAGCCCGGGAAGCCGGATCCACCCGCTTTTGCATGGGTGCTGCCTGGCGCGAGGTACGCGATAACCGCGACTTTGACCGTGTGCTGGATATGGTAAAAGGCGTAAATGAGCTGGGCATGGAAGTATGCTGTACCCTGGGCATGCTCACGGAAGAGCAGGCCAAGAAGCTGGCAGATGCCGGTTTATATGCCTACAACCACAACCTGGATACCTCAGATGAATATTATAGCGAGATCATTACCACCCGTACTTACGACGACCGCCTGCAAACGCTGGATAATGTGCGCAAAGCCGGTGTAAGCGTATGCTGCGGCGGTATTATAGGCCTGGGAGAAACCCATGAGGACCGCATAAAAATGCTGCACACCCTCAGCAACCTGCCCCAGCATCCTGAATCAGTGCCCATTAATGCGCTTACCCGCGTAAAAGGCACGCCGCTGGAGCATATGCCTAAAGTAGAGTTCTGGGATATGGTGCGTATGATAGCCACTACCCGTATTCTGATACCCAGCGCCATGGTACGCCTGAGCGCCGGCCGTGCAGAGATGAGCGTATCTGAGCAGGCCCTGTGCTTTATGGCAGGCGCAAATTCCATCTTTACCGGTGAAAAGCTGCTGACCACAAAAAATCCTTCTTTTGAAGAAGATCATATGATGTTTGAGCTGCTGGGATTAAAAGCCAGGGAAGCTTTTAAAGACGAGAAGGAAACCGCTGCCGCCTGTTAAAATGTAATGACTAAAAGATAAAAAAGAGCGCCTGTAACAGGCGCTCTTTTCGTTTGGGGTTGTTGTCTTGCATGGATAGAAAATGCCGTCTGCGCCAGTTCCCTCGCCGGGCGCCTGGCGGCGGCAAGGACGAGGCTTCTATTTTGCCTGAAAATAACGCTCATGGTCAATATCAGCTATTAATCCCCGGCCTGTGGGCTCCCATCCCAGCTGTTCCCGGGTGCGCTGGCTGGAGGCCGGAACATCCAGGCCCATGAAATGTGCAAACCATCCAAAGTGGCCGGCAGCCTCCTCATGGGTCTTAGCCACCACCGGTACATTCAGTCGCCGCCCAATTACAGTGGCAATTTCCCGGAAAGGCACGCCTTCCTCAGCCACCGCGTGATACCGGGCGCCTGCAGCGCCCTTCTCCAGCACCAGCCTGTAAAGCCGGGCAGCATCCAGCCGGTGCACGGCCGGCCAGCGGTTCAGCCCTTCGCCTACATAGGCCGAAACGCCCTTTTCGCGCGCAACATTAATAACCATCGGAACAAAGCCATGATCACCATCGCCATGCACGGATGGCGGAAGGCGTACGATCGACACATGCACGCCATTAGCCGCAACTGCAGCAGCGGTCTCCTCAGTTGCCACCCGGGGATTTTTGGTATTGCTGGAACTGGCCGGGGTTTCTTCAAGCCCCAGGCGGCCAGACGCCAGGATACCGATGGCGGAGGTAATAACCAGGGGCCGGTCAGAGCCGGCCAGCGCAGCGCCCATCGCCTCAATCACCCCCCTGTCCAACTCACAGCTTTCCTTGAATTTTGAGAAATCATGGATAAACCCGGTATGGATCACGCCATCCGACATAGCTGCGCCGCTGCGCAGGCTTTCCAGGTCGGTAAGATCGCCCCGGTGCACGGCTGCACCCGCAGCGGCCAGTGATCTGGCCCCTTCATCCGAGCGGGCCAGGCCCAATACCTGGTGGCCCGCCGCTATTAATTCCTGTACAATGGCAGAGCCTACAAAGCCCGTAGCGCCGGTTACAAAAACACGCATAGATTCTTCTGTTTTGATAACAATTTGTGATAGATCCAATTATGCCACAAAATTGGGATGAAGGCTCTCCCTCAGCAAGGAGATTTGACACAATTTTTTGAGGTCATTTGACCTAACTTTGTATGTATCCAGCCACCAGGCATGGGAAAGGCAGCTCATTATTAAACCGTTTGTACCTTTAAGCATGATCGGGCATTTCGAAACATTTATTACCGCTGAAGTATCTCTCACCAAAGAGGAGCTAAAGCTCCTGTGTTCACTGGCAACCGAAAAAAAATTACGCAGAAGGCAGCTGCTGTTGCACGAGGGCGAAGTTTGCCGGTTTAAGGCTTTTGTAGTGAAAGGCCTGTTAAGAACCTACTGTACAAGAGATGATGGTGCGGAATATAATATGCGGTTTGCCGTTGAAAATGGCTGGATGCTGGACACTGAAAGCTACAATAGCCAGCTGCCATCCAAATATAATATTGAGGCGCTGGAAGATACGGAAGTGCTGTTATGGTCCCGGGAAAACATGGATAAAATATTTGAGGCTATTCCTGCATTCAGGTCTTATTCAGAGAAGCTGAAAACCAGCAGCCACGATGCAAACCTGAACCGTATACTCATGAATATCAGTTATACAGCGGAGGAAAAATACCAGGAATTTGTTAATTCCTTTCCCGATGTTTTCAGGCGTATACCGCTGCATATGGTAGCATCTTACCTGGGCGTATCAAGGGAAACACTAAGCCGCATCCGGCATGCGCAGCTTAAACGGCAAAAGGAATTTTAATTACATACAGGTGCAGCAGCACCAAAAAGAAAGGCCGCTCCATATGCAAATGGAACGGCCTGTTTATTTAAATGCGTTACGGTCTCAATTCAAAAAATACTCCACTCCCAGCTTATACCCTTTCATACCTAACCCGCAGATAGTGCCCACACATTTAGGCGCTATCAGTGAAGTATGGCGAAACTCTTCGCGCGCATATACATTGCTGATGTGCACTTCTATTACCGGTGTTTTAATAGCTGCAATAGCATCCCGTATAGCTACAGAGGTGTGCGTATAGCCGCCGGCGTTAAGCAGTATACCATCGGCGCTAAAGCCCTGCTCATGCAGGTGATTGATGATCTCCCCTTCCACATTGCTTTGAAAATAGCTGAACTGCACGGTAGGATACAGCGTTTTCAAAGTAGCCAGGTAGTCCTCAAAGGATTCGCTGCCATAAATGCCTGGCTCCCGCTTTCCCAGCAGGTTCAGGTTAGGCCCGTTAATGATTGAAATATGCATGATGTTAATTACGTCCAAAATGTTTAGAAGTACGCTTAAAAATAAACAATGAACCTCAATAATCACAAACTACAATCAACGCTCCAATCCATTCGTAATTCGTAATTCGTAATTGAACAATTCGTAATTACTCCTTTCCCCATCTGTAAGTATCCTGCTCAATCCCCGCCAGATCCAGCACACGGTCGGTAACCGTTGCTGCCACTGCTTCCAGTGTAGCCGGCTGGCTGTAAAAAGAGGGCGTGGCCGGGCAAATAATACCACCGGCTTCTGTAACGGTTACCATATTGCGCAGGTGCACCAGGTTATAGGGCGTTTCCCGCACCACGCATATCAGCCTGCGGCGCTCTTTCAGCACCACATCTGCGGCACGGGTAATAAGGTCATTGGAAACACCGGTAGCAATACGGCCCAGCGTACCCATGGAGCAGGGACAAATGATCATGGTTTTAAACTGTCCCGATCCGCTGGCAAAAGGCGCATGAAAATCCTGCTGGGTATAAAAACGGAATGGCAGCTGCGCATAGTCCTGGTTTCCCAGCTCTGTTTCCCATACGGTTTTGGCATTCTCTGTCATTACCACCGCCACGGTATCTATCTGCTCCGCAGCAGCCTGCAGTTTCTGCAAAAGCTGGCGTGCATATATGGAACCACTGGCGCCGGTAACAGCTACAACTATACGATGCTTCATTCTTTTGATTATATAGCGCAAAACTAGGAAATTTGCGCTATTGACAAGCATTACAAGCTATGATGCCTGTAACCGCTATCCTTTTCACAGCAGCAAATAACCGTCATGACAGGCAAACAGTCTTTTCTTAAAAAAGTATACCCGCTTTTTATGCGCCTCTCCCGCTGGTTTGGCAGCAGAAATAAAACATTGTTTAATGAAGCAGGAAAGCGGCCACCGGTACCGTTTTCAACCCTTACCATCATTGATAACCAGGGCAACGTTGTGCCCATGAGCAAGTTTAACGGCAAAAAATTATTGCTGGTGAATACAGCATCCGACTGCGGTTTTACCGGCCAGTATAAAGCGCTGCAGCAGCTGCAGGAGCTAATGCCGGAGCTGGTGGTCATTGGTTTCCCGGCCAATGATTTCGGTGAGCAGGAAAAAGGATCGGATAAGGAGATTGCACAGTTTTGCCAGGCAAATTACGGGGTTACGTTTATGCTGGCAGCTAAAAGCAGCGTGGTAAAAGGTGCGCAGCAAAACCAGGTGTTCCGCTGGCTGTCTGATAGCAGTTATAATGGCTGGAACCAGCAGGCCCCGGAATGGAACTTTAGCAAGTACCTGGTAAGCTCCGGCGTGCTGTTGTATTATTTCGGGCCGGCAATATCGCCGTTGAGTGAGGATGTACTAAAAGCGCTGAGCTGATAATTAATAATTGCATGCAGCGGAGAAAGTGCCGGGCGAGGCCGGTCATCGAAGCAAGCACTTCAACCACTCCTAAAAATACAAAAGCATTCATGAACATCATCCAAAAATGATCATGAATGCAATAACTTACGGGTACAAAACGCCTGATCACAAAACCTTGCAATCAACCGCACCAGTCAATTAATTATTAATTCTTAATTTTTAATTAACTCCCTTAGCTCCTCCATCGAAATGCCGTTATGGCTTTCGTCATACACGCAAGCTCCATTGCGGATCAATAATACCTGGGGCGATTCATGCTCCACGGCATAATCATGGGCAATTTTATTGGAAATATCGCGGTGCCTGATCAGGTCAAGGTAGTAAAAGTCCACATCTCCGGGCGCTTCGGCGCGCTCTAACCGGGATTTAACCATCGAACTAATGGAACAGCGGGTGCTGTGCTTAAAAATAACCACCGGCTGCTGGGCCGATGCTGCTTTAATTTGTTCTAGTTGTGATTCGCTGTCTAGCGTCTTCCAGTTCATTTTCTAACACTCCTTACTTTTTTCAGCGGGTGCCGACTTCGATATTTTCATCGGGCAGCCCAGCTTCGAATGCGTTGCACACGAGGTAAATAATACTGCAAAGATACCAATAAGGCTGGCAACGCCCAACAATTTAACATGAGATCTCATGATTGGAAATTTAGTCTTTAAACGAAAATTCATAGGGAAAGCGTATAAAATCTTTTTTAATCGTGCTTAGTAACGTTACTTTGCAAATATAAAAAATATATTAAAGAAAACAACAAGATGTGTGAGCAGTGGTTTATCTGATTGTCATTACAAATTAGTACTGGATCCTGCTCCAAACTTCCTACTGTCCAATTATGAAAGTTCACTTTATTGCTATTGGCGGCAGCGTTATGCACCAGCTGGCCATTGCGCTGCACCATAAAGGCTACCAGGTAACAGGCAGCGATGATGAAATATTTGAGCCGGCCCTTAGCAACCTTGCAAAGGTAGGGATTTTACCGGTTTCTATGGGCTGGGATGCCAACCGTATTACAGCCGGCCTGGATGCCGTTATCCTGGGTATGCATGCCCGGGCCGATAACCCGGAACTACAACGTGCACAGGAGCTGGGCCTTAAGATCTATTCCTTCCCGGAATACATTTACCAGGAAAGCCTGCAAAAGCAACGGGTAGTAATAGGCGGCAGCCACGGCAAAACCACCATTACCGCCATGATCATGCATGTGCTGCAGGCACAGCAAAAAGCGTTCGACTACCTGGTAGGCGCCCGCCTGGAGGGCTTTCCCCAGTCGGTGAACATTACCGATGCCCCGCTGATCGTATGCGAAGGCGATGAATACCCGGCTTCCGTAATAGAAAAACGGCCCAAATTCCATTTCCTGCACCCGCATATTGCGGTGCTCAGCGGTATTGCATGGGACCATATTAACGTATTTCCCACTTTTGACAATTACCTGGAACAGTTTGCCATTTTTATCCGGCAAATGGAGCCCGGCCACATCCTTATATATAATAGCACCGACGAGGTGCTGAGCGCGCTGGTTGACAAAGAAGGCCGCCACCTGAAGCTGGTGGCCTATACCCTGCCCATTCACATGATAACGGAAGGAGTAACCCGCGTGTATTTTGAGGAAGGTTTCAGCGACCTGCAGGTATTTGGCGACCACAACCTGCTGAACCTGCATGCCGCCCGCCTGGTATGCAATGAGCTGGGTATTACGGACGATGCTTTCCTTCAATCCATCGCTACCTTTAAAGGCGCCGCCAAAAGGCTGGAGCTGGTAGGGAAAAATAAGCAAACCGCTGTTTACCGCGACTTTGCCCATGCCCCCTCCAAAGTAAAAGCTACCATACAGGCCCTGCAGCAGCAGTACCCTCACCGCAAGCTCATCGCCGTACTAGAATTACATACCTACAGCAGCCTGAATGCCGGTTTTATGGATCAGTACCAGGGTGCTATGGACCCCGCCAATGAAGCCGTGGTATTTTACAGCAAGCATGCGCTGGAAATAAAACGTATGCCGGAGCTGCTGCCGGAACGGATAGCAGCCGGTTTTGCCCGCAAAGACCTGCACGTATTTAACCAGCGCGCACAGCTGGAAGCCTTCCTGGATGCTCAGCAGTATAAGGATACCAACCTGCTGCTTATGAGCTCCGGCGACTATGAAGGGCTGGATATACGTTCACTGTGGGAAAAAATAAAGTAGGAAGCCAAAAGCAAGAAACAAGCAGTAAGGAGTAAGATATGGAAAATGCATATCTTACTCCTTGCATCCAAATATCAAATCATCATTTTTCAACATGCCCACTTTACAACTTAAAAGGCCCCTGGCGGTTATTGACCTGGAAACTACCGGTACCAATGTAGCCACCGATCGTATTATTGAAATTGCCATTGTTAAAGTATTTCCGGATAAAAGCACGCAATCCAAAGTAAAACGTGTGAACCCGGAGTGTCCCATCCCCGCTTCCACTACCGCTATTCATGGTATTACGGATGATCATGTGAAGGACTGCCAGACCTTTAAGCAAATGGCCAATGAGCTGCGCCAGTTCCTGGAAAATTGTGATATAGCCGGTTATAACTCCAACCGCTTTGATATTCCCATGCTGGTGGAGGAATTTTTACGTGCCGGGCTTGAGTTTGAGGTATCCGGCCGCAAGTTCGTGGACGTGCAGAAGATCTTTCACCTCATGGAAAAACGTACCCTGAGCGCCGCCTATAAGTTCTATTGCGATAAGAACCTGGAAAATGCCCATAGCGCAGAAGCCGATGCATTAGCCACTTTCGAGATACTGGAAGCCCAGCTGAACCGGTATGAAACGCTGCAGTCAGATGTGGATGGGCTGGCGGAATTTACCAAGGAAGATGAGTACATCGACTTTGCCCGCCGCATGGTAATGCAGAACGGTACGGAAGTATTTAACTTCGGCAAATACAAGGGCCGCCCGGTAAAGGATGTGCTTAAATCAGAACCCCAGTACTATGATTGGATGATGAAAGCGGATTTCCCGCTAAACACCAAACAAAAACTGACAGAAATTTATCATAGTATGATGTTAAAAAAAATGTAATATTTTTCAGGAACGCCCTATCTTGCGGCCTGATTATACTATTTTCGCAGTCCACAAAAACGATGTTCGCTGATTGGAAAAGCTTGTCATAATACCTACGTACAATGAAAAGGATAATATCCGAAAGATCATTGACGCTGTATTTTCCTTGCAGCAGGATTTTCATGTACTTATCATAGATGATGGATCGCCGGACGGCACCGGCAACATTGTAAAGCAGCTGCAGCAGCAGTATGCAGGCACGCTGTTCCTGGAAGAAAGGAGCGGCAAGCAGGGCCTGGGCACCGCCTACATCCATGGCTTTAAATGGGCGATGGCTAACGGCTACGAATATATTTTTGAAATGGATGCCGATTTCTCCCACAACCCGAAAGACCTGATACGTTTATATGATGCCTGTGCAAAGGAAGGGGCCGATCTGGCTGTAGGCTCCCGCTATGTAAAGGGCGGCCGTACGGAAAACTGGCCCTGGGACCGCGCCGTACTTTCCTATGGCGCCTCCATTTACGTAGGTTTTATAACGTGGATGCCCGTACGGGATGCCACCGCCGGGTTTGTGTGTTACCGCCGCGCAGTGCTGGAAGCCATTAACCTGGATGCTATACAGTTTGTGGGATATGCGTTCCAGATAGAAATGAAGTTCACCGCCTGGAAGCTGGGCTTCAAGCTGAAAGAAGTGCCTATCACTTTCCGCGACCGTAAGGAAGGTTATTCTAAAATGAGCAAAGGCATTGTGAAAGAAGGGATCCTGGGTGTGCTGAAAATACAAACACAAAGCCTTTTCCGGCGCTATGAACGCCGGCATACTACCCGCTGATCAGTTGCCAGTTACAGGTGCAAACATTCCCGGACCAAGAGTGGCCTGCTGCAAACTGTGAACGAATGAAAAAAGCATTTATACAATTACATCTTGCAGTTTTCCTGGCCGGCTTTACCGGTATCCTGGGAAAGCTCATTACCCTTAATGAAGGATTGCTTACCTGGTACCGCTTACTGATCTCCGCTGTTACACTTTACCTTATTTTTTTGTGGCGAGGCCTGTTAAAGAAAGTGCCCTTTAAGGATGTAATGATCATTGGCAGCAATGGCGCCATTATAGGCCTGCACTGGATCTTTTTTTACGGCAGCATTAAATACGCCAACGTATCCATAGGCGTAGTATGCTTTTCACTTACCAGCCTGTTCACCGCCATCTTTGACCCGCTTATTAACCGCCGCCGGTTCGATGTGGCTGAAATGTTATTAAGCCTGCTTACCCTGCTGGGCATACTGCTTATATTTCAATTTAATACGGAATACCGCACGGGTATTATACTGGGCATCATCTCCTCCATGTTCTCTGCACTGTTCACCGTATTTAACAAACGCCTCATTAAACGTTTTGATACTTATACGCTGGGCTTTTATGAGCTGATGGTAGGCACGCTGTGCATTACGCTGCTGCTGCCGTTTTACCTATTCAACACCCATACGCCGCTGTCAGCCTTCATCCCCTCCTTGCAGGATACGCTTTATTTAATAGCGCTTTCCTGGATCTGCACCATCTGGCTGTATGCGCTTAACCTGGATGCTTTAAAAAAGATCTCTGCCTTTACCGTAAACCTCTGTTTTAACCTGGAACCGGTGTACAGCATACTGCTGGACTTTTTATTGTTCCATGAGAACAAATACCTGGGCTGGACTTTTTACGTGGGCCTGTTTTGCATTATGCTGTCTGTAGCCCTGCAAATGTGGCGGGTAGCGCGGCAACCTGCAGATCAGGGCCTAACAGTTCACTAGCCACAAACCGCTCTTCCTATTCCCCTTTCCAATAGCCTGCTTTTCTATTAATTTAGCCAACATGAAAAGCACCCTCATATGCGCAGCCATTACCGGCTTATCGCTGGTTACCTATGCACAGCAACCAACAGCTAAACCGCCACTGGATCACAGTGTTTATGACAGCTGGGAAAGTATCGGCAAAAAAGCCATCAGCAACAATGGCCAATGGATCGTTTATACCATTACCCCGCAGGAAGGTGATGCCCGATTAGTGATCTACGACAACAAAACCCGCCGCAGCATGGAAGTGCCGCGCGGCAGCAAACCCGTGATCACGGAAGATTCCAGGTACCTGGTATTTGCCATCGATCCGTATTTCAAAGACACCAGGCAGGCTAAGATCAAAAAGAAAAAGCCGGCAGAAATGCCGAAGGATTCCCTGGGTATTGTAACCCTGGAACAATGGCAGCTATGGAAAGCCCCCATGGTAAAGTCATTTAAAACACCGGCCAAAGGCAGCGGCTGGGTAGCCTACCTGCTGGAAAGGCCGGAATGGGATAAGGACAGCACCAGCGGCACCCCGCTCATCATCCGTAACCTGAAAGATAATAAGGAAGATACCCTGCAGCACGTGCTGGAATACACTTTCAGCAAACCAGGCAACAAGCTGCTGGCAGAGATCACCACCGCTAAAAAAGATCCCCTCTCCAAAGCAGGCGTGCTGTTATGGGATATAGCCGGCCGCAAACCGGATACCCTGAGCCGTGGCAGCGGTGAGCGTAAGCTGCTAACCTTTGATGATAAAGGCCTGCAGGCCGCCTGGGTAAGCACCCGCGATACGGCCAAGGCCCCGCAGCGCATTTTTCAGCTGTACTACTATAAACCCGGGCAGGATACCGGCATTATTGCCGCTGACCGGCAAACACCGGGCTTACCCAATAACTGGGGCGTGGCCGACAGCAGTAAGATCGAGTTCAGTGAGAACGGGCAACGTTTGTTCTTTGGCGCCGCGCCTGTACGCCCGCCCAAAGACACTACCCTGGTAGATTTTGAAGTAGCTAAAGTTGACATCTGGAACTACCAGGATGATTTTCTGCAACCCATGCAGCTCAAAAACCTGAACCGGGATTTGAAAAAAAGCTATACCGCAGTATATGATCCCGCCACACAAAAAGTATTACAGCTGGGTAACAAAGACCTGGAAACCGTGGTAACAACCGATGAAGGTAACAGCACTTACGCCCTTGGCTATACGGACAAAGGCGAACGCATTGCCATGCAGTGGACCGGCCGCACGCTGAAAACCGCGTGGCTGCTGAATGTGAGCGATGGCACCCGCCGTATGGTAAAGGAAAAGCTGGATGGTGATTTTTATATCTCCCCCAAAGGACAATACCTGTATTGGTACGATAGGGTGGCCAGACACTGGTTCAGCTACCAGGTAAGCAGCGGCGCCACCCGCAACATTACGGCCGGCATACCCACTAAAATGTATGATGAAACAGATGACCATCCCGATGAACCGGATACCTATGGCGTAGCCGGCTGGCTGGAAGGTGATAAATATGCGTACATCTATGACCGTTATGATGTATGGCAGGTGGATCCCAGCGGGCAGCAAGCGCCGGTGAACATCACCCTTGGCGCCGGGCGTAAAGACAAAACCCGCTTCCGTTATGAGAAGCCGGATGAGGAAGAACGCTTTTTCAAAAAAGACCAGGACCTGCTGCTCAGCACATTTAACGAAACTACCAAGTACAACGGCTTTTCCCTGTTAAGGCTCAAAACCGGCGCCCTGCAGGCTTTGGCCATGGGACCTTATGCTTACCAGCAACCGGCCAAAGCTAAAAATGCAGACAGTTACATTTTTACCAAAAGCAGCTATGAGCTTTCGCCGGATGTATATGCCGCCACACTTTCCGGCAAAACACCGTCTTTTAATAAAGCCATACAGCTCAGCCATATAAACCCGCAGCAGCAGCAATATAACTGGGGCACCGCTTCCCTGTTTAAATGGACGGCCTATAACGGGCAGCCTGCAGAAGGCATCCTGTACAAGCCGGAAGATTTTGACAGCACGAAACACTATCCCATGCTCATTTACTTTTATGAAAAGCTGTCGGATGGCTTGTATAATTATTCGCCGCCCGCCCCCACCCCTTCCCGCCTCAACATCCCCTTCTTTGTAAGCCGGGGTTACCTGGTGTTTGCGCCGGATATTATCTATGAGAACGGATACCCCGGTAAAAGCGCCTACAATTATATTGTAAGCGGGGCCCGCGCACTGGCGCAGCATCCCTGGGTTGACAGTACCAACATAGGCATACAGGGACAAAGCTGGGGCGGATACCAGGTAGCTTACCTGATTACACAAACAAATTTGTTCAAAGCTGCCTGGGCCGGTGCGCCGGTAGCCAATATGACCAGCGCCTATGGCGGCATACGCTGGGAAAGCGGTATGAACAGGCAGTTCCAGTATGAGCATACGCAAAGCCGTATTGGCGCTACCTTATGGGAAAAGCCGGAGCTGTACCTGGAAAACTCACCCCTGTTCCATTTACCCAATGTAACCACGCCCCTGGCAATTATGAGTAATGATGCGGATGGCGCAGTACCCTGGTACCAGGGTATTGAGCTGTTTACCGGTTTGCGCCGCCTGGGCAAACCGGTTTGGCTGTTAAACTATAATAATGAGGCCCACAACCTGGTGCTACGCCAAAACCGTAAGGATATTCAGCGCCGGGAGCAACAATTCTTTGATCACTTCCTGAAAGGCGCTCCGGCGCCACAGTGGCTGCAATACGGAGTACCGGCCACAGAAAAAGGGGTGAACTGGGGCTGGGAGGTCAACAATAATAATCCATAAGCGATCGTTCTAATGGTTAGTGGCCGGATCTGTGCCTTGAAAAACCTGAAAAACCTATTGCCAAACGGCCACTAACCATAGAACATCGATCTAAATCCCTGATGTTGAATGTAAAAAAAGTATCATACTATTTATTATCACTATATAATATATTTTACCTATATTTACATTAACAAGAGAATCTGTTAGAGTTTTCCGGGGAGTGATCAGATAGATGTTCCTATAATCTTTAGAAATTTTTTTCCTATGAATTTCCATATCTATCGTCCTGCAGCCAACTTACATCCTTATGTAAAGCATTACTACTACTGGCACGATGATACTTCAGGGGTAATTAATTTGCCACAGAACCTGTTATCATTAGGTGATCAGTATATGGTGTTCCTGCAACAAGGCGAAGTAAGCTGTCAGCCTTGCCAGCATACCACTTTTACTTTACCGCAAACGTCTGTGGTAGGGCATTTTACCTGTTCCAGCCAGTTAAAGGTAAAAGGTCCGGTAAAAGTAGTGATCGTGCACCTCAATGCTTACGGCAGCTACCGTATGCTGGGCATTAACATGCACGCCATCAGCAACTACTACCGTGATCTGGGCAAGCTGCCAGGCCAGAACTGGAGTTCGCTGGCTACACAGCTGGCAAGCGCGGATGCCGCGGGCATACCGGCCCTGCTGGACACTGCCCTGCAAGGCGCTATGCAGCAGCAGGCTTACAATAAACAGGATGTAGAGGAAGTAGCTAACTTCCTGCAGGAGAAAGATGGGCATGTGAACATCGCTGAGCTGGCGGCCCGTTTCCGCCTGTCAAGGCCTACCCTGGAAAGATTGTTTATGGAAGTAGTAGGTTTACCGCCCAAGCTGTATGCCCGCATGCTGCGCTTTAAAAAGGCCATGCAGCTGCTACAGCAAACCAGCGTACCGCAATGGCAGCCTATGACCGCTAATAACAGCCAGTATTATAATGAAGCAGTGTTCCGCCAGGATTACGTTTATTTTAACGGGCAAACACCTTCTTTCTTCAATACTTTTGGTAACAACAATAACAATACTGCCTCAGTGGCACAAATGCCGGTACCTGCTACAGGCGTTGCCGTGGCATAAAAGAATATTAAAGTGAAAGGTTTAAAAATGGAAGCTGAAGCAATTCATCTTCCATTTTTTCTTTTCAGCCCTCCCCTGTTATGCCCTATCTCCGCTCCTTTAAGCGTTAAGCATTCAGCATTAGGCATTCAGCATTTTTTCCCTATTTTGTTCCTAAATACTTGATAATGGAGATTATGCAGGTACAGCAGGGCGCGTATACCATTAGCACAGACCGCGAAAAACTGGATATAGATCTGATCCATCATTTCCTGAGTAATGATTCGTACTGGGCCAAAGGAATTCCGCTGCAAAAGGTGCAGCGCTCGGTACAACATTCCCTTTGCTTCGGCGTTTATCACGGGCAGCAGCAGGTAGGCTTTGCACGGGTAACCACAGACTATACCACCTTTGCTTGGATAGGCGATGTGTTTATTGTACCGGCTCACCGCAAGCAGGGCTTGTCCAAATGGCTGGTGCAAACCATCCTGGCCCACCCTGATCTGCAGGGCTTAAGAAGGTGGCTGCTGGCCACTGCCGATGCCCACCAGCTATATGCGCAGTATGGCTTTACACCACTGCCACAGCCGGAAAGATTTATGCAGATCCATAACCCGTATATGTAGCAGCCCATGGTCCATAGTCGATGATCCATGGCATACAACGCAAGGAAGAGCAGCGTACAATATGTACCTGGTTACGTAAAACAACCATATGATATACGCCATGGACCATCGACTATGGACCATGGACTAAAAAACCACCCAATGATCACAACCCTTAAAACAGCTGAGTACTGGCGCGAGCAACTGCAATTACAGCCGCATGTGGAAGGTGGCGCCTTCCGGGAAACCTACCGCTCCTCCTGGGTATTACACAAATCCACCCTGCCGCCGGGCATGAAGGGCAACCGTAATGCCGCTACCTGTATCTACTTTTTACTGGAAGCCGGACAGTTCTCCGCCTTTCACCGCATTATGGCCGATGAGATCTGGCACTTTTATGATGGAGAACCTTTAAACATCTACGAAATTGGCTCAGACGGCCGGTTAACGGTACACAAGCTGGGACGTAACCTGCACCTGGGCGAGCAGCTGCAGGTAGTAGTAACAGCCGGCAACTGGTTTGCCTCCCGCCTGGATACAGACGCCGGTTTTGCCCTGGTAGGCTGCAGCGTAGCCCCGGGCTTTGATTTTGAAGATTTTGAGCTGGCACAGCGCAAAAAGCTACAGGCGCTATACCCGCAGCATAAGGAGCTGATCTTTTCGCTTACGCGGGAAGATTAATAACGGCTTATCAATTACGAATTGAGTAGAACAATACAGTTATACTGCGTGGAACGCTTCGCATTCATTGCCTGCCCTTGTAAACAGGGAATGCCTGTGGCAACGATTATTGCTGGCAGCAGTCATTCTATATGCAAAAGAGCCTGCTAAATACCAAATGCAGGCTGCAAAACGTTATAAAAACGCCCTATATGGATGCAAAACATATTACATGCATCTATGCCTATTACCTATAATTCATAATTTATTTCTAGCTTGCCTTAACTATGAAAAGATTCCTCTATTTAGTCGGCTTCGCACTTCTTATTCTGCTGGTATTTTGGCTGGGTAAGCAATTCGGCAGCCGGTCTGTAAGCCAGCAGATCCTGAGCAACAGTACGATTGTAAGGGAAATAGCCGAGCTGGCCAGCCTGGAAGTGCAGGGCGTAGCCAGCATTAAGCGCAGTAACCTGGAAGATGACGGCGGCTGGGCCGACAACTTTAAAAAGATGTTCCTGGAAAATACCATCTGGGTCTCTATCCCCTACCTGGCTAAATACGGGGTAGATGTTAATGAAAAGAATTTCCGTGTATCCGTTACTGATAAAAAGATCACCGTACAGCTCCCGGCCCCCCACCTGCTCAGTTATGAGCTGAAAGTAGATAAAATGGAAACTGCCAACCGCAAGGGCTGGCTGCTTTTCCAGGACGATGAAACCTATACCGCCGTGCAGAAAAAGCTGTATCAGACCTCCCGCGATCAGCTGGCAGGCAATACCGTTTACCTGCAGCAATCCAAAGACAAGATCAAAAAGATCATTGTACAGTATTATCAGCCCTTTTTACAGGATCATGAGCTGGAAGTGGTATTTGATGAGGGAGGAAGCGTATTGCCGCTGAAATGATATGCAAATGTGCAAATGACGGGAGATATCCGCTTCGATCCATCTGCACATCTGCACATTTAAAATTTGCACATTTTTACGCCGCATTCATCGTTATATACTTCACCAAACATCTTTTGGCAATAGGCAGCAGGGTTTCATTCAGCGGAAACACCAGCTGCGTATCTACCCGGTATACTGCCGGGTTAGGTAGCTTTTTACGCTGCCTTATCAGGATGGTTTTAATATGCTCGCAGGAGTGCACCAGGTCTTTCCGGTAAGTTTCTATCAGCTGGGTATGAATGCCCCGGTACTTTTCATCATGCCGCTCAAAAATGGTCAGGCGGTATTCATACACCAGCGTATCCTGGTGCCGCCCGTCAGAGAGGAACAGGTAGCCCTCCTGGGTATCCAGCGGTATCAGGCCTACCGGCGCTATATTCATGCTGTCTTCCACCATTTCATAGATCTCCGTTCCATCCTTAATGGTCAGGTTCATCCGGTTCATGGCATAGTAGATAATGCTTTCCAGCTCCTGCATCAGCTCATCGTCCGCAATCATCTGCTCATACAGGATCTGAAGCTTCTCCATGTTCAGGGAGGTGAGTCTTTTGGGGAATTGCTGCTGAATGAATTGTTTGTTGTCCCGGAAAGCCACTAAGTTGTTGAAGTGGAAAATAACATCCGCCAGCTGCGGGTAAAGCTTGTTCTCGTTGAAGTAATGGTTGATCTCCTGCAGGTAAGCCAGTAAGGTATATTTTTTCTGTTCAAAGTCTATATAACCATCTGCAAACCAGGTTTCACTTAATACACCCATAACAATAAAATTTAATGGATTATAGACTAAATTTACAAAAAAAAGTGCATAAAAATAGCGCCATAATGCATTTGATTTCATTTTCATGAATATTTAAAAAACCCCGTAAATGCTTGACTGTACCACGTTTGGGGTATGCCGTTACTACCCGCGGGCCCTCTTTTTAGAAAATGTTGCCAGGGTAAGATATTTTATCAATTTAATTTCTTTATCTTCAGTATTATTTTTCATTTTTTTAATCTTTTAGTCATGAACATTTACGTAGCCAACCTGCATTATAGGTTGAACGATGAGGACCTTCACCAGATATTTAGCGAATTTGGGGAAGTAACCTCCGCGAAAATCATTAAGGACCACGAAACCGGCCGTTCACGCGGTTTTGGATTTGTGGAAATGCCTAACCAGGAAGAGGGATCCAAGGCTATGAATAGTTTGAATGGCACTGAGATAGAAGGCAAACAATTAATGGTAAACGAAGCAAGACCTAAACAGCCGAATAATAACTTCAGGAGTGGTGGAGGTGGAGGAAACCGTGGTGGCGGTGGATATGGTGGCGGTGGCCGCGATCGTCGCTATTAATTTAGTTATTTATTCTATTGCGCCAGGTTTTCAAGGCCAAATGAAATTTGAAAGAGCCGTCCTGTTCCACAGGGCGGTTCTTTTGTTTTAGCCCCCTTCAACCACCTTTCGGTAGCCCGGGTATAAAAAGAAAATGGCGCCGGTGGTGTACGGCGCCATATATCTTTTAATTTGCGATGGTGTTAACAGCAGCCAACTGGTTATATTGCGCTACTGTGTGTATCATCCAGGGGTGATACCCTAGCTGGAAGCACACTGTATTGTTCAGAGGATATGGAACACGAAGTAATAAAAGCAACGCTGCAATATTACAGCAAGTACCTTTTGTGTGTGCCACTTATAATAGTGGTAGTTGTTAATAGTACTGCTTAGCTCCCTACTAATTATAGTGGCACCTGTAAATTGTTCAAACAGATCCTGGATACCAGCTCTGATTTGGATGAAACATTTAGCTTCTGGTAGATCTTCTTCAGGTGATGATTGATGGTGAACACAGACAAATGCAAACGGTTCGCCATGGTTTTATAGGAATGCCCCTGCTTTAATAAATGCAGCACCTCGTATTCCCTTTCCGTTAGCTTATTCCGCAGCTGCTGCAACGGATCTTCATTCATATGGCTGATCAGCTGGTAGGCAACCCTTGGTGAGAGGGTGCTGCCGTAATTAAGCGCATCCATCATGCCCTGGTAAATATCCGCCAGGCGGCCGGTTTTCATCAGGTAACCATGCGCGCCTTCTTTAATAGAGGATACAATATGTTCCTTTTGATCGTGGGCAGAGAGCATAATGATCTTAGCATCCGGGAAAAGACAGCGTAGCGGGTAAATGCCTTGTATGCCGGATTCTCCGGGTAACATTACATCCAGCAGGATCACCGCAACATTCATATCATAAGAAGGCAGCGCTCTGAACTCCTCCATTGATTTACACGTAAACACTACCCTGCAATCCTGGAAATCTTCTAAAAATTCTTTGTAGCTGTTCAGCTGAAAATAGTTGTCTTCAATGATACCAATATTGATCATGGGAAAAAGGATATGTAGGGTGTATTATCATTAGCTAACGAACATCAGGGATTACTTCATAGGCCATTCTCTTCCTTATACGCAGGGGTCATTTTTATGCCCCGTGATTCATGTACTTTGTGCCCGCGTAAATTACGGTCCATTTAAACAATTGATGGTTAACCAGATGTTAACAGGCTGATAACGTTCGTGTTAGAAAGTGTATATGAGTATTAATAAAAAGGCAGGGCAACCGTACATTCATACGGCTGCCCTGCGCAAAAGATACCTGCACACTTTACGCCTGCAGGGATGGATCTGATTAATATACTTTTTCCGGATCAAAGTGCTCCAGCTCCTGCGCTACTGCGCTCAGGAAGGTAGAACCCAATGCACCGTCAACAATGCGGTGGTCATATGAGAGCGACAGGTACATCATATGGCGGATAGCAATGGAATCGCCTTCGGGGGATTCAATTACTACCGGGCGCTTTTTAATTGCACCTACAGCCAGTATGGCTACCTGCGGCTGGTTAATAATAGGCGTGCCTGCCAGGCTGCCAAAGGTGCCTACATTGGTAAGCGTAAAGGTACCGCTCTGGGTATCTTCCGGTTTCAGGCGGTTGTTGCGGGCGGCATTGGCCAGCTGGTTCACCTGCCGGGTAAGTCCTACCAGGTTCAGCATGTCGGCATTGCGGATCACCGGAACGATCAGGTTACCGCTGGGCAGGGCCGTAGCCATACCTATATTAATGTCTTTCTTCAAAAGGATCTTATCACCTTCCAGGGAGCAGTTCACCAGCGGGAAACGTTTAATACATTTCACCAGCGCTTCTATGAACAGCGGGGTAAAGGTGAGCTTCTCCCCTTCCCGTTGTTCAAAATCCTTTTTCACTTTATCGCGCCACTTTACCATGTGCGTTACATCTGCTTCTGCAAAGCTGGTTACGTGCGGGCTGGTTTGTTTGCTGCGTACCATATGCTCTGCGATCAGCCTGCGCATACGGTCCATTTCAATGATCTCCACATTACCGCCGCTGCTGCTGCCATTATAAGCGGGCACCGGTGCTGCTACCGCTTTGGATGCTTCAACAGGCGCCGGCCTGCTTTCAGGCACCGCTGCAGTTGCAGCTGCTGCTGGCCGTGCAGCAGGCTGGTGGCCCTGCTGGCGGGCAGCTACATATTCCAGTATATCTTTTTTGGTAACACGGCCTTCGCTGCCGCTGCCCGGTATATTTTCCAGCTCGGCAAAGCTTACGCCTTCCTGCTGTGCAATGGTTAATACCAGAGGTGAGTAAAAACGGGGGCCGCTGGTGCTGAACTTGGGCTCCGTATGCTGCGCCGCTACCGGCTCAGGCGCCGTGTGGTGGTGCTGCGCCTCGTGATTGGTAATAATTTCGTGATGGTGGTGCTGCGCTGCAGGCGCAATTTCTTCAAACGTGGTGGGGGCAACAGGTATTTCGGCATTACCGGTTGTATTGATACGGGCAATTACGGCGCCTACCGGTACTACCTCGTTCTCTGCAAACAGTAATTCGGTAATCTCCCCGTCGGCAATGGAGGGCACTTCACTATCCACCTTATCCGTGGCAATTTCCAGCACGGTTTCATCAGCTTTTACCTGATCTCCGGGCTTTTTATGCCAGCGTAATATGGTGGCTTCCATGATGCTTTCCCCCATTTTAGGCATTACCAGTTCTACAATGGCCATAAGATGTATTTTAGTGTTTTGCTGGCAACAAATGTAAGGTTAATGTGCGAATGTGCAAATGTGCAGATATGCATATGAAAAGCGACCATCATTTGCACATCTGCATATTTGCAAATCTGCACATCAGATGAGTTTCCTCAGCTCATTCATCGCATAAATAGCCGTCATCTGTATGTTACGTTCCCGGTCATACATCAGGCGGTATTTTACAGTTACAATATTATCTGCGCTGCCGGCGGCTATCCATACAGTGCCTACCGGTTTTTCCGGAGTACCGCCATCAGGGCCCATAATGCCGGAAACCGCAATTGCATAATCCGTATTTAATACCTTCAGCGCGCCGGCCGCCATTTCGCGCACGGTTTCTTCGCTTACAGCGCCATAGGCGGCCAGGGTTTCTTCCTTTACGCCCAGCAGCTTTGTTTTCATAGCATTGCTGTAGGTAACCACGCTGCCGTTGTAGTAGGCAGAGCTGCCTGCCACCGCGGTTATGCTATGCGCAATGTAGCCACCGGTGCAGCTTTCGGCCGTGCCCACGGTTTTGCCTTTGGCCTGCAGGTAGCGGCCCAGCACTTCGCCCATGGAAATATCCTCGTTATATACCGCAATATCTTTCAGCAACTCTTCCATTTCCTGGAAGCGCAGCTTCAGCTCTGCCGCGGTAGATACTTTATCTTCCCCGTGTGCGGTTAACCGCAGCTTTAACAGGCCGTAGCTGGGTAAATAGGCCAGCTTGATATGTTCCGGCAGCTGCGCTTCAAAAGCCAGCAGCTTTTCCGCCACAAATGATTCACCCATGCCGGAGGTAAGCAGGGTTTGGTGCAGCACAGCTTTGGTATTAAACTGCTCCTGCAGCCGGGGCAGCACATGATCGGTCATAATACCTTTCATTTCATGCGGTACACCGGGCATGGATACAAATACTTTACCGTCCTTCTCAAACCACATACCTGGCGCCAGGCCATGGTGGTTCATTAACACGGTGCAGCTATCCGGCACCAGGGCCTGGTCTATATTTCGCTGTAAGATGGGCAGCCCCCGGCTTTCAAACAGCTGCATCAGGCGTTGTAAGGTAGGCTCATGCTGCACCATGGTGCCGCCAAAATATTCCAGCAGCGTGGGTTTGGTAATATCGTCGGCCGTAGGGCCCAGGCCCCCGGTGATCAGTATAATATCGGCAGAAGCGCTTTCTTCATCCAGCGCTTCCAGGATGGCTTCCTTAATATCGCCTACGGCTACACGGCGCTGTACCCATATACCCATACCATTCAGCTGCTGCGCCATCCAGGCCGAGTTGGTGTCGATGGTTTGTCCTATCAGTAGTTCATCACCAATGGTAATAATGCTGGCTGTTACTTTTTCCACGCGTAAAGGTTTTATGAATAAAGGAACAAAATTAGGGAGGAAATGCATGTAAAGCGCAAATATTCAGCACACTAACAGGCAGGCAGTGCTGGTTTAAACCACCGCATCCCCACATCAAGTCCACATCAAGTCCACGTCATGCCCACAAGGTATTGGTAATGAATTTGTTACAGACCCCTAAAAAACAGGTGTTACATCCGGGTACAGTACGTGTTCGGGCCATGTTCAGCCTATGTTCCGGCTGGCGCAGGTAGTAGAGGCATGCCTGTGCAGGGCGTGCTGCAGGTAAGCACAGGTGCCCACACTGCGCATCCACAGGCGCTTTAGCTGTAATAATAAAGTAAAGGCATATACGCAGGCATGTAGCTTTGGATTAAATGGCAGGCACTCCGGCAACTATCCTTGTAATGGATATTAATCCTTTATACCCATAAAAAAGCCCCAAAAAGCCAGCTGCTTTTTGGGGCGCTTTAGGTCCTGATGGCATGTATCAGGATCATCTTTATTTCTGCTAATAGAACACGCTGCTTATTTATTAAAGAACGGCTCCAGCTTTTCCCTTAATGACTGCGGCAGCAGCGACTTTTGCTTAGTATCCGTATGCAGGAACACCAGCGTGGTAACGCCTACATTCAGCAGCTCGCCTTTTTCATTGAACAGCTCCGAATGGAACTGGATCTTATGATCTGTACGCAGCTCTCTCAGGGAGGTCTTTACAGTTATCAGGTCGTCATAAAAAGCCGGGCGCAGGTATTTAACATTCAATTCTGCCACCGGCATAATAATGCCCTGCTCTTCCAGCTGGCGGTAGGTAAATCCCAGTTCCCGGATAGCCTCTGCACGGCCTACCTCATAGTATAAAGCATAGTTACCGTAATACAAATATCCCATCTGGTCGGTTTCCCCGTAACGTACACGTATCTGAGTAATGGATGTGAACATGACTTTCTTTTTATGCTGAATGCTTAACGCTGAATGCTGCCTGCATTTTGCTGAGCTGAAAGCCCAAAGCAGCCTGCATTACTTTTGGCTTAGCAGCGTTATACACCCCGCTTACATTTATCTTAAACGCTGAACGCCCTCACGTTATGCTGCATTTCGCATTCAGCGTTTAGCGTTCCGCATTTAACGTCCTATCAAACTATCAAAACTTACTTTACCAGGGCCGCAGAACAGCAGCACCACAAATACAGCCAGGAAAGCGATCGCTTTTTCCTGCTCTTCAATCGTATTATGCGCAAGGACCATGAAAATTACTACGCTCATACAAATGATCAGTGGAATAGCCGCCAGGCGGGTGAGCAATCCCAGTATCACAAACACAGAACAAAATACTTCTGCAAAAACAACCATTCCCAGTGAAACCGTGTGGCCTACATGCAAAGGATCGGCGAACTTATGCGAAAGAGATGCAAAGTTCATCAATTTAGGCCAGCCATGCGTAAGCATTAGCCCCCCAAACACCAATCGTAGTAACAGCAGGGAAAAATGCACCGTACCATTGGTAAAAGTGGCAGAAAAGAGTCTTCTCATAGGTCTGAAAATGGTTTAATTCTTGCTAAGTTTAATTCCTTTGCAAGATAGGGCAATAGGGCTATGCCTGGGATTGAGAGTTATCCACATCACTGTTAGAAAAGCATTAAAGGGCACAAAGGTTTAAACTTTTATATTTGCTGACATTGATTCAGCGTTTATTGGGTTATCTGTTTTTGCCTGGTTCTCCTAACTGTTATTTTTGATTAATCAACTGGTTGTCAATACCAATACAGGGAGAAAGTGCGTTAACAGGTAAGCCATCTACTATTTTAATAACTACAGAGCATGTTTATAAGAAAGATCGTGGTTTCCGGACAGCTGTTAATATCCCTCCTGGCCTTTGCCGCCACTGGCATACTGGCCCCCACAGCCGCCCGGGCACAACAAACACGCATTTATACCGAACCTGATAAAGTTTTCAAGGACGCGCAGCAACTATTCCAGCAAGAGAAATATGCCGTATCCATGCAGCTTTTCCGGCAGGTGATCCAAAATATTGATTACTTCAAAGAAACCAACCGCTCCCTGGTAAAAGCCGATGCGCAGTACTATTACACGGTATGCGCATTAAAATTGCAACAGGCCGACGCGGAAAAAATGACGCTGCAATACCTGCAAAGGGCCAATAACAATGCCCGCGAACAGCTGGTAAGCTATCAGCTAGCCAAATATTATTTTCACCGCAACCAGCTGCAGGAAGCCATCCCCTACTACGAGAAAGCTAATATCGACAATCTTTCCAACGCTGAAATAGCCGATGCAAAATTTGAGCTGGCTTACTGTTACTTTAACGTGAAAGACTTTCAGAAAGCACAGCCCCTGTTTGCATCCATCAAGGAAATACAAGGCAAATATTACATACCCGCCAATTACTACTACGGCTTTATTGCCTACAATAACCACCAGTATAATGAAGCCCTGGCCAGCTTTAAACGCGTGGAGCAGGAGCCTAAATACGCCGGTATAGTGCCCTATTACATAGCAGAGATCTACTACTTCCAGGGCAAAAAGGAAGAAGTGATCAAATACGGCGAATCCCTGTTAAAGAAAGGCAATATCTATTATGATACAGAGCTGAAACAGCTGATGGGACAGGCTTACTTTGAAAAGAAAGATTACCAGAAAGCCCTGCCCTACTTACAGCAATACCAGGATAATGCAGAAGAGGTGCGGAAGGAAGATGTATACCAGCTCTCTTACTGTTACTACCAAACCGGCAACTACAACAAAGCCATTAACGGTTTTAAACAGCTAAGCAGCGAAAAGGATTCCTTAGGCCAGAACTCCATGTACCTGCTGGGCGACTGTTACCTGCGTACCAACCAGAAGGCCAATGCACGTAATGCCTTTGCCTTTGGCGCACGTAATAATTCAAACCCGCAGCAGCAGGAAATATCCCGTTTTAACTACGGCAAGCTGTCGTATGAGCTGGGGTATAATGATGCAGCGCTCACCGAGCTTTCCAACTTTGTAAAAACATATCCCCAGTCATCTTACAACAAAGAAGCCCGGGAAATACTGGTGCAGCTGTTCACCAATACCAATAACTACAAGGATGCGCTCACTACTATAGAATCCATCCCCGACAAGAACCCTACCGTGTTGCGGGCCTACCAGCGCGTATCCTACGGCAGGGCCACACAGCTTATAAACGACCAGCAGCTGGCAGAAGCCGACCGCCTGCTGGATGTAGCCATTAAAAATCCCTACGATAATAATATTAAACAGCTGGCGCATTTCTGGAAAGCGGAAATAGCCCTGCGCCAGCAGCGGACAGATAATGCCATCATTAACCTGAACAGCTATCTGACCGGCGCTGTACCGGCATCCGGTGAGGCCAATGCGCAAACGGCCAGCTATAACATGGGTTACAGCCTGCTGAAGAAAGAAGATTATACCCATGCCCTGCAGCATTTTGAAGCCGCCCAAAAAGCCAGCGGCCCCAATGCAGGCCGTATTGCCAACGATGCGCTGCTGCGTAGCGCCGACTGTTACTACATGCTGAAGGATTTTGGCAGGGCCACTGCGCTGTACGACCGTGTGATTGCCAATAAAGATCCCGGTGCAGATTATGCCACTTACCAGAAAAGTATCATCCTGGGTATACAAGGTAAGTATAACGAAAAGCTGGCCCTGTTAAAACAGCTGGGCAATCAGTTCCCCTCTTCCAGCTTTGGGAACGATGCTGATTTCGAGATCGCCAATACTTACCTCGCATCTGAAAAATATACAGAAGCCATTCCCTACCTGGAAAATGTGCTGAAAAAACAGCCCAACGGACCCAATGCACCGCGTGCATTACTAAAGCTGGGCCTGTGTTATTTCAATAAGGATAATGACAGTAAAGCCCTCTCCTACTACCGCCAGGTGGTGGAAAAATATCCTAACTCCGCAGAAGCCAATGAAGCCCTGCAAAGCATCAAGGATATTTATGTAGGTCAGGGTAAAACAGATGAATATGTAGCCCTGCTGAAAGCCAGCGGCAGAACGGTAACCGCCTCCGCAGCCGATTCGCTGGCCTATGCTGCCGCAGAAGCCCGCTTTAGCAGCGGCGATTGTGCCGGCGCCATACCCGCCTTTAACAGCTACATACAAAAGTATCCGAACGGCCAGTTCCTGCTGCCCGCTTACTTTTACCGCTCAGAATGCGCGTATAACAGCAAAGACTATACGACCGCTTTACCCGGTTATGAGTTTGTACTTTCCGGCAACAACAGCCTGTATGCAGAGCGTGCAGCCCTGCAGGCCGCCAACATTAACTTTTACCAGGTAAAGAATTATGATAAGGCCCGCACCTACTACCTGCAGCTGCAGGACCTGAGCACCAGCAAGGAAAATACCATGACGGCCACCCGCGGCCTGCTGCGCAGCAACTACCAGCTAAAGCACTGGGATGAGGTAGGCAACTATGCCGAGCTGCTGCTTTCCAACACCAGCATCAGCACCGACGACCAGATCGCTGCACACTTTTACCTGGGCAGGGCGCAACAGGAGCAGCAGAAATATGATGAAGCCATCAGCGAATTTAAAACAGTAGCCGGCCTTACCAAATCAGAAACCGGGGCCGAAGCCCGCTACAACACCGGTGTATGCTACCTGGCTAAAAATGAGCTGGATGCAGCAGAGAAAGCAGGTTTTGATGTGATCAAGAACACACCCTCATACGGCACCTGGGTAGCCAAAGCCTACATACTGTTAGGCGATGTATACACCCAGCAGAAAGATTACTTTAATGCAAAAGCTACTTTCCAGAGCCTGGCAGAGAACTGCCCTATTCCGGAGCTGAAACAGGAAGCAAAAGATAAGCTGGAAAAAGTAGAAGCCGCTGAAAAAGCCGCCTCCAAGATCAGGACCAAACCATAATATACGTACACGCAAAACGCCCTGCTAACAGGCGTTTTAAATGATAAAATATAAACAGCGCATAAATGAACGGTAAAACTAAATATATAAGCAGGTGGGGAATCATGGGGATGATGGCCGGTTTCTTTTTACAGCAGCCTGCCTGGGCGCAGGACTCACTGAAGCAGGAAACCATTGACATTATTTCAACCTACCAGCCCAAGCTGCGTGATGCGGCAAAGCTGAACCTTACGGCCGCCCTGCCGGGTGTGGATACCGCCCGCCCGCGTATGGCCTACCAGGTACCTGCACTGAACCTGTATTTTATGTACCAGCCCGTACCCCTAAAGCCCCTGGCATTAGGGAAAGATTCGCTGAACGCATTGCAGAACAACTTTGTAAAAGTAGGTTTTGGCAACTATCAAACCCCGCTGATACAGGCCGGCTTTGGCAGCGGCCGTAATGAGAAATATAACTTTGGCCTGTATGGCAGCTACACCGGCTCCAAAGGCAGCATCAAGAACCAGGATTACAACGCGCTGAATATACTGGCCTCCGGCACTTACTACTCTCCCCTGTTCGAGATCAATGGCAGCGTAGGTTTTGACCGCAACGTAATACACTATTACGGGTACGACCATACGCTGTACGATTTTTCCAAGGGAGATGTAAAACAGGCCTTTAACCAGGGCACCATACAGGTAGGCTTAAAGAACCGCACCCAGAACGACTGGACGCTGATGATAGCGCCCCGGGCCAAGTTCATGATCTTCACCGATGCCTTTGACCGTAAGGAAAACACCGTGGTAATAAATGCGCCCGTAAGCAAACAGCTGCTGGAAGATTTTTACCTGCGTGCAGAAGGTGTGTTTGACCTCTCCACCTTTAAAGAAGGAGATCAGAAGCAGATCAATAATAACGTAGTAGCCATTCACCCCGCGCTGGAGATCATAAAACCCGGCTTTACCCTGCATGCAGGCGTAAATCCCACCTGGACCAACAGCAAATTTTACCTGCTGCCGGATATCGTGAACGAATCACACCTGATCCGTAAGAAAGTGATCTTAAGCAGCGGCTGGGTATCGTACATTGAAAAGAACAGCTTCCGTAACCTGGCCAATAACAATCCCTTCATAGGCCAGTACCCGCCGGGCATCCTGAATACCCGGGTGGAGGAAAAGTACACCGGTATTAAAGGCACGCTGGGCAGCCACTTTAATTATAATACCAAGTTTGCCGCCGTTACCTGGTATAACATGCCCCTGTTTGTGAACGATACCACTGTAGGTAACACGTTCTATATCAGGAACGAAGACCAGCTGCGCGCTTTCCAGCTGCATGTGGAGATCGGGTACATAGAGGAAGAAAAGTTCCAGCTGCGCTTAACCGGCGACTGGTATAACTATAACAAGCAGAATACCGAGGTAAAACCCTGGCACTTAATACCTTTCCAGGCCAATGTGTATGGACAGTACACGGTTGGCAAAAACCTGCACCTGAATGCCAACCTGTATGCATTAAGCGGCAGCTGGTACCAGCTGGCTAACAAGGACTTCGCTAAAACCAAGGGCGCCTGGGACCTGAATGCCGGCGCCAACTACGACATTGGCAAGTATATTAATGTGTGGGTAACCGCCAATAACCTGTTTAATACCCATTATCAGCGTTGGAACGGGTATCCAACTTATGGTTTTAACATACTGGGGGGAGTAATGATTAAATTTTAAGTTGTAAACTTGCGCAATAATCATATAGTACCTTGATATTATTACAATACATCCAGGATGTACTTTTCCGGCAGCATACATGCACCGTGCCGGAGATCGGCACGTTCACACTGCAGTTCCTGCCTGCCCGTTATAATACATCGGATAAAAGCCTGGACCCTCCGGGTCAGCAGGTGCTCTTTAATGAACAGTGGACAGATGACGGCTCCTGCCTGGAGTGGATCTCATTAAAAGAGAACCTGGTACCAGCTGTAGCGCAGCTAAAGCTGAACCGTTACATTGCAGAAATGAAGGCGGCCCTGGAAAACCGCCAGCCGCTGGCCTTACCCGGCCTGGGCACCCTGCAAACCGATGTGCTGGGGCATATTGACTTTTACCCGGAGAACCTGCCCGGCAAGCCGGACACCCTGCACCTGCAGCCGGTGTACCGTCCGGATGCACCCTCCTGGCAAAGTCCGGCCTATGAGCCGCCCCCGCAGCCTGCATATACCCCTCCGGCCTATACCCCGCCAGCTTATACACCGCCAACACCCGCGCCCACACCAGCTCCGGAGCCGGTACAGCAGCATTATGAAGCGCCTGTACCCACGCCGGCACAGGAACCCGTGGCAGCAGCACATACTCCCCAGGAACCGGTTGTTTATCCGCCTGCACCCTGGGAGCTGGAGGAACAGCAAAGCCGCTTTAAATGGTGGTGGATAGCCATTCCCATTGCCGCGGCCCTGCTGGCCACCGGCATCTGGTGGTTTATAGATAACCAGTCTTATGGCGGCGGTACCGCCACCCTGGATATGGATGCTATACCGCCTACCCCGCAGGATACTATGAGCATGGTGCCGGAAACCACGCCTACGGATACCAGCGCCGCCATGCCTGCAGCCACTGATACGCTGCAGTATTACGTAGTATTTGCAACCTATCCCAGCCGGGCCGCTGCAGAAAAAAGGTTCCGCCAGTTAAAAGGTTTTGGGCTGAATGTAGCCATGTACAATACCCGCGATTCCACCAACTTCAAGCTGGCTATGCCTTTCCGCTCGCTGGCTGCAGATACCGCCGCCAACGTCAAGAAAGTGAAGGATAACTATGGAGGTAAGAATGGGAAGGTGTATCTGGAGTTCTAATGTGCAGATGTGCAAATATGCAGATGTGCAGATGAGGTGAACGAAAGCAATAGTAACTACCTGATAATAAACATTCTAAAATAAAAAAGTGCAAATGGACATATCCATTTGCACTTTTCATTTATAGCTACGCTTCATATCATCTGCACATTTGCATATCTGCACATCCGCACATCATTTGATCTCTTTCGCCACAATCTCCAGCCCTTCTGCAAAGCTATGCGGCTGGTAGCCCAGCTCCTGCACAGCTTTATCGATCACAAAACCTGTTTTGGCAGGGCGTTTGGCAGGTTGTACAAAAGTTTTCGCATTTACCTTTTCGATCAGGCGCTGGTCCAGCTTAAAGAATTCCGCCGTTTGCACCGCCATTTCGTAGGGCGACAGCATTTCCTTACCGGAGATATGATATACGCCAGTGCTGCGTTTATCCGCCACCAGTTTACAACCTTCGGCCAGATCCTGCACCAGCGTAGGCGTACGCCACTGGTCATCCACCACCTTTATCTTTTTGCCTTGCTGCAGGTTGTTCTTTACCCAGGTAATAATGTTGCTGCGCTGCATATCCACAGCAGTGCCATATACCAGTACCGTTCTTACAATAGCCCAGGGCACCTTGCTGTTCTTCACCAAACGCTCCGCCGCCACTTTGCTGGACCCGTAGTAGCTGAGCGGGTTGGCCGGCGCATCCTCTGCATAAGGGCCTTCCAGCCCGTCAAAGATAAAGTCGGTGGAAAGGAACAGGAAGTAGGCGTTGTATTTCTCAGCGGCCTGTATCAGGTAGCGTGTAGCCGCCACATTGGTATCCCAGCAGGCGTCCTTGTTACGCTCACATTCATCTACCTGTGTCATTGCGGCTGCATGAATAACAATGTCCGGCCGGTGTTTTTCCAGCAGCTGCTGGGCACTAACCGCATTGCGCAGGTTCACGGATTCGTACGTATAGCCGTTCTGTACCGGCAGGCGGTTCACGCCCCTGCACGCCGCAATTACTTCATACTGTTCATCCTGTACGAAAAGCGGTAGCAGATGTTGCCCTAATAAACCGTTACTTCCTGTGATTAAAACCTTCATAGCAGCCCTTTTATTAAAATTACGAATTATCAATTACGAAATGCGAATTACGAATGGATTAACACGAATATTTATAACACCGGGCTTCCACCGCTTCATTCAATTATTCATAGTCACTAATTATTTTCAATGGCATTCATGAATGCTACGCATTTCGTAATTGATAATTGATAATTACTTCATGCTCATTCCAAGATTGTACATCGTAAATGCCCACACATCCGTTGCCTCATCTATCTGTTTGGAGGTAGGCTTGCCTGCGCCATGCCCGGCCTGCGTTTCAATGCGTATCAGTGTAGGATTAGGTCCCTTTTGCGCTGCCTGCAAAGTAGCCGCAAACTTAAAGGAATGCGCCGGTACCACGCGGTCGTCATGGTCTGCAGTGGTCACTAACGTAGCCGGGTATGCGGTGCCGGGTTTCAGGTTATGCAGGGGCGAATACTTTATCAGGTAGTTGAACTGCTCCGGCTTATCGCTGCTGCCATACTCCACTACCCATGCCCAGCCAATGGTGAACTTCTGGTAGCGCAGCATATCCATGACCCCCACTGCAGGCAGGGCCACTTTAAACAGGTCCGGCCGCTGGGTCATACAGGCGCCTATAAGCAGGCCGCCGTTAGATCCGCCACGGATGGCAATACGGGAAGGCTGCGTGTACTTTTCTTTTACCAGGTATTCTGCAGCGCCAATAAAATCATTGAACACATTTTGCTTATGCTCCAGCATACCGGCCTTGTGCCAGGCTTCCCCATACTCGCTGCCGCCGCGCAGGTTCACCACCGCGTAAATGCCACCCTGCTCCATAAAGAACAGGTTGGATACGTTGAAGCCCGGCGTCATGGGAATATTAAAACCGCCATAGCCATATAACAATACCGGGTTGTTGCCATCCAGCTGTATACCTTTTTTATAGGAAAGGAATATGGGCACTTTGGCGCCGTCCTTACTGTTAAAGAACACCTGTTTGGTCTCATACTCCTCTGGGTTGAACTTCACTACCGGCTTGTTGTACAGGGTAGATCGGCCGCTGGCTATATCATACTTATAAATGGTGCCTGGTGTGGTAAAAGAGGTGAAGGAGTAGAACAGGAACTTCTCATCCTTTTTACCGGAAAAGCCGCTGATAGTGCCAATGCCAGGTAAGGATACCGCCTGCTCCGTTACTTTGCCGGGCGCTTTTTTATAGTCGTACCGGTATATTTGTTCAGCAGCATCTTTCAGGTAGCTGGCAAACAGGTAACCACCGCCAGTGGCGGCGCTCACCAGCACTTCCGGCTTTTCAGCCACAATGGTTTGCCAGTGCTCTTTTTCAGGATGCTGCGGGTCTATCAGCACTATCTTATAGTTTGGCGCATCATGGTTGGTACGCACCAGCAGCTTACCGCCAACATTATCAATTACATCCGGCTCATAGTCAAAGCCCTTTATCAGTAATTTGAAATCCTTTTGGCTGGCATCCTGCAGATCGCGGTACTGTATTTCCCCGCCGGACGTACCTTCTGAGGTATGCAGGATCAGGAAACGTTCATCTTCCGTAACAGAAACACCGGCATTGCGCAGCGGGTGCTCTTTATCTACATACACCAGCTCATCCTGCTCCTGTGGCGTGCCCAGCTTATGATAGTACACTTTATGGAACTCGTTCTTTTTAGACAGGCGGTTCTGTTCATCCGGCGCATCATAACGGCTGTAATAGAAGCCGTTCCCTTTCCAGGAAATGCCGCTGAACTTGATCCAGTCCAGCTTATCCGTGGTAGGTTCTTTGGTAGCTACATTCATCACAAAGGCCTGCTGCCAGTCGGAACCTGCGCTGGACAGCAGGTAAGCGGCGTATTGGTGGTCTTTGGAAAACTCTATGCCGCCCAGGGCGGTAGTGCCGGTGGCCGATAGCTTATTGGGGTCCAGGAACACCTCCGGCGTGCCTTCCAGCCCCTTTTGGCGGTATAATACGGCCTGGTTCTGCAAACCATCGTTCTTGTAGAAATAAAAATAATCGCCTTCCCGGAAGGGCGCCCCTGTTTTGGGGTAGTTCCACAGGGTAGAAAGGCGCTGGCGGATGGCCTCCCGGAAGGGGATCTTAGCCAGGTATGCCTGCGTTACCTTATTTTGCTCCTGCACCCAGGCTTTGGTAGCCTCGCTATGGTCATCTTCCAGCCAGCGGTAGGGGTCTGGTACCTTTGTGCCATGATAATCATCTACGGTATCTGTCTTCTGTGTAACCGGGTAAACCAGCCCCGGTGCCTCCTGTGCCACTGCACTGCCTGTTAAAATGCTCATATAAAATATCGGAATAGATCTATAAATGTTTTTTAGCATGTCTGAGATTTTTGTAAAAAATTCCGGCTTTGATTAACTAAAGTTGAAAATTTAGGTTATTTCATCTAATATCTGTTAGGAAACAAAATCCAAAATGTTATTTTTGTGCGCCCTTTTGGTGTTTTTTTAACAAACCAAATAACCACTGGGAAGATAAATATTATATCCTGAATGAAAAAAGTGAACAACATTGCAGTTCTTACTTCCGGCGGAGATGCCCCAGGCATGAATGCAGCAGTAAGAGCCGTTGTAAGAACAGGTATTTACCATCAGATGAATGTCTATGGCGTCATGTATGGGTACCGGGGAATGGTAAAGAACGAGATTCTTCCTATGGAGTCCAAATCAGTAGCTAACATCATTCAACGCGGGGGCACTATTCTTAAAACCGCCCGTTGTATGGAGTTCTACGAACCGGAAGGCCGCCAGAAAGCCTACGAGAACCTGAAAAAGCATAATATTGACGGGCTGATCGTGATAGGTGGCGACGGATCTTTTAAAGGAGCACAAAAATTCTCACAGGAATACGATATTCCCTGCATAGGCTTACCAGGCACCATTGATAAGGATATTGCCGGTACCGATTTCACCATCGGGTTTGATACAGCCGTAAATACCGCCATTGATGCAATTGATAAGATACGTGATACCGCCGACGCGCACGACCGCCTCTTCATTATTGAGGTAATGGGACGCGATGCCGGCTATATTGCCCTGCACAGTGGTATTGCCACCGGTGCGGAACATATCATGATGCCGGAGCATAAAGCCGAGGTGGAAGATATTATTGCAGACCTGCAGGCCAATGAACGCCGTAAAAAGCTGGTGAACCTGATCGTAGTAGCGGAAGGCCATGAAACCGGGGCTGCCGAAGTGGCCAAGATGATCAAACACCGCTTGCCCAATGCAGATACCCGGGTATGTATCCTGGGCCATATCCAGCGGGGCGGTACCCCCACCTGCCAGGACCGTATCCTGGCCAGCCGTATGGGCTATGCAGCGGTAAATGCGCTGCTGGATGGCACCCATAACGTAATGGTAGGCATTGTAAACAACAAGATCCACTATACACCGCTGGACCATGCCGTTAAGGCCAAAGAAGAAATGGACACGGACTGGGTTAAAATGTGTAAAATACTAGCGAGTTAAAAATAAGTTTATGAGTACAAAGGATTTATCCAAATATTATCACAAGCAGATGGATCATGAGGCATCCAGAGAACATTCCACGCACAAAACTAAAATTGTTGCCACGGTTGGTCCCGCCTGCGATACCTATGAAAAATTGCTGGCGCTGGTACAAGCTGGTGTAAATGTGTTCCGTTTGAACTTTTCACATGGTTCGCATGAAGACAAAGCGCGCATCATTGGCTACATCCGCCAGATCAACAAAACAGAACCTTACAATGTAGCCATCCTGGCCGATCTGCAAGGCCCCAAACTGCGTGTAGGCGAAATTGAGAATAACGCGCTGCCCCTGAGAGCAGGTGATATCCTCACTTTTGTGAACGAGAAAGTAGTAGGTAACATGGAGCGCATCTATGTTTCTTACGAAAATCTGCACCGCGATGTAAAGCCGGGTCAGAAGATCCTGCTGGATGATGGTAAGATCGAAACCATCGTAAGGGAAATTACGCCTGCCGGAGAGATCAAGGCAGAAGTAAGCCTGCCCGGTGTACTCTCGTCCAAAAAAGGTTTTAACCTGCCGGATACTAAAGTAGCCCTGCCTGCTTTAACAGACAAAGACCTGGTAGACCTGGAATTTATCATTGATCATGAATGTGATTGGGTAGCCCTGTCCTTTGTACGCGATGTAAAAGACCTTACCTACCTGCGCGGCAAGCTGAAAGCCCGCGATTCCAAGATCAAGATCATTTCTAAAATAGAAAAGCCGGAAGCTATCGAGAATCTCAAAGAGATCATCTGGGAAAGCGACGGCGTAATGATTGCCCGCGGTGACCTGGGCGTGGAGCTGCCCGTAGAGCAGATCCCCATGATCCAGAAAGATATTATCCGCAAATGTATCCACCGCGCTAAACCGGTGATCGTAGCTACCCAGATGATGGAGAGCATGATAGACCGTACACGCCCCAACCGTAGCGAAATTACGGATGTGGCTAACGCAGTGCTGGAAGGCGCCGATGCAGTGATGCTGAGCGGCGAAACCGCTACCGGCCAGTTCCCGGTACTGGTGATCCAGACCATGAAAAAGATCATTGCTGAAGTAGAGAAGGAAGATATCATTTACAACCGTAACCTGATCCCTCACCGCCACTCTGCCACCTTCCTGAGCGATGCCCTGTGCTACAACGCCTGTAAGATAGCAGAAGACCTGGATGCAGATGCCCTCATCGGTATGACGCAGAGCGGCTACACCGGCTTTATGCTGAGCAGCTACCGCCCGCGCTCCCCGCTGTACATCTTCACCAAGGAAAGGTCGCTGGTAAACCAGCTGAGCCTGAGCTGGGGTGTACGCGCCTTCTACTACGCAGAAGAGAACAGCCTGGACGATATTATCCAGGACCAGATCAACATCCTGAAGGAAAGAGGTTTCCTTTCAAAGGAAGATATTGTGGTGAACACCGGCAGCACCCCTGTAAAGGAGCACCTGCCCACCAACGTATTAAAGATCACCCGGGTGCAGGATTAAGCGCTCTGGTTAAACATAACATTCAGAAGGAGGAACGGCTTTTGCTGTTCCTCTTTTTTTATGAACTACATTTGATCTTTAAACCTTTTCACATGGCTAACTTCAAAAGCGTGTACCCGTACACGCAGGAAACCATAGCTGAGTATGCAGCGCACACCAAAGAGCAGATAGAAGATCTCTTAGCCAAAGGCCACAGCACTTACCGCCAGCTTGGGCAAATACCATTACAGCAACGCTGCGACTGGATGCTGAAAGCCGCATCCCTGCTGAAAGAGCAGGTCACCGAACATGCTACTATTATTACCCGGGAAATGGGTAAAACACTGAAAGAAGCCAAAGCAGAAGTATTAAAATGTGCCGCCAGCGCAGAATATTATGCGCAGAATATTGCAGCCATGCTGCAGCCTAAACCCCTTAATTCCGACGCCAGCAAAAGTTATGTGCTCTATCAGCCCAAAGGCATTATACTGGCTATAATGCCCTGGAATTTCCCTTACTGGCAGGTGTTCCGCTTTGCCCTGCCTAACCTGCTGGCAGGCAACACCGGGCTGCTGAAACATGCCAGCAATGTAAGCGGCTGTGCGCTGGCCATTGAAAAGCTGTTCCTGCAGGCCGGCTTCCCCGAAGGGGCCTTCCAGGCCGTACTGGTAAACTCCAAAGATATTGAGCCCATTATAGCCGACGACCGTATACAGGGCGTAACCCTTACCGGCAGCACACCGGCTGGTATGAGCGTAGCGCAGCTGGCCGGCAAATACATTAAAAAGAGCGTATTGGAATTAGGCGGCAGCGATCCCTTTGTGGTGCTGAAAGATGCCGACCTGGAAGCCGCAGCCGCTGTAGCGGTAAAGGCGCGTATGCAAAACGCCGGCCAGTCGTGCATTGCAGCCAAACGCTGGATAGTGGAAAGCGCTGTTGCAGAAGAATTTACGCATCAGGTAACCGCCATCCTGCAAAAAATGCAGCAGGGCGATCCCTTTGCGGAAAGCACAGACATGGGGCCTATGGCCCGCCCCGACCTGGCACAGGGCCTTGCCAAACAATTACAGCAAACCATACAGCAGGGCGGCAGGCTGCTTACCGGCGGGCAGTATGAGGGCTGTAACTTTACCCCTACCCTGCTCACCAACGTGCAGGCCCACATGACGGCTTTTGAAGAAGAAACCTTTGGCCCGCTGGCAACCATTATTACCGCCAAAGATGAGCAGCAGGCCATTAGCCTGGCCAACCACCCTACTTTTGGCTTAGGGGCTGCCTTGTGGAGCAAAGACCTGGAAAAGGCGGCCCGCCTGGCCACACAAATAGAAAGCGGTAATGTGTATATAAACGATATGGTGCATTCCGATGCCCGCCTGCCTTTTGGCGGCATTAAACAATCCGGCTACGGGCGTGAGCTGGCTGCGGAGGGCGCACACGAGTTCCTGAATATCAAAACAATATACATCAAATAGCACCGCGCAGGTTAAATGATAGCCGGAAGGGGCAGCCGCCTTTTCCGGCTATCCCTTTTACAATAGGATATATGCCCCAAGTATTCTACCTTCATCCCCTCATTTTAATTAAGCAACCCAGGCTGCTTCCCATAATTAACTATGAAACAACAGACTAAACCAACGCGTTATTCGCCTTACATCACCATCAGCAGGGAAGAATGGGCCCGGCAAAGGGACGATGCCGCTTTAGTGTTTGAGAATGATATTTCCAAGCTACAAGGCCTTAACGAGCCACTTACATCAGAAGAGGTGCAGGCAGTGTACCTGCCGCTGGCCCGCTTATTAAACCTGCATGTAACCGCTGCGCAACAGCTGCATGACACTACCAGCAGGTTCCTGAATAATCATACGCATAAAGTACCTTACATTATTGGCATTGCGGGCAGCGTGGCTGTGGGTAAAAGCACTACTGCGCGTGTGCTGCAGCGCTTATTGTCTGCATACTCCAACCATACCCGGGTAGCCCTGGTAACTACCGACGGCTTTCTGTATCCCAACCGCGTGCTGGAACAAAAAGGATTGATGAACCGGAAAGGTTTCCCGGAGAGTTATGACATCCGCAAGCTGATACAGTTCCTGGCCAATGTAAAATCAGGCATGGAAAAAGTAAGCGCGCCAATTTACTCGCACCTGGAATATGATATTATTACAGACGAGGAACAGCAGATAGAATCACCGGATATTGTAATAGTAGAAGGCATTAACGTATTACAGGTAAGGAACCGTGAGCAGCGGGAGCCTGCTGTATTCGTATCTGATTTTTTCGATTTTTCTATTTATGTACATGCAGCAGAAAAAGATCTGCGTGAGTGGTACATTGCCCGCTTTGAATCGCTGCGCAGCACTGCGTTCCAGGATCCGAACTCCTACTTTCACCGCTATGCACATTTATCTGATAAAGAAACGGTGGAGATGGCCACGCATATCTGGAATGAGATCAACAAACCTAACCTGGAACAAAATATTGAACCTACCCGTTACCGCGCCAGCCTTATTTTAGAAAAAGGCAGCCATCATTTTGTACAATCCATACAGCTGCGTAAAACGTGAAAGAATGTAAAATGTAAAATAATAAATGTAAAACCGACGAAGGAGGTTCATAGAGACCATTAAAAGACTTTATGAACGAGATAAATGTAAAAGTGGAATGCAGTCCTTTATTCGATGCATTCCACTTTTACATTTAGTATTTTACATTTATAATTTTACATTCCTCTACTTTACGTATAACCCTACCTGTTATATTACTACTATGAGCTACGTACAAACACTTACACGTTTACCCAATAAAAAAAGGCCCCGGTTTGCACCGGAACCTTTTCCACTATTCATAATAGCTTAGGGGATTATCCAACCCACTGATTGATGTGAGAACCATTGCCGGAAGACAGTTCGCGGGCAGAAATGGTAAACGTGATCGTCATAGGGTTCGGATTGTCCGAATCAAAGTTTTCTTCAAACTTTACCAGGTAGCCTTCTTTAAAGGATACGGTTTTCAGTTTGGAGTCGGAATCTCTTTTGTAAAAAGTGATGGAGCCATCTTTGCGTTCAAAGTTGTTCACCATCCACTCAAAGAGATCAGTTTCACCTGTTGATTCTACGGTCAAACGGATGCGGCCTCCGCGTGTAATGGCGGATGGGCGGCCGGTAGCATCAACTTCTTGATTGAGGTCGTAGCTGCAATGTTTTACAACATACTTTTTGCCAGCTACTTCAAATTCGGATTTGAAAGACATGGGTTAAATGTTTAAGGTTACCAAATAATTAAAAAATACCTAAGAAGAAAAAAGTAATTATGAAGCCTCAAAAGTAAAAGATAATCATTAAGCGGCCAAACATTGTTGCTTTGCAAATCGACAATTTAACACATGTGTGTTTTATTAATTCGTTTTTATTTCAATATGTTTTCAGGAACACTTATCGCCCCGGAGTGCTTGCTGACAGGCGTTTGTAGTACTCCAGCTGGTTATCGGAACGGTCCAGCTGCGTGCTCAGATCCTGCACTTTTTCCTTTAATTCTGCAATGGTGCGCTGTGCATCCTGCAGGCCGCGCAGCTGCTGCTTACTTTCCTGTAATGCTAAGCCTATCTGCACAAAATTATCATACAGACTGTAATGGGTCACTACATCTTTGGGAATGGCATTGTGCATGTTGGAAAGGTTCTTCACAATCTCCTGCTCTACATAAATGGCATTCTGGTTGGGCGCATTTACGGAATCCAGGTTCGCTCTTATCTTCTCCTGGTTCTGCACAAAATCGGCCTGGAAAGCCTGCTCCTTGCGGTATGCGCTGATCTCTTTACGCAGCTCCGCATTCTCCCTTACCGGTACCTGGAAGTTGAAAAAAACCGCCACAACAAAAAGCCCTACTGTTACTACAAAAAATAGCAGGAACCATAAAAAGGCGGTTGTTCTTTCCTGTTTGTTCAATACTTGCATACGATGTTTATTTTTTGGAGTTAGCGAATAGCTTTGCAGCTATGCCAACGGTAAGTTGAATGGTCTAGTTATTTTATTAATCTGTAAAGAACCAGCGTTTGGTTTTATGCTTGCGCAGGTATTCGCTGTCTTCCGGTGATTCTTCTTTTACAAAGATGCCGCTGTCCTGTTTACGGCCGATATAATCCAGCCGGCTAAGGCTGTCAAACAGCTTATTCACTGCGCGTACAAAAGGTATCATAGGCTGCAGGCATTCCCTTACATCCATATGTTTATAGCGGATGTTGGCACAGTTGATCATCAGCGTTTCCAGCTCGCCCTGCCGCAGCTCACACCACTCGCTTAAATAGTTCAGCAGCTCTTCTTTACCAGCGCTGGCCCGCTGGTCAATGGCATTCTTCATGGTGCGCGCCAGCCCCGCTACCACTTCCAGCATTTCAGCAGGCGTTTGGTATAAGCCTAACCAGCGGAACTGGGTAATGCGTGTGCTCAGATACTGCACCATTTTCTCAGTGATATATAATACTACCTGCGCCAGGTCATTATCCTGTTTGCGGGAGTATATTTTCTGTACGATGTGCACACCGTATAGCTCCATCTGCCCCAGGAACTGGTCCAGCTCCTGGTGCAGGTCTGCCAGGGCAGGATGCGCAGCTACAATAGCGCAGGGTGGTATATAATCATCATCCAGCTGCGGACGTGTATCCTTTACCGTTATTTTACCCAGTATCATCTGGTAGCTTCCCAGCTGGCCGTGCGGCAGCTGGGATGCCGGTATTACATACAGGGTATACTCCGGTGTGGCATAAGGCAGCCTTGGCGGATCTTCATGCAGCAGCGGTTCCCCGCTGGGCTGCCGGTCAAACGGGTTTACCTGTATTAAAATATAAAAGGTGCTTTCGGCATGGGAAGGATCCCATTTATATTCTGCTTCCGGAAAAGTAGTGGCATATTTCAGGGAGTGCACCGTGTGCTCCGGTATTTCAATACGGCCGCCGCCCGGCGTTACTGCCCGGCACTCCGTTAGCTTTACACGCCACAGCTGCTGGTTATCTATCACAAACCAGCAACGTAAAGATTCCTTTTGTTCTGCTTTGGGTGGTAACAGGCCATAGTTCTGCGCATGCAGCCCTACAGTAATTGCATCCCGCAGCTGGTCAAGCATTGCATTCTCCGTATCAATGAAGTGCTGCTTCTTGATCTTCATCCCATCCACCCAGTTAACGGGGAAATATTTCAACGGCTCCGCCATAATTGTATGTTTAAATTGTAAGGAGTGATGGTGGTTGCACCAACCCTCACGATAATACTACTCTGTTGCAAATGATTACGCTGTTTTCCTGGATGCCGTTCATAAATACCGGCTTATCGGGGTCTAATGTTCTGGTGCCAACAAAAAAGCGGGGTTTGCGGTGAAATACCCAGCCGTAGGGCTGTCCGTTCGTATCCAGGAAATCGATCGGCGTATTGGGATAACGGTCGTTGTAATCATTCAGGAAATGATAGAACAGATCGCCTAGGTCCATCTTAATAGGCGTTCGCGCGCGGAAATAAATGCGGCTGTTATCATTCACCTTTTTCTCCAGCTCAAAACCAATCACGATCAGGTCGCGCATTTCATCCTCATTCACCTGCGGCGCTTCCTTATATAAAGGATATTGCCACCATTTATGCACCTTGGCCGGTATGGTCATCATCCGCTCAAAGGTTTTGTACACAAAGGTGGGCAATACAAAAGAGAACATTGCAGTAAGCATGGGGTAATACAGGAAAGTACCTTTTGACATCCAGTAATGTACCAGCACGGATAAAGCGCCCCCAAACAACCAGATAGCCACAATAAAGGCCAGCTCTGATCCCAGCGTTTTTTCATTGGCCCAGAAACGGGTATACATAAAATGGCAATGCACTATGCCTAATCCCATGAACCATACGGAGGAGAAAATGTACTGGCTCATCAGGTTCTGGTTAGTGAACAGGTATGGCAGTGAGGCCACCACCCCAAACACCAGCGTCATGTAAAACAGGTACCATAACGCTTTCTTCTTATACAGGGCAAAATTCTTGATAAAACGGCTTAGCATGGCAACGGTTAGCCCTCCAATGGCTAATATTGCCGCTACTACCAGGTATATCTTTGCTTTTAATAACATACCAATGAATGTTTAAATACGCTGAATGCCAAGGCTTAACGCAGCATGCTGATCGTGTTCCGCTTTAAGCATTTTGCTTTGTGCTTTTAGCCTTTAGCGTTAGGCATTTAGCGTTTAGTGTTTCGGTTCAAATCTACAGAAATAAGTTATAACCCATAATACCTTCCTTACGGTTGTCGTCTGCTACAGCAGCGCCTTTTTCGGCACTGTTGGGTTCCAACAGGGTTTCAATCTCCACATCGGCAGGTAATAAAAAATTATAACATGTTTCCAGCAACTGCCCATAGGGTTGCCAGGGTAAATAATCATATATACGTTGACGTTGCAGGGGTCCTATAGTTACTTTCATCACCGGCATATCGGTATAAAAATCTTCGCCGGCCAGGGTATCCAGTCCAAGGCGGGCATCGCCCAGCGGAACGCCGCTGCTGCTTTGCACACGCCGGGGCGTATAGTCACAAACGATCTGCACCTCTTCTTCCAGTATTACCTGCAAACACAATTGCACCAGGGGTATGTTACCTGCAATCCGGTGCATATATGGCAATAATCTTACCAAACGGTTCGTTGGCGCTTTGGGTAAGTTGGGATTAATGCCCCAGAAAGATAAGAATAACTGGTCGGCATCTTTACCAAAAGCGTCAAATAATAAATGTTTTTCCCGCTGTTCCAGGAACACCCGTTGCAGGAAAAATTCATGCTCCAGCGGTTGAAAGAACTTACGGGCCTGCTGCTGCTCCTGCTGCTGTTTTTTATAATTAGCCACCATTTCCTGCACGGAGCCTCGGCGCTGTGAAGAGAACTCGTGGAACAGCCCTTCCGGCAAACGGTCGTACAAACCATCCCTCGAAAGCTGCAGCATAATAAAGGGATGATACGGTTGTGAATCATCCAGCTTTACGCCTGTAATATCCCGTGCAAAAGCCCGGCTGAACACATTCTGCATCTGTACGGTCACTTCTTCCTGCTGCAGCTGGTTATCCAGCAGCTCACCCACTACTACCTCAGCCCGTACATCTTCATGCAGGCGACGAATATGATCTATCACTTCTTCCAGCACAGCCGCCTTTTGTGCATAGTTCGTCATCTAAATATTTGTTTTACGGTTTTTCATTTGTTAACATCGGTATCATGGAGTCTCACCTTCATATTCCTTATACTAAGGTCCATGCCCGGTTTCTGCAGTTGTATTGATATGAACAAAGTGTAATACGTAAGTTAGCTTTTGGGTTAATACGCACTATTATTTTAATGGCAATTTATCTAAAAAATTATTTAAAATTGCAAAAACGTGAAAAACCGATGGCCCCCCAAAGATCACATAACGATAGAAGCGAAAGGAAAGTTAACTCGGTAAGACCCTTCAGCAGTATCACCAGCCACATTGACCCGATGGTGCTGTACACATTCCTGGCCTTGCTGACGATTAGCGTAGTGATGCTGGCTTTTAAAGCCGGTAACCGGCAGGACTGCAGCATGGTGAGCATGGCCTTCAGCAGCCGGCAGCATGGTGTAAATACTTCGTTTACAGTAGGAGAAGTTATTACTTTTAAAGCTAATAATACAGGCAGCGCACCTGCCGGCGGATACACCTGGAATTTCAGCGACAGCAGCGTACAGCAACAGGGGCAACAGGTATACCATGCCTTTAACAAGGCCGGTAGTTTTGTAGTAACCCTGCAGGCCGGCAAATGCAGCTGGAACCAGGAGGTACAGGTAGTTAATCCTATACCGCTCACTACCAGCGCACCTGCTGCCGATGTATTCCCGGTAATTGACGGCCCTACAGAAGCCTTTGTAGGCCGCCCGGTAACCTTCAGCAACAGCACGCCCGGCGCTAAAAGCTGGGAATGGCGCTTACAACAGCCTAATGCAGAAACGCATGGCGAACGCTCGCATACTTATGTATTCAGCAGTCCCGGCGACCGTATAGTAACACTGGTGGTGAATGGCGATGCCAGCCGTATGGTAAAGAAACGGGTGAACGTATTCCCCGCGCCGCAGGAACACCGTAACACGGATCCGTTTGTACCACCACCCTTCCCGGTACCGGAAGCCAAACCGGAGGTTGCACCACCGGCGCCTGAAAAGCCCAAAGCGCCCGCTATTTCTGATGAAGAGTTCCGGGGCATGCTAACCCAGCTAAGCAACAAACAAAAAGGCATCCAGGACTTTGCACCTTATTTATGTAATAACCTGAACGCCCGTGTGCTGCTGAATGATAAGGATGTGAAGACCTTCTCTCAGTTCTGCGAGGCCATACGTGGTAAAAAACGTATCAAGATAGAAATGGTGAACCTGATCAAGGATCCGGATGGCTGTGTGAAAGAGATCCGTGTACGCTACGATAAGAAAGGCTTCCTCGGCATTTTCTGATGTACGATCTCAGATTTACGATCTTAGATCTGATCAATGCGATCCATCTAAGATCGTAGATCGTAAATCTAAAATAATGAATGGACAATACTACAAGCTGCCGCTAAAGCTCTCCACCATCCTGGAAAAGAAGGATATGGCGGTATGCAACCTGGAAGAATCCGTGTCGCAGCATATACATCTGCTGATCACGACCGTGCTGGGTGAGAATAAAGACGATCCGGACTACGGCTGCCAGCTATGGGAATCTGACTTTGATATTAAAGCCTCCAATAATGAAGTAAAGGAACAGGTAGAGATTGCCGTGCGCACCTCTATTGTGAGATACGAAAAAAGGCTTTCGCAAATAAGGGTAACAGCCGTGGTTAGCCAGGAAGAGCTGAATATGGCGGCCGGCCGTAAAGTGAAGAAAAAAATAAAGGTGAGCGTAAACGGTACGCTGGCCAAGAATAATAACCCGTTCCACTACAGCAGCTACTTCTATGTAAGCCCCCTATCTTTTGATTAATATAAGACACAAAAGCAGCAATCATGAAAGAGCAAAAAGAACGTATCAAAGACCGTATGTTAAAAACGGCTGCAAGATTATGGGGCTATCCGGATGCGGAAGTAGAAACTTCTTTTGACCCGGTGGTACAGCTGCTGCTGGAAGCCTGCGCCAGTGAGCTGGAGAAAATATCCAATGAGGTAGATGTATCGCATGCACGGCTGGTAGAGCGTTTGGCGCAGATCATGATGCCGGAGCCCATTACCACCAGCCAGCCGGCCTATGGCATTTTACATGCCACCAGCAATGAGCCGGCCACCAACATTACACCTGATCACCAATTCTTTTATACACATAAAACCGGCGGTAATAATAAAGACCTTTTCTTTAGCCCGCTCAGCAACCACCGCCTGTTCCGCGGGCATATCCGTTACATGGCCGTTGGCAGCAAGCTATATGAAAGCAGGGAGTTCTGGTTTAAAGAGCAGGTGCTGCAAGGTACATTACCCAAAGATGCTGCGCCTAACCACTTATGGCTGGGACTAGCCATGGATACGCTGCCGGACAATTTCAACGGGCTCTCTTTTTTCTTTGACCTGCGCAATGTACACCAGCAGGAAATGTTCTATCATTACCTGCCCCTGGCCCGTTTTTTTGCGGGCGATGCAGAGCTGCCGGTGAACGGCGGTTACCACTACAGCCGTAATGAAAAAGAGGAAACTGTAAATGCCATGCTGGACCTGGCATTTGATACCAGCGCGCGTTACAGCCGCGAAGTGCTGCAACGCTACCGCCGCAATTTCCTTACGGTAAATACCAGTTTCGTCCCGGCCAGGCAACGCACCGTTCCGCTTTTGCTGCAGCTGATCTTTGGGAAAGAGGCTACCTCCGTAATAGATCCCAACACGTTCTGGATAAGGGTAGAGTTTCCGGAAACCGTGCACCACTCTTTGCTGGAGGACCTGTATTGCAGCATTAACTGCTTACCGGTTATTAACCGTAAGGTGAATGAGCAATCACTGAAGCTGAACCGCTACCTGAATATTATTCCCCTGCATACACCGGATATTTTCTTTGATGTAAAAAAGGTGTACGACCTGGGCGGAGCCAATTACCATGTACGCAATTTTACCACAGCCGGCGAAATGCAGGAAGGCGACCTGGTAGTGCGCAGCAGCGGTATTGGACGTTTTGATTCCCGTGAAGCCAAGGAAATTATTGCCTACCTGATTGAAGTGATCCGGGATGAAAGCTCCCTGTTCGAAGAAGTGAAGAATGATTATGTAGCCGGCCGCATGCGGGAGCTGCATCAGCTCATAGCCTCCCTGGAAGAGCAATTGCAGCCCAGCCGCAATAAAGGCAACATTCCTTACCTGATGGTAAAACCAAGGGAAAGCGCAGAATATTTGTTTGTAGAATTCTATACCACCAATGGCACCCTGGCCAACAACATACGCATGGGCAGCCACTTACAGGAGTATGGCAGCATACAGATGCATCCTAACAGCATTACCCTGGTTACCAATACACAGGGCGGTAAGGACCGTTTAAATATTGATGAAAAGATTAACCAGTACCGCTACCACTTACTTACCCACGACCGCATTGTTACCCCGGAAGATATTAAAGCGCTGTGCAAACATATTATGGGTAAAGAGCTAAGCATGGTGACTGTTAGCAAGGGCACTGCTATGGCGCCCGGTACTACAGCGGGTTACAGCCGCAGCATTGATATACGTATCACCCTGGTAAAACCGGTGAACACTTATTCTGATGGCAGCTTAACTTATTTGAAAGATGAGCTGATGATGCAGCTGCGGGAACGCTCTCCGAATAATTATCCGTACAGGATCTTTATGAATGAAACGTTAGCGTGATGCACCTAGCCGCTAACCTTTTGTTGCTTACCAACCAGCATCACAGCGCCGCCCTCTTTCAGCTGTTTGAGCGGTACGCCTTTTTTGCCCTCGTTATCACATAACACCAGGGTATTGCCAAAGCCAAGATCTACATAGATACGGTTACTTACCACCCATCCCCTGCCGGAAATGCTGGTGTTCTTGCTGATGTACACTCCTTCTGCCTGCAGGTCATCCAGCAGCTCTATGCTTACCAGCTGCCCATCGGTGAAGTTGTCGCTGTTCTGCAGCTTGGCGTTGTACACCATCATAGGGGTTTGCCGTACATTCCTGCCTACTGTGATACGGATGCTTTTAAACTCTTTATCATTTTCTAATTGCGGGCTGGCGGCAAATACGGAACCATTGGCGGAGCTTTTACTGAACACATTATAGCCAAACCCACCTAGATAGAGCTCCGGGCTTTCAAACAATTGTTTTACGGCAATGATCTTGTAAATGTACTGGGCGGTTTCATTGTTTAGCATGAGCTGGTAATAATCCCGGCTGCCCTGCTTTTTTACGTTACGCGATATGTTACCGCCACCAGCGTTATAGGCAGCAGCTACCAGCGTCCAGGATTGCAGCTGGGCATACAGCTTACGGATCAGCACACAGGCAGCCTGTGTGGATTTTAAAAGATGATTACGTTCATCATACCCGTTGCTTACCTGCAGCCCCAGCTCCGCAGCCGTACCGGGCATGAGCTGCCATACCCCCTGCGCGCCAACCGGTGAGGTGGCGTTGGTAAACCCGCTTTCTACTACCGGCAGGTATTTAAAATCTTCAGGAATGTTGTATTGTTTCAGGAGGGGCACTATCAGGGGAAAGTACTGCTCTGACTTGGCTTTGAGCAGGGGTAGAAAGTTCTGGTGGCGCAAATGCCATTTTATCACATCCATCAAACGGTTGGATACAAAGTCGCGTTCCAGTGGTACCGCCTCTCCGCAAAAATCCACCATTTGCCCACGGCTGCTTAAAAAACAGCCGCAGAAAAAGCTAACGAACAATATGGATCTTAAATGCCTGATCATGATTAATGTTGTTGGTCCATGGACCTCTACGCTACTGCACCATATACCTCGGCAGCGCATCTACAGGGGTGTATAACACAAGCTGGCGGGCATCCGCGTTATTTTGCAGTACTATGATCACTTCATCACTCTTCTTCAATGCGCGGGCAGGTACTACAAATACCAGCTGCTGCTCATCCTTCCTGTTCACCGTAGACGGTGCTTTTTTGTATAATATGGGCATGGTATACAACCGGTTGGCAGCTTTGCTGTCCTTATACATCAGGGTGGCTTTCACCAGGTTATAAGGCTGCTGCGAGCGGTTGCGCAGGTGGTAGCATAAATAAATAAGGTTGTTCAGCGTCATAGCGTTGGAATAGCTAAGCGTAACACCATCTATTTTAGTTTCATGCTGATGACCTGCTTTCTGTTGTTTTCCAAAATCATCCGCCACTTTGCTTACAGTTATGGTATCAATATTCACGGTGGCGGCAGCGGTTCCTTCATCTTCCGTTACCACGGGTACCGGCTTTCCATCACTGCCTTTTACGATGGTTGCTTCCGGGGTGGCGGCGGGATTGGTGGCGGCCCCTGTTTTGCCTGACAAAGTGTACTTCAGCTGTGCCAGATCTACCTTATCATGGTAGGCCAGTATCAGGTAATGTACATTGCTGCCTTCCCTTACGATCAGATTGGTGGTTCTGGGTGTGGCGGCTGTAGGCCTTATAAACACCAGGTTCCTGTCCACTATCCGGTAATCATAATCTGCATTTTTACCATCGCCGATCTGGAAAGTGCTTACCGGTGCGCTACAGCTTATGAGGGTAGCGGCCCCTTTGGTAGTAAGTATTGTATCTATGGAGGACGCGGATTGCGCGCTGGCCTTACTGCTAAAAAGCAGCAGTAAACCGGCACACATGCCCACTGTCACATGCCCTAATGTAGCCATTCTTTTTTTGATGATTATTAACACAGGTACGGATATATATACAAAGATGCGAATATGCAAACGGTATGCCGGTTTCAGCATTTCCATCCTTCTACATATTCGCATCTGAGTATTTTATTTTTTTTCCTGCTCGTATTCAGTATCCCAGTCATTCCCATCATCTCCTTTATGCCCTTCCATCTTGATCAGGAAGTTCTTGGCAGGGAAATAAGGCTTCAGGTGAATGTCAAGGTGGATGCGGTCCTTCTGGATCGGATCCTGCTCAAAACGGCGGATGTTAAAATCTTCTATCAGCTTATCCGGCCCGGTTATGCTATCCAGGAAACGGATGATCTGCTTCATCAGATCCTTACGGGTATTGGCATTAAAGTTTTCAAATGCACGGCGGTTGAGGAAATCCATCAACACCTTGGTCACGTAGTCGAATACACGTACCACAGAATAGGTTTGCAGGCCAATGTTATCGCCATTGAACAGGGTTTTGGCGCTGAAGGCCATTACCTTACCATATTCTTTAACCATTGGAACCAGGCCCATTTTTTCCAGGCTGGCTATTTCGCTTTTCTTCAGCTCAAACTTCACCCCATCTACCTCGTTCATACCGCCGAACTTTTTACCGGCTGTTACCTGCGACATCAGGGTCTTATATATTTTACCCGCCAGTGATCCGGAGGGCGGTACATACAGGTTATCTTCCTCTCCTACTTCATCGAACTTGCCGCGGCCTACCAGCCAGTTACAGGCCATGATCACGTTAGAGCGGTGAATTTCGCCACCGGTGAGGTTAGCCTGCTCAAACATTTCCATCACATCATCCGGCGCATCCAGGTGAGAGAAGTCGGTGATCAGCATCACCTTGTTCTCATAGGCTATCTTAGCCCATTTTTCCAGCACCTTGTTAGAACCCAGGTAACCGGGAATAACCAGCAGGCTGTAGTTGCCGCGCAGGTCCAAACGGTCGTAGTTCTGTACAAGCTCCTGGTGAATGGAATCAATAAAACGGGTGTTGTCCAGGTCTTTCAGCTGGTCCAGCTCCACGTTAATGAAGGTTACATTCTTTATCTTATCGGATTCTGTGTTCTTAAAGAACAGGGCTACGTTGCGGTAAGATTGTTCCAGCTCTTTGGTGGCTTCAATCGCTTCTGCCAGGTTTTTGCTCAGCACCTTGTCGGCTTCTTCCGCATGCTCGGTACAAAAGGTTACCATGTCCCCTACTTCTGAAGTAGCGGACAGCACTTTTTCCCATACCTGCAGGGATTTCTTAAGCTTATCCCGCTCGCCTTTTTTATTGGCTTCTGTAAGGAAAATATTGCGTCTTGCTTTACGGTCGGGGTTCAGGTTCTGTGCGCCTTCAATAACGGCTTCCAGCAGGTCGAACGAACCGTATTTCGCTAACGCATCAATACTTTGTTCCAGCGATAATTCCTGCTGCTGTGGTGCAGACTGACCAGCAGTTTCAAGATCCTGCTGCTGACTTTTTTGTAACTCTGCCATATGGGTTCAATTACGAATTATTCAATTACGAATGACGAATATGTTTCTCATAACTACAAATACTACTAATTACGGATTACAGTTTAAAATCGTTTCGATCTGATTTGTAATTCGTAATTAATAAATCCGTATTAATTATTTATTCTTGTCCAGGTCCTTTAGCATTCCTCTTACGGCGCCCAGCAAAGCCTGCCGTGCAGCAGGGTCGGCCAGTGCAGCCTTCAGGATCTTATTTGTTTTCAGGTGTTTCATGATCTTGAGGAACTGTTCTTTTTCAGAATACAGATCGTTCAGGAAAGCGCTTTGACCGGTGATGCCTTTGATCCCAAAATCGCCCAGGTTATGAAACTGCAATGTTTCATTTACACCGGAGCCGTCTGCATCATGAAAAGTAATGGGCACCGTGGGTTTGTAGTGCTCAAACACGTCCTCTACTTTGGTTAGCCCCTGTACAATTTCAGGTTTGATCGGGGTTTGCTGGGTTAACTTCTCAGCAAACAATGTACGGTTATGAGATATTTCTATAATGGCCTCATTGGCATCCAGCTTCACCTCATTACCACCAATTCCATAGTTATCGTTCATAATAAAAGATTTTAATATTTGCTATGGTTACTACTTAAATTTAACGATTTATCCGGAAGAACAGAATTCAATTACGAATTGTCAATTATTCAATTACGAATTAAGCACTCCCAACTCAATTGTAATTCGTGATTAGACAATGCAACGGTAATTTACAATCTGAAGTACCCAATTCGTAATTCGTAATTAAATAATTCGTAATTACTTAACGTCCCATTGTAATTCTCCTTTATCATCCACATCTAAATTCACCTGCATATTCTTTTGCAGGCTGCCTTCTATGATCATGCGGGAAAGGGGTTTGCGCAGGCGGCTGCGGATCACCTCTTTCAGCGGACGGGCGCCGTATTGCGGGGAGTAGCCCTGCGTGGCCAGCTGCTGCCTTGCGGCATCCGATACATTAAAACCGATCTGCTGCTGCTCCAGCATCTGCAATAAATGCTTCAGGTGAATATCAAAGATCTTCACCACATTCTCCTGCTGGATGGGGCCGAAGGGCACTATTTCCGTTAACCGGCCCAGGAACTCCGGCCTGAAATGACGGGCCATAATTTCCATGAGCTGCTGTGACGGCGGAATAACGCCATCCCGGAAAGATTGCGCAATTACATCGCTTCCTATATTAGATGTGAAGAGGATCAGTGCATTGGAAAAATCGCCGGTCTTACCCAGGCGGTCATGCAGTTTCCCTTCATCCATGATCTGTAAAAAGATATCGAAAACAGAGGGGTGCGCCTTTTCAATTTCATCAAACAACACCACGGCATAGGGTTGCTGCCGTATCTTATTCACTAACAATCCGCCTTCTTCATAACCTACATAACCCGGAGGAGCACCATATAATAAGGCTGCAGAATGTTCTTCCTTAAACTCAGACATGTCAAACCGGATCATGCAGCGCTCGTCCTGGAACAAGAAGTCTGCCAAAGATTTTGCAAGTTCTGTTTTACCAGTACCTGTAGGGCCCAGGAAAAAGAAAGAGCCAATGGGCTGGCCAAGGCGGCTTAAGCCGGAGCGGGATTCCAGGATGGCTTCTGCTACAGTTTTAAGCGCATGGTCCTGCCCTACTACGCGTTTGCGTAAATGAGCATCCATGTTCACCAGGCGCTCCCGTTCTTCGGACTGGATCTTACCCAGGGGAATGCCGGTGGCTTCTGCAATAATGGTTGCCAGGTCCACCACAGTTACTTCATCCTGGTGGTTAGCGGCCAGCGTTTGCAGCTGCAGCAGCATATCCTGTAAGGTAGCATGCAGCTCCTGTGTATCGTCTATTTTATAAAGGTCTTTTTGATTCTGTAAGCGGCTGGTGAGTAAAGTGCTGAGCCGCTGTGTAAGCTGCTGGTACAGCCATAGCAGGTCTTGTTTGGCGGTGTCTTTAGTTATATCTGTATCTGTTAGCTGCTGTTGCAGCTGCTGTAAGGTTTGTGCGCCGGTATCCTGCAGAGTGCGGATGGCGGCCATGGTACGGTCCAGCAGGTTAATGGCGCTATCCGGCAGGCTGCGCTCTTTCAGGTAACGGCGTGAAAGGCGTATAGCCTCCAGCGTTACATCCGCACTGGTTTTTAAGCGATAGTACTCTTCGTAAGAAGGTATTACGGCCTGTATCATGCGGTCTGCCAGGGCTTCATCCGGCTCAGGCAGGGTTATGGTTTCAAAGCAGTGGCGTAACATGCCATCCGGCTCTATGAGCTTGCGGAAGCCTTCCGGAGTGCTGCTGCCAATAACAATGATCTCCCCTTTGCCCAGGGAAGCCTTCAGGATGTTGGCAATGCCGCCGCTGCCGGATCCCGGCTGCTTGTCCAGCAGGGTATGCAGGTTATCTATAAAAAGTATATGCCTGCCCGTTTGTTTCAGCTGTTGAATGATCTGCAGCAGACGGTCTTCCAGCTCATTCTTATATGCTGCGCCGGCAATGAAGGCGCCATAATCCAGCGCATAAATTTCTGTTTGCTGTAAGCTCAGCGGCACCTGCTTTTGTACAATGGCGCGTGCCAGCCCGTCTGCAACGGAGGTTTTACCTACCCCGCCTTCTCCTATAATAAGTATGCTGGATTTTCCTTTACGGGTCAGGATCTCCGTCATGATGCGGATCTCGGCATCACGGCCTATCAGCGCATGTTTTTCTTCCAGGCGTTGGGGGTCGGTAAGGCGGTATACATATTTTAATGCTGCGGAGCTTACGGGAGAACCGGCCTGACCGTTCACTGTAACCAGCTGTTTCGTTTTGCCGTTATTGTTATACCGTGCAAGCAGCTGATCTCTTGTAAAGGGGAAGGTTTTCAGCTGCTCAAAAGAAAAGCCCACACCGGGTGTGCTGAGTGCGATCAGCAGGCTCCAGGCATCTGCGGCATCCAGGTTTTGTTCCAGGCGGATGGAATCTGCCTCCTGTAGAACAGCGGCTGCCTGGTCATCCTCTTCCGGCTCATCCGGCAGGCGCGATGCTTTGGGATGATTATCCAGCCGTACATCAGCCCATTCTTCCAGGTAATAGATATCTATATCCATAGCCTGTAAGGCGGCGGCGATGCTTACTTCCTTATGCAAACATGCTTTTAATAAATGTGCGGGTGTGTATTGCGCATGGCGGTATTCTTTCGCGATTGCCTGGGCAATGCGTATGGCTGCCTGCACCTCTGGAGTATATGTAGTGTATGTAGCCAGGGTCATTTGGGATGATTCTCGGTTTTTCTAAATGTTCCAGTTCGTATGTCCATAGCCTGGGGGCCAATGGTTTGGGTCAAAAAATTATGATACTTGTATCTTGTATCGAAGCAATAAAGATACACTTTAAATGTATATAATAAATTTCCTACACGGTGTGAGGGGCTGTGGTGGCTTGCAAACAACCAATCTCAGCTGCGCATTACAACAAAAGATTTAGATCATACCCAGTAATAAACGGTTCATAAATAACTATTAATCAGTTTGGTGAATTAACAATTAATAAAATTATCTAATTAAATATTTATTTAATTTTAAAACAAATTCACACGTATAACTTTTTATGGAAGCTTGCGGGGGCCTATTAAATTAATACAGGGGTCTTATACAAGTCTGTTGCAAAGGTGCAATAATTTATTACATTCGTGGGCAACATATCTTTATTCAGAACAATTAAGATACTGTTTGTTAAAAATACCAAAAGCGCGCAAACCATGCGCAGCCGGCAAACCGTGACACCGTTCATTAAACGAACCTGTTATAAAAAATGATCTCATTTTAATATTTAACCGCATATGTTGCTGCCCTGACAGAGATTGGCAATATTTTGGATAGGTAACAGCAAGCGGGAGAATTAATAACAGGCAGGTATTGAAAATGTATAAGAATACCTATTTTCGTATCTGGAAGTTTGATGAACCTTGAAACTGTTTTAACCCAAATAAAGTGCACCATGAGAAAAGCCTTACACCCAAAATAAATTGTGCTGTTGCAGCAGTGGTTATTGTTGTACGTTGACCAGGTTAACCGCATCACCAGCCCTGTATTAACAGCATCCACGGTCATTTAGCTTATTCATCTATTATCCAAAAAACAATTAATTATATGTCTTTTAAAGCAGTCATGCAATTAGACGGTGAAGAAATCAACGTACTGGATTGTCAGTTTTCTTTTGCACAAGGTATAGATCATAATGGTAAACCTGCCTCCCGGCCTACCGGCGGACAGATCACCGTAACCCTGGAATCCGATGGCAGCACCGACCTGTTTGAATGGATGATCTCCAACACAAAAACCAAAAGCGGCAGCATTGTATTTTACCGCCGTGATGCTTTATCCAAGCTCAAAGAGTTAAAGTTCTCCGATGCTTACTGTGTAAATTATGAAGAACGCTTCCAGGCCAGCGGCGACCACCCCATGCAGGTACAGATCACTATTTCCGCGAAGGAGGTGAAGCTGAATAGTAGTTCTTTTCAGAACCCGTGGCCGGTGTAAGGGGAGCGGGAGCAACCCTTTTACTTCATTAAATTAATTGCAGACTATGTGTTGCAGCAGCCTTTATTGCAGATGTAATTTCTTCCAAAATAAGCCTCAGCTTAAAATGGCAGACGTGCTGGCTCATCCCTGGTGGGCAAAACCGGAGGCGCAGTTTAATCCATTCTGGCAAAGCGTACATCCGGTGCGACAAACTAATTTGTTTGGGCCATGCACTTGTGATATTGATACACCGGTGGTATATATAACTGTAGACCAGATAAAATCAATAGCTCCTGCCACCAGCAATGGGGATATTTTAAAACACATTGATCATCTGAATAATGCGATGCATAAATATGAGATTAAAACTCCTTTACGTATCGCTCATTTTATAGCCCAGGTGTTGCTTGAGAGTGCTCTGCTTTCAAGGACTGAAGAAAAGGCTTCAGGTAAAGCGTATGAACATAGACTCAATTTGGGAAACACAAAGGATGGCGATGGTGTAAAATTTAAGGGCCGTGGTCTTATTCAAATAACAGGTCGAAATAATTATACGGCTTACGGCAATTATCTTCATCAAAATGTAACAGATGGCGATAATCCCAAAAAGCTGGAACGGGAACCTCTAGCTTCTGACTCTGCAGGCTGGTATTGGAAAGTTTTTGCTAATTGTAACCGGCTTGCAGATAGAGATGATGTATTGGCAGTCTCAATCGCTATAAATGGAAAAAATAAAAAGACTGGTTTACCCAATAATTTTCAGGAAAGGAAGGATTTCCTTACGAAGACAAAAGCTGTCTTAAAAATTAAATAGCTTGGTATGAACAGTATAACAAAGTGCCTTTTATATAACTTTTCTTTTATTCTTTTACCATTTACAGCTTGCATTTCAAAAGATAATAAGAGCCTACAAGGTGCTATATCCTCAACTGATACCATAATCACAGCTACAGATACTTCCGACAATAATAATTTTTCGGATTATATAGGAAATTATAGATCAGTTTGTGATCTTGATACCAATGTACATCTCATGCGGTTATCCGTTGCTAAAAAAGAAGGTGCGATAATCATTTCATATCAATATCCAGACAAACATCTGGTACTTAAAGGTGAAGTAGTAAGGGATACGATAAATTTTGATCCAAAGTTTAATGTTTGGACTATCAATGATAAAAATGGTACTATATACGGCTTTCTTTTTGAAAAGGAGGATGGCCAGCCCAATGTACGACTTTTGAATGAGGACAGTAAAGCTATATTTGAAAGTAGTAAATGTGCAATTGGGAAGGAAATAATTTTTAAAAAAGGTGCTTAATATTTTTTATGTTTTTGCACGTATGTATTCAACTAATTTCTTTGATCCAATAAATTATTTATATGGCACTTCAAACGCGCACCCAGATCAGCATCAGCGGACAGTCTGAAACGGCAATCAAAGATTTTCAACGGCTGCAGCTTACACAAAGCGTAAATGGCCATCATTACTTTGAGCTGGTGGTTGATCCTGCCAGTTTGTTTGGTAAAGATAACGATGCTATTTCAAAAACAAAATCACTTATTGGTCAGCCAATCAATATAAGCATAGAACAGGATTTTTCAGGCAAAGGCGGTAACCCGCTTTTGTTCAAAGGTATTGTAACCAATATTGCCACCGGCAAAAGAGGGGGCGTTGCCCAGGCAGAATGTATCATACGCGGTTACAGCCCTACCATTCTGCTGGATGATGATCCGCATATTGAAGCATATGAAGAGAAAACTCTGGCCGATATTGCGAATAACCTATTGGGACAATATGGCCGTTCAGGGATGAAGAACAATGTTAAACCCGTACATACCAGCCCTATTCCCTACATTGTACAATACAAGGAAAACACCTACCGTTTTCTGCAACGCCTTGCTAACCGCTTTGGAGAATGGTTTTATTATAATGGTACAGAACTGGTGTTCGGGCAATCATCCGCCGGCAACTCCCTATTATTAAAATACGGCGTAGACCTTTCCTCTTACTCTATAGAGCTGAACACAGTACCCACCAACAGCCGTTATGTGGGCCTGGATTATTATAAAGACAGCCTCGTAGAAAATACAACCACTGCACATAGTATTAATGGAAACGATTATACGCAGCATCTGACTAAAGTAAGTGATTCACTATTTGCCAAACAGGCCACCTATAAGATCAATGAAGCTTTAGGCAGGCAGTCTGATAAGGAAATTGAATACATTACCAAGCTGTCCAAGAAGAATAAAGTGGCTGGCATGGTGCAGTTAAAAGGCTACAGCGATAGCACGGGTTTACAGGTTGGTAATACCATAGAAGTACAGGAGGCCTTTTTACAGGATCAGAACCGGGGAAAATATGTAGTGACCTCCGTTACGCATTACTGCACCGGCAATGGCAACTATGAAAATGAATTCACTGCTATCCCGGAAGAAGTAGCTGCACCGCTGGTACGGATGGATAACCATCCTTTCTGTGAAGCGCAATCCGCTACGGTACTGGAAAATAATGACCCAGAAGGGCTGGGACGTATCAGGGCCCGTTTCCGCTGGCAGCAAACCGGCCAAACACCCTGGATTCGTGTAATATCAGCTTCCGGTGGTGGCGATAAAGGCCTTTTTATAATACCAGAAAAAGGTGAGGAAGTAATTATAGATTTTGAAGGTGGTAATCCTGAGCTACCCTTTGTAATAGGTACCACTTATAATGGCAAAGCCAAGAGCAGCTTTGGTAATTCCGGTAATGATGTGAAAGCGCTGAAAACCCGCAGCGGCAATATTATTAAGCTGGACGATGCTACCGGTAGTATCTCTGTTACCGATAAGAACGGCAGTACAATGGCTATGGATGGTTCCGGTAATATTACCGTACAGTCCCAGACACTGGTAACTGTAAAAACAGATGATAAGATCGTGGTGGATGCACCCAATAAAATAGAATTCCTTTCAAAAGAAATACATATCAAAGGGTCCGAAAAAGTAATTATAGGAGAAGGTGCTGCTAAAATAACCGTGGATAATACTGCCAATAAGATCACCTCTGCTGCTGATATGATCAAGGCTACGGCCGATACGCTTCACGAACTGATATGCAGCGCTAATATGAAGCTAACTGCAGATCATTGTGAAGCAAAAGGTAATACCAAAATGGATATCACCAGCACTGCTATAAAAATGGCCGGCAGCTCAACTGCTGATATTAATGGAGGAGCGCTCAATCTTAACTGCTAGTGAACCGGACCTTATTAGTTGGGGGCTTTTTACTGTCGCTTGCCTGTAATAATAGCATCACTGAAAATAAAAGTGCAGCTGATACAACTAAGGTTGCTGTTGCCACTAAAGAACCTGCAACAAGTGATACTACTGCCGCTGTTTTCTGGACAGGTTTTCAGCAGGCGTTGCGGGAAGAAAATGATCGTAAGCTGGTTATGCTTACTCATTTCCCACTACCAGGTGTAGCTACTTTTCTGGGTGAGTCAGTGGCATTAGCAGGTGCGGATACAGCACAATTCATAACTGCCTGGCCTGAAATATTAAATAAAGTGCTTAAAGAACAGGCCCTTACTACACCCTGGGACAGTTTATTGGTAATAACACCTGCGGACCTTGAACAGGAAATAAGTGGCAGCCAAATATTATTACCTATTATTGATCCCGGCACTGATTTGCGTATGTGTTATGCCCAATGGGCGGTAGATAGTGTTAAAGAAATAAACCAGGCCCTTATTTTTGGCAAAATAAAAGGCATGTATAAACTTTGTGGCCTAACCTGGAGGGGAAGCATTTATTAATTTAGAAGATGCTAACATGAACGAACACAATCCCATAGCATTTGAGCTGAACAAGATACAACACGCATGGCTGAAAGAGGTGGCTAAAAACCCGCAGCTGCGCGTAGTGAGGTTGGTTATTAAGCCGGAAGAAGCCCGCGTGTACGAGGGTTTCTGCAAACTGGAATCATCGCCGTACGGACAAATGCCTGAAGTGTTTGTAACCCACCTCACCAATTTTGAAGATGAGGATACTTTCAGCGCAGCCATTATAAAAGACTGGCTGGAAACGTTTGATAACAGCGCCGCCCTGATGGAAGAGCTGCAAAAAAGAAATGCTGCTTTTACCTGGAACCCCAAAGCCTACCAACAGGCTTTGGAACATGGCAATGGCCAGCCGCTGGACGATACGCTGCTGCGCATGCTGAATGATTTTAAACAGGCGTTGCCCAGGGAGGAAACAGATAAACAGCTGGTGCTGGCCCTGCTGCCCAGGCAGGTAAGCCATATGCGCGGACTGAAGAACTGGCTCACCACTATGCTGAAAAAGGGCATACCGGCAGGTGTAAAGCTGCTGATGTTTGACCATGTGGGTAATGAACAATTAGCGATCCATGAACGGCTGTTCCCCGGACAAATGCACTCCATGCATGTGCCCCTTGAGCTGCAAAGTGCCATCCAAAAGCTGGCCAAAAGCGGTAACCCTAACGATCCTGAAATAGCGCTGCGCCGTTGCATGTTTGAAATGGGCGATGCATTAAAGGCAAAAGATATTAAACGCCTGCATGAGTGGGGGCAAAAAGCGCTGGACTATACACAAAAAAGCGGCAACAAAGGGTTGTTTGCCACCGCACATATCATGTATGCCGGCATGCTGTTCTACTTTAAGCGCGATCCGCAATTACCCATATTATTAGAGCGTGGTATGCGCATTTCCAAACAGGGCATGCAGCAGGGAGATGTAGCCTGCCTGCCCTTAATGGTGCAGTTTTACGGCTACCATGGCGCCTATGCGCAAATACGCAAGAACTTTGATGAGGCCATTGAATGGTTCATTAAACAGGCTAAGCTGGCACAGGAACATCAGTTTAACCAGCAGGCCATGAACGGCTGGTACCAGGCAGCAGAACTATGCCGCCGCAAAAATGCCGGCCGTTATTACATGGTGCTGGAAGAAGCCTACCTGGCAGGTTTAAGCCTGCAGGATGAGGAAATCAGCACCTCCGTGTACATTTACCTGCTGCGGGATTATTATGACTATGTGCACAATAAAAAGATCCAGGACACTATTCAGAAAATTGATGAAAAAATGGGCCGCCTGTTTGGCGATAACTGGAAGGAGGAAGTAGACCGCATCCGCAAAACCCGCGCACCTTTAATGATGCCTCCGCAAACAATGGATATGGAGGAGGCGTGATCTCCTGCATAAAGCACCTATATATTATTGATGCATCCTGCTATTTGGGATGCATTTTTTTTAAGACCGTAAAATATAATTCTCACTGGCTATTCATGATTTCCCCTATCATCCAATCCTTAATAATTGAATCTCAACCCCAAACCATCCGCAACACCATTGCAAAAAATAATTTCCTACTAATCCTGTAGACTAATAGGATTATTCCCTATATTTGCTTCACCAACCAACATAAAAACATTTAGATTATGTCTATCACCTACAGATACGCAGATATTTCACCGGAGATCCTTCCCGAAAGGTTTAACGCCCCTACCCTGCGCCGTAACAAGCTGGCGCCGCTGCACACCGGTGATGTAACTCCTGAATTTAGCCTGCCTGCTGCACAGGTGATCAATGCTGCCGGTTTGCCGGAAGACGTACATGGCAGCTCCCGCCCGCTGGTAGTAGCATTTATCTCTTTCCACTGGAATGGCTATGCTGAAAAACGCCTGCAGGAGCTGCGTGACCTGCACGCGGATATCCAGGTAATGGGGGGCGACCTGCTGGTACTGAGTGATGAGGACAACACTTTCTTTAATATACTGGTCAATAAACAGCCGGTGCCTTTCCCCGTAGTATGGGACCGCCAGCATAAGATTGCCAGCCAGTTTGGTATTTACTCCACTACCGATCCTATCTGGGACCGCATTTCCGGTGTTAATGAAGATGTACCTACCCCTGGTATATTTGTGCTGAACCCGGACGGTAAGATCGTGTTTGACAGCATTGATCTGTACTTTGAAAAGAATATACCGGTGCGCGATCTGCTTTCTGCCGTATATGCAGCCGGTCATAAATCCGAAAAAGCAGCCTGATAATTTACCTGTACTACTTTGCTATAGCGGATGAATAGTTATATTTATCCTTCAATCTATAGCGCATGAATAACCCATCCTCTACCCCGCCATCCTCCGGTACTTCCTCCTGGGGCCAGGTTCTTGGGTCTGCTGTTGTAGCGGCCATTGGATTTGGTTTTGCCGTTTACCGTTACATACAATTTTCCGGCGCCGCTTCCGGCATCCGTTTAAGCAGGCTGGAAAGGCCTGTTTACCGGCTGGCCGGCAAATGGGGCCTCATCGTAGTATTCCTGATCATGGGAATATGGGGCGCTTATGCAACGCTAAAACATTTCAGGCAGCTGAAAAAATAATACCTACTATTACCGCTTCTCAACCTTTATTACCGGCGGGTGCGCCAGGTCGTTCCAAAGCGCGTCTGCTTCTGCTACCGTAATATCATTGTTATACACCATTATGCGGTACTTTAACGTATATTCCTTACCGTAAGTAAGCAGCCAGGGTTTCATTTTGGTGGGGCTAAAGTTCACGAACAGCTCTCCTCTTTCCATATTCTCACCCCACACGCGAACCGGTTCCGGTGAATCATAGTTGGATGGATAAGAAAGCACCAGCATGCCTGCACGGCCCTTACTGGTTTCGCCGGTTACTTTGATCCAACGGGCACGGGTGCTGTCTGCATCCTTGCGGGTGCGGCCTTCAGAGGTAAGCACCTGGCTGGTGGCGGTGGTCCACTCCGGGGTTGCGCGGAAGCCAAAGCCACCACCATAGCGGTACTGCAGCAGCAATAAAGGACTTTGGCCTGCACAGCTGTAAACAGATGTCATATCCCATACACGGCGGCTGCCGCCTGCCAGTGCAGGATAGGTACGTATATCCCACACCTCGTTTAACGCTACTTTTTCTGCACCGCCTGTTTTCAATACCACATGCTCCTGCAGCGCTTTAAAACCTCCCCAAACCGGGCCCTGTGTTTTGGAAAGAAAGCCGGTGAACCTTACAGTGCCCTGTTTCTCTTTCAGGTTCCAGAAATCTACCTGTTTACCTTCAAACTCCGTATGTGTCCAGGGGTTCCAGATGCCTACGTGGTGCCAGTGATCTTTGGGGTGAATGTTTGTAAGCACCGCACCATTAGGTGCCCACAAGGGATGGATAAATCCGCTGCGTTTATAAGCGCTGTCAATACCTGCAGGCGGATACACCATGGCGTAATTGTATTGTAATATAGGCTGGCTGCCTTCCTGCAAACGGATGGTGCCTTCCTGGTCCATAGCTTCTATAGTAGATTTAAAGTTCCAGTGGGCATCTCCCTGCTGTAATTCAAATATGCGTTGGGTATTGGGTGCGCTGGTACCGGAAAGGATCCACCATAGGCGGCGCTGGTAACCTGCTTCTATTTGAAAAGGCACATTAATGCGCTGCGTACCTTTAATTTCTACGAGTGTAAAGAGGCTGTCGGCCACCGCTGTTATATCATCCAGCGAAATGGATACGGGCGTATGATCGCGTTTATACTTACCTGCATCAACTACAATACGGGCAATGGTTTGAGCCTGGGTTGTCATCATAAGACCGGAAAATACAACAGTGAACAGTATAATGTAAACAGATAGTTTTTTCATACGTGGGTGTTTGTGCTAGGTCAATGGTTAACGGTAGTGTTTAATCGACATTCATTAAAAATAGATAATCCCAGCCGCCTAAGCAAGTATAAAATTTGTACCTTAGCACGAGATCCATATCTGCATCATACATGAAAGTACCACCTTCACCTAAACATCCTACCGGTCCGCTACAATTAACAGGCAAACTGGAGCTCCGTACTTTCTATGCTAATACCAAACGCAGTTTTACAGGCATTTACCTGGTGTCTGACATCGGCACATTCCTGATACGGCCGGCCAAACAGCCGGTTACCGGCATTAATCCGCTGCAATCTTTATTGGGCAAGATGATCACAGCCACCGGTCAGATAAAACATGAGGTGTTCCTGGCAGAGCAGCTGACAATAGTGGAGGAGTAACTGGTAATTTAATTATATACAAAGCCTGACTGGTACAAACCAATCAGGGCTTGTTTATGCGCAACAATTTATTTATTAATTAAAAGCGCGCCTGTACCAGGACGATCTGCATAAATAATACGGCCGTCTATGATCTTTACGCCGGTAGCAGTATCAGCAGCCAGTAACAGCGGGCCATCCATATCCACATAATCCAGGTAGGGCAACAGGTGGGCAACGGCAGAAGTGCCAACCGTACTTTCATTCATACTGCCAGTCATTACCTGCATGCCTACACGCTTGGCTTCTGCGATCATGCGGCGGGCCGGTGTAATACCACCACACTTGGTAAGTTTAATATTAATACCGTGAAAGTGGCCATGGCATTTGGCTACGTCTGCCTCTACAATGCAGCTTTCATCTGCAATAATGGGCAGGGCCGATTGTGCAAATACTTCTTTCATACCCTCCCAGTCTGCGGCAGGCATGGGTTGTTCAATAAACTCTACTCCCAGCTCTTTAAAGGCGGCGGCATTCCGTAAGGTTTCCGCTACGCCCCAGGCGCAGTTGGCATCTACACGGAAAATAGCATCTGTATGTTTGCGGAGCTCTTTAATGATGGTAATATCGTCCGGGGTACCCAGCTTTATTTTATAAATAGGCCAGGGAAATTCCTGCAGCTTGCGCACCATGTTCTCCACGGTATCTATACCAATGGTGTAGTCTGTAAGCGGGTTATGCGAAATATCCAGCCCCCATACCTCATATAACTTTTTGCCAAGCTTTTTGGCGTACAGGTCGTGCGCTGCAAGGTCCAGGGCGCAAAGGGCAAACATATTATCCCTGAACAGGGGATACAGCTGCTCCCAGAAGGCTTCGGGGGTATCCAGCTGGTGGGCTTCAATAAGGCTGCGGTGTGCATTAATGGAATCCATGAGCATGGGCACCGTTATATTATAGTAGCTGTTATCTGCTGTTTCACCCAGGCCACTGTAACCATCCTGCAGCAGCTCCACTACCAGTAATGGCTGTACGTCTTTTGACTTACGGGAAATAGTGAAGGTGTGCCGGAATTTGAGTTCAAAAGGATATAACTTGAGTTGCATGGGGGTTAAAATTAATGAAAAAGCCGACCGTCACAAAATTGCAACGATCGGCTTTCTGCTTTATCCTTTATGCTTTTAGCTTCTATTCTACTTCACTTCTTCAAACTCTGCATCTGTTACGCCACCCTGGCCACCGGCATTATCCTGTGCCTGCGGTTGAGGTTCTTCAGCGCCACCATTGGCCTGTGCACCCTGCGTAGCTTTATACATTTCTTCAGAAGCAGCGGTCCAGGCGGCATTCAGCTCTGCCACACCGGTATCGATCTGTGCTATATCCTGGCTTTTTTGCGCTTCTCTCAGCTTGTTCAGAGCAGTTTCGATAGTACCTTTCTTGTCAGCCGGCAGCTTATCACCATATTCCTTCAGCTGTTTTTCTGTCTGGAATACTAAGCTATCGGCCTGGTTGATCTTCTCAACCTTTTCACGCTGCTCCTTATCGGATGCTTCGTTGGCTTTAGCTTCAGCCTTCATCTTTTCTATTTCCTCTTTGCTTAAGCCGCTACCAGCTTCGATACGGATGTTCTGGGTTTTGCCCGTTCCTTTATCTTTTGCTGTTACGTGCAGGATACCGTTGGCATCAATATCAAAGATCACTTCGATCTGGGGTACACCACGCGGCGCCGGCGGAATATCGCCTAAGATAAAGCGGCCTAATGTACGGTTCTGGTTAGCCATCGGCCTTTCACCCTGCAGTACATGTATTTCTACACTCGGTTGGCTGTCTGCAGCAGTAGAGAAGGTTTCAGATTTCTTGCTGGGAATGGTAGTGTTGGATTCTATCAGCTTGGTGAATACACCGCCCATGGTTTCAATACCCAATGACAGCGGGGTTACGTCCAGCAACAGTACGTCTTTTACTTCACCGGTCAGTACACCACCCTGGATAGCAGCACCAATGGCTACTACCTCATCCGGGTTTACACCCCTGTTCGGTTTTTTGCCAAAGAACTTTTCTACTACTTCCTGTATTTTCGGGATACGGGTAGAACCACCTACCAATATCACTTCATCAATTTCTCCGGTGCTTAAACCAGCGTCCTGAATAGCTTTGCGGCAAGGTTCCAGTGTTCTTTCCACCAGTTTGTCGCTCAGCTGCTCAAACTTAGCGCGGGTCAGCTTTTTTACCAAGTGTTTGGGTACGCCATCCACTGCAGTAATGTAAGGCAGGTTGATCTCTGTTTCTGAAGAAGAGGACAGCTCGATCTTTGCTTTTTCAGCAGCTTCTTTCAAACGCTGCCATGCCATTGGATCCTTGTGCAGGTCTACAGCTTCATCTTTCTTAAATTCTTCTGCCAGCCAGTCCATGATCACTTTATCGAAGTCGTCACCACCTAAGTGGGTATCACCGTTGGTAGATTTTACTTCAAATACGCCGTCGCCCAGCTCCAGGATGGAGATATCAAATGTACCACCACCTAAGTCAAACACAGCGATCTTGCTGTCATGGTGCTTTTTATCCAGGCCGTAAGCCAGTGCTGCTGCAGTAGGCTCGTTAATGATACGGCGTACATTCAAACCTGCGATTTCACCGGCTTCTTTGGTTGCCTGGCGTTGTGCATCGTTAAAGTAAGCCGGTACGGTAATTACCGCTTCGTTCACTTCCTGGCCTAAATAATCTTCGGCCGTTTTCTTCATTTTCTGCAGGATCATGGCAGATATTTCCTGCGGCGTATATAACCTGCCATCTATATCTATACGGGTGGTATTATTATCGCCCTTGGCCACCTTATAGCTCCAGTGCGGTATTTCCTGGTTTACTTCGTCGTAATGACGGCCCATGAAACGCTTCACTGACATAATGGTGTTTACCGGGTTGGTAATAGCCTGGCGTTTAGCCGGATCACCCACTTTTCTTTCTCCATTCTTTAAAAAGGCCACTACGGAAGGGGTTGTCCGGCGCCCTTCGTCGTTGGCTATAACTACCGGCTCGTTACCTTCCATTACGGCAACGCATGAGTTGGTAGTTCCTAAGTCGATACCTATTATTTTTCCCATAATATTTAAGATTCTCCTTTAGTTGTAGATTGATTGTGTGTTTGCCTATGATTTGTCAATGATTATGCCAAGCGAAATTTTATGCAAATATGTCAGTTCACTGAACCGTGGGTGATATTATTTGTTATGAAAAGCAGTAACCCATGCTAACTGACGGACTGGACCATATTATGTCACTTACTAACTAACCTTCCATTTATGAAAACAACCTTCATCTTTCGGGCCACCTGCATTATACTGGCCCTGGCTGCGCCACTCATCACCCTGGCGCAAACAAATACCCCCGCAGGCAGCACTACATCCGGGGGTATCTTTAACGGCACAAAAGATTACAAAACTTTTTCCATTGGGGTGAATGGCGGCCTGCTGGCGCCTGTATCGCCCACCGGCGGCAGTAATGATTTTACAAAATGGAAAGCCTCTGCGGGGTATGGGGCTTATGTTAAATGGCAGATCTTACATGCGCTGGGCATAAGGGCGGATTATATTGGCGGCAAGCTGAAGGGCGACAACACCAAGGAGCTGGGCAATGGCAAGATGCCGAACCGCCCCATTGAATCTTTTGAAACTTCCTTAAAGTGGTCGGCCGCTTTAAGCGCAGTAGTGAATGTGGCCACTATTAACTGGCTGTATAAACAGAACTTTGTGCAGATCTATGTTTCAGCCGGCGGCGGTTTAGCGGGGTATAGCCCTAAGATAACTCCCGCTAATGGTACTGAAAAAGAATACAAACCAAACGGCTCTATTAAAGAGCTGATCATTCCTGTAGGGGCAGGGCTTAAATTCAAGTTATCGGATATGGTGAACCTGGACCTGGGCTATACCATACACTTCCTGGACGGGGATAACCTGGATGGCTTTAATTATGGCCCTGACCGCGATAAATACTCCTACGGGTACGCCGGCCTGGAATTTAGCCTGGGCCCCACTCACAAGCCACAGCTCACCTGGAACAACCCTGCCAAGGTAATGTATGATGACCTGGCAGCGCAAAAGGCAGCCCTGCAAACGGAGCTGGAAAGCAGCCGCAGCGCCAATGCCCGCCTGAGCGCAGATGTTGATAAATTACTGAAGGATAGCGATGGGGATGGCGTATCTGATTTCTTTGACAAATGCCCCGGTACTGCACAAGGAACCAAGGTAGACGGCGGCGGCTGCGACCTGCCAAAGGATACCACCCCCAGGGTTACCAAAGTGGTGCAGCAGATCACGGAAGACGACCGCAGGCTGGTGCGCGAAGCCATCCAGAACCTGGAGTTTGAAACCGGCAAAGCCAGCATTAAACCCAGGTCTTACCCCTCCCTGGACCGCGTGGCAGAACTGCTGAGCACCAAAGGATTCAGCCTGAAGCTGGCCGGCCATACGGATAATGTAGGTACGGATGCCAAGAACATGGTCCTTTCCAAGGACCGGGCAGAATCTGTAAAACAATACCTGGTAAGCAAAGGCGCTAATCCTTCACGGATAGAGGCCACCGGGTATGGCGAAACCCAGCCCATTGCCAGCAATAAAACCGCTGCCGGCAGACAGAAGAACAGGCGCGTGGAATTTACGCTGTATTAAAGCGTTATGCGCTTTTACCCTTAGTGGTATGCGCTTTTAGTACCAGTTGCATACGCTTTTACCCGCAGCAGCACTGCCGTTACTATACAACAGCCGGGGAGTTCTGACAGAACTTCCCGGCTATTTTTCAGGTGGCAACATTTTGTGGCAGTAAGTGTTTCCCTCCTGCCCTAACCGTAAACCGGCATATAATTTGCCCCTTACGCACAACTATCTTTATATATTATGAAAAAACTTATCCTATCGATGCTCCTGGCGGCTTCCGCCGTTTTAACTTTACAGGCACAAAAAATTCATATTGGCGCTAAAGGCGGTTTAAACATTGCAAATCTGACAGAAATTGACGATTCCAAGGCCCGGGTATCCGGTCATGTTGGCGGTTTTGTAAATATCCGCTTTCATCAATGGGCCCTGCAGCCGGAACTGTATTTTTCCGGGCAGGGGGCAAAATATAAAGTGCCCATCACAAATGCCGACCGTACGCTGGCGCTCAACTACATTAACATGCCGGTAATGTTCCAGTACTACATTATTCCGCAGTTCTACCTGGAAGCAGGCCCGCAATTGAGCCTGCTGGTAAGCGCCCATGACAAAGGCGGCAATTTATCTGTGGATACAAAGGACCTGTATAACAGTGCAGACATCAGTGCCGGTATTGGCCTGGGCGTAAAGCTGCCTTTCCATTTTGGTGTATATGGCCGCTATAACTTCGGTATTACAGATATCTATGATAGCGCTGTTGACAGCCGTAACTCCGTTGGGCAAATTGGCGTGTCGTATACTTTCTTTTAGCCGATGGACCATACTCCACGGTCCATTGCATAGTTCACGGCTTAAGCAGTAAGTGGTACATTAATTAAACACGAACAGGCAGTAGTTCTTCTACTGCCTGTTCGTGTTTAATAACCCTCTTGTTAAAGGCTATGGACCATCGTCCATGGACCATGGACTTTTTTTATACCTTTGCTGCTACTTTGCATTAACAGTTTTCCAAATGAGTGTTGTACAAACCATCAGATCAGCAGCAGCCACCGCTATTAAGGAGCTTTATAAACAGGATATACCCGTTGCCGATATTGCCATTAATGTTACCAAGCCTGAATTTGAGGGGGAATATACCATTGTGGTATTTACCTTCACTAAGTTCAGCCGCCAGAAACCGGAAGAAACCGGCAATACCATTGGTACTTACCTGACCACCCACTTCCCGGAGCTGATAGCTGGTTTTAATGTGGTAAAGGGATTCCTGAACCTCAGCATCAATAATGAGTACTGGGTACAATACCTGCAAACGAATTTCAACAACCCTAACATAGGCCACAAGCCCGCCAATGGTAAAAAGGTGATGGTGGAGTACTCCTCTCCCAACACCAATAAACCCCTGCACCTGGGTCACTTACGGAATAACTTCCTGGGTTACTCTGTTGCGGAGATCTTAAAAGCCAATGGATATGAGGTGGTGAAAGCCAACCTGGTGAACGACCGGGGGATCCATATCTGTAAATCCATGCTGGCCTGGCAGCTGTTTGCCCATGGCGATACGCCGGAATCTACCGGCATCAAGGGCGATCACCTGGTAGGTGATTATTACGTAAAGTTTGAAACCCTGCTGAAAGAACAGGCGGAACCCATCATTGCCCGGGTGCTGGAAAATGACTTCCGCGACTTTTCCGGCGCTGACCTGGAACGGGTGGAAAAGCTGGGCGCTTTGCTGCATAAGCCGGAAATACATGCCGACAAGGAAAAATCCGATAAGATCCATGACGAAATAAAAGAGCTGGCCCGGAACAAAACGGAGATCATGCAGCAGGCTAAGATCATGCTGCAGCAGTGGGAAGCCGGCAACCCGGAAGTGCGTACCCTGTGGAGCACCATGAACGGCTGGGTATACCAGGGCTTTGATGTAACCTATAAACGCCTGGGCATTGACTTTGACAAGATGTATTACGAAAGCGAAACCTACCTGCTGGGTAAAGACCTGGTGGAGGACGGCTTACGTAAAGGCGTGCTCTTTAAAAAAGAAGACAACTCTGTTTGGATAGACCTGACCAATGACGGGCTGGACCAGAAGCTGCTGCTGCGTGGCGACGGCACCTCCGTGTACATGACGCAGGACCTGGGCACTGCCCGCCTGAAGTATGACGACTACCAGATGGACCTGAGCATATACGTAGTGGCGGATGAGCAGAATTATCACTTTAAGGTATTAAAGCTGATCCTGGAAAAGCTGCAGGAACCGGCTGCTGATGGGGTTTTTCACCTCTCCTACGGCATGGTGGAGCTGCCGCACGGCCGTATGAAAAGCCGGGAAGGCACCGTAGTGGATGCGGATGATATGATCACAGAAATGGTGAACACCTCTGCCCAGCACACCAAAGAATCCGGCAAGCTGAAAGACTTCAGCGAGGATGAACTGCAACGCCTGTACGAAGTAATCGGACTGGGCGCTATGAAATTCTTCCTGCTGCGGGTTGATCCCAAAAAGCGGATGATCTTTAACCCGGAAGAATCCATAGACTTCCATGGTTTTACCGGGCCGTTCATTCAATATTCACATGCGCGTATCAAATCTATTCTGCGTGAAGCCGGCGTGACAGATACCAGTCATTTGGACACTTACAGGCATAATGACAGTTTACTGCCATTAGAGAAATCACTGATTATGCTGAACGAGCAGTTTGGCGAAGTGCTGGAAGATGCACAAAAAGAAATGAGCCCTTCTGTGATTGCGAACTATGCCTTTAAACTGGCGCAGGAGTTTAATTCTTTTTATGCGGAGAAGGTAGAGGGTAAATACACTTACTCTATTGTGAATGCAGCATCCGAAGAAAAGAAGAACCTGCGTTTGCAGATCATTACCCTTACCGCGCATACCATTCGCCGCAGCATGCAGCTGCTTGGAATAGAAGTACCCGAACGGATGTAGTCCAGTTCTCAATTAATAATTAAGAATGAATAATTAATAATCGTGGGGCAGTTAGATCAGGAAAATATGATCACTGCAACTATAATAAAAAATGTCCTGCATCTTAACGGTGCAGGACATTTTTATTAGTAAGTTATACTTATAACCGGCGCAAACCGGCCTTACGATTATTAATTCTTAATTATTCATTATTAATTATTAACGGCCCTGTCACAAAGTTCCTCCCCTTTCTGCCGCTCACCGGAACCGATATACGATTTTCCCAGCATGAACATGGCAAAGTAGTTCTGCGGCTGCAGGGCCAGCATACGGTTCCATAATACTACGGCGGCTTTGTAATTGCCTTCATAGTAATATACATGTCCCAGGTCGTGCAGTACCTGCAGGTCTTCCGGGCTGGTTACATTACCGGTGCTATCCAGCTTTGAAATTTGCTGATAATAATAAGTGCTCTGGCGGTAGTTCTCCATCAGGGCGTAGATCTGGCCCAGCTCCAGGTAAGCGGGTGTATAATTCTTATCCTGGATAATGGCGGCATGAAAGAACTTCAGGGCAGCATCCAGCTTACCTGATCTTTTTAATACCAATCCCTCTTTATACAAAGCCCTGGCTTTGTCTTTTGGGTGTGCAATGGCTAATTGTACTGTGAAAACTGCTATTACCAGCAGACATAGGATACGCATCATAGAGAAAACATGGTCTATTGTCCCTAACGCAAATATACGTTATTTTCTTATATGAAGTCACTCCATATCCTTTGCAGAGAAGGATAAAGGCAGGAGCTGACTGGCAGCTGCTATCACATATACCTGGCCGCTTTGGCCGCTCAGGATCAGGCGGATAGGTTGCTGTAAACGCTGCTCATACTCTGCCAGCGACTGCCGGCAAATACCGCAGGGTGAAATGGGATGCCCGCTGCTGCCGTTTAAATTATGGTAGCTGATGGCAATCGTATCTATGGGTATATTCGGATACAATACCGTGGCGGCGGAAAGGGCTGTTCTTTCCGCGCAAATGCCGGCGGGGAAAGAGGCATTTTCCTGGTTGGTACCGCTTACCTGCTGCCCGTTGGCCAGGCGTATCACGGCGCCTACCTGGAAATTGGAGTACGGCGCATAAGCCCCGGCAGTAACCGCACGGGCGGCCTGCAGCAGGGCGGCATCTTTTTCTTCCAGCTGGGAAATATCGTCATAATGCTCGTACTCAAATGATTGCAGCAGTTTCATTGAATGAAGAATTAATAGTTAATAAAGGTATCGATAATAATAAAAAAGTCCTGCACCCTGAAGGATGCAGGACTATACAAAAATTGCTTATTGTTACTTGATCGTTCTGAATAAACGGCTCCAGCGGATGCTGCCATGACCATAGCTCATCCAGATAAGCCAGGCCTTACCTACCACATGATCTTCCGGCACAAAGCCCCAGTAACGGGAATCCAGGGAGTTGTTGCGGTTATCACCCATCATCCAGTAATAGTTCATTTTAAAAGTGTAAGTATCAGTGGGTTTGTTGTTGATGTAGAACTGCCCGTTCTTAGCTTCCAGCGTATTGCCTTCGTACACACGGATCACGCGGTCATAAATGGCAATGTTGGTGCTGTCCAGCTTAACAGTGGCTCCCTTTTTAGGAATGTACAGGGGACCAAAGTTCTCCTCAGTCCAATGATAGTGGGCGGTATCGTATGGGAATACGGATTGCTCCCCGCTGAAGTAAGGTTTAATGCTTTTTACAACCGGGAAGTTCTTTAACGCGGTTACGTTACCCGGGGTAAGGTTGTACAGGAAGATGCCGGCTGATAAAGTGGCATCCGGGTTGGGCGTAATGTCCAGCTCATCCAGGCGGTCCGGGTTCAGTGGATCGCCATTGGTTTGCACGGTATACCTTCTTTCACTTTCCTGCGGAATGGGCGCCTGACGGCCGTTCACAAACACTACACCGTCTTTTATGGTTAGCGTATCGCCGGATTCGGCTACGCAGCGTTTAATATAGTTTTCCCGTTTATCAACCGGGCGGGAGGTAACATGGTAAGATTCCCATACTGCATCGCGGCCCAGGCTGCGTACCAGCCCATAGTAGCTTTGGTCCTGCTGTTCCAGGGCCACGGTATCGCCTTCAGGGAAGTTGAACACCACTACATCATTCCGCTTTACACGGGTAAAACCGGGCAGGCGTTTGTAAGGCCAGTGCACGGCTTCTGAATAAGCTTTGCTGTATTTGGTGCCGGGTAAAGTATGATGGGTAAAAGGAACTGCCAGCGGGGTATTGGGAATGCGCGGACCGTAACTGATCTTGCTAACGAACAGGAAATCGTTCACCAGCAATGTTTTTTCCATAGAGGGAGTAGGGATCGTATAGGCCTCGAAAATAAAAGTGCGGATCAGCGTAGCTGCTATGATAGCGAAGATGGCTGCATCCAGCCATTCGCGCACGGCAGACTTTCTTTTCTTAGGCTGGCCGTCATTGCGCCTCCAAAATGCCAGGTTCATTCAGTTGAATTTGTGTGTATTTAAATATCTTAAAAGAACAAATATAATATTCTGTTGTCAGTCAGCTAATTTTCCTTGCAAAAGTTTTCTTAAAGTTCCCGGCTCAATATACGGTTAATCTCATCCGCCTGGTTCATAATCATGAAATGCCCTCCTCCGTTTATCGTATAATCCGGCTTCACATACTTTAGCGGGAAAGTATGGTCCCTGCTGCCGTGGATGTGCACTACAGGGGCATGCATCTCTTCATTTTCCCATAAAATAACCGTGCGGATGGCCCAGTACATGAAGTCAAAATCGCTGTTATGCAGGTAATCCTTCAGCAGGGCGTCCTCCTCGGGAGTTTTGGCCGTCATGTAAAGTTTTACCACAAAAGTGCGCTGTTTGAAGAGCCAGCGGTTGGTAAGGCGGTATAATCCGAACCTTCTTACCAGGTTAAAATAGGCGGGGCGTTCCCGGGTATTTTTGATGGTGCTGATCAGGACAACCTTTTCAACCGGGCGCTGACGGGCTATTTCCAGGCTTATCATCCCCCCGAAGGAAAGTCCCAGCAAGGTTATGGGGCCTTCGGTAGTAATACCGGCGGCCATGCGGGCTGCGTATTCCGTAAAGGGCTCATTGGGCTGTGGCTTTAGCCAGGGCAGGTAGTGCACCTCGTATTCCGGCGGAAACTGCAGGTAACGGAACATCCGTTCATCTGCCCCCATGCCGCTGATCAGGTATAACTGCTTCTTCATATGACAGTTGGCCGTTGGCAGTGGCAGTTAGCTGTTTGTGAGCGGCTGCCCACTGCCAACTATATGTTGGCTTTCTTTTTCTCGCGGGAAGGTACTACATAATCTTCTACATTATCTGCCGTGATGGTTTTGCCGGAGAGGATGACCAGCCTTTCCACCACGTTACGCAGCTCGCGGATGTTACCTGACCAGTCGTGCTGCTGCAGGGCTTTGAGGGCCGGCGCATCGATCTGCTTTTTGGCAATACCGTATTCCTGGCAAACGTTGTCCAGGAAATGATCTACCAGCAGGGGTACATCATCCCGGCGTTCATTCAGGGAGGGTACGTGGATCAGGATCACACTCAGGCGGTGGTACAGATCCAGGCGGAAGTTCTTATCCTCCACCTCTTTCAGCAGATCTTTATTGGTAGCGGCTATTACGCGTACATCCACATTAATTTCCTTGTCGCCTCCTACGCGGGTGATCTTCCCCTCCTGGAGGGCCCGCAGCACTTTGGCCTGGGCGCTCAGGCTCATATCGCCTATTTCGTCCAGGAACAGGGTGCCGCCGTTGGCCTGCTCAAACTTACCAATGCGTTGTTTTACCGCAGACGTGAAGGAGCCTTTTTCATGGCCAAACAGCTCGCTCTCAATTAGTTCACTGGGAATGGCGGCGCAGTTCACTTCTATCATAGGCCCGGTGGCACGGCTGCTGCGTTCATGGATCCAGCGGGCTACCAGCTCCTTGCCTACCCCGTTTTCGCCGGTTACCAGCACACGGGCATCGGTGGGAGCTACTTTTTCGATGGTTTCTTTTATTTTCAGGATAGGCGCAGAACCGCCGATCATTTCCTGGGTTTTGTTCACCTTGCGGCGCAGGCGCTTGGTTTCCGCCACCAGCGTGGTTTTATCCATAGCGTTGCGCAGGGTGATCAGCAGGCGGTTCAGATCCGGTGGTTTGGGAATATAGTCAAACGCACCTTTTTTAACTGCTTCTACGGCCGTATCAATATTACCGTGGCCGGATACCATTATGATGGGAATATCAGGATTGGCTTCCTTGGCTTTCTCCAGGAACTCCAGGCCATCCATCTTGGGCATTTTGATGTCGCACAACACAGCGTCATACTGCTTTTCTTTGAACATCTTAAAACCTTCTGCTCCATCTGCCGCTTCATCGAGCTTGTATCCTTCGTAGGTCAGGATCTCAGACAATGTTTTACGGATGCTTTTTTCGTCATCAATAATCAGGATGTTCGCCATATTGGTGTTTTGTGAGGGAGCAAAGATAATGAAATCAATGGGCCGATGTGCAGATGTGCAAATATGCAGATATGCAAATGTGCAGATGGCGGATAATACGTGGATGCTGTAGAAATGTGCTGATGTGCTAATGTGCTGGTTCTTGTTGTTTGAATGCAATCATATGGCATTAGATATCTGCACATTTGCATATCTGCACATTTGCACATTAAAATAGCAGCTTTATATGTACTTTTAAACTACTAAACATTATATCCTGTAATTCTAAGCCGCATATGGAAAAATTATTGGAGGAGTTAAAGCGCAGGCACCAGTGGGCGGCGGCCAATCCTTACCCTTGTACTACAGCGGTCAGCGATTTTGCCAACGACCTGGTAAACTGGCTATTTCCTGAACATACGGGTAAAGTGATGGCAGCGGCGGACCTGGCCCCCTATGCACAAAAGCTGGAACAGCAGCTGCAGCAGCTCTTGCATACCATGCAGCCCCAGCTACCTGATACGGCTGCACAACTGAGCCAGCATTTCATGGCCCAGGTACCGTCTATTTACGATGATCTTACCAAAGACGCCACCGCCATTTACCAGGGCGACCCGGCAGCTACCTGTTTATACGAAGTAATAAGGGCCTATCCCGGTTTTTATGCCATTGCCTTTTACCGTATTGCACACGCGCTGCAGCAGCTGAACATACCCTTATTGCCACGCATGATCACGGAGCTGGCGCATGCCCGCACCGGTATCGACATTCACCCGGCAGCTATCATAGCGCCCTACTTTTGCATAGATCATGGCACCGGCATTGTGATCGGTGAAACCTCTGTAATAGGAGCGCATGTAAAGCTGTACCAGGGCGTTACCCTGGGTGCTTTGAGCATTGATAAGAGCATGGCTAAAAGCAAGCGCCATCCTACCATTGAGGAGCATGTGGTGATCTATGCCGGCGCCACCATTTTAGGCGGTGACACCACTATTGGCCACCACAGCGTAATTGGCGGTAATGTGTGGCTGATCAAAAGTGTTGCGCCTTTTTCCCGTATTTATTACAAGGCAGACGGCAGCATGAATGTGGTGGAGGCGGTGTGATTTGTATGAATTAATTTATTAAAACCATGCGGGTCATCATTCGTAACTGACCCATCGTAATTATAAGAGCTCATGCATTCAATTCTTGACCAGGTAGGCAATACACCTATTGTTGCACTGAAAAAAATAACGGCAAACCCTAATGTTACTATTTATGCCAAGCTGGAAGGTAATAACCCCGGCGGCAGCGTAAAAGACCGGGCAGCTTATGGCATGATCAAAGGCGCGCTGGACCGGGGCGAGCTAAAGCCCGGTATGAAGCTGATCGAGGCTACCAGCGGTAATACCGGTATTGCACTGGCTATGATCTCTGCCCTGTTCGGGGTGGAAATAGAGCTGGTAATGCCGGAGGATGCTACCCGCGAGCGGGTGCTGATCATGGAAGCCTTTGGTGCAAAAGTGGTTTTAACCCGCAAAGAGGATTCCATGGAAGGCTCTATTGACTATGCGCATGCGCAGGTGGCCAAAGGCGGTTATCATATGCTGAACCAGTTTGCCAACCCGGATAATTACGGTATGCACTACCGCACCACCGGCCCGGAAATATGGCGCGATACGCAGGGTGAGGTAACACATTTTGTGAGCGCAATGGGCACTACCGGCACTATTATGGGCGTATCCCGTTACCTGAAGGAGCAGAACCCGCAGGTGCAGATCGTAGGCTGCCAGCCAACTGAAGGCTCCCGTATACCGGGCATCCGCAAGTGGCCGGAGGCTTATCTGCCGAAAATATTTGAAAAAGAGCGGGTAGACCGCACCATGGATATCTCTGAGGATGAAGCCCGGGAAATGACGCGGCGCCTGGCAAAGGAAGAAGCTATTTTCTGTGGCATGAGCAGCGGCGGCGCAGTATCTGCAGCAGTACGTTTATCCAAAGAGTTAGAACGGGGTGTGATCGTTTGTATCATTTGCGACCGCGGTGACAGGTATTTGTCGAGTGACCTGTTTGGATGATGTGCAGATGTGCAGATGGTGGAAAGGAAGAAAAAATGTTATTAATGATATGAATGAAAAAAGCCGGTTTTGAACCGGCTTTTTCTTTATAAGCTATTGCAAGTAGGCAATTATCATTTGCACATCTGCATATTTGCACATTATTTTTTCATATACATCACTTCCTTTACCAGCTTCACGGTACGCTCAATATCGGGCATGTACAGCTTTACCAGGTTGGGTGCATAGTGCATAGGTGCATCCGGAGCAGTGATACGGCGGATGGGAGCATCCAGGTAATCAAAGCCCTCTTTCTGAATACGGTAGGTAATTTCAGAAGAGATGCTGGAGAAAGGCCATTGCTCTTCCACGATCACCAGGCGGTTGGTTTTCTTTACAGATTCCAGGATGGTGAACCAGTCCAGCGGGCGAATGGTACGCAGGTCGATCACTTCGGCCTCAATACCTTCTTTGGCCAGCTCTTCTGCGGCGCCCAGGGCTACTTTCATCATTTTGTTGAAAGAAACGATGGTTACGTCCTTACCGGCGCGTTTAACATCGGCTTTGCCTATGGGAATAATATATTCTTCTTCGGGTACGTCGCCCAGTTCGCCATACATTACTTCACTTTCCATGAAAACCACCGGATCATCGTCACGGATAGCGGCTTTCAGCAAACCTTTGGCATCATATGGGTTGGAAACGGATACTACTTTTAAACCGGGGATGTTGGCATAATAGCTTTCAAAAGCAGTGGAGTGCTGAGCGCCCAGCTGACCGGCAGAACCGTTGGGTCCGCGGAAAACAATGGGGCAGCCTACCTGTCCGCCGCTCATAGCCAGCATTTTGGAAGCGGTGTTCAGGATCTGGTCCAGGGCCAGTACGGCAAAGTTCCAGGTCATAAATTCCACTACAGGACGAAGGCCGTTCTGTGCAGCGCCAACGCCAATGGCAGCAAAGCCTAATTCTGCAATCGGGGTATCAATTACCCTTTTGGCCCCAAATTCATCCAGCATTCCCTGGCTAACTTTATAGGCACCATTGTATTCGGCTACTTCCTCTCCCATCAGGAATACGCGCTCGTCCCGGCGCATTTCTTCCTGGAGGGCTTCTCTTAAGGCTTGTCTGAAAGCTATCTGACGCATGCTATTGGTATAATGATTTGAAAGATTTAAAGTCCTTTCCTAAAAAGGCAGGGGCAAAATTATCGTTTGTTGGCGAAAATGCAAAGGATTTCAGGAAGGCTTATTTATTTAAATATTAATAAAATATATAAATTTATTAATATATTGTAACGTATTACCTGTCCTATGATCACCGTTACCATCCTATCCCTGAGTTTTCTAACGGCCATTTCCTGCAGAATAAAGAAGGTAAAATCGCCGGATGCCGTACGCCTTTTATGGTATGTGCACCTGGTTTTGCTGTTCTTTTCCGTGCTTTGCGTGTTAATGATGCTGAATGGCTATGGCTTTAAAGGTGCTTTCACCGAGCGTGTGTTCCTTTCGCTGTATGCCGGCTCCGGCGTGATCCTGTATGGCTTAACGCCCCAGGATGCCAGCGGCAAATGGCTGTACCTGGCCTGTTTTTTCGGATTTCCCTTTTTGCTGCTGTTTGGGTTGCTGCTGCCGCCTTTACGCATTTTAACCATTATGGCGGGCGTAGCCCTGCTGTTTGATGGTAATGTGCGCCGCTACCCTATTGACGATGATTACACGCTGGAAACCCGCGATATGGGCATTTTATCCCGCTACCCCACCTATAACATGGTAGCAGATAAATACTGGTTCTTTGAAAAAACCACACCGGATGTGGTATCCAAGAACTACTCCCTGCAGGCGTTGCAAACGGCGCAAAAGAACGGGGATAGTGTAAAGATCAGCATATTGGCATTTGACAGGAGTAAGATGCGGTTTGATACCACGATCGCACTGCAGTAAAGGGAGGGGAATGATGAAAGCGGATGCAGGATGATACGGGATGGACGAAGATATGGATGGAATGAAGATGGGAATTAAGAGGTAAGAAATAGGACAATGATGTTGGAATGACCTGGAAGTGAAGATCGGAGATGAGCCGGACAGGATGTTTGTATGATCTTAATAAACACCGATATAAAAAATGCAGCGAATCCCTTCGCTGCATTTTTAGTTTATGCGTTTCGTATAGCAGTGCTCATACTTTCTCAATAATAATAGCGCTGGCGCCGCCCCCGCCGTTACAGATCCCGGCTACGCCATAACGACCGCCGTGCTGGTGCAGGATGGAATTGAGCGTTACCACAATACGGGCGCCGCTGCAGCCGATAGGATGGCCCAGGGATACGGCCCCACCCCATACATTCAGCTTCTCCGGGTCTAATCCCAGGTCTTTCTGGTTGGCAATAGCCACGCAGGAAAACGCTTCATTGATCTCTGCATAATCCATATCGGATATTTTCAGCTGTGCTTTGGCAAGCGCCCTGTTAATAGCTTTTACCGGCGTAGTGGTGAACCATTCCGGGGCCTGGGAAGCATCTGCAAAGCTGATTATCTTAGCCAGGGGCTTTAATCCCAGCTCCTTCAGCTTTTCGCCGCTTACCAATACCACTGCGGCTGCACCGTCATTGATATTGGAGGCGTTGGCCGCTGTTACCGTTCCGTCTTTCTGGAAAGTGGGTTTCAGTGTGGGGATCTTGTCAAAATTCACCTTTTTGTAGTCTTCATCTTCCGTAACAGTCACTACCTGTTTGCCGGGCACTTCCACTGGGATGATCTCATTTTTGAAATATCCTTTTTCATATGCTGCTGCGGCGCGTTTGTAGCTGCTGGCAGCGTAGGCATCCTGGTCTTCACGGGTAATTTTGTATTCTGATGCGCAGATCTCAGCGGCATTACCCATATGAAAATCCTTATAGGGATCCCAGAGGCCATCGCGGAGAATACCATCTATTACAGCGCCATGGCCCAGGCGATAACCTGTGCGGGCTTTATCCAGGTAATAGGGAATGTTGCTCATACTTTCCATACCGCCGGCTATCACTACATCATTATCTCCCAGCATAATGCTTTGCGCGCCCAGCATAATGGCTTTCATACCGGAGGCGCATACTTTATTTACAGTGGTGCAGGGGACATTGGTAGGAATGCCGGCATAAATGCTGGCCTGGTTGGCAGGGGCCTGGCCCACATTGGCACTGATCACATTGCCCATATATACTTCATTTACCTCTGTGGCGGCAATACCGGCTCTTTCCAGGGCTGCTTTTATAACGGTGGCGCCCAGCTGCGTAGCCGGTACAGCTGCCAGTGCGCCGCTTAATGCCCCGATGGGTGTACGAACCGTGGATACTATAAATACTTCTTTCATAACATAAGATTGTTTGGCTTGAACATTCAAATATAAAGGAAAAGTAGGAAGCGGTAAGAAGGCCGGATAAAAAAAGAAAGGTGAAAAGCGGATTGCTTTTCACCTTTCAAAATTTCCGTGTATGTGCTTACTGCAATATAATACGCATAGCTTTTGGTTTGCCGTAACCGGCCACTTCCAGGTAGTAGATGCCTTTGGGTAAGGTACCCAGGTGTATTTCCGTAAGCTGGTCTTTTACCTGCCTGCGGTACAGCGTGTTACCTTTTACATCATGTACAATAAGATCCACCGGTTTTAACAGTGGTTTTTCAAAGCGTACATATACCAGGCCGGCTGTAGGATTCGGGAAGGCGCGTACTACATTCTCTCCCACCGTTATATCCGGTACTGCGGTGATCACCATATTCACTGTGGTGGAAGTACTGCGGCAGGTACCACCATTGCTTACAATCACGTAATACTGCCCGTTGGCTTTTGCGCGGATGGCTGCCGTGGTGGCGCTGGTTAAAGCTGCGCCGTTAAAGTACCATTGGTAGGTGAGCGCTTTGCCTGCAAACAGGCTATCGCCCCGCTGCTGTAAAGTAGCCACCGGCGTATTTATTACTGCAAACTTTGATGACCAGTCGGTAGTATCTGCCGGGGAGCTGCTCACTATTCTTACCCGGTAATCCTGCCCGCAGGGAATGGTATCCGGTATGCTAACCTTTACGGATATACGCGGATCAATACCCGGTATAATTGCAAGGTTAGTTACTGCTCCATCCAGCTCACCGGCCTTTTTACCGCCGGTATTGGTGCCCTGCAGCAGCTGAATGGTAAATACGTTATTGCTGTTGAACGAATGATCGAAGCTGGCAGTTACGGCAAGGCTGTCGTTCGCATTAACAGTAGTAGTGTTGCCAACACTGGCCGGGTTTTCGGGTTCAGCGGGCTGTGTTATGCGGATGGAATCTGTTACTACCGTATTACAAGCGCTTACTTTTACCCAGTAAGTACCGGCCTGTGTTACCGTAATAGTGGGCGTAGTAGCACCGGTAGACCACAGGTAAGTGTCGCCGGAGTTATTTGGCTTGCGTGCATCCAGCAGCAGGCTGCTGCCGGCGGCAAGTGTGGTGTCTGCACCCAGGTTTACAAGCACTGGTGCAAAGTAAATGGCCGTGAATGCAGTATCGCGCTGGCCCGCGCTGTTCACTATCAGCAGGCTAACGGTATAAGTACCACGCTGGCTGTAAGTATGAACGGGGCTCTGTGCTGTATCTGTTGTGTTATCGCCAAAGCTCCACTGGCGGCTGATGATAGAAGTTCCTGCAGGTGTGGTGCTTTGGTTGGTGAATTTCACCGTAGTACACTGTAATTTATCAGCAACAAATTTAGCTTCCAGCTTAGCCGGTATACTATCCGCATATACGTGAATCGTATCCGACACAGATCCGTTACAATAGTATACGGTTACACTGTAAGTGCCCGGAGTGGTAATGGCAATAACAGGGCCGGTTTCACCGGTAGACCATGTACGGGTGGTATTGGGAAAGTCAGCGCCCAGCATCACGGTATCGCCCGGGTGAAGGATGATATCTGCGCCCAGCTCCAGGTTAGGTTTATTAATCAGCTCAACATTGCGGGTGGTAGTATCCGTAGCACCCTGACTGTCGGTCACTACCAGCGTTACCAGGTATTGCCCATCTGCAGCAAACAGATGCTGAGGGCTTTGCGTGGTATCGGTTGTGCCGTCGCCAAAAGACCATTCCCATTTTACAATGGGTTGTAGTGCCGTGCTTTCATCCAGGAAGTATACACTGGTACAGTTGCGGCCCTGTATGCCAATGGCAGCATTTATACCCGCCGGGTTAGCGAAGCTGATATTGATGGTGTCTGCCGCGCTGGTACCGCACCAACGGTCTGTAACCCTTAGTGCATATGTGCCGGGTTGTGTTATGGTAATAGCGGCAGTGGTATCACCGGTAGACCAATGGAAGCTGTAGTTGCTTCCTGCCGGGTAAGGCGCCGACAGGCGTATGGAACTACCGGGGCGCAAGGTATCAAGATCCTGTCCCAGGTTCACGGCTATTGCGGTATTTACAATAAGCTTAATGGCCGTATCCTGCTTACCGCTGTTATCCGTCACTACCAGGGTAACAATATAGTTTCCCGGCTGGCTATAGGTATGAACAGGATTGGGCAGCGTATCGGTAGTGTTATCACCGAACTGCCATGCCCAATGACTGATGCTGCCCGTTGTTATTTTGCTGGTATCTGTAAACCGGTAGGTGCGGCAACCTGTTTGCAGGAATCCAAAACCTGCCTGCAGTCCGCTACTGGCCGGCGGTACAGCAGGTATGGTTACTGTAATAGTATCTGTAACTGTAGTGCCACAGGTGGTAACTTTTACCCAGTAGCTGCCGGATGTATACACTACAATAACAGGCTGGGTGCTGCCGGTAGACCACAGGTAAGCGTCGCCGGAGTTGTCCGGTTTACGTGCATCCAGCAGCAGGCTGTCGCCGGCGGCTGCCAGGGTGGTATCTGCACCCAGATCTACAAGCAATGGTGCGAAGTAAAGCGTGGTGGTGGCGGTATCCCGTTTACCAACACTGTTCACTACCACTAGGCTAACTGTATATTCACCACGCTGGCTATAGGTATGCAGCGGGTTTTGTGCAGTGTCGGTAGTATTATCGCCAAAGCTCCATTGACGGCTGGTGATGCTGGTACCGGCAGCGGTGGTGCTTTGATCTGTGAAACGTACGGTAGTGCATTGTTGTTTATCGGGAGTGAATTGAGCGGTGGGGTGTGATACTGTGTCAATTATCCGGACTGTGTCGGTATAGGAACTGCCGCACAAGTTATCTATTATCTTCAGCCAGTAAGTGCCCGGTTGTGTGATTTTAATTTTATTGGTAGTATCGCCAGTTGACCATAAATAGCTATAATTATAGATTGATAAGTAATCGTCCATTCCTATTACTATTCCCCCTGGTTTCAATATCCGTTCTTTGCCCAGGTTTATAGAGGGCTTATTCAACAACCATGCGGAAAACTTATAAGTTAGCGTATCTCCAAAACTACTGGTAACTGTTTGTGTAATGGAATATACTCCCGCCGTATCGTAGGTATGTGTAGGATTTTGAGTAGTGTCTGTAATATTATCTCCAAAATCATAGCGCCAATGAGTAATAACTCCCCCGCTTATTTTGCTGCTGTCTGTAATTTGTATCGTGTAGCAGCTTGTCCTGTTAAAAGTACAAGACGGTATTAACCATACAACAGGCACTGTATCTAATGGATATACCTTAATCGTATCATATACTATGTAATTAGTACATACGTCGGGGTTTGATATTCTTACCCAGTAAGTGCCTCCACGGGAAATGGTGATGGTGCGGGTTGTATCACCGGATGACCAACGATAACGTATACCAGGGCCCTGGGAATTTCCAGTACCCAGCACAATACTTCCCTGTTGTATTGTTGTATCGGGCCCTAACGCGGCTATGGGAATTATATTAAAGAACAATGTATGGCTGGCAGTGTCTTTTTCCCCCAGGTTATTCGTTACTATGAGCTGCACGTTGTAAGTACGATTATCAGTATAAACGTGCACAGGTCGCATGGTTGTATCAGTACTTCCGTCTCCAAAATCCCAATGCCATCCTATGATGCTGGTACCTGGCGCAACCCGCGAACTATCTGTAAGAACCACCGCAGCACAGGCTCTGTCATATATCCCAATATATGCCTGGGGTCTTGTAAGCGATCCTCCACCTACCCAAACGGTATCCGAAATACTTCGCTGACAGGCAGTATTTGTTACCGTTAACCAGTAGTAGCCATTCTTTGATACGGTTATGGTACGCGTAGTATCACCGGTAGACCAACGGTATGTAAACTCAGGACCTTGTGAGGTGCCGGTGCCCAGCACTATACTTCCTTGCTGTATAGTAGCATCTGGCCCCAGCCTGGCGTCTGGATTCGCAGTTATGGTAACAATATAATTGGTAGTATCATTTTCTCCAAGATTATTGGTTACGATCAACTGTACCTTATAATTACCATTTTGGCTATAAACATGTTGTACATTATGTGCAGTATCTGAAAAACTGCCATCTCCAAATGTCCAATGACGCCTGGTAATTTGCGCACCTGTCACCGTACTACTGTCAGCAAGCCATATATTGTTACAGGTCATTTTGACAAAACCGATATGGGCATTGGGGATGGTAGGCGATGGCTCTCTAACCCGTACCCGAAGTGTATCAAATCTTTTATCTATGCCTTTGCGCATATACACTGAATATTCACCCGCCTGCGTGATCTTCAAAATATTAGTATTATCACCAACAGCATTGGCGCCTGAGGTATACCAATAAAAGACCCCACCCGGGTTGCCCGCGTCCAGTCTAAGGGTATCACCTCTGATAATGACCGTATCTTTACCGCTCCATCCCGGTTTACTTAGCAATGCGGGCCTAACGGTCATATTATAGACAGCAGCTGTATCACAAAACCCGTTTTGCTCTTTTAAAGGGGTTAAAAAAGAGATCTGGTAGGCACCCTGGGGATTTAAATAACCATGACCAAAGTTGCTGATATTCATTATAGTACTTCGGTCAACCAAGTTGCTTATTTTTCCATCTCCCCAATTGATGACAATAGCTTTAATAGCAGCCCTGTTGGAGGGTATTACTGTGGAAAGGGTTATATTATAAGTGTCATTTGTCCAATAATCAGAAGTAGTGTCTTCCGACACCTTCATGGAACTATTGGAGACATAAACATTCGTAGTGTCCCAAAAGTATTTTCCACAGGCCTCATAACTCACGCGGTAAATTCCTGCTGTATTTACACTAATGCTGGCAGTACTGTCGCCGGTAGACCAGTGGTATTTACCAATAGAAGAATCACCTGCAGCTGCCAGCTTATTTTTAAGGATGATCCTGTTATTAGGGTCAAATATAGTGCATACCAAATGATCCTTTCCAATATCCAGCCCGGGTGTAACAACCATAAATCCACTCAACTCCCTGCGGGTATAATTTCCCTTATTATCCTGGATAGCAAGGGAAACGGTATATTTTCCCGGCTGCGTGTATACATGCACAGGGTTTTGCAACCTGGAGCTGTCCCCATCACCAAAAAACCATTGCCACGACATTATTGGGTATGGGCTTGTAGACTGGTCCTGAAAATTAACCGTCATAGGGCCACAACCCACCATCTTATCATAGCTGAATTTTGCGTCAAAACTTTGCCCAAAGAGCAATGTATGGGCCAATAAAAAAACAAACAATAGTAAAAATCGCTTCATACTCAAGGGTATAGGGTGAGAAAATGGAAATTGTATTGTCCTAAGAAGCGGTAAAATTACTTAAATAACTAATAGGTCAGCCACTATTACCATTTATATACAACGAAAAGGTGAAGAACGGAACGGCCATCGCTCCATCCTTCACCTTTCCGTGAATGTATATAATACCTGAATTACTGGCGCACCGTTACCTTACGGGTTACGATATCCGCACAGCTGTTCTGGTACTCCATGTGCACTTCTATGGTATAATCGCCGGATGCTGCGTACTCATGATCAAAAGTAAGCGCATGGCGGTTCTTTTCCACCAGTGTTTGGGAAGTATTATCTCCCCAGTTCAGCCACAGGCGGTAGGGTACATTTTCATAAGCCGGCATCACAGTCAGGTCTACCTGACGGCTGCATAACCAGGTATAGGAAATGTCGGCCAGTGTTTCGCTTACACGGGCAATTACCACCGTGGTATCGCTCAGCGTTTGACCGCACACGTTATAGGTTACGGAATAAGTACCGGGTGCGCAGGCACGCAGGGTGCTGGTAGTATCACCGGTGGACCATAAGTACCATCCTGGATCATGATGGCCCTGCGCCATGGCTGTATTGCTGATAATAGGACAATAGTTGCGGCACAAGGGGTGCTGCACGCCAAGGTCCAATATGGGAAGAATATCAATTTCCTGGTAGCTGAACACTTTCATAGAGGTAGCCCCTGCGGGTATTACCATGGTTAACCTTACCACATAGTGGCCAGGCGTGTTAAAAGTGTGGGTAGGCTGCGGGCCGGAGGCGGTACCGCCATCCCCAAATTCCCAAAGCCAGTCAATCACAGACAGGGAAGAAGATGAATTCACATCAAATGTAATCTTCTTAGGCGCGCAACCAATAGTGTCAGTTGCTTTGATCTTAAAATCGAAATTCTGCGCCTTTAAACCGGAAATTGCAAGAAATGAGCATGCAATCAGTAATAACAATCTTTTCATTAGGCTTAAGGAATAGGGTGAAAAATTATGTAAATATATAAAAATTAATATGTAAAATTAATAAAATTAGTGCAGAACAATATACTAAAACCATCCATATGCCCACCCGCCGGGATAATTAGCATCAAAAGGTGTAAATTACCTATGTTTGCAGTTTGCATTCTTCCAGACCTTGATAGCACAACATACCATACAACAGATCCTGAGCCGCATAGATATTGTGGAGATCGTAGGCTCGTTCGTGAAGCTGAAAAAAAGGGGAACCAACTACCTGGGCCTCTGCCCTTTTCATAATGAAAAGTCGCCCTCCTTCACGGTTTCACCCAGTAAGGAGATCTATAAATGTTTCGGCTGCGGGGCTAGTGGCAATACCATCAGCTTCCTCATGGAGCATGAGAAGTACTCCTACGTGGAGGCCCTGCGCTGGCTGGCCCAGAAATACAATGTAGAAATTGAGGAGAAAGAGGTTAGCGCAGAGGTAAAACAGCAGCAGCTCCTGGCCGACAGCCTGTATATCATTAACAACTTTGCCCGGGAATATTTTACCAAAACCCTGCTGGAAACAGAGGAAGGGCAGAATATAGGGCTCAGCTACTTTGAGGAAAGGGGCTTTACAAAAGAAACCATCCAGAAGTTCCAGCTGGGCTACTGCAGCAATGAGCGGGACGCTTTTGCCCGCACGGCGCTGGAAAAGGGCTATAACCTGGACTACCTGCAAAAGACCGGCCTGGTCACCATCCGGAACGAGCAGCCGGCAGATAACTACCGGGGCCGCGTTATTTTTCCTATTCACAACCAATCCGGCAAGGTGCTGGGTTTTGGCGCGCGTATCCTGGTTAAGAACGACCGGGCGCCCAAATACATCAACTCTCCGGAAAACGAGATCTATGTAAAAAGCAAGGTGCTGTACGGCACCTATTTTGCCCGCCATGCCATTGACCGCCTGAACGAATGCTTGCTGGTAGAAGGTTATACCGACGTAATTTCCCTGCACCAGGCAGGCATTGAGAACGTGGTGGCCTCCAGCGGTACCTCCCTGACAGTGGACCAGCTACGGCTGGTAAAGAAATATACCAATAACCTCACCATCCTGTACGATGGGGACAGCGCAGGCGTAAAAGCAGCGCTGCGCGGCCTGGATATGGCTGTGGAAGAAGGCCTGAATGTGAAGCTGGTGCTGATACCGGACAAGGAAGACCCCGACAGCTATGTGCAGAAGATAGGCGCCCCTGCCTTCCGGCAGTTTGTGGAAACCAATAAGCAGGATTTTGTGCTGTTTAAGCTGCAAACATCCATGCAGGATATTGGCAACGACAGCAACCGCAAAAGCCAGCTGGTAAATGAAATTGCAGAAACCATTTCCAAAATTGATAAGGTAGAGGATTTCACACGTCAGCAAGATTATATACGCCAGTGCAGCCAGCTTCTGAAGATAGATGAGCAGGGCATGATCACGCTGGTGAATAAATTCATCCGTGAGCGCCTGCAAAAGCGGGAGCAGCAGCTGGCCAAAAATGCCCCTCCGGAAGATGATCAGCTGAGCGATGAGGCCATTGCCGCCATGGAAGCGGCCGAAGGCAATTTTGAAGTGATCTTCCCTACGGATGAAAAACAGGAAAGAGAGCTGGTGAAGATCCTACTTCGCTTTGGAGACATGCCTTTCAGCGAAGAAGAAAAGAGCAGCGTTGCCGATTATGTATTTCATTTGCCGTACGATTTTGAATCGCTGGCAGATAGTGAGATCGTAAAGAAAATACTACGGGAATATAAATCCAGGTACGATGAAGGTTCCACCCCGGATAAAAAATGGTTCCTGTACCATGAGGATACCGACATCTCCAAACAAACAGCCCTGATCCTGGAAGATAAGGAGGCGGACCTGAGCATAAACTGGAAAGAGCGTTTTGAAATAGATACCGTTTGCGGCGATAATGCTTACCTGCGCGACACTATCAGCACTACCAACTATCTTATCTTACGTAAGATCAAAAAGCTGATCCTGGAAAACCAGCAGGAGATGGAAAAGGCAGATACCTTTGATATGCAGATGAAGTGTGTTGAAGTGCATCAGCATTTGAAACAGCTTGAAATGGAGCTAACACAAGGGATCGGGACGGTGATCTTCAGATAAATGCTCAATTCTGTATCCCTTCTTTCTCTGCTTTCGTTTTCTTATCCCAAACTTCAAACGTAAATGCATATGCATGCTTTTCATCTGCCGGGTGCAGCCTGCTGCTTACCAGGTTCCATTCTTTGGGATCAAATTCCGGGAAGTGTGCATCGCCGGTAACCGTAGCATGAATGCGGGTAATGTACATGCGCTGCACCAGTAACGGAATGGCCTGGCTGAAAATTTCCTCTCCCCCGGTAATAAACATTTCCTCCCCATCAAAAGTGCCTGCAATCATCAGGGCTTCCTGTAATGAGGTAGTAACAATAATGCCCTCACGCGGGTAATCCGGCTGGCGGGTAATTACAATATTCGGGCGGTTGGGTAAAGGCCTGCCTAATGATTCAAAGGTTTTACGGCCCATGATAATGGGTTTGCCGGTAGTAGTTTCTTTGAAATATTTCATATCGGCCGGCAGGTGCCAGGGTAACTGGTTGTGCTGCCCTATAACGTTATTCTCTGATGCTGCAACAATGATGGAAACCATGGATTGAATTACGGATTGTCAATTACGAATTAAATTACACCGCTACCGGCGCTTTAATCCCTGCGTGATGCTGATAGTTCAGCAGCTCAAAATCTTCAAAGGTAAAAGCAAAAATATCCTTCACGGCCGGGTTAAGCTTCATTACCGGCAGCGGGTAGGGCGTGCGGCTTAATTGCAGCTTAGCCTGTTCAATATGATTGTTGTATAAATGCACATCACCAAAGCTGTGAATAAATTCGCCCGGTTCCAGGTCGCATACCTGTGCCATCATCAGGGTAAGCAATGCATAGGAAGCAATGTTAAAAGGCACGCCTAAGAACACATCTGCGCTACGCTGGTATAACAGGCAGCTCAGCTTCCCATTGGCCACATAGAACTGGAACAGGCAGTGGCAGGGGCTCAGCGCCATTTGCGGCAGGTCGCCCACGTTCCAGGCATTTACAATAATGCGGCGGGAATCCGGGTTATTTTTGATCTGTTTTACGGCGTCGCTGATCTGGTCTATCACTCTGCCATCCCGGGTTTCCCAGCTACGCCATTGTTTGCCGTAAACGGGTCCCAGGTCGCCATTGGCGTTAGCCCACTCGTCCCATATACTTACGCCGTGCTCCTTCAGGTAGGCAATATTAGTATCGCCCCTGAGGAACCAGAGTAACTCATAAATAATAGATTTCAGGTGTAATTTCTTGGTAGTGACCAGCGGAAAACCATCCTGCAGGTTAAAACGCATCTGGTAGCCGAAACAGCTGCTGGTACCGGTGCCGGTACGGTCTGTTTTTGCAGCCCCATGATCCAGTATATGCTGTAATAAATGAAGGTACTGATCCATGGGGCAAATTAACAAAATTGTTACTAATGCTCCCTTACATATTTATCCCCACAACCTTCAATACACATACGGTTGGCCAGCACAAGGGTATTTTCATTAATGCTGATGAGGAAAACAGCGGTATCGGATTGTTGTCCTTTTTTATAGATCCGCAGGGTGGTATCCACATCTGTAGCGCGCAGCTCAAAATGATCGTAGGTGCTGTTACTGCTGTTGGTATATTCCCCATTAGGGCTGAACATCACATAAGTAATATTTTCGGTAGGTTTCCATACCGGTTCCCCACCAAAACTGTAAAAAGAAGCATATGATTTCCAACGGCCTGTCAGGTAATTAAGCTGTTTGGGTAAAGAGGCGCCATCGGTTATTGTACTATTATCCTTTTTACAGGCCGTAATGCAAATGAGTAAGAATACAGGGAGCAGCAGGTATTTCATGGGTAAGATTTAGCTATTAAACGTGGCATCTCACCCGGAAGTTACAAGCATGCAAAGCGAAAAATATAACGCAAATAAACTAAACAAAAAATACACTTATCCCGGGGAAATTTCGTAATCTGCTAATACAACCAAAGTCGTAGCGTCAGCAAGAAGGAAACCAGCGAGCAAGATAAGTTCCATGTATACGAAAGCTTTGAAGAGCCTCTATCTTTTATCTAAATCTAACGCCTATATTAAAATCTCATCATGTAAAATCTAGTATCAATCACCCAAAATCACACGCTTATGTTTCTATCTAAATCTGCACGGATGGTGTTGCTATGCCTATGCACCATCAGTACGCTGTATGCACAGCAAACAACCATTACAGGGAGGGTCACCGATGCCGCTTTTGGCAAACCAATACCCGGTGTTACCGTACGGGTTTCCAACACCAACCGGGGCGCCATTACCGATGTGGATGGCCACTATTCGCTGATGCTGCCGGCGGGCAGCAACCAGCTCACCTTTTCCTTTACCGGCTATAAAACCCAAAAAGCCACGGTAACCGGTAACACCCTTAACATGACACTGGAAGAAGATTTTGCACGGCTGGATGAAGTGGTGGTAACCGGCCTGGCCACTTCTATAAAACGCAGTAACCTGGCCAATGCGGTAGCCACGCTTTCCGCCAAAGACCTCTCCGGCACTGCACCGGCGCAAACTTTTGATGCTGCGCTCAGCGGTAAAATACCCGGCGCATTGATATCTGCCAACTCCGGCGCACCGGGTGGCGGTATCTCTGTAAAAGTGCGCGGTATCACTTCTGTATTCGGGAATGCGCAACCGCTGTATGTAGTAGATGGTATTTTTATGAACAATGCCAGTGTACCTGCCGGCCTCAATGATGTTACCGGCGCAGCTACTGCAGGCAATCCCAATAACCAGGATAACCCCTCCAGCCGTATTGCAGACCTGAACCCGGCTGATATTGAAAACATTGAAATACTGAAAGGCGCTTCTGCAGCAGCTTTATATGGCTCCAAAGCAGCTGCGGGTGTAATACTGATCACTACCAAACGTGGTAAAACAGGCAGAACCAACATCAGCATCAACCAGGAAACCGGTTTTGTAAAAGTGCGCCATTTATTAGGCCAGCGTGTATTTACTGCAGAAACTGCGGCCGACCTGGCCGGTGCTGCAGATAACCCTGACCCCGATGTACAGGCAGCCCGCAACACCAACCGGCAGCGGTTCCTGGACGCACAATCTGCCGGCAAGATCTATGATTATGAAAAAGAGCTGTTCGGCCAAACGGGCCTGCTGCTGAACACTAACCTGAGCTTAAGCGGCGGCTCAGAACGTACTACATTTTACTTTGCTGCTAACCGCCGCAGTGAAGATGGTATTGTAAAAGGCACCGGGTACCTCAACAGCTCCTTACGGTTAAATGTGGATCACCGCATCAATGATCGTATATCCGTTGGGTTTACTACCAACTATATTAATTCCAGCGCAGACCGCGGCCTTACCAATAACGATAATAATGGTGTAAGCTTTGGCGTGGCATTATCCACCACGCCCGGTTTTGCAGAGCTGCATAAAGATAATTTAGGTAACTATCCGCGTAACCCATACGCCGCATCCAACCCGCTGGAAACAAGGGATAAGATGATCAATAACGAAACCACCAACCGTTTTGTAACCGGCGTAAAGCTGGATGCACGGCTGCTGCAGAGCGATAAGTCCACCACACGTTTTGTAGCTAACGGCGGCGTGGATTATTACAACCTGAAAACAGTAGCCGTATTCCCACGTTCCTTACAGTTCATGGAAAATACATTGGGCGGCGCCTCCATACAGGGTAATACCAATAACATTAACACCAACCTGGCCGGTTACCTGGTGAATAATTTTACACCATCGGCCAAGGCCAGCTTCACTACTACGGTAGGGGCTACACTGGAAACCGGTAATTTTGATAACATCCTGATCTCTGCCACGCAGCTGATAGGCACGCAAACAAACGTAGACCAGGCAGGCGCTGCCAACCCACGGCAGTTCCGGCAGAAGTACCGCGATAACGGCATTTTTGCACAGGAAGAAATTACCCTGCTGGATGCGGTAACTGCTACCGGCGGTATCCGTTTTGACCGCTCCACCAACAACGGCGACTTTAAAAAATACTACCTGTATCCCAAAGGCTCCCTTTCCTGGAACCTGGCTAAAATGGATTTCTGGAAAGTGAAGACCATCAATAGCTTTAAGGTACGTGCCGCTTACGGGCAATCCGGCAACGTATCGCCTTACGGCAGTAAATTCACCGCAATGGTGATCTCCAATACCGGCGGTCTGCCCGGCTCTTTGGTGGATAACCAGCTGGGTAACACCTCTATTAAACCGGAAAAACAAACCGAGCTGGAAGCCGGTGTAGACATTAGTATACTGGATGGCCGTGTGAATCTGGAAGCTACCTACTACAACAAAAAAATATTCGACCTGCTGTTACGCCGCCTGCCCCCCGGATCTACCGGTTTTGTGGCAGAATGGGTAAATGCGGGCGACCTTCGCAACCGCGGTATAGAGCTGGGTTTAAGCCTGCTGCCCATTAATACCAAAAACGTACGCTGGACCTCCAACATTAACTGGTGGCGCAACCGCTCACAGGTTACCCGCCTTAGCATTCCTGCCTTTGCGCTGGGCGCCTTCGGTAACTCGCTGGGCACTTTTTATATAGAGCAGGGCCAGCCTGCCACACAAATAAAAGGTACCATTCCTGATCCGCAGGATGATACCAAAAACGTGTTTGTAACATTAGGTAATTCAGAGCCTGATTTCCAGATGAGCTTTTTCAATGAAGTGCAGCTGTTCACCAATTTAAGCATGCGCGTATTATTGCATTGGAAAAAAGGCGGCGATAATATTAACCTTACAAGGCTGCTTACAGATGGCGGCGGCACCAGCCCTGACTGGGATGCGGACGCCAATGGCAATGGTGTAAAAGACGGAGCTGAACGCGGCGCTGCCGGCAGCGCAGCCCTTTTTGTGCAGGATGCCAGCTACGTAAGGATCCGTGAAATTGGCCTGTACTATAACTTCCCCATTAAGAATAACCCGTTCTTAAGAAATGTGCGGGTAGGCGTTTCTGCCAACAACTGGTTTACCTGGACGCACTATGTGAGCTATGATCCGGAAGTATCCAACTTTGGAAGCAACACTATTAATACCAGCATAAGCCGCGGTAGTAACGGTGTTTCCAGCGGGGTGGATGTTATGCCCTTCCCTGCTTCCAAACGTATGAGCTTTCACGTGGGCATTGATTTCTGATAACATTTAAACGGATTATTATGAAAAAACACTTCATGCTATATATAACAGCAGCCGTGCTGCTGGCAGCCTGCCAGAAGGGAGAGATACCCAATTTAAACACACCGCAGGCCGACGCTATTACCCGCAACCCTACCAAGGAAGAGCTGAATAACCTGGTAACCGGGGCAGAATCGGGTATGCGCTTTACCCTGGGCACTTATTATGATGCAGTAGGCATTATTGGGCGCGATATTTACCGCTTTGCCGGTTCTGAACCACGTTTTTATACCGAGCTGTTAGGCGCCGGTTCCTCTACGCTGGATAATAATACCTTTTATCTTACCAACCCCTGGGCTTCACGCTACCGCGTAGTAAGGCAGGGAAATATACTGCTGCAGGCCGCCACCAACTCCAGCTTTATTACTGCGCCGCAGCGTAATGGCTACCTGGGTTTTGCCAAAACCATTATGGCTTACCAGCTATTACTGAACCTGAACATGACAGATGCAAACGGCATCCGCATAAGTGTACAGGATTTTGAAAACCCCGGGCCTATTGTACAGAAAAATGTTGCGCTGGATTCTATTGCACAAATGCTGGAAGATGGAAAGACCAGCCTTACCGGTGCGGAAATACTTTTTCCTTTATCCGGCGGGTTTAATGGTTTTAAAGATGCGGCAGGCCTGCTGAAATTTAACCGGGCGCTGGCGGCCAGGGTGGCGGTATACCGGCAGCAGTGGGCACAGGCATTAACGGCGCTGAACGAATCGTTCTTTGACCTGAACGGCAGCTTTACTACCGGTGTGTATCATGTGTTTGGTAACGGCAGCGGCGAGCAGCTGAACCCCTGCTACTTCGCGCAAAACTCAAACGGTGAGGTAAGGGTGGCGCATCCCTCTTACGCATTGGATATTGCCCCGGGCGATGACCGCATACAAAAGGCCACACTCCGCACCAGCGCTGCCAGCCAGGGCGGCTTAACCAGCAACCGCGATGTATGGATCTATACCAGCAACACCGCGCCTATTCCCATTATCCGTAATGAGGAATTAATACTGATCTATGCAGAAGCCAAGATCCAGACCAATGCATTCCCGGACGCCATAGTAGCGCTGAACCGCATTCGCACAGGGCATAATATACCCGCGTATGCAGGCGCCATTACGCAGGCCGCATTGATAGATGAAATGTTGCGGCAGCGCCGGTATTCGCTTTTCTACGAAGGCCACCGCTGGATAGATGTACGCAGGTATAACCGCCTGAATACCTTACCCCTGGACCGCGCCGGTGATGATGTATGGTCGGCATTTCCGATACCGCAGAATGAAAATCAGTAGAATGCTGAATGCGAAACGCTGATTGATTTTTGCAGATTAGTGCGGATGAAATAAACGCGAAATGTTTAACGCTTAACGCTGATTGAAGCGGATACTAAATGCAGAACGCTGATTGAAATGCGTATTATACGCGTCAATCAGCGTTCTGCATTATGTGTTCAGCGTTCAGCCTATATTGCTCTGCGTTTTAGCTCCTTCCTGATCAAACCCAGCTCACGGCCCATTTGCCCGGAGATAGAAGTATTTTCCTGCGCACGGCGCAGCAGGTAGGGCATTACATCCTTCACGGGGCCATAAGGTAAATATTTGGATACATGGTAACCGGCATGCGCCAGGTTAAAGGTGATGTTATCGCTCATACCCAGCAGCTGTGAAAAGCTTACGTGCGGATGGTTGTGGGGTAATCCCTTTTCATCCAGCAGGCGGGCTGCCAGCATGCTGCTTTCTTCATTATGTGTACCTATGAATACAGCCAGCTTGTCCAGCCGGTCCATACAAAACCTTACGGCGCTGTTATAATCTTTATCGGTTGATGCTTTGTCCGGTTGGATGGGAGACGGATAACCCAGGGCTTCTGCACGTTTGCGCTCTTTTTCCATGTACGCGCCTCTCACCAGCTTAGCGCCTAACAGGTAGCCCTGCTGCTGTGCCTTGTCAAAAGAGAGCTGCAGGTATTCCCAGCGATCGTGGCGGTACAGCTGGAAAGTATTGTATACAATAACATTTGTTTTATTGAACAGCTGCATCATCTCATCGGCCAGGTCATCTACCGGCTGCTGGATCCAGGATTCCTCCGCATCTATCAGCAGGCCTATTTTGTTTTTGGCCGCTGCTTCCGCAATGGCCCTGATGCGGTTACGCACTCTTTCAAACTCCTGCTGCTCATCTGCTGTTAGCGGTTGCCGGCTGTGTATTTTTTCCAGCAGCTCAAAACGGGCAAAACCGGTTACCTTGATGGCAATAAAAGGAATGTTATGATTGGTGGCTGCATATTCAATAGCGCGGATAAATTCCGGTACGGCATGGTCATAGTTCTCCTCCCCTTCCATGGCTTCTACGCCGTAATCCAGCGCAGCCCCCACATGATATTTGCCCAGCACCTGTGCGGTTTGTGCAGCTTCCTCCAGGCTTTCGCCTCCGCAAAACTGTTGAAAAATAGTGTGTTTGATGAGGCCTTTAATGGGCAGCCTTAGCTTAAAGGCCAGGGGGGTTAGCACGCCGCCCAGCTTTACCAGCCATGGTTTGCCAATATTACTGAACAGGAAATCGGCCTTTTTCAGCGCCTTATCTGTTTTGTGTTCAAATGCAATAGCGGTGTTATCGAATGATAACGGAAGCTGCTTTTCCATGGGCCGCAAAGTTAAGGGGCTGCCATTGTTTTAACAAAAAACTGTTTACTTTTAACACTCCCAGCAAAAATGTCATGTTCAACACAAGCGTACAAAACACCTTACCTATTCTGGGCCTGCTGTTAATAGCAGGGATCCAGCTACAATGCCAGCAGCCTCAAAAGGAAGATCCGGTTAAGCACCTGCTTAACGGGCAAACTACCTATACCACTTACCAGGGGGAGGTAGGACACCGCAAAAAGCTGCAGCTGGCCGACAGCAGCACGGTAATACTGAATGCCGGCTCACGCCTGCTGGTACCGGCCACCTTTCCGCAGCAGGGCCGGGAGCTTATACTGGATGGAGAGGCCTATTTTGATGCAGCCCCCACCATTAACGGCCGGCCTTTTACCGTAAAAACGGATAAGCTAACCGTTACGGCGCTGGGCACTGCTTTTAAGATCCGGTCATTTGCCACACAACCCGGCGCTACGGCCTATTTGCTGAAGGGCAAGGTCAGAGTGGCCAAAACCTACCACTCCGCCACCGATAACCAGCCGGAAATACTGGAGCGCGGGCAAATGGTATTAGCCAACAGGGATATTGACCTGATGGAAAAGGAAACTTACCAGCCTGCTGAGCTGGAAGCCTGGTTACAGGAAGATCTGCGGTTTAAGGATATACCTTTTATGACCATGATCCGGCAGCTGGAAGATTGGTTTGCGGTAACTATTACGGTAGAAGGGGATGTGTCCTCTATCAAAAATATGACTGCCTCCTTCCAGCACAATACTTTACAGGAGGTGCTGGAAATACTGCGCAAGGCTGCGCATTGCAGCTATAAGATTAAGGGGGATGAGGTGGAGATAACGATTAATTGATGTGCAGATATGCAAATGTGCAGATGGATGGAAACGAAGTCCTTCATTTGCACATCTGCACATTTACTATCTGCACATTAGCTTAGCGCGCTTCCTATTTTTTGCAGCAGGGCCAGGGTTTTGCGGATGCCTTCTTCTTCAGACAGCTTTTGCCCTTCATACTCAATACCAATATGCCCGGTGTAATTAGCGTCCTTTACGATCTTCAGCATACGGCTGTAATCTGTTTCCACGCAATTACCATTAGCATCAAAGTCATATGTTTTGGCGCTTACACCCTTGGCATAAGGGATCAGCTCCTGAACACCTTCATAACGGTCATATTCTTCCAGGCATTTGGTTTTAGCCCAGCCTTCGGGCGTATTGCTTTCCGGTTTGGTGCGGTTCAGGCAAAAGTTGCCAAAGTCCGGTAAGGTACCGCAATTGGGCATATTCACTGTTTTCATTACGTTAGCCAGCCACTTGCCATTGGAGGATGTGCCGCCATGGTTTTCCACGATCACGTTAATATTATGATCTTTCCCAAAGGCCGATAATTTGCTCAGAGATTCTATCACCGCTTTGGATACTTCCTCCGGTTTGCCCTCTCCTGCTGCATTTACGCGGATGGCGTGGCACCCCAGGAACTGGGCGGCTTCTACCCACTTGTAGTGATTTTCAACCGCCTGCATGCGTTTCTTTTTATCCAGGTCGCCCATCTCTCCTTCTCCGTCGCACATGATCAGCACACTGCGTACACCGTTATCATCACAGCGCTTTTTAAGATCAGTGAGGTAGGCTTTGTCTTTTGCTTTATCCTTAAAGAACTGGTTCACATATTCCACCGCCTCAATGCCAAAATCATTTTTGGCTTTAGCGGGAAAGTCCAGGTGGTTCATTTTACCGGCAAACAACGCCTGGTGGAACGACCATTCTGCCAATGATATTTTAAAGAATAAGGGTCCGCCGGCGGTTTTACCGGCTGTGCTGTCTGTAGCAGCGGAAGAATCAGCGCCGGCTTCTTTGGTAGACTGGCCATTATTGCAGGCGGCGAGTACGGCGGGCAACAGGCCCATACCCATAGTAGTAATACCTAACTGGCGCAGGAATTCGCGGCGGTTTCTGGATGTAGTCATATACGTGGGATTTCTGGTTATCCAAACAAAATACAAAATCCGGGCTATAAATGCTGCGCGAATGAGATAACATGATGATACATAATAATATTTTATTATATTGCATCCAATAATAATCCTATCTTATGAAAATGAACCGAATATTTCTCCTGTTAGCAGGTGTTTCACTGCTTGTTTCCTGTAGTAAAAAAGATGATGATCAGGTTAACAAACCCGCCGATCAGGCGCTTCCCGGAAAATGGACAATGGTAAACCAGTTCAGAACCTATAACCAGGGTGGCGTTACGCAGAAGGATACTGTGAACTATGCTGCAGAAAGCAATTACTGGACCTTTGACGCCAACGCAGGTAAAATTTACCAGGTAAAAAATGCTTTCCTGGATACTGTGGCCTATAAACTGATAGACGATAATAAAAAGATCGTTACTTCACTGGATGATAAATTCATTTTTGGCCTGGACACTTTAACGATCCAGACCCTTTCCGACAGACAATTAAAACTCACCGGGCATTACACCTCGCCGTATACGCTGGATGTAGTGTATTCATTTGGGAAGTAGTTGCGGCCTGCGGCCGCAGGTCCATAGTTGATGGTCCATAGTCCATTGCATTTAGCGTATCGCTGATATGCCATGGATTATGGACCATTACATTTATCGTATTACTATCATGCGCTCTATGCTATAGACCATGGACCATCGACCATGGACTTATCAGCTACTCCATAAACCGCAGAACTCTCCCAATCACCTCCTCATTGCGCATAATGCGGAAATGCCCCTCCCCTTTGATCTTCAGCGATTGTATGGCAGGGTATTGCTGCAGAAAATCATCGATCTGCGCCTGTTTTACTAACCCGTCATTCTCATCATAGATCACCAGGATCTTTTCTGCTTTTATCTGGTCAATGTATTTAAAGAGGTCCAGATTTAAAAGATCGTTCTGCAAACGCGTCATAATAAGCTGGTGTACTTTAGGCATAACACTGTCGGGTATACGAAACAGGTGAAAAGTTTCCTGGAAAAAAACCGGCGCGCTTACCGCGGCGCTCACCATTACCAAACGGGGCGCCTGCACCTGTTTATGCACCAGCGCCAGCGCAGCGCTGAGGCCTCCCAGCGAATGTCCTACAATGGCATGCACCGGGCCTATGCGGGTAAGCAGCTGCTCCATAACATGCATCCATTGCACCAGGTTGGTTTGCTTGCCTTCAGAGGCGCCGTGGGCCGGCGCATCCCAGCCTATTACTTCATAACCGGCTGTTACCAGCGCGGTGATCATTTGCCTGAAATCAAACGGGCTGCCGCCCCAGCCATGCAGCAGCAATACCTTTTTATCAGACTGTCCCCAATGGTACAGCTGCAGGTTAATAGGCCTTTCATCAAAAGCATAACGGCTAAAGCTCATTTGCTCCGCCACTGCATTTTTCTTTACCGCCAGGTGTGATTCCCGCAGCTTTCTCTTAGGCGGGCGGCTGTACATTGACAAGAACATGCGGGCTGTTAACCCCGGGAAAGGCTTACCCAGCCTTGACAACATAAAAGCAGAGACCTTAAGTGCGAAAGGCATTACCTGTTGCTGCTCCATAAAAGACTATAGGTTTGTGTTCAAAAAAATCAAAGGGCATGTTGCGCTATCTCCTCTCTTAACATACTCACCACTATCTTCATGTGTTTGTTATTATTGTTGATGCGGCTTACCAGGGTGGCGCCTTCCAGCATAGTAAACATTTTAATGGCAAAACGTTCCGCATCCCAATCCGCGCTGAACTCGCCCCGCTTTATACCGGCGTTAACCAGCTGCTCGATCCTTTCATGGAAATAAGCGATCAGCTTAGCCACCCGTTTGCGCAGCTGCGGGTGTGTATCATCCGCATCCACCCCAAAGTTCAGTATGGGGCAGCCCCCGGCTACAAAGGGGTTTAGCGGATAGTGGCTGTAAAATTTAAACAAGGCTTCAAACTTTCCGCGAATGGTGGGCTCCTGCGCAGTTACGTCTGCCAGCTTTTCCTTTAAGGTATCCGCAATGTGGTCAAAGGTGGCCATCAGTATATCGTCCTTGGTGGAGAAATTGCCGTATACCCCGCCCTTGGCCAGCTGCGTGGCTTCCATAATATCGCTGATGGAGGTGCCGGCCACGCCTTTACTGTTAAAAATAGGCGCCGACCTTTCAATGATCATTTGCCGGGTACGGTCTGATTTCTTCATAGATATAAAATTAGACCTATCGGTCTTAAATAAAAAATAAAATCTGGGCAAGATGGCTTGGCTATTCTGCAACCCTGATCCGATGCATAAAAAAGCCCGTCCCTCCTGGTTAAACTGTGTGGGAACGGGCTTTGCAGCTTATAAAAAACTTACATTGTATCTATTTCATCTTTATGGCGTGGCTTATAATACAGGTAGTAATATGCCAGTATCAGCACACCCGTCACAAAAGGAATTACGGCCAGGTGTTTATAGGTAATATCGCCTGTTATAACATTTGCATCAAAGTGCAGGAACTCACTGATCATCCAGTAAGAGTTGGCAGTGATCCATACCGTAATGGCCAGGTTATGGCACAGCTCTGACACAAACTGGCGGGTACGCCAGGCAATTACAATGGAAATGATCAGCGTAGGGAAGATCATGGTAATGCCCAGTGGCTTCCAGATCATACACCAGGCAATATCTTTCAGCAGCCAGAAAACTATATGCAGGTTTTCCATCCGCCGGTAGCTTACGGGAATGCTGTACATATCACCGGTTCCTTTGCCGGCAGGGGTAGTGATCTGTGTAAGGGTGTCTTGCGCCATAATAGGTGCAAAAATATAAAAAGCCGCGGATTGTACATATACGGGGATTTTCGCCGCCTGGCGGCCGTAGTGATTACCGCTGGCCTTCGCCTAAGCGGTCTTGATAAGCGCACATCCCTCTTTAAAGGTGGCCACTTTAACGCATCTGTTTCTTCGGAGTACATCTGTCGTAAAATGGTAAACCATTGGCGTCTATAGATAACCGTTGCCCTGCAGCTGTAAGCTAGCTTTGTACCATCAATAACAACAAAAACTATAACAATATGGAAAAGCAAACCTTACAGGTAGTAAATGAATTTGTAACCGCTGTACAAAAGGTAGATCTTGAAAAATTAGGCGCCCTGCTGCATCCGGATGTAAAATGGGAGCAGCCCGGCAATAACCGTTTCTCCGGCCGCAAACAAAATAGTACCGAAGTTTTCCAGATGGTTGGCGGTATGTTTGAGGTATCGCAAAACACCATGTCGCTGGCCGGTGTAAAGGTGCTGGCCGTAAACGGCAACAGCGCAGCCTGCGTGCTGCACTGGAAAGCCAATCGCCCCGGCGCTGTGCTGGATACGGATAACATTGATGTATATACGGTAGAAGATGGTAAGATCGTAGCTGCTAAAATTTATGCGGCGGACATAGCGCAGGAAGATGAGTTTTGGGGTTAGTCGATGGTCCATGGTCCATAGCCACGGCGTAGATTGCAGGACCTGCAATACGCTCAAGGCTATGGACTATGGACCATCGACTATGGACTATTCAAGACTTAAAGATTCACCGTCATCCTCACAAAATAAAAGGCACCCAAAACACCCATCTGCGCAGATGGATATTTAAACACACCGTAATAGCTGTTATCGTAGATCTGTTTATCGGGGAATACATCCAGCAGGTTATTGGCGCCTACGGTAAAAGTTACCGGCTGAAGGGTATAGCTCACAGAAAGATCAGTTACCACTTTCCCTTTCAGCTGCTGCACGCTGCCATAGGGAAAGGAGTTGCGGGCTACTTCGCCAAAATACACATTGCGCAAGGTAGTGCTGAACTTTTTGTAGTTGTACGTGAGCGCCAGGTTGGCTTTTACACGCGGGGTACCTTTCACGATCAGGATGCTGTCGTTCGGGGAAAAGAAAATACTTTCCTGTCCCTTTAACAGCTCCGGTACATGTGTGCCGGTAATGCTGTTCTTATTGAAATTACCACCCAGGGAAATGTTCAGCGTATGCGGGCCGGCATGCAACGTATAATCCGCTACCACATCTATTCCCAGTGTGCGCGTATCCACTGCATTGCTGAAAAACCGTGCAGAGCTGGCGCCCAGCGGGTTCAGAATATTCTGGATCTCCGGTACCGGATCGCCAAAGGGATCGTATCCGAAGCTGCCGGTAAGCACAATCCTGTCTTTAATATTGATCAGGTAACCATCTACCGTTAAGCTCAGATTGCCGGCTTTGGCGGTAAAACCCAGGCTGTAGTTAAGAGCGGTTTCCTGTTTCAGGGTTGGAATATCCAGCGCTTTGGCTACTGCGCTGCTATTGGTAAAAAAGCCGGATTGTCCCAACTTGCCATCCGGCAAAATATCTGTGCTGATGTAGCTGAAATACTGCTGATGCAAAGAGGGGGCCCGGAATCCCGTACTAACGGCGCCGCGTATATTAAAACGGTCCGTTATTTTATAACGGGTATCCAGCTTACCATTGATGGTAGATCCAAAATCACTGTAATGCTCAAAACGGGCAGCGCCGCCTATCATCCACCGGCTGGTAACATCCAGCTCCGCATCTGCATACAGGCTGGTATTGTTACGGCTTTTATGTGTTACGTTGGCGGGTGAAAACCCGGTAAAAGATTGCGCCCCGCCACTCAGTCCCAGTGTATCCGTTACCGTACCATCTGCATTTTGCCGTAAGCCATAGTTACGCCAGGAGGCTTCCTCACCCGCACGAATGCGGTAATCATCTACCCTAAACTCTGCTCCCAGGGCCAGGTTCAGGCCATGAGCCACATCCCCGAACTGGCGGTGAAAATCCAGGTTCGTAGTGTTCTGCAAAAATTCATGTCCGCCGGCGGTAAAGCTGGTAGGGCTTTTATTCTGCAGTGAGGCGTTTACCGTATTATTCACAAAATAATCAAAGCGGTTATCGCCGATGGTATTGCTCAGGTCTGCCTGCCAGGGACCTAAATTATATTTTACACCCAGGGCCAGGCTACGGTCATGGATATGCGAAGTAGTGTTGGGCTGAAAGCCGTAGGGGAAAATGCTATACACCATGTTCTCCGTTTCGCTGGGCAAACGGCGGAAACCGTAGCCCTCCCCTTTCCGGAAGCTATACCCGCCAAAGGCATAAAAGGTTCCCTTACCACTATTAAAAGGCAGGCCCAGGTTCAGGAAACCTGCGGCATTCTTGATACGGGCATCGCCTATCTGGAAGTTAAAGTCTTTGCGGGTTAAGCCCAGCTCTTTCAGCTTATCATCATCATATTTACGGGAAGCTGCCGGATCATTTGCAAAAGGATAGGCAAAGAAGTTGCCTAACGCCGACTGATCAAAAATGATAAGATCGTGATCCTGTGTACGGGTAGTACGGCCGCGGTAATAAGCTTCGCCGGTAAGGTTCAGGTATCCGCCCTGCTTCCCCAAAGGCAGGCCATAGTTCAGGTTCAGCTGGCCCAGGCCTCCATCATTACGGGAAGAAAGGCCACCGGTGGCAGAGGCAAACAGTTGGCGTACATTCTTTTTCAAAACTATATTGATCACACCTGCAATCGCATCAGAGCCATATTGCGCGGCAGCACCGTCACGTAATATCTCTATACGTTCAATGGCCGATGCCGGAATGGCATTGAGATCAGTACCTACAGAACCATTTCCCACGGTGCCCTGGTTGTTCACCAGTGAAGTGGTATGCCGCCGTTTGCCATTGATCAGCACCAATACCTGGTCGGGCCCCAGGCCGCGGATACTGGCGGGGTCTATATGTTCGGAACCGTCGGAAGAGGATTGCCGGTTGGAATTAAACGAGGGCGAAACATATTGCAGCAGCTGGTTCAGATCATTTTGAGGTGATTGCTGCTGCAGCTTTTTAATATCAAATACATCTACCGGCACCGGTGTATTTAAGCGGCTGCGCCCAATACCACGGGAACCTATCAGCACTACTTCCTGCAGGGTAGTTGTTTCTTTACCACCCATTAACGCTATGGAATCCCTGTTACGGGTTGTATCCTGCGCATTGGCAGGATGCTGAAACGCCAGCAATAATAACAAAAGGTATAAGTAACGATACATACAGTTGGTTTAATGGAGTTATAATAAAATCCATGGTCAATGGTCCACGGTCCATAGCATAGTTTCGCGATGCAAGTAATTCAATAAAGGTTCATAGTCGCTCAGTCATTGCTCGCAGTAATTGCAATGCGCACAAGGCAATGGACCATGGACTACCTCACTTTCACCTGCACACTCCAGTCGCTGCCGCTTTCGATATGATATTTAGCAGCAAAGCTGCCCTGGTTCAGCGCAAAAGATAATTGCATCAGGCTATTCAGGTAGGCCAGCGGCTGGCCTAAAGCCACATCGCCAAAGGTATGCGCATAGGGCATTACGCCCTGGTACACCTGCTGGCCTTTATGATATATTATTACCTGCAGCTTACCACCGGCAGGAATGTTCAGCTTCGCAAAAAGATCGGCCGGAATGTTAGTCCAAAGATTGCCGTATTGCACATCCAGGATAGCAATGGTGCCTTTAAGCACACCGTCCTGCAAAGTGGCTGGTTGATGCGGAATAGTTACCACGCTGTCCGGCAATGCAGGTCCTACCTGCTCAAAGGAAATAGTGCCGGCAGCCAGCCGCGCGCCTGTATAGGCATATATATCGCGCCCATGGAAAGTGTACGACTTGCGGGAATCCTGGCGGCGGTTCACCGCTTCGTCAATTTCCCGGATAGCCGCTATACCTTCCGATTGTGCGATCAGTGTAAGCGTGCCATTATCCGGTGTTACAATAAAATGGCCGGCTTTTGTTTGCAGCACAACCGACTTGCGTTTCGTACCCACACCCGGATCCACTACAGATACAAACACGGTGCCCTTAGGCCAGTAAGGCACGGTTTGTTCCAGGCGGTAAGCGGCTTCCCATATGTTGTAGGCCGGTATCTCATGCGTTACATCATACAGCTTAAGCTCACTGGATACGCCGTTGGCTACGCCTTTCATGGCTGAAACGGCGCCGTCTTTCAAACCAAAATCCGACTGAAAAACAACAATTTTATTCTGGGCCTGCAGCTGGTGCATACAAAGGCCTAACATAAATACGTACACGAATTTCTGGACCATACCTGACATAAGTGAAATAAATAAATGGGGTGATTGAAAGCACGAAATTAATGAAAAATTAAAGTCTACAAAACAACTAGACAAATCATGATAAAATAATCCCGGAAGAGATCAGGATTTCATTTCGCAATAATATTCCGTATATTGGATGTACGAACAGCGGTTACCCCGCTCCCAAAAGATCAAATAACTTTTTTTCTAACCCCACTAAATGCTGCTTATCTATGGAGAGCAAGATCCCTAATGATGCCGAACCAACACAGGATTATGTATTACTTACCGTGCTGAGTGTATTTTTTGGTATGCTGGGCATTACGCTATTATATGTGGTGCTGAAGGTGTGGCCATCCGGTATTTCCAGCGTGCCTGAAAAGGTGTACCTGCTTGGAAAAGCTTACACAATTTCGCCGGAGCGCCGTTACCTGCTGCTTATGACGCTGGGTGGGGCGCTGGGCGCCAGTGTGCACCTGCTTATTTCCTTTACCGCTTTTGTGGGCAACCGCTCCTTTGTAACATCATGGGTCCCCTGGTACATGCTGCGTCCTGTTATTGGGGCGGCCATGGCGCTGTTCTTTTATATGCTGCTGCGCGGCGGCATTTTAACGTATGGCCCTTCCACCACCAGCACTGTTCCCGTTGAAAAACCCAGCAACAGCGCAGTAAACGTAACCCCTGCCAAGGTAACACCGCCGCCCGGCGATTCGGATTCTGTAAAGGTTCAGGGACCCTCCCCTGTCCCTGCTGCAGATAGTACAGATACTACGGAAACCGCGGCCGCGGCGCCGGCAAAAGCAGGTGAGCCACCAGCGGACTCCGATGCGGAGGATTCACAGCCTGCACCAGTGCCGCCCCTGAACCCTTTTGGCATGATGGCCATTGCCTGTATGGTAGGCTTATTCTCTAAAGAAGCATCTAAGAAGCTTGAAGAGCTGTTTAAAACCCTGTTCAATGTAAGAGCAGATCAACAGGTGCCTTTTAAAGACAAGCTGCCTACAGATAAACGTGGCACCAACCCGGCTAACACGATCGCTGTTACCCCCGCACCGGATGCCAATGCCGCAGATACTGATGCTGCAAAGGCAGACGATATTAATGATGTGCTGCCGGATGCAGACGAGGATGATGATGCAACTGATCCGGATCATAAAGACGCTCCCCAGGGATAAAACTTATATAACATGACACAGTTCAAAGTAAAAACAGCACTGCGCCTGCGGAGTGTTGCCGCCATAGAACCCGGTAATATTATTACGGTATTGCCACAGGAAACACTGGTAACAGAAATTGAACAACCGCACCCCGCCGGCTGGCTGTTTGTTAGCACAACGGTGGGTGGTAAAGCGCTGTCCGGCTTTGTGAGCTCTGCGTTCCTGGATAGCGTAGCTGCAGACATCCCGGAAGATGAAGCCACCACGGTACAGGAAGTACATATGAAAACAGCGCAAAGCATTACCCGCTCCAAAACATCGGGCCGCAGCTTTCCGCTGAATGAACCCGGCATGCCGGAGCGTACCGGGGCCGATGTGCTGACCAAAGTAAACCAGATCTGGCAGATCATTGATTTCCTGAACGTGGAAAAAAGCCCGCGTTACCAGCCGGCTAACAAACAAACCTTCTGTAATATTTACGCCTACGATTATTGCTACCTGGCAAAAGCTTACCTGCCACGCGTATGGTGGAGCGGTAAAGCGCTTACCCGCCTGGCAAAAGGAGAAACCGTGCCCGTTACCTACGGCGATACCATTAATGAGATAACCGCCAATGGACTGTATAACTGGTTCAATGATTTTGGCGATGATTTTGGCTGGAAGCGCATGTTTGACCTTACGGAGTTCCAGGAAGAAGTGAACAAAGGAAAGGCAGGCATTATTGTAGCGCAACGTACGGTGCTTTCCCTCTCAGGGCATATTGTACCTGTATTACCGGAAGATGCAGCCAACAAAGCCGTGCGCGCCAATGGCAAGGTAACCATGTTGCTGCAAAGCCAGGCCGGCGCTGCAAATAAAAGAGCCTTTACCAGCCAGTGGTATTTATCCGAAAAATTCAGGGGATTTAGTTTTTGGCTGCATGACTGATAGAATGTAAATCATAAACCGACGAAGGAGGTTCACAGAGACCATTAAAAGACTTTATGAACGAGATAAATGCAAAATGTAAAATGTAAAAGGGAGTGCAGCGTAGGCCCACATTATTCGCTGCACTCCACTTTTACATTCGACATTTAAAATTTTACATTTTGCATTTTATGAGTATTTTTCTGGTAAGCAGCCAAAACTACACCGTTATGTTATATCAAAACAAAAGAAGCAGCCTTCTTTTTCTACTGTTATGCATTCCCTTTTACCTGTGCGCACAATCCATTAAGATCGTTACTAACCATGTAGGGTACGAAGGCAGCAAAGCCAAACAGGCCGTAATTGTTGCCGATAAACAGGTAGCCATCAACACCTTTCAGCTGCTGGATGCAGCAGGTAAAGCAGTGTTTACCGGAAAACCTGTATTTACCGGCCCGGTACAGAAGTGGAAGAACTGGGTTTTCTGGACCATGGATTTCAGCACATTCAATACGCCCGGCACTTACCAGCTGCAGATAACAGCAGCCGGCAAAAACATCAGCTCCTACCCTTTCCGCATTGGTAAGAATATATTGGAGCAGGCCACTATTTCTGATGTGATCTATTATTTTAAAGGACAACGCAGCTCCGGCCTGCTGGACCAGGCAGACCGTCATTTACTGCTGGCCGGTAAAACTACCGATACCGTAGATATGCATGGTGGCTGGTACGATGCTACCGGCGACTATGGCAAGCACCTGTCGCACCTTACTTTTTCCACCTACTTTAATCCGCAGCAAATATCGCTTACCGTATGGAGCTTATTAAAAACCTACGCCCTGCTGCATAAAAAAAGCGGCACGGATTACCGCCAGTATAACCGCCGGCTGCTGGATGAAGCCATGTACGGGGCTGATTACCTGGCGCGTGTACATGCGGCCAATGGCTCTTTTTACCGGTCTGTATCAGCGCCCGGCCCGGGCAAGCTGGCAAAGGACCGCGTAGTGCATGGAGAAGAGAAAGGTTACAGCATTAAACAATCCAAAGACCAGGCAGCAGATAAAAAAACTGCCGGCGATGATTGGAAAGGTTATCAGTCCAGCTACCGTTCCGGCGCCGGTATTTCCATTGCGGCACTGGCCATTGCATCCACCTACGATACCTCCGGTGAATACAGCAATGCCGATTACCTGCGCGCTGCGGAAGATGCCTTTGCTTTTCTTGAAAAGAACAATGCCGGCATGACGAATGACGGCAAAGAAAATATTGTAGATGACTACTGCGCGCTGGAAGCGGCAACAGAATTATACAAGGCCACAAAAAAGCCTGCTTATAAAGCGGCGGCTGATAAAAGAGCGGCACAGCTGATGCAGCGCCTCAGCTCCTGGAAAAAATACCACGACTACTGGCGTGCCGATGACCAGGACCGTCCTTTCTTTCACGCAGCAGATGCAGGCTATCCGCTGGTTAGCCTGGTTGATTATTATTCCATTGCAGATGGTGCCACACAAAGCCAGATCAAAGAAGTGATCAAACGTTCCCTGGCTTTTGAGCTGTCTGTTACCCATGAAGTAAATAATCCTTTCGGCTATAGCCGCCAGCTGGTGCAGGATACAGCCGGCAACCGCCGCACTGCTTTCTTTTACCCGCATGGTGCAGAAACAGCACCATGGTGGCAGGGAGAAAATGCGCGTTTAGGCTCTATGGCCAGCGCTGCCCGTATGGCAGCAGGTTTGTTTAAGGAAGATAAACCTTTGCACGACAGCCTGGAAAGTTTTGCGCTGGACCAGCTGAACTGGATCCTGGGTCTGAACCCCTATGATGCCTGCATGCTGCAGGGCACCGGCCATAATAACCCTGCCTATGGTTTCTTTGGCACCTTTGAATATACCAATGCGCCGGGCGGTATTGTAAATGGTATTACCAGCGGTTTGGATAATGAGGAAGATATTGAGTTTAATCTTTCCTATGCTACTACCGGTAAGGATTACGACTGGCGCTGGGCGGAGCAATGGCTGCCGCATGCAGCCTGGTATTTGCTGGCAGTGGCGCTGGCGGAGTAATTTTATACTATTACCATATGTCCTTTAAAAATTTATTCCGCTTGCCAGAGCTGCTGTTGTTGTTCTGGATTACCAGTGCTGTTTTATTACTAAAGTGGCCATCGCGGTAGCACTATATTATTATCATCATCAAACAGCAAAGCATGTCATTCACCCGGCATGCTTTGCTGTTTAAATAACTTTCATGTGATTGATTTTATGCTTGATCACTGGATAAGAAAAATGGGCGTTGCCTGAAATGATCTCTTTGTAAAATTTTATTTAATTGATTATCAATTACTAATTAATATTTTCTTTTATTTATATTTTTTATTTGTATTTTTCCAGCGCCTAAAAACCGATATCTTTATTAAAAGCGCTTAATACTAACATGTTACGTAATTCCTTGTCCTATGATTACGGAAAGCTAGCGGGATTGTCGCTTTCTGTGCTGGTAATTTGCTCACTTTTTTCTGCCCGTCAGGCAGCAGCAGCCTATCGTTCAGCCGATCATTCACCTGTTGACACATCTATTTTTCAAGCGGCAGATGCGCCTACCACTCCTGCAGTGGACGATGGTATGCCTATTGAAATAGGTGTTAAGTTCAGGTCTGTGCAGGCCGGCCATATTAATGGTATCCGCTTTTATAAAAGCAAAGCCGGCAGCGGAAAATACCAGGTACACCTTTGGAGCAACAGCGGCCAAAAGCTGGCAGAAGCGTCTTATACAGGCGACAGCGCCACCGGGTGGAAAGAAGTGTTGTTTGAAAAACCGGTTGCCATTGCCGCTAACACAACTTACATAGCTGCTTACTTCAGCGCCACAGGCGACTATGCCAGCACCAACCCGTTCTTTACACAGGGCGTGGTGAATGGCCCGCTGCATGCGCTGGCCAACGGAGAAGATGGTCCTAACGGCATTTATAAATATGCTGATACGCCTACCTTCCCGGATGATAACTTTGGCACCAATAACTATTGGGTAGATGTAGTGTTTATACCGGATGCCAACAGCCCGGTAGTAAAAGCAGCTGCAGCCGGCGCCCCGAAAGCAGGCCCGGATACTATAGCACCGGTGATCACTGCCTTAAAAACAGTATCCAATGCAGATGGCACCACCACCATTAGCTGGACCACGAATGAAAAAGCAGCTGCCGCCATTCATTATAACATTACTGCGGAGGATCTTTCCCTGCAAACAGAAGATAACGCACCATCCACTACCCACGCCATGCGTTTAAGCGGGCTGGTACCGGGTGTTACCTATTATTTTCGTGTAGCCTCAAAGGATATGGCCGGTAATATTACCACCAAACCTTCCCTGAGCGCACCGCCGTTAAAATTCACCCTGCCGGAAGCTCCCTGTGCTATTGACCGTACGGAGTTTAACCAGGGCAATCCGGATATAGGCGCCGCCGTAACTGCCGATGGAGGCGTAACCCTGCAGCCGGCATTAACGGAAGAATTTTTAAGCCTGGTGAAAACCATCCCCGAAGGCTGGACCGGCGCACGTTATAACAACGACGGTACTGCTGTTAATAACAACGGTGTTATCACAGCCAACGGTATCCATATTTTTTCCAACAATCCTTTTGAGCCGGGATCTACCATGGAGTTTTCTGCTATGTTTACTGCAGGCGCTTACCAGAACATTGGTTTTTCCATTGACCAGCCTTATGTAGATGGTCCCTGGGTAACCATTGGCCAGGGCGGCAGCGGTGATGGCAATATCTATGCGCGGGCTTCCAACAATGTGGAAGTAAAGCTGGGCAGCAATTTGCTGGATGCCATGCACCGTTACAAGATCAAATGGAACGCTGCTAATTTTGAGTTTTATGTAGATGGCAGCGCCAAACCGGCCGCTGTTATTAATATGGCCATGACCTCAAAAATGTTCATCCAGATCAGCGACTATGCAAGTACAGACGGCGCTTTATCTATAGATTGGATGCACGTAGCACCGTATACGCCCAGCGGCAGCTTTACCTCCCGCGTGTTTGATGCAGGCGATGCTACCGACTGGGGCGCCGTTACCTGGCATGCAGAAACACCGGCCGGCACCAGTGTAGCCATTTCCGTTAGCGCCGGCAATACGAATAATCCGAATGATGGTACCTGGCAGGCCTTTAAGCCCATTAATGCCCAGGGCGAAGCCGCTGGTGTCAACGGCCGTTATGTGCAATACAAAGCAACGCTGAAAACCACAGATACCAAGGTAACACCGGTATTGAAAGAGGTAGCCATTAACTGTAAAGGCAATGGCCGCATGACGGAAAAAGCCAAAGAATCCGTTAAACCGGCTGTTGCGGCAGCGCCTGCCAACAGTGGCCTTAACATTAAGGTAATGCCCAACCCCAGCGCCGATTATTTTGAGCTGGTAAGCACTACCCCTGTTAATGATAAGCCCCTTATGGTGAATGTGCTGGATAGCTACGCCCGCATTGTGGAAAGCCACCGTACGGTAACGCCTAATACCAATTTCCAGTTCGGGCAGGCATTATCGCCCGGCAGCTACTTCCTGGAAGTGATCCAGGGCAACCAGCGTAAAACGCTGAAGCTGATCAAGATCAAATAATAATAAGCGGAACATCCGCTCTCTCTGTAAATAAGATCATAAGCACAGGCGCACTTGTTGCGCTTGTGCTTTTTTAATGCAGGCCGGTTCCCGGAATTATTTTCATAATAAAAGACTAAAAACTCTTTTATTATTCTTTTAACCCTATCTTTGCATTGTAAACCAGAAAAGGAATGTTCTCAAAAACCTGTGAGTATGCTATCCGCGCCATGATCTTCGTTGCACAGCAATCGAAGAGCGATGTACGGGTAGGTGTGAAGGAAATAGCCAAAGGCATTGGCTCCCCCGAACATTTTATTGCCAAAATACTGCAGGACCTGAGCCGCAAAGGGCTGGTGCTTTCCCTTAAAGGCCCTACCGGCGGTTTTTACCTGGATAATAAAACCCTTAAATGCACCCTGGCAGATATTGTGAAAGCAATAGACGGCGACAAGCTTTTTTCCGGCTGCGGCCTGGGACTGGAGTATTGCTCCGATGCCAAGCCCTGCCCCCTGCACCATGAGTTCAAAAAAATAAGGGAAGACATTTATAAAACCCTGCAATCCACCAAATTGGGCGAGTTTAACGACCAGCTGGCAAAAAGCATTGGATTCCTGAAAAGGTGAGTGCTTTTTTTTACAATAATAAAAGACAAAAAGGTATTAATATATTTTCTTAAACCAGTATCATGAAAACAGATATCACTACGGAAGCCGATATAAAAAAACTGGTGTATACTTTCTATGATAAGGTAAGGCAGGATGAGCTGCTGGCGCCTGTTTTTAACAGTATTATAAAAGACTGGGAACCTCACCTGGAGATCATGTGCCAGTTCTGGGGCACCCTGCTGCTATATACCAAACAATACAAGTCCGATCCTATGAGCAAACACTTACCCATACCGCTGGAAAGGGCCCACTTTGACCGCTGGCTGCTATTATTTCATGCCACACTGGATGAGCTGTTTGAGGGCGAGGTAGCCGAAAATGCCGGGAAAAGGGCCACCAGTATTGCACGTATTATGATCCATGTAAAAAAGATCCCGAACTAACACAGCTCCCTGATTAACATATAATCTTACCAACATGACCGTACGAAAACTATGGATAGGACTTGCTTTGACCTTAATTTGCTCCTTTGCCGTCCTGATCTCCTTTGGAACCGACATTTACCGTAAGCTGCCGCCCATTCCCGGGAAAGTGGTGGATGAAACAGGCAACATCGACCGGGCTGAAGGAATGTAAAATGTAAGATCTTAAATGATAAATGTAAAAGTGAATGCAGTATATAACAGCGCTGTATTCACTTTTACATTTATCTCGTTTATAAAGTCTTTTCAATGGTCTCTATGAACCTCCTTCGTCGGTTTATCATTTACATTCTTTAACCGTTTTTTATTATTTTGTCATATCCAATTCCCATCATCCTTTCAAACATTTTATATGTCCACGTATACCAGGTTTCTGCTGCAAACGCTTATCTGTTCCCTGTTCCTGGCTACTGCCATGGCACAGGATACCCCGCAGGTGATCCATCTATGGCCTAATGGCGCACCGGGGTATGAGAACCGCCGTAATGAGCCGGAAGAGGCTAAAGACTATTATGTAAAAAATGTACACAACCCTTCCATTACCGTGTACCTCCCGCCTAAAGAAAAAGCTACCGGCGCAGCGGTGGTAATATGCCCGGGTGGCGGCTTTCGTTTGCTGGTGTATAACTCAGAAGGTGTAGAGCCGGCCAAATACCTGAACAGCATAGGCATAGCGGCTATTATCTTAAAGTACCGCTTGTTCCGGGAAGAAGGATCGCCCTATGCCCTGGAAAAAGAGATCAGGCAGGATGCTTACCGCGCCATGCGCCTGGTACGCAGCCATGCGGCAGACTGGAATATTGATACCGCCCGTGTGGGCATCTGGGGCTTTTCTGCCGGTGGAGAGGTGGTAGCGCAGGTGGCTTATGCATCCGGTGCAGGCGATCCGCAAGCCAAGGACCCGGTGGACCGTTTGAATGGTAAGCCCAGTTTCCAGGTACTCGTATACCCGGGACCGTTAGGTGTGCCGGAGCAGGTACCGGCCAATGCGCCGCCTGCATTTTTAATTGCGGCTAATGAGGATGAGTGCTGTTCCGTACCTATTGTGCAGCTGCTGCAAAGGTACCGTGCTGCCAAAGTACCGGTGGAGGCGCATATCTTTGCCAATGGCGCCCATGCCTTTAATATGGGTTACCGCTCTAACTTACAATCGCTGAAAGCGTGGCCCCCGCTGTTAACCAACTGGCTGGCGGATAGTAATATTTCACCGAGGAAATAGTGGAGGGTCCATGGTCCATAGTCGATGGTCCATTGCCCGCTGCGTAAAGATTATAAAACGTGAAAAGGCAGTTGCATAAACTGCCTTTTTATTGCGTTTCACAGACTACACTTCATATGTACCATACCATGGACCATCGACTATGGACCATGGACTAAACCGCTAATCCCTCCTGCTTTCCACTGTATACACAAAACTGTCTGCGCGGTAATAACCCAGGTTAAACTCAATGGGGCGTTCGCCCTGATCGTAAACGAACCTTTTCCTGCAAAGGATAGGGCTGCCGGTTTCTATTTCCAGCTTACCGGCCAGGAATTTATCGGCCGACTTGGCAGAGATCTCCTCTTTGGAAAGTGTGGCCGTAACCATGTAATCCTTTTCCAGGATATCGTACAGCGGGCGTTTAAAATCTTCTTCTCCTGAAAGTCCTACCCGTGGATGAAAGTAGGAGATAAAATACACGAAAGGCCCTTCCGCCTTACCCCGCAGCCTTTCCAGCTTCAGGATCTTTTTGCTGGTGCTGATGTCAAAAAAATTGGCCACTGCTTCATCCGGTGTTACCCAAGTTACATGCAGCTCAAAGTTCTTGATCATAATTCCCCGGGCATTCATTTCCTGTGTAAAACTGAGCCAGTTCTTTGACTTGGAGCTGATGGTAGGTTCCGCTACCTTAGTGCCCACCCCCTTTTTGCGGATCAGCAATCCTTCATATACTAATTTGTTGAGTGCCTGCCTTAACGTGGATCTGGAAATGGCAAGCTGTTTGGCTAACTGTACTTCATTAGGTAAAAATTTTCCATTTGCATACTGCGGGTCCCTGATGATTGTACGCAGTAAATTCTCCGCCTGCACGTGCAGCGGCAAGGGATTTTTGTGGTCGATACTAAAATTCATGTTCGCTATAGGTCGAGGTACAAAATAATGTAAATATCATAGTAGGCATATGAAAGAGTATGATAGTATGTATGATCAAAGTTAAGGGAAACAGCAGGAATATAAACTAACAAATATTATCCGTCCTCATCTAAATAACTGATTATCATATTCATAAATACCAAACCGCACGATTTAACTTATTTTTAAGAATTCTTGCAAAAGTTAATTTATGTTTATATGTTTGTACATAATTAAAGGGGCCATGCAAATGAGGCGCATCTTTACGATTCCCGTTATTACCATATTTTTTTTCTCTTTTTTGCTAAATGGTTTTACTGGGTTTACACAGAGCAGGAACAATACTTTAGCCACATCCATTTTGGCGGATCACCGCTTAGATACGATCCAGGCAAGAGCATTACGTTTACTTACAGGGTTTGCTGCAGGCACTTCCTACGGGGAAGTATGGATCCGCGATTTCAACACCTTCATTAAAGGATCATTACAGGTACATCCAAAAGAAAAAGTAAAGGAAATGCTGCTGCTGTTCTTTAAAATGCAGGGCAGCGATGGTAATATAGTAGACGGCGTAATTGACGCCCGCAAAGCCAACGGCGGTTATCAATACAGGTATTCAAAACTGGCGCCCGGATGGGCAGCGCATAAGAACACGGTAGAAACGGACCAGGAATCATCCCTGGTGCAGGCTGTCAGAAAGTATATTGACGCTACCGGCGACCATTCCATTCTCCGGGAAAAAATAGGCGACAGCACCGTATTACAGCGCATGGAAGCAGCTTTCAGCTACCTGCTGAAAGAAAGGTACTCCGCTAAATATGGCCTTATCACCGGCGCTACCACCATTGACTGGGGAGATGTGCAGCCTGAAACCGGCTGGGGCGTAGCCATAAACAACAAAACAAAATGGAGCATTGATATTTACGACAACGCCATGTTCGTAATAGCTATACAGGATTTCCTGGCCATCCAGCCCAAAGAGTACCACGCATCTAAAGACTGGAAAAAGATAGCCGCAGATATCCGCCAGCATGTACGCATGAACCTGTGGCAGGCCGGTAAGCAAAAATATATTCCACACCTGTATCTGAACGGCAGCCCGTTCTCAAACACATTTAACGAACAGGAGATCTTATATACCGGCGGCACCACCTGTGCTATACTTGCCGGCTTCCATGATCATGCAGAGATTGCAGCCCTCAACCAGCAAATGGTAGCAGCTGCAGCTAAAGAAAAATATGCCACCATTGGTATCACAGTATACCCGCCCTACCCGGCCACGGAATTTCCGAACATGAAACCTTACGTGTATCAGAATGCCGGCGACTGGACCTGGTTTGGCGGCCGCATGATACAGGCGCTTATTGCCAATGGATTTATAGAGGAAGCCACCCATGAGCTGGATCCTATCCTGGAAAGAGCTTTAAAGTATAAAGGCTTTTACGAGTGGTATGATGTGCAAACCGGTGAGCCAAAGGGCTCAAAAGATTTCAGAGGGGAAGCAGGTGTTTTGTTCGATGCTATTACGTCATTAAAACAATGGGCAGTACAGCATAAATAAGCTGGCTGCTTTATAGACTGTAAAGGATAAAATTTGTTATTTAAGTATCTCGTTAAGGAAGGATTGAACTTGTTATTGAGTGTCTCGTTAGGTATTGGAGCATCCCGTTAGGTATTAAGACCGGAAACTGTTGAACGTTATTCTTAGATCGATCACGTCGTCTCGTAACTGAAATTGGAAACTATTAGAAACGAAACCAAAGCTTAAACCAAAGTAATATTTATTCATAAGCCAGATCAAGCAAACTATTGCGGAAACAATAGCTATTGAACTTGTGAACTGTTGAATATTTTCTGAAACCAAATTCCGTCATCACAAACCAAAGTTAGAAACCAGGCTAAAAATCAAAGTAACATCTATTCGTAAACCATTTCAAGCAATCTATTCGTAAAACCAAAATACCTGTTATGAAAAGAAAGTTTATCTATTATGCCATTGCATGCATGCTGCTCTCCATAAATGCAATGGCCCAGCTTAAGGTAAGCGGGCGGGTTACCAATGCCGGCGATAAAACGCCATTGCCCAATGTAACCATACAGATAAAAGGTACCAGCAACGGTACTATTACCACTGAAAGCGGCACTTTTACCATACAGGTACCTGATGCCAGCTCCGTATTAGTTTTCTCTTTTACCGGTTTTACCAGCAAAGAAGTAACCGTAGGTAATCAAACCAACATCAGCGTTGCGCTGGAAGAATCAGCCAGCCAGCTGAATGATGTGGTGGTGATCGGTTACGGCTCCGCTAAAAAATCTGACCTTACCGGTTCCGTAGCTTCTGTAAAGGCAGAACAGCTGATGGACAGGCCCGTACCCAACGTATCACAGGCCCTGCAGGGTAAAGTAGCTGGTGTGGATGTAAACATCAACAGCAGCGCTCCCGGCCAGGTAGCGAAGGTGCGCATCCGCGGTATTGGCTCCATTAACTCCAACATTGATCCGCTATACGTGGTGGATGGGGTAATTGGTGTGGATGCGAATGCGCTGAACCCCAGCGACATTGCCTCCATTGAAGTGCTGAAAGATGCATCCTCTACCGCTATCTTCGGTGCACGCGGCGCCAATGGTGTGATCATCGTGAGCACCAAACGTGGTGTACGCGGCCAAACCCGTGTAAGCTATGAAGGCAATGTGAACGTAAGTGAGCTGTATCGTCACCTGCCTACACTGAACTCTGATGAATTTGTGAAAACATATAACCTGGCTTTTGCCAATGCTACCAAATTCGATCCTGATCATGGTACCTGGGCACCGGACAAAGCCCTGAACCACACTAACTTCCCCCTGCTGTTTGATGCAAACGACAAACCGTTGTACAATACCAACTGGGAAAAGGAAGTATACAAACCGGCTATATCCCACAGCCATTACATTAATGTACAGGGTGGTAGTGATAAGTCTTTATTCAGCTTATCAGCGGGTTACCTGGATCAGGATGGTCTGATGACACAATCCTGGTTCAAACGTTATTCTACCCGTTTAACCTTTGATAATGATGTGAACAAATGGCTGAGCGTAGGTGGTAACGTTTCCGTTATTTCCAGCAAACAACGTGTGGTATCTGAGAGTAACGGCAGCTTGAACGTACCCCGCATGGTGAGTGAAGAAGTGCCCATTTTACCGGTAAAGTATCCTGATGGCAGCTGGGCAGGCAACTTTGATATTGCCGGCCTGGAAGGCGGTCCCAACCCGGTGCACATTGCAAATAACAGGTACACGCTCAACAACAACCTGCAGGCTATTGGTGATGCTTACCTGAACTTTCATATCACCAAAGACCTGGATTTTAAAACAGACTTTGGTTATAACCTGAACTCTCTCAAGTCTAACTATTTCTCTTCAGCCGATCTGCCGCACTTATCACAAGACCAGGGCGGTGTTGCTACCATTACCAACAACACCAACACTTACTGGCAGTCTGAAAACTACCTGACCTGGAATAAGAAGATCAACGAACACCAGCGCATGACCGCCCTGGTAGGGATCTCTTTCCAGCGGTATAACAACGAAAATTTCAATACGGAAGAACAGAACTTCATCAGTGATTTCTTCCAGTACCATAACCTGGGCGCAGGTTCCGTACGCCAGGCCATTGGTTCCGGCGATTACCAGTGGTCCATGAACTCTTACTTTGCCCGTGTTACCTATAACATCAACGAAAAGTACCTGTTCACCGCAACCGGCAGGTATGATGGATCTTCCCGTTTTGGTGAGAACAATAAGTACGCGTTCTTCCCTTCAGTAGGTGCAGGCTGGAACATCAGTCAGGAAGAGTTCATGAAAAAAGCAAGCTGGATAGATCTGCTGAAACTGCGCGCCAGCTACGGTATTTCCGGTAACCAGGAAATTGGCCAGTACCTTTCCCAGCCACAGATTGTACCCGATAACACCCCGCTGGGAGGCGCCAACGCATCCATCCTGCTGCCCGGTTATCTTGGTAACGCAGATCTGAAATGGGAACGCTCCCTGCAATTTGATGGCGGTTTGGAATTTGCCATCTTTAACGGACGCATTAACCTGAACTTGGACTACTACCGCCGTACCACCAAAGATCTGCTGCTGCAGGCGCCCATTCCCTGGTCTGCCGGTATGCGCACTGCCAACGTTTACCAGAACGTAGGTTCCGTACGTAACAGCGGTATAGAAGTGAACCTGCAAACGGTGAACGTTAAAAGCAAGAACTTAACCTGGACCACCAACTTCATCTTCACCTCCAACAAGAACGAGATCCTGAACCTGAACCGTGGTAATGCAGACATTTTCCCTGGTCCTAACTTCCTGGGCCAAACCAACGTACTGCGCGTAGGCCAGCCTATCGGCTCTTTCTATGGTATGACCCGCCTGGGCACTTACAGCACCGACGAAGCAGCTGAAGCAGCACAACACAGCCTGCTGCCCGGCGACCGTAAGTATATTTACAATGCGGACGGTACTCCGTACTACAGCATCATAGGCCG
>Ga0102590_1000175_pt1 | contig 176102 bp, 174 predicted proteins | sample AraplaMF_Col_mMF_FD_76859 | JGI IMG/M metagenome (GOLD analysis project Ga0102590, IMG submission 76859) | Arabidopsis root microbial communities from the University of North Carolina, USA - plate scrape MF_Col_mMF | ecosystem: Host-associated > Plants > Roots > Endosphere | place: USA...
CCAATGTCACTCATTGCTTAACCTCGTGTTGTTCCCTGTAGACCCGACCCCCCGGGACGATACGAGCCGTCGTGGTCGTGTTACTTGCCTTCGCTTACGAACTTTGATTTGGCCCCATCCTAACCGAATACAGGGCCCGGCGAACGACGGCCAAGGCTCCGCATCGCCAATATACAGGGTTTCAAAAACCTGCAATGGCGTTCTTTGCCCATCCGTTGAAGGTCCGGTTATCACACTTCAATTGCCTTGACTACAAGCCTCATTTCGCTCCGGAAACGTCCGTTTGCCGCATCCCGCGCCGCCGATGCGGGCAGTGCGGAACGAGCGCCTCAGATCATGGCCATGCCGCCGTTGACGTGGATGGTCTGGCCGGTGACGTAGGCTGCTTCGTTCGAGCTCAGGTACACGGCGGCCGCCGCGATGTCCTCGGGCGTCCCCAGACGGGCAGCCGGAACCTTGGTCAGAATCGTTTCGCGCTGCTTGTCGTTGAGCGCGTCGGTCATCGGCGTCTTGATGAAGCCCGGCGCGATGCAGTTCGCGGTCACGCCGCGCTTGGCGTATTCGGCGCCCAGCGTCTTGATCATGCCGATCAGGCCCGCCTTCGAGGCGGTGTAGTTGCCCTGTCCGGGATTGCCGGTGACGCCGACCACCGAGGTGATGGCGATGATGCGGCCGAAGCGCTTGCGCATCATCAGCTTGGTCGCGGCACGCGCGAGGCGGAAGGTCGCGGTCAGATTGACGTTGATGACCTCCTCCCAATCCTCGTCACGGAGTTGCACGAAGAGATTGTCTCGGGTGATGCCGGCATTGGCGATGAGGATGTCGACCTGGCCCATCGCGGCTTCCGCAGCGGGCACCAGCGCCTCGACCTCATCGGCCTTGGAGAGATTGCAGGGCAATACAAAGACGCGCTCGCCGAGCTGGCCGGCAAGCTCATCCAGCACTTCCTTGCGCGTCCCTGATATCGCGACGGTCGCGCCCTGAGCATGCAGGGCCTGCGCGATCGCGCCGCCGATGCCGCCGGTGGCGCCGGTGACGAGCGCCTTTTTGCCAGTCAGATCGAACATCGATAACTCCTCAACCCTGCTTGGCGGCGGCCAAGGCATCCTTTAAGGCATCCTTGGCGGCGGCAATGTCATTGGGACCGCCGACCGCAACGCCGACGGCACCGTCCGCGATGCGCTTGACGAGACCGGTCAGCACCTTGCCGGCGCCGATCTCGAAGAAACGGGTGACGCCCTGCCCTGCCATATAGGCGACCGACTCACGCCAGCGCACCGTTCCGGTGACCTGCTCGACCAGGCGGCGGCGGATCTCGTCGGGGTCGGTGATGGCGCTCGCCAGCACGTTCGACACCAGCGGCGCGGCCGGCGCCTTGATCGTGACTTTCGACAACGCCTCCGCCATGGCGTCGGCGGCGGGCTGCATCAGCTTGCAATGGAACGGGGCGGACACCGGCAGCAGCATTGCGCGCTTGGCACCCTTGGTCTTGGCGATCTCGACGGCGCGATCGACCGCGGCCTTGTCGCCTGAGACGACCACCTGCCCGCCGCCATTGTCGTTGGCGGCCTGGCAGACCTGCCCCTGCGCCGCCTCATTGGCCACTTCCATGGCGGCCTCGTAGTCGAGCCCGAGCAGCGCGGCCATTGCACCGGCACCGACCGGGACGGCCTTTTGCATTGCAAGACCGCGGGTGCGCAGCAGACGGGCGGTATCCGACACCGTCAGGCTGCCGGCCGCCGCGAGCGCCGAATATTCACCGAGCGAATGGCCGGCGACGAAGGCCGCATCTCGTCCCACGGAAAATCCGGCCTCGGCCTCCAGCACGCGCAGGGTGGCGATGGACACCGCCATCAGCGCAGGCTGGGCGTTTTCGGTGAGCTGGAGGGTCTCGGCCGGACCATCCCAGATGATGGCCGTCAGCTTCTCGGAAAGCGCGGCATCGACCTCGTCGAACACGGCGCGCGCCGCCGGAAAGGCGTCGGCCAGGGCCTTGCCCATGCCGACCGCCTGGGACCCCTGCCCCGGAAATGTGAATGCTGCCGTCATCGGCGCTCCCTGCTTGTCGGACACGATCCCGCTTGAGAACCGGCAGCCGATTACGCGCGGCCTTGGGTGGTGGTTCCTTGGGCCATGGTTCCGGATCACGCTCCAAAGGGGGCCGTAGACACTGTCCGGGGCCGGACTGTCAAGCCGCGATGGGAACGCCGGCCGGCATTCAACTGGGGATACGCAGGCTCAAAAGCCGCCGGCGGTCTGGTTGGCGTCGACCTTCGCCCCCGCTTGCGCACGGCGCGCGCTGTTCACCAGTTCGCCCCGGCGGTCATCCCGATCGGGCTTCGCCGTCGCCAGCCGCAGCACTGCGGCATAGCCCGGCTGCACCTCCATGCGGCCGGCATAGCGGCTCGCGCTCAGCAGCCGATGCACCTTCGGCAGATTGTAGCAGGGCACGTAGAACAGCAGATGATGCTCGAGGTGATAGTTCACGTAGTACGGCGCGATGAACAGCCGCTCGAGAAAATTGGCATGCGTGGTGCGGGTGTTGCGCAAGGGATCGCTGCTGTCGGGGACGACGGCGTGCTCGGCGATGTTGCGGATGCGGGTGATGACCATCATCCAGGTCAGCAGCGGCACCAGCCACAACAGCGGATAGGCCCACCATACGCCCGCCGCCGCGCACGCGGCAAACATCACTGCATTGACGATGCATTGCGGACCGAGCTTGTCCCAGAAATGCGCCAGGCGCTGGCGCCACGGCCAGTCCTTCGCGCCGAGCGCGTTGAGCAGCTGCGCCTTGCGCTGCTGGTAGCCGGTCTGTCCGGTGATGTCGCGCATGAACTTGCGGCGATAGCTCAGCTTCGTGATCGGAAACGGCGCCGACAGCACGAGATCTGGATCATCCTCCTGCTGCGTGCGCGCATGGTGCTGGAGGTGGTAACGCCGGTAGCTGCGCGTCTCCGCAAACAGCGGATAGGCACACAACCACTGGCTCAGGGTCAGATTGGTCTTCTCGTCAGCGGACAGGCAGCCATGCGCGCCGTCATGCATCAGGATCGCGAGGCCCAGCTGGCGCGAGCCGATGATCGCGACGGCGAGGACATAGGTGACCGGATTGGGCCACCACGCGACCAAAGCAATCGCGCCAACGATCAGCGCCCAGGCGTGCGCGATCAGCGCAACGCCTTTCCAGGTCACGCGCCGGCGCACGTCGGCAAGTTGTTCGTCGGTCAGGAAATCGCGGGCACGCATGCGAAGCGCGGTCATGGCCTAACTCTCCTCGTCCGGCGTGGTCGTTGCGTCACGCGCCTCGACAAGACGCAGGCGCGCCGTGTCGGTGGATTTCGCCTGCTCGCCGAGCACCCGCAGCATCTCGGCGCAGAGCTCCTCGGGCGAGCGGCCCATCGCATAGCCTTCGAGAATGACGCCGATGGCGACGGCCCAGAAACGCCGCGAGCTTTCGTCGGGCGCCCGCAGCGAGCGCCAGCCGTGCCGTGCCACCTGGCTCGCATAGGCGCGCGCGCCTTCGCCGTGCAGGCGCTCGATGGTGCGCTCGACGAGTGGCGCAAGATCCTGGCGGCGCCGCGTCAATGTCAGCGCCTCGGCGAAGAAAGCGACTGAATCGCTCGCCGTCACGGTCTGCGCCAGCGCATGGGTGTAGTCCCGCGGCGTCCGCGCCTTCAGCGCAGCCTGCTCGGTCGCACGCGCCAGATACAGCAGCTCGCGGCAGGCGCATTCGACGAACAGCGCCTCCTTGGTGCGGAAGTAATAGGTGATCTGGCTCGGGAATGCGTCCGCCGCGGCCGCGATGTCGGTGATCGCCGTGCCCGACAGCCCGCGCTCCCGGAACAGCGGACTTGCCGCGTCCAGCAGCAGCGAGCGCATCTTGCGGCCGGCCGACCGTGTGGCGCGCGCGGCGTGCTTCGGATCGCCCGCCGACGCTTCGAACGGAGCCTGAATCGATTCACCCGCCATCAATTCCTCCCGACCCATTCTTTGTATGATATACAAACAAATACGTCAAGCCGGTATGGGAGGGTGGATGGACCGCCCGGCCACCGTCGCTTCGGCCGAATGCGAGACGCTCGAACCTTGCCAAGTCGGCCAAAATCCGTATAAGGCGCGCATCCGCAGACCCCGGCCGGGAGCTGAACGGACGGTCTCAGCAAGTCATTCGTGATTTTGGTGTGGCAGGGCCAGTCGGCCCGTCGTCCCGTGTTTCCGCCTTCTGAGCTTAATCCCAGAGTCCTTTCCGAAGGCCTCTTAAGGGCTTGACGCCGGGCGATGCGCCAACATGAGGAAAGGACCACCATGGCTCTTTATGAGCATGTTTTTCTCGCGCGTCAGGACGCGAGCACGCAGCAGGTCGAAGAGCTGACTGCGCAGATGACCGGCATCGTCGAGGGTCTCGGCGGCAAGGTCACCAAGACCGAGAATTGGGGCGTACGCTCCCTCACCTACCGCATGAACAAGAACCGCAAGGCGCACTTCGTGCTGCTCAACATCGACGCGCCGTCCGCGGCGATCGCCGAGATCGAGCGCCAGGAGCGCATCAGCGAAGACGTGATCCGCTATCTCAGCGTCCGCGTCGAGGAACTCGAGGAAGGCCCGTCCGCGATGATGCGCAAGGCCGACCGCGACCGCGAGCGTGACGACCGTGGCGGCGGCTTCCGCGGCGAGCGCGAAGGCGGCTTCCGTGGCGACCGCGAGGGCGGTTTCCGTGGCGGCGATCGCGACGGCGGTGGCTTCCGCGGCGACCGCGGCCCGCGCCGTCCGCGCGAAGAAGCTGAAACCACGACGGATGGGGAGTAAGAACAATGGCTGAAGCTGGTGCACGCCGTCCGTTTTTCCGTCGTCGCAAGAGCTGCCCGTTCACGGGCGCCAATGCGCCGAAGATCGACTACAAGGATTCCAAGCTCCTGATGCGTTACGTCTCCGAGCGCGGCAAGATCGTGCCGAGCCGCATCACGGCGGTGTCCGCGAAGAAGCAGCGTGAGCTCGCCCGCGCCATCAAGCGCGCGCGGTTCCTGGGCCTGCTGCCCTACGTCATTCGCTAAGACGACCAATTCGGCCGGCGGCCCTGAGCCGCCGGTCGCAACTTTTCGATCTCATAAGGCTTCCGGGTCGTCCGGTCGCCGATGGTTGGGGCGAACTGCCTCTAACCGCTCGAAGGGAGCGGGACAGCTGATGATGGCATTTGTGCTGATAGCCCTGATCGCCGGCGCTGCGTCGGCCCTGATGTTCGCCTCGATCATTTCGGGCGCGCTGATCTCGCTCGTCCTGTTCTATCTCGCACCGCTCCCTTTGATGGTCGCCGCGATCGGCTGGGGACCGCTTTGCGCCAGCCTCGGCGGCATCGCTGCTGCGATCGGCCTCGGTGCCCTGTTCGGCCTGCCCTATTGCATCGCATTCGCCGTCACCGTCGCGCTGCCGGCCTGGTGGCTCGGCCATCTCGCCCTGCTCAGCCGTCCCGTGGGAGTTGTCGCGCCGAACGCTGCCGCACAACCAGCCGCCGGGCCTGAGCTCGAATGGTATCCGGTCGGCCGCATCCTGCTGTGGCTCGCCGGCTTCGCCGCCCTGACCACGATGGCTGCCCTGCTCACGCTCGGGACCGATGCCGACACTATCCTCGGCACGCTGCGGCGCGGCCTGATGCGCCTCCTCCGCGCCACCGACCCGCAAAGCTCCGGCGAAGCCGGCCAGTTCGTCGACGCGCTGGTGCGCATCGCACCGGCCGGCGCCACCATCATCGCGATGATGACGCTGACCCTCAACCTCTGGCTCAGCGCCAAGATCACCGCGACGTCGGGCCGGCTGCGACGCCCGTGGCCGGACATCAAGACGGCGGAGCTGCCGCCGATGACGCTGGTAGCGCTCTGCGTCGCACTCGCCTTCTGCTTCACCGGCGGACTGCTCGCGATCGTCGCTCAGATCACCGCGGCGGCGCTGATGATGGGCTATGCGCTGACCGGCTTCGCCGTGCTGCACACCCTCACGCTGGCGCTGAAGAGCCGCACGTTCTGGCTCGGCTCGACCTACGCCGTCGTGGTCGTGTTCGGATGGCCCGTGATCGCGATGGTGATCCTCGGCCTGGCGGATGCCGTGTTCGGCTTCCGCGAACGCTTCCTGCGCAGCCGGCAGCCGCCGCCGCTGCCGACCCCTTGAGTTCACCCCCGAAAACCGAAACCCAAGAGAGCACTTCAAAAGGAGAACGAATATGGAAGTCATTTTGCTGGAACGCGTGAACAAGCTCGGCCAGATGGGCGAAGTCGTGAAGGTTCGCGACGGCTACGCCCGCAATTTCCTGCTCAAGCGCGGCAAGGCGCTGCGTGCCACCGCCGATAACCGTGCCAAGTATGACGGCATGAAGGCCGAGCTCGAGGCCCGCAACCTCCAGGCCAAGGGCGAAGCCTCCAAGGTCGCCGAGAAGATCAAGGACAAGAACATCATCGTGATCCGCCAGGCTTCCGAAGCCGGCCAGCTGTTCGGCTCGGTCACGGTGCGCGACATCGTCATGGCGTTCGAGGCCGACGGCGTCCACCTCGACCGTCCGCAGGTGCAGCTCGACGCGCCGATCAAGACCATCGGCAAGCACACGGTCATCGTTGCCGTTCACCCCGAGGTCGAGGTCGACATCACCGTCACGGTTGCGCGCAGCCAGGACGAGGCCGAGCGCATCAACCGCGGCGAGGACATCTCGACCCGCAACGAGGACCGCGACGCGGCCGCCGAGGCGATCGCCGCCGCCGGCGAGTTCTTCGATCCGGAAGCCGAGCACGACGAGGTCGAGCCGGCGCCGGCCGCGGAAGAGAAGTAAGCGAAGCACGTCGTTCCGGGGCAGTCCGCAGGACCGAACCTCAGGTGCGCAATTGCGCACCGGGGAACCTCGAGATTCCGGGTCTGGCGCTTGCGCGCCATCCCGGAATGACGAACAAAAGGGCCCGGCTGCCTCAGGCGGCCGGGCTTTTCGTTTTGGCGGCAACGTCCTCGCTCAACATCGCGATCGAGGCCAGCGCCGTTGCCGTGTGCTTCTCGACGCCGTCGCTGACGCAGAACACGTCGGCGGCAACCACCGATACCTGACGGCCCGGCTTGATCACCCGGGCGCGGCAGATCAGCTTCTCGCCGACCGCGGGCGACAACAGGTTGAGCTTGTATTCCGCGGTCAGCGCCGGCTGGCCGCGCGAGGTGGCGGCTGCGATCGTCGTGGCGTTGTCGACCAGGAAGGCGGTGACGCCGCCGTGGAAGAAGCCGTGCTGCTGCAGCAGCTCCGGCCGGCGGTCCACGGCAATCGTGCAGGTGCCGCGCGTCAATTCCGACAGCTCGGCGCCGACCAGGTTCATGAAGCCCTGCCGGCCGACATTGGCATGGATGTGCTCGGCAATTGGAGCGAACTCCGGATCTGCTTCGGCGCGCATGCAGTCTCTCCTTATTGCTTGGTGATGCGATCGAGCGGCCGTAGCGCACGGATGGCGCAGGCGATCAGCGTGTCGGCCTCGACGCGCGGATCGCCGCGGTCGCGTCCCGACAGGAAGGCGCGGCAGAAAATCTGCGCCGGACCGATGAGCTGGCTGACGAACATCGCCGGCGTCATCGGCAAGAGCTCGCCGTTGGCAACCAGCGGCGCACGCCAGCGCTCGATGCCGTCGCCAAGGCGCGCATTCTGCGCGCGCTGGGCGTCGCGGACGTCCTCGCCCCACTCGCTGCGCGAAATCTCAAACAGGTAGCGCGCCTCGCGCCGGCTGGTTACGACCCAGTCAAGATGTGCCCGGATCAGCCGATCGATGCCCTGCTCCGCATCGGGCACAGGATCGAGCGCGGCCAGCACCGCGGCGTGATAGTGCCGCAAGACCTCCAGGAACAGCGCCCCGGCAAGCTCCTTCTTCGAGCCGAAGGCGTGAAAGAAGCTGCCGTTGGAGGCGCGCGCCCGGGCGCGGATCGCGGCCACCGTCGCAGCTTCGAAGCCGACGCGGTCGAACACGGCCAGCCCGGCTGCCAACAGGTCGTCTCGCACGCTCGCCGTCATCGACGCCTCCTGGAGTATAACTCTAGAGTAGCGCTCTAGTTCGGTCAATACGAGGCAAAGGCCGCGACGAACGCGGCCTCGGCATGTGGAGCTAAAGCGGGCTGGCTTAGCGCGAGATCGGTGGCGCTGGTGGGCCGGACGACTCGGCTGGCGCGGCAGGCGGGGCTGCGGCGGTCGCGGGCGGGGCCGGCTCCTGCGGCTTGGCCGCCGGTTCAGAGCTCGCAGCCGGCGCGGCAGGCTTGGGAGCTGCCTCCTCCGCCGACTTGGACGCAGCCGGCTCGGCGGGCTTCGCCGCCGCCGGTGCTGCGGGCGTTACCGGCGGGACCGGATCGGGCCGCAGCGCCGGGGTCTCGCTGCCGCGGGGTTCGACCTTGGCGCTGTCAGGCTTGGCCGCGTCGGGCTTGGTCTCCGGCTTGGGCTCCGGCTTGGGCTCCGGCTTGGGCTCCGGCTCGCTCTTCTTCTCTTCAGTGGCTGGCGCGGCGGCGTCGACCTTCGGCGTCGCCTCGGGACCGGGCTTGCCGCGGCGCTTGCCCTTGCGTCCCTCGGGCGCAGCCTGTTCCTCGGGCTTCAAGCCGTCCTCGGCCGGCCGCGCCGCACGCTTCTGGCGGGCGCCTTCGGCAGCGGGCGCAGCAGCCTCGCCATCCGGTCGGGCTGCGTCCTGGGCGCGCGGGCGACGCCCCTGATGCTCGGGATTGGTGCTCGCGTCCTTGTCCTTGGCGCCGTCCTTCTTGCCGTCCTTGGCCTGGTAGCGGGTGTCGGTGGCGCCGTTGGAGACGAGATAGGAGGCGAGAATGGCCGCCATGTCCGAGCTCGTGGTGTAGTGCTGGCGCAGGAAGCCCGGCAGCGAACCCGGCGCGACGGACTTCAGAAGCCCGCGCGGGCTCTTGTGGCACGCATTGCAGGTCTGGGCGAAAAGCTGGGACGGGGTTTTGCCGGCCTCGAGGTTCGTCGCCTGCGCAAAGACGGCGTCGGTCGCGCCGAAGCCGATCAGAAGCAGTACCGTCGCGGGGCTGAGCGCTCGGCTCGACATTCCCATCATCTCCATTGAATTTCCGAGAGGTGCAGCCGGCCTCCGGCGCGGCGGCGGGGTCACCTTTTATCCGATTGAGCCGCGAATGGAAGCAGCCTCGGCGCGCAAGGATGTGATTAAGCCCTTTTGGAATATCGGCTGTGAATACAGCGCAATAGCGCAGCCGGCCCGCCCTCCCTAGATTTGGATGCAAACGCATAGGAACCAGAGCGGGACCTGAGCGTCCGATATGAAGGCCGGGTTAGTCGCGTCTCTTGGGGTTCGCTCGAGAGGAAGGTGGCGATGGACCGATTGTTGCGTAGATTCCTGTCTCAATTCATCCGCCGCGGGTCGATGACGGTGACCGGCTCCAGTGGATCGAAATTCACCGTCGGCGACGGCACCGGCGAGCCGGTGGCGGTACGCTTCGTCACTGCCGAGGCGGAGCGGAAGATCCTCATCAATCCCGAGCTCGGGCTTGGCGAGGCCTATATGGACGGCGAGTTCGTCGTCGAACGGGGCACCATAGCTGATGCGCTCGCGATCCTGCTCGATCAACCCGACCTCTTGCCGCGCTGGGCAAGACCCTGGTGGCATCTACGCTACCTGACGCGGCACCTGAAGCAGTTCAATCCGCCCTCGCGCGCCCGCCGGAACGTCGCGCATCACTACGATCTCGACGCCCGGCTGTATTCGCTCTTCCTGGACGCCGACAAGCAATACAGCTGTGCCTATTTCGAGACGCCGGAGGCGACGCTCGACGACGCGCAGCTCGCCAAGAAGCGGCACATCGCCGCCAAGCTGCTCGTCAGGCCCGGCCAGCGCGTGCTCGACATCGGCTCCGGCTGGGGCGGGCTCGGGCTTTATCTCGCCGAGACCACCGGCGCCGATGTCACCGGCGTGACGCTGTCGACCGAGCAATTGCAGATCGCCAATGCGCGCGCGGCCGAAAAGGGCCTGTCCGGCTCGGCCAGATTCCTGCTCCAGGATTATCGCGACGCCGAAGGCCCGTTCGACCGCATCGTCTCGGTCGGCATGTTCGAGCATGTCGGCGCCGGCTTCTACGACACTTATTTCCAGCGCTGTGCCGAGTTGCTCAGCGAGAACGGCATCATGCTGCTGCATTCGATCGGCCGCTCGCAGGGCCCGGACTCGACCAACCCCTGGATCGCCAAGTACATCTTCCCCGGCGGCTACATCCCGGCCTTGTCGGAAGTGCTGCCGGCGATCGAGCGCGCCGGCCTCCTGGTCTGCGATATCGAGATCCTGCGTCTGCACTACGCGGAAACGCTCAAAGCCTGGCGGGAACGTTTCATGGCGCGGCGGGAGGAGGCCGTGCAGCTCTACGACGAGCGCTTCGCGCTGATGTGGGAATTCTATCTGGCGGCCTGCGAGATGACGTTCCGCATGCAAGCCATGATGAATTTCCAGATCCAGCTCACGCGCCGCCAGGGCGTGGTGCCGATGACCCGCGACTACTTGCCGCGCGAAGAAGCGCGGCTGCGGGCGCGCGAAGGTGTGGCCGGGCCGAGGCTCAAATTGGCTGGTGAATAGATCCTAGTGACGCAGGGTCGAAATTGGGGCGAACCGGACCAGGGCCGTTAACGCCAGCTGTGCCCGCAGGTCCAGCAGGATTTCGGGGGCGACGGGCTGGCGACGCACGTCGGGCCGCTCAGCGTGCTCCATGGCCGCAATCAGCCCCGACAGCCAAAGCCGGCTGCCCGCCTCGCTCCGCCAAGTCTGGGGCCGCCAAGTCTGGGGCCGCCAAGTCTTGGGCTGCCGTTCTGGCCGCATCGCTTGCCTCGTTCCCTGTTGACGGACCGCGGGAGACAATTCCCGTCCCGTCCGGCTGTTCCGGTCCTACCCCCGAAAGAATCCGGGGAGATGTGATCCACTTCACATAAGTCTGGTCGGGCCTGGCCTAGACCGTCGCCATGAGCAAAGAGACCCAAACCTCGCTTGACGTGCAGGACGACCTCCGCACCGATTACGCCCTGATCGCGACCGGCGTCGGGGCGGCCCTGGTTGCGCTGGTCTACCTCCTGCTGGTCTGAAGCCGAGCCGACAGCGCGTCGGCATGCGCCGTTTCGCGCACCTCTTGGTTACGTCTGCGCGCCGATCCATAAAGTTCATGGTTTCAGGATTTTATCCGTGGCGCGGTCGCGGCCGCGTCAGGCCGGAGCCGGTTCCGCAAAAATCCGTCAAGCGCGGCGCGTGCTGCGGCTGCCAATCATCCACCACTTTCACTGAGCGGTTGATAGCGGCCAGCTTTCGCTTCCGCTTTGCACCGAGGCGGCGCTTTATCCCGGCCCCGCATCCGCCCAAGAAAATTGCTAAGCACGTCCGACCATGGCCCTGACTGATTCGAACGTTCTCAAACTCGCGCCCGATTCCGGAACTCCCGCCTATCGGAGCGCGCCGCATAATATTGAGGCGGAACAGAGCCTTCTGGGCGCGATCCTGGTCAACAACGATGCCTTCTACCGCGTCTCCGACTTCCTGGAGGCGAAGCATTTCTTCGAGCCGCTGCACCAGACCATCTTCGAGACCGCCGGCAGCCTGATCCGGATGGGCAAGATCGCGACGCCCGTCACGCTGAAGACGTTCCTGCCCGCCGACACCGATGTCGGCGGCATGACCATCGGGCAATATCTTGCGCGGCTTGCCGCCGAAGCGACCACCATCATCAACGCCCAGGATTACGGCCGCACCGTCTACGACCTGTCGCTCCGGCGCGACCTGATCGGCATCGGCGAAGACATGGTCAACGTCGCCTATGACGCGCCGGTCGACTTCCAGCCGCGGGCGCAGATCGAGGACGCCGAGCGCAAGCTTTACGAACTCGCCGAATCCGGCCGCTATGACGGCGGCTTCCAGAAATTCTCGCAGGCACTGACGGTCGCGGTCGATCTCGCGGCCAAGGCATTCCAGCGCGACGGCAAGCTGTCGGGCATCTCCACGGGCCTGCGCGACCTCGACACCAAGATGGGCGGCCTGCAGCACTCCGACCTCATCATCGTGGCGGGGCGTCCCGGCATGGGCAAGACGTCGCTGGCCACCAACATCGCCTACAACGTCGCCAAGGCCTATGTGCCGGAGCTTCAGGCCGACGGCACCATGAAGGCCGCCAACGGCGGCGTGATCGGCTTCTTCTCGTGCGAAATGTCGGCCGACCAGCTTGCCACGCGTATCGTGGCCGAGCGCACCGGCATCCCCTCTTCCCACATCCGCCGCGGCGGCATCACGGAAGCCGATTTCGAGAAGATCCGCCAGGTCTCGATCGAGCTGCAATCGCTGCCGTTCTACGTCGACGCCACCGGCGGCCTGTCGATCGCGCAGTTGATGGCGCGCGCGCGCCGGCTGAAGCGCCAGAAGGGCCTCGATCTGCTCGTGATCGACTACATCCAGCTGCTCTCGGGCTCAGGCAAGCGAAGCGATAATCGCGTGCAGGAAATCACGGAGATCACGACCAGCCTGAAGGCGCTGGCCAAGGAGCTCAACGTCCCCGTCATCGCGCTGTCGCAGCTCTCGCGTCAGGTCGAATCGCGCGACGACAAGCGGCCGCAGCTGTCGGACCTGCGTGAATCCGGCTCGATCGAGCAGGACGCCGACGTCGTGCTGTTCGTGTTCCGCGAGGAATATTACCTCGCCATGAAGGAGCCCCGCCCCGGCACCGAGGAACACGCCAAATGGCAGGCCGACATGGAGCGCACGGTCGGCCGCGCCGAAGTCATCATCGGCAAGCAGCGTCACGGTCCGACCGGCACGGTCGAGCTGCACTTCGACGCCTCGGTCACCCGCTTCGGCGACCTCGCGCATGACGGTCAATTGCCGGACCGCAGCAGCGACTACTAGGTTCCTTGGGTTGAACCGCGCGGGTCTCTTGCGTAAAACGGCGCCATGACAATGGCGTCCGACCCGAAAACCCATCCGCAATCCGGCCTTCTCTCGGCCGAGGCCAACCAGGCTGCCGCGCTCGCCGCCTATGGCGGCGTCTTGACCGTCGATCTCGACGCCGTCATTGCCAACTGGCGCAAGCTGGAGAAGACGGCGGTGCCGGCCGAATGCTCGGCGGTGATCAAGGCCGACGCCTATGGCTGCGGCGCCGAGCAGGTCGCGCGTGCCCTGAACAAGGCCGGCTGCAAGACCTTCTTCGTCGCCACCATCGAGGAAGCGCGCAAGGTGCGCGCGGCCGTTCCCGAGCCCACCATCTACGTGCTCGGCGGCTATTTCCAGAACACCGGCGAGCACTACGCCAGCATCAATTGCCGCCCGGTGATCGGCGACCTCAACGAGCTCGCCGAATGGGACGTGTTCTGCCGCCGCACCGGCTGGAACGGAGGGGCTGCAATCCACATCGACACCGGCATGAACCGGCTCGGCCTGACGCTGACCGAAGCGCAGGCCATCATCCCCCGCATCAACGCCGGCGATCACGGCATCACGCTCGTGATGAGTCATCTGGTCTCGGCCGAGCAGCTCAACAGCCCGGTGAATGCCAGGCAGCTCGCCGCCTTCCGCAGCATCGCCAGCGAATTCGCCGGCGTGCCGGCCGCGCTCGCCAATTCCTCCGGCATCTTCCTGGGCGCACCCTTCCAGTTCGACCTCGTACGGCCGGGGGCTGCGCTCTACGGCGTCAACCCGACGCCGGAGGCCGACAATCCGATGCAGCAGGTGGTCGACCTCAAGGCGCGCATCGTGCAGACCCGCACCATCGAGCGCGGCGAGAGCGTCGGCTATGGCGGCACCTGGACCGCGCGGCGGCCGACCAAGCTCGCGATCATCGCAGTCGGTTATGCCGACGGCTATTTCCGCGCCGCCAGCTCCAATGACGGCACCCGCGGCGCCGAAGTCATCGTCGCCGGCAAGCGCTGCCCGGTCGCGGGACGCATCTCCATGGACCTCATCGCGATCGACATCACCGATCTGCCGCCGAACGCGGCGCGGCGGGGCCATATGGTGACGCTGCTCGGCGAGGGCATCACCGTCGACGAGCTCGCGCATCATTTCGGCACCATCGGCTATGAAGTGCTGACCAGCCTCGGCCACCGCTATGCCCGCCTCTACAAGGGCGGCAATGTCGAGGAGCCGCTGGTGAAGCCGGCTGCCGTGACCGGACCCGAGCTGCCGCCCTCCCCGCCGCCAATCGAGCAGCCCGCGGCTCCGCCGCCGCTGCCGGGCTAACGGAAACGCGCATGCCGCGTACGCAGTGCAGCGCTCCTTCAGCGATGCGCTGCAAAGCCGGGGCCCATCTCTCAACAGTGTACCGTATCGCCTTCAGTGTCCCGGCTCGCGCTCCGCGCGTCCGGGACACGAGGATTATTTCTTCTTTCTGCTGTCCAGCGCCGTCTTGCAGGTGGCGCTGAGCTGGTCGCGCTTGGCGTTGAGACAGGCGACGATGCCGCTGCCCGGCGCGATGCCGGCGCAGAATTTGTCGTAGTCCGCCTTGCACGCGCCGCGCGTTTCGGCTGACTGTGCCGTGGCCCCGGAGAACGCGACGACGAAGGCGATAGCGGCAAAGTTCAACTTGGACATTGTGTCTCCGGGTACGGAAGGCAGGAGCCGGTAGCTCTACATGAAGATCGCGACATTCAACATCAACAACGTCAACCGCCGCCTGCCCAACCTGTTGGCATGGCTGCGCGCGGCGAAGCCCGATGTCGTCGCGCTCCAGGAATTGAAGGCAAGTGATGGCGAATTTCCGGCGGCCGCGATCGAAAAAGCCGGTTACGGCGCGGTGTGGCGCGGACAAAAAACCTGGAACGGGGTCGCCATCCTCGCCCGCAAGGCCGCGCCCATCCTGACGCGCGACCGCCTGCCCGGAAGACCTGGCGATCACGAAGCCCGCTACATCGAGGCCGCCGTGCGCGGCATCATCGTCACCAGCATCTATCTGCCCAACGGCAATCCGCAGCCGGGACCGAAATTCGACTACAAGCTCGACTGGTTCGCGCGCCTCAAGCGTCACGCCAACACTCTCATCAAGCAGGATCTGCCCGTCGTGCTCGCCGGCGACTACAACGTCGCGCCAACGGAGATCGACATCTATCCGACGCGCTCATGGGACAAGGATGCGCTGGTCCAGCCCAAGAGCCGCGCGGCCTATGCCTCGCTGGTGTCGCAGGGCTGGTGCGATGCGATCCGCGAATTGCATCCGGACAGACGCGTCTACACGTTCTGGGACTACAAGCGGAACCGCTGGCCGCGCGATGCGGGCCTGCGGCTCGATCATCTCCTGCTCAGCCCTGCCCTGACTTCACGGTTAGCGAAGGCTGGTGTCGACAAGAAGATCCGCGGCGAGGAAGGTGCCAGCGACCACGCGCCGGCATGGGTGGTGCTGCGGTGACATTCACCACAGCTTCTTGCCGTCGATCACGTTCACCGGCACCGCCTCCAGATCGAAATCGTCGAACAGGCGCGCATTCACGGCGACCTTGGGATTGTCGAAATCGGGCTTGCCGCTCGACCAGTCCGGCGACTCCGAATAGGTGCCGCAGCCGCAATTCGCACAGAAATGGTGTTTGACCGTGCGGCTGCCCCAGAGATAGGTCGCGACATTGTCCGGCGGTGACAGCAGGCGAAACTGCGCCGGGGTGTAATAGGCCCACAACGCGCCGCGCTTGGCGCAGAGCGAACACGTGCAGCGCGTGACGTTCGCGGGCGCCTCCGTCACCTCGAACACCGTCTCACCGCAATGACAGCTTGCCTCGATCGGCATGACCCGCTCCCCGTTTGTCAGGAGGTGGTCGTAGCCGGCTCCTGCTGCCAACATGCTGTCAGCAGCGAGACGCATGGGCAAGAAAACATGAAAAACAACCCCATGCACAGTAGCTGGCCCCAGTTGATTCAATGACTTATGCCCGCCGAGTCGGACCATGATGTCGCCCGGCAGGAGCGCTTGTTCGTCCGCCGGCCCGCCCCGCCATAGGCATTCGCCTGCGGCCAATTCCGGCATCGGCAGCCGGTTGTGCTTGGGAACCCGCGCTGCTCGACGGATGCGCCCAGGAGACCGGGATCAAGCGCCGCGGCCCGGACGCGACGATGCTTCTGGTCTACAACGCTCATTACGACGTCGAGAACTTCACCTTGCCGCCCGTCACCGACGGAAGCTGCCGGCTGGGGCTGATCGACACCAATCGGAGCGCTCTCCTTTGGCCTTTCTCTTCGTCCTCGCCGTCGGGCTCGTCGCCGGCACCATCTCAGGCATCGTCGGCACCGGCTCGTCGATCATGCTGATGCCGGTGCTGGTCTATGCCTATGGGCCGAAGGAGGCGGTGCCGATCATGGCGGTGGCGTCCGTGATGGCGAACTTCTCGCGCATCCTGGCCTGGTGGCGCGAAGTCGATTGGCGGGCTTGCGCGGCCTATTCGGCCACGGGCATTCCGGCTGCCGTGCTCGGCGCACGAACGTTGCTGGCGCTGCCCGCGCATGCCGTGGACCTTGCCATCGGCGTCTTCCTGATCGCGATGGTGCCGGTCCGGCACTTCCTGGCGCGGCACGATTTGAAGGCCAATCTCTGGCATCTGGCGATCGGCGGCGCGGTCATCGGCTATCTCACCGGCATCGTGGTCTCGACCGGCCCGCTCAGCGTGCCGCTGTTCCTGTTCTACGGCCTGTCCAAAGGCGCCTTCCTCGCCACCGAAGCCGCCTCCTCGCTCGGTCTCTATTTCGCGAAGTCGGTGACCTTCGAACGTTTCGGCGCGCTGACCGGCGAGGTCTTCACGAAGGGCCTGATCGCGGGCGCCTCGCTGATGTCGGGCGCCTTCATCGCCAAGCGCTTCGTGCTGCACCTGAAGCCGGACATGTTCCGCCTGCTGATGGACGCGATCATGATCGCGGCCGGGCTCTCCATGCTGTGGAACGCGACGCAGACGTAGCGACCCGCGCTCAGGCGAATTCGGGCGCGATCGACGGGCTGTCGGCGAGGACGCGGCTCTCGGCCGCCGGCTGCGTCTTTAGCCATCGCAGCACGGCGTCGAGCGGTTGCGGCCGCTGATAGAGATAGCCCTGCCCGAACCTCACCCCCATCTCGCGCATGGCCTCGGCCTGTTCGGCGCGCTCGATGCCCTCGGCGACCAGCGTGAGTCCCAGGGTGCCGGCGAGCGATGCGATCACGCCGACGATGGCCTTGTCTTCGGCGCTATCGGGAATCTCGCTGATGAAGGCCTTGTCGATCTTGACCTTGTCGAGCGGGAAGCGCCTGAGATGCGCGAGCGAGCTGTAGCCGGTGCCGAAATCGTCGAGCGCGATCGTGGCACCCAAGCGGCGCAGCCGATGCAGCGTCTCGGCGGCGCTGGCGATGTTGTTGATCAGCGAGCCCTCGGTGATCTCGAGCTCCAGCAGCGAGGCCGCAACATCGAAGCGTGCGCAGGTCGCGCGGAGCGCGGCGGCGAGCGAATGGTCGGCGAGCTCGGACGGCGGCAGATTGATCGCGATCCGGATCTGCGGCCGGCCGGCGGCGGCCAGGCGTTGCAACGCCCAGCAGGCGTCGGTCAGCACGTAGCGGGTCAGCCGCCCATTGTTGCCGCTGCGCTCGATCAGCGGCAGGAATTCGGCCGGACCGATCACGCCATGGTCGGGATGACGCCAGCGGATCAGGGCTTCCAGGCCGACGACCTCGTGGCTTTCGAGGTCGACCTGGCTCTGGTACCAGACCTCGAACTGTCCCTCGGCAAAGCCGGCGGGAATGGCAAGCTCGAGATCCCTGCGGCGGCGGTAGTCGCGCTGAAGCGCTTCATCCAGCACGGCGACCGTGCCCGGCGCCTTGCTCTTGGCATGATAGAGCGCGATGTCGGCCAGCGTCGGCAGATGCGACAGCTCCGGATCGTCGGCGCGGCGCACGGCAAGGCCGATGCTGGCGCGCGGCACCACCTGCTTGTCGTGGAGCCGGATCGGCTCGGAAATGGCGGCCAGCACCTGCTGTGCGAATGCGTGCGCCGATGCCTCGTCGCTCACCTCGGGGCGGATGACGACGAATTCGTCGCCGCCGAGCCGGGCGACCCAATCCTGCGCTTCGACCGCGCTCCGAAGACGCTGGGAAATCTGAACCAGGAGCTTGTCACCGGCCTCATGGCCGAAGGTGTCGTTGATGCCCTTGAAATCGTCGAGATCGATGAAGCAGAACGCGACCAGCGCGTCCGCTCTGCCGCGATGGCGGCTCGCGACGGCCAGACGCTCGGTCAGAGAGCGTCGGTTGGGCAGCCCGGTGAGCGGATCGTGCGCGGCCATGTGACCAAGCCGGTCGAGCGCGCCTGATGTGGTATGCTGCATGGCGTTGAAGGCGCGCGCGAGCTGGCCGAATTCGTTCGAGGATGTCACGTCCGCCGGATAGGCCCGGCCATCCTGCTTGCTGCGCTGGATCGCCGACATCATGGCGGCCAGCGGCCTGCCGATGAAGATGTTGGCGGAGATCCGCATGGCGATCAGGGTCGCAAGGGTCGCGAGCAAGCCGACGACCAGCAGCAGAACCAGCCGGCTGCCTGCGTCCGCGTAGAGCGCCGCATTGGAATAGGCGATCGCGATGCGACCGGCCTCAACGGCCATGTTGCCGTTGCTGTAGTGGATCGGACGCGAGACCTCCGCGACCGCCCGGCCTTCGGGGCGCGCCGCCACGCGGGCAATCGCCGCGCCCGTATCGTCATAGACGGCCGCCGCCGCGATGGTCTCGTCGTGCATGATCTCGTTGAGCACGCTCGTGACCTGATCGTAGCGCATCTTCCAGAGCGGCTCGGCGATCAGCTCGGCCCGGCTCTCGGCGACGCGGGCCATGCGGGCGTCGAGCTGCCTGATCTGCGACCAGAAGCTCGAAGCCTCGACGCCGGCGGAAGCGAGCAATTGCACCAGCAACAGAACGGGCACGGTGGCCCAGATCATGGCGCGAACGACCGACCGCAAGCGCGGCGGCGCGGCCGGCTCGTTGCTTTCAACGTCGCCCATCACCTCATCCTTGCGCATCAGTCGGCGGCGCCTTCGGGAAGCGGCAGGGACGAAATCAGCGCATCGAGGGAGAAGTCGTAATGACCGCAGCGTCCCGCCTTCGCCCGGAAGCGCGCGAAGTCGATCCGGTCGAACGCACGTGTCTTGATGAGGTCGCCGACCGAGCCGAGATTCTGCCGGGTGATCGCGGACGTCTTGACCTCGACCCGGGGCGAGACCGCCGCGAAATCGCAGCCATCGGCATAATCGCGCAGCAGGACGATCGACCAGCCGCCGAGCAGGAAATGCCCGCCGTCGGTCAGCAGCAGGCGGCCTGCCCTGATCTCGCGCAGCGCATCCTCCGACCAGTTGAGGCCGACCAGCTGGATGTCGCGGCCGGGCACGAGGCCGGCGGCGACCACCGCGCGCAGCGCGCCGAGCGCCATCGGATCGTTTCCGGCCCAGATGCCGGCGGGGCGGATCTCCTTGCGCGAGGCCCAGCCCAGATAATTGGTGGTGACCCGCTCGGCCTCCGACTGCGTCCAGTTGGCGAACAGCAGCCGGTCCACCACGACGTCAGGGGCGGCATCCACCGCCAGCTTGAGACCGGCGTTGCGCGCGATCGAGGCGGGCGTGATCTCGTCGCCGCCGATGCCGAGAATATGGATCCTGCCGTCCGCGCTCTGCCATTTCTCGGCACGCGCCGCCGCGATCAGGGCGTTGGCCATCCGCGCGCCCGCGGTCTGAAGATCGGTCGTGATGTCGCCGAGCCAGGTCTTGAGCTTCTGCCGCGGCGGTCCAAGACGCGCCGCATCCTCGCCGATCAGCGTGTTCGAGAGCAGCAGGGTCTTGACGCCCGCAGCCTCGGCCGCCTCCAGGATCGGAACGGCGGCGGATTCCTCGTTTGACAGGATGAGGAAATCGGGCTTGTCCTGACGTGCCAGCACGCCGAGGCCGAGCTCCTGCATGGTGCGATAATTGCGTTCGCTGGTCAGCACCTCGACCTGCGCGTCGAGCTTACGACCGGCGGCCTGCATGCTCTGCGCCACCATGTCCCAGAAGACCTCGCCGGTCTTGCCGGGATTGACGAAGACGATCTCGAGGGGTTTGGCAAAGCTGGGGCCGGCGGACGCGAAAACGCCGCAGGCCATGCCCGCAGCGAGCAATATTCGCAGGAATCTCGTCATGTCTCGTCGCCGCCCCCCGATGGTTCCGAGCGTGGACCCGCGTCCGCTAACACTTCGCAAAATCCACCCGGCCACGGCGGTACAGGGCTAATGAAAGGTATATGTGGCGGGCGAGCTGAGATCATCGAAGCGCGGCGATTGCCCCGCCATTCCGTGCTATCAGCAAGCCGAAACCTCGACTCACCCGATCCATGGCCAAGAACACGCTCTCCTTCGTCTGCCAGAACTGCGGCGCGGCCTATAACCGCTGGCAGGGCAAGTGCGAGTCCTGCGGCGAATGGAATACGCTCGCCGAGGAGGACACCAGCGGCAGCGTGCCGGTCTCGATCCGTTCCAGGCGCAAGGGCCGGACGTTCGCGCTGGAGAGCCTTTCCGGCAAGAGCCCGGACGCGCCGCGCCTGTCCTCAGGGATGACCGAGCTCGACCGTGTCACCGGCGGCGGCTTCGTCCGCGGCTCGGTGCTGCTGGTCGGCGGCGATCCCGGCATCGGCAAATCGACGCTGCTGACGCAGGCGACCAGCCTGCTGGCGCGCGCCGGCCATCGCGTGGTCTACATCTCCGGTGAAGAGGCGGTCGCGCAGGTGCGGCTGCGCGCCGAACGGCTCGGGCTGTCGGACGCTCCGGTGCAGCTCGCCGCCGAGACCTCGGTCGAGGACATCGTCTCGACGCTGTCGGAGGGCGCGGTGCCCCGGCTGATCGTGATCGACTCGATCCAGACCATGTGGACCGACACGGTGGAATCGGCGCCCGGCACCGTGACCCAGGTGCGGGCCTCGGCGCAGGCGCTGATCCGTTTTGCCAAGAAAACCGGCGCCGCCATCATCCTGGTCGGCCATGTCACCAAGGACGGCCAGATCGCCGGTCCCCGCGTGGTCGAGCACATGGTCGACGCCGTGATGTCGTTCGAGGGCGAAGGCTCGCAGCAATTCCGCATCCTGCGCGCGGTGAAGAACCGCTTCGGCCCGACCGACGAGATCGGGGTGTTCGAGATGACGGGCCTCGGCCTGCGCGAGGTCACCAACCCCTCGGAGCTGTTCCTGTCCGAGCGCGATCTCGGCACGCCAGGCACCGCAGTCTTCGCGGGTATCGAGGGCACACGGCCCGTTCTGGTCGAATTGCAGGCGCTGGTGGCGCCGACCTCGCTCGGCACGCCGCGGCGCGCGGTGGTCGGCTGGGATCCGAGCCGGCTCTCGATGGTGCTGGCGGTGCTGGAGGCGCATTGCGGGGTCAAGCTGTCCGGCCACGACGTCTATCTGAACGTCGCCGGCGGCCTGCGCATCCACGAGCCCGCGGCCGACCTCGCCGCCGCCGCGGCGCTGGTGTCGTCCCTGGTTAATGCGCAATTGCCCACCGATGCCGTTTATTTCGGCGAGATCTCGCTGTCCGGCGTGGTGCGTCCCGTGGCGCAGACCCCGGCCCGGCTGAAGGAGGCGGCAAAACTCGGCTTCCAGCGCGCCGTGCTGCCCGAATCGGCACGCGGCGAGAGCGGCGGCGATGCCGGATTGTCGCTGAACGCGGTCAACAGCCTGACGACATTGGTGGCCGAGATCGCCGCCCGTGGCTCCCGCCGCGGCGAATCGAACGCCCCGGCCGAGAAAAATGCCACACCGGCAAGATTCCGGCGTGGAGAGGGTTAGGTGGAGGTGACGCCGGAGGCGCCCGCCGCTATACAGCCGTCACAAAAGCAGCATGGGATTGCGTGGTTGCGGCCTTGCCGGGAACGCCGTCTGCCCCTCTTTTAAGGCAGCGGCCAAGCACCGATTCGCTAGAGCACCTTTGAAGTACGAGCGGACCAGACCAGCCGATGCCAGTTACCATCCTCGACCTGATCCTGCTCGGTGTGATGCTGATCTCGGGCCTGCTCGCCATGGTCCGCGGCTTCATGCGCGAAATCCTGTCGATCGCGGCCTGGGGCGCGGCGGCGATCGTGACGCTCTACTCGTTCTCGAAGCTGCTGCCGACCGCCAAGACCTATTTCAACAACGACACGGTGGCGAGCGTCGTCGTGGTCGCGGGCGTGTTCGTCGGCACCCTGGTCGTGGTCTCCGTGATCACGGTCCGGATCTCCGACATGATCCTGGATTCGCGCATCGGCGCGCTGGACCGCACCCTTGGCTTCCTGTTCGGGCTGGCTCGCGGGCTTTTGATCGTCGTGGTCGCGTTCCTGTTCTTCACCTGGCTGGTGCCGGACAAGCAGCGTCCGGACTGGGTCACGGGCGCCAAGTCCCGCGTGGTGCTCCAGGGAACCGGGGATTGGCTGATGGCCCTCTTGCCGGACGACCCCGAGAACACCATCTTGAAGAGATTCAAGAAAAACAAACCAGATGATGATCAAGCTGATTCCGAGCAGCCGCCTTCGGGCAGTGGCGACGGATACAGTAAACCTGCTCGTGACAGTTTGAAGAAACTGATCGAGAAACCTGCGGCGCGTTGATTGCCCTTAAAGAGAGGCGCGGACGAGATGCGACACCCTGACCAGGACGCCCAATTCGATCTCGATCCACACGCCGGTCCCGGTCCGGCCGCGCTCGAGGTTCAGGACGATCTGGAGGGGGATACGCTGCGCGAGGAATGCGGCGTCTTCGGCATCTACGGTCACCCCGACGCCGCCGCCATCACCGCGCTCGGCCTGCATGCACTTCAACACCGCGGCCAGGAGGCCGCCGGCATCGTCTCCTACGACGGCAGCCGGTTTCACAGTGAACGCCGGCTCGGCCTCGTCGGCGACACCTTCTCCCGCCGCGAGGTGATCGACCGCCTGCCCGGCAACATGGCGGTCGGCCATGTCCGCTATTCTACCACCGGCGCCACCATCCTGCGCAACGTGCAGCCGCTGTTCGCCGAGCTCAATGCCGGCGGCCTTGCGGTCGCCCACAACGGCAACCTCACCAACGGCCTGACGCTGCGCCGCGAGCTCGTCCGAAGCGGCGCGATGATGCAGTCGACCACCGACACCGAGGTGATCCTGCACCTGGTCGCGCGCTCCAGGCGCAGCCGCTTCATCGAGCGCTATATCGACGCGCTGCGCGAGATCGAGGGCGCCTATGCGCTGGTCTCGCTCACCAACAAGAAGCTGGTCGGCGCGCGCGATCCGCGCGGCATCCGCCCGCTCGTGCTCGGCGAGCTCGACGGCTGCCCGATCCTGACCTCGGAGACCTGCGCGCTCGACATCATCGGCGCGCGCTTCATTCGCGACATCGAGCCGGGTGAGGTCATAGTGTTCGACGAGAACGGCCAGGACATCCACAAGCCGTTCCCGCCGATCGCGCCGCGCCCCTGCATCTTCGAGTACATCTATTTCTCCCGGCCGGATTCCATCGTGCACGGCCGCTCGGTCTACGAGGTCCGCAAGGCCTTCGGGGCCCAGCTCGCGCGCGAGAGCCACGTGCCGATCGACGTCGTCGTGCCGGTGCCGGATTCCGGCGTGCCCGCCGCGGTCGGCTACAGCCAGCATTCCGGCGTGCCGTTCGAGCTCGGCATCATCCGCAACCATTATGTCGGCCGCACCTTCATCCAGCCGACCCAGGCGATCCGCGAATCCGGCGTGCGCATGAAGCATTCGGCCAACCGTGCCGCGATCGAAGGCAAGCGCATCATCCTGATCGACGACTCGCTGGTGCGCGGCACCACCTCGAAGAAGATCGTGCGCATGATGCGCGATGCCGGCGCTAAGGAAGTGCACTTCCGCCTCGCCTCGCCCCCGATCCTGTATCCCGATTATTACGGCATCGACCTGCCCGACCGCGGCGGTCTTCTGGCGGCGACACATTCGCTGGAGGAGATGCGCGAGATCATCGGCGCCGACTCGCTCGCCTTCCTGTCGATCGACGGCATGTATCGCGCCATGGGCGAGCCCGGCCGCGACCCCGCCAATCCGAAATTCTCGGATCATTGCTTTACCGGGGCGTATCCGACCCACCTCACCGACCAGACCCAGACCGAGCAGCAGCCGCGGCAATTGTCGCTGCTGGCGGAGGCGAGCTGACGAAGGAGCGTCCCCGGGAGCTCGTCAGAGGCTGCCTTTTTCGTCATGGCCGGGCTTGTCCCGGCCATCCACGTCTGTAATACCCGCCGCAAAGAACGTGGATGCCCGGGACAAGCCCGGGCATGACGGAAGTATTCGACGATGACACAACCCCTCGCCAACCGCATCGCTCTCGTCACCGGCGCCTCGCGCGGCATCGGCTATGCCACGGCGCTCGCTCTGGCCAAGGCCGGCGCGCATATCGTCGCCACCGCGCGCACGCAAGGCGGGCTGGAAGAGCTCGACGACGAGATCCGCAAACTCGGCGGCAGCGCCACCCTGGTGCCGCTCAACCTCACTGATTCCGACGGCATCGCGCGCCTCGGCGCCGGCCTGCACGAACGCTACGGCAAACTGGACATCCTCGTCGGCAATGCCGGCGTGCTTGGCCCCTCCTCGCCGATCGGCCATATCGAGCTGAAGACCTTCAACGACGTGATGGCCGTCAACGTCTCCGCCAATTTCCAGCTGATCCGCTGCATGGAGCCGCTGCTGAAGCAGTCCGACGCCGGCCGCGCCGTGTTCATCACCTCGGGCGCCGCCAACAAGGCGACCGCCTATGTCAGCCCCTACGCCGCCTCCAAGGCCGCGCTGGAAACATTGGCGCGCGCCTGGGCGCAGGAGACCGCGAACACCAAGCTGCGCGTCAACCTGTTCAATCCTGGACCGGTCCGCACCCGCATGCGCGCCACCCTGATGCCGGGCGAAGACCCTGAGACGCTCGACACGCCCGAGCAGGTCGCCGAATTCATCGTGCCGATGTGCGCGCCCGACTGGACCGAGACCGGCAAGTTCTACGACTACAAGACCCGCACGCTGATCAGCTTCCGCGCGCCGGCCTGATTGACTCGAATGCCTCCCCGCGATTGACTGCCCGCGCTGAGGCGGCAGCAAGCCGCCAAGCCAACAACAAGGGAGGTCGCCATGGCATCATGGCATGATCGCGCAGGCTTTGCGCGCGCGCTCGCAAATGTCTCTCACTCCATCTCCATCCTGATCGCCGCCATCGCCTTGATGGTTCCGGGCACGGCGCGAGCCGGCGACGTCCCGACCTTCGCAGTCGATGCGTCCTGGCCGAAGCAGCTGCCCAACAACTGGATCCTCGGCCAGGTCGGCGGTATCACCGTCGATGGGCAGGGCCATATCTGGGTGATCCATCGTCCGCGCTCGCTCACCGACGACGAGAAGGGCGCAAGCCTCAATCCGCCGCGCTCGAAATGCTGCGTGTCGGCACCGCCCGTGCTCGAATTTGACGCCGACGGCAATCTGCTGCGATCCTGGGGCGGCCCGGGCCAGGGCTACGAATGGGTCGGCCGCGAGCACGGCATCGAGATCGACGAGCGCGGCTTCGTCTGGGTCGGCGGCAATGCCGACAACGACAACGCGATCCTGAAATTCACGCTCGACGGCAAGTTCGTCGCCCAGATCGGCAAGATCGCGCCGAGCCTTGGCAGCAACGACACGACCCAGCTCGGCAAGCCCGCCGAAACCGCGCTCGACAAGGAAGCGAACGAGATCTACGTCGCCGACGGCTATGGCAACCGCCGCGTCATCGTGTTCGACGCGACCAGCCTCGCCTACAAGCGGCATTGGGGCGCCTATGGCAACAAGCCCGACGATGCCAAGCAGGGTCCATACGACCCCAAGGCGCCGGCGTCGCAGCAATTCGGCAATCCGGTCCATTGCGTGAAGCTTGCCAATGACGGCCTCGTCTATGTCTGCGATCGCATCAACAATCGCATCCAGGTGTTCAAAAAGGACGGCAGCTTCGTGAAGGAGTTCTTCTTCGAGAAGAACACGCTCGGCAACGGCGCGGTGTGGGACATCGCGCTCTGGCCCGATCCGAAGCAGACCTATCTGCTCAGCGCCGACGGCGAGAACAACGAGATCAGGGTGATCAAGCGCGAGGACGGCAGCGTGGTCGGCAGCTTCGGGCATAGCGGCCGCAACGCCGGTCAATTCCACTGGGTGCACGCCATGGCGATCGACGCCAAGGGTAACGTCTATACCGCCGAGGTCGATACCGGAAAGCGCATCCAGAAATTCAGGCTGACATCGGACGCGCTGAAATAGCGTCTTGACGCATTTTGCCCAAAAGTTAACCGAGAGATGACGCTACGACGCAGCATCGTCCGGCTTTAGGCGCATTGCCGCCGGCGCTCGGACAGGCTAGAGCCATCGGAAGGACCAAGACTCCTCAAGAGAGCCGTCCGCATATTTGACAATGGAGGAAACCTTTTATGACGACAACGTTCGCCCGCCGCTCCGCGGCCCTTCTGGCCTGTGCCGCCTTCGGTTTTGCAACATCCGCTTTCGCGCAGGACAAGACCGTCAAGATCGGCGTGCTCAACGACATGTCAAGCCTCTATGCCGACATCGGCGGCCCGAACTCGGTCGCGGCGGTGAAGATGGCGGTCGAGGATTCCGGCCTGAAGGCCAAGGGCTGGACCATTGAGGTCCTCTCCGGCGATCACCAGAACAAGCCCGACATCGGCGTCAACATCGCCCGGCAGTGGATCGATGCCGACAAGGTCGATGCCATCGCCGACACGCCGAGCTCGGGCGTTGCGCTCGCGGTGAGCAACCTCGTCAAGGAAAAGAACGCGGTGCTGCTCAACTCGGGTGCGGCCACCGCCGATCTCACCGGCAAGGCCTGCACGCCCAACACCGTCTCGTTCACCTACGACACCTACATGCTCGCCAACGGCACCGGCAAGGCGCTGACCAAGGCGGGCGGCGACAGCTGGTTCTTCCTCACCGCCGATTATGCCTTCGGCCATGCGCTGGAGCGCGACACCGGCGCCGTCGTCACGGCCACCGGCGGCAAGGTGCTCGGCGGCGTCAAGCACCCGCTGAACACGGCGGACTTCTCCTCGTTCCTGCTCCAGGCGCAGTCCTCCAAGGCCAAGATCATCGGCCTCGCCAACGCGGGCGGCGACACCACCAACGCGATCAAGCAGGCCGCCGAGTTCGGCATCGTCCAGGGCGGTCAGAAGCTCGCCGCGCTGCTGCTGTTCATCAACGACGTGCACTCGCTCGGCCTGAAGACCGCGCAGGGCCTGACCTTCACCGAGTCCTTCTATTGGGACCTCAACGACCAGACCCGCGAATGGTCGAAGCGCTTCCAGAAGGTCTCGCCCAAGGGCTCGATGCCCTCGATGACGGTCGCGGGCCTCTACGCCGAGATCCTGCATTATTTGAAGGCAATGGAAGCGCTCGGCAGCAATCCGCATGACGGCGCCAAGGTCGTCGCCAAGATGAAGGAGCTTCCGACCGACGATCCTCTGTTCGGCAAGGGCCCGCTGCGCCAGGACGGACGCCGCCTCATCCCGGCCTATCTGTTCGAGGTGAAGAAGCCCGAGGAGTCGAAGGGCCCCTGGGACTATTACAAGCTGGTTGCCACCATCGCGCCCGAGGACGCGGCCAAGCCGCTCAAGGACAGCGATTGTCCGCTGGTGAAGAAGTAACCGTGTAGCGGTCGTGCAAGGTCTTAACGGCGTCATGCCCGGGCTTGTCCCGGGCATCCACGTTTCAGACCAGAGAGAAAGCACGTGGATGGCCGGGACAAGCCCGGCCATGACGGACAATCAGGCTGTCTTCGTTCCCGCCAGCGTCCGCACGGCGATCGCCACGCACAGCACCATCAGCATTGCCGCAAGCAGGAACGGCGCGCCGGGTAGATGCAGCGGCGCGCTCGCACCGATGAAGTAGGAAAAGGTCAGCGTGAACAGGAACGGGCCGACGAGCTGCGAGACGCTCTGCACGCTCGCGGTCGCGCCCTGAAGCTGGCCCTGCTGATCTGGCGTCACGAGCCGCGTCATCAGGGATTGCGAGGCGGCACCGGAAATCCCCCACAACGCCAGAATGGGAATCCCGATCCAGGACAGCGGCCCGGTCGGCGCCGCGCCCAGGACCAGGAAGCCGAGCGCGCCACAGCACAGGCCGAGCAGCAGCGCGTTCCGCTCGCCCAGCACACGCACGATCGGGCCGATCGCGAGCCCCTGCACCACCATGGCGCAGATGCCGACCATCGCCAGCGTCAATCCCACGGTCTTGGAATCCCAGCCGTAGCGATAGGTCGCGTAGAGCACGAAGGTCGAGGGCAGCACGACATGCGCGACCTGCGCGATGAAATTCACGACCGACAAGGCGGCCAACACCGCGTTGGATCGCAACAGATGCAGTGCCCCGACCGGACTCGCACTCCTCCAGCGGAACGGCGCGCGCTTGTCGGGCGCCAGCGATTCCGGCAGGACGAACAGCCCATAGAGCGCATTGGCGAAGCTCAGGGCCGCCGAGGCCCAGAACGGCAGGCGCGGATCGATGTCGCCGAGCAGGCCGCCGAGCGCCGGCCCCAGGATGAAGCCGGCCCCGAAGGCAGCGCCGATCCTGCCGAACACCGCCGCGCGTCGCTCCGGCGGCGTGATGTCGGCGATATAGGCGAAGGCCGTCGAGATACTGGCCGAAGTAATGCCTGATATCACGCGGCCCACGAACAGCCAGGCCAGCGACGGCGCCAGCGCCATCAGCACGTAGTCGGCGGCCAAGCCGAAATTCGACAGCAGCACCACCGGCCGCCGCCCGAAACGATCCGACAGCGCGCCGAGCAGCGGCGAGAACACGAATTGCATCAAGGCCCAGGCGGTGCCGAACAGGCCGAAGATGCGGGCCGCGTGCGCGGTGTCGTTGTCGACGAAGCTCTCGATCAGCTTCGGCAGGATCGGCATGATCACGCCGAGCGCGAGCATGTCGAGCAGGATGGTGACGAAGATGAAAGCGACCGCGCCGCCCCTCGCCGGCACAGCGCCTTGCGCCGTCGCCTCTCCGGCACCGTCGCTCACGACGGGCGCTTGCGCTTGTGCGCGAACGGATTGGCCTTCTCGCGCAGGGTGATGCGCACCGGCGTGCCCGGCAGATCGAAGGTCTCGCGCATGGAATTGGTGAGGTAGCGCAAATAGGATTGCGGCACCGCGTCGGCGCGCGAGCAGAACAGCACGAAGCTCGGCGGGCGCGCCTTGTTCTGCGTGATATAGTTCAGCTTCAGCCTGCGGCCCGACACCGCCGGCGGCGGATTGGCCTGGACCGCCTGCTCGAACCAGCGATTGAGCGCCGAGGTCGGCACGCGCCTGTTCCAGACCGCATAGGCGTCCTGAATGGCCTGCATCAAGCGGTCGATGCCTTCGCCCATCAGGCCTGACACGGCGACAACAGGCACGCCCTTGACCTGCGGCAGCCAATGATCGGCATCACGGCGCAGACCCGAGATCGCGCCGCCGCCCTTGGTCTCCATCAGGTCCCATTTGTTGACGGCGAGCACGATGGCGCGGCCCTCGCGCTCGATCAGATCGGCGATGCGCAGATCCTGCTCCTCGAAGCGGTTTTGCGTATCCATGATCAACACGACGACTTCGGCGAAGCGCACCGCGCGCAGTGCGTCGGCGACCGAGAGCTTTTCCAGCTTCTCCTCGATGCGCGAACGCCGGCGCAGGCCGGCGGTGTCGAACACGCGGAAATCGCGGCCCTTCCAGTTGATCTCGACCGCGATGGAATCGCGCGTGGTGCCGGCCTCCGGGCTCGTCAGCAGCCGCTCCTCGCCGAGCAGATGGTTGATCAGCGTCGACTTGCCGGCATTGGGCCGGCCGACGATGGCGACCCGGATCGGGCGGGTCGCGGCCTCTTCCTCGGAGAGCGGCGCGTCATCCTCGATCTCATCTTCGTCCACGGGCTCCGGCATCAGCTTGGCGAGCGCATCGTAGAGCTCGCCCATGCCCTCGCCGTGTTCGGCCGAGATCTGGATGGGATCGCCAAGGCCGAGCGCGAAGGCTTCCATGGCGCCGGCATCGCCGTGCTTGCCCTCGCTCTTGTTGGCGATCAGCAGCACCGGCTTGTTGGCCTTGCGGGCGAAATCGGCGAAGGCGCGATCGGTGGGCGTGAGGCCGATGCGGGCATCGACGACGAAGAACAGCGCGTCGGCTTGTGCGATCGCGGCCTCGGTCTGCTCCTGCATGCGCGCGGTCAGCGAGCCCTTGGCGCCCTCGTCGAGGCCGGCGGTGTCGATAATGGTGAAGTGGAGATCGCCGAGCCTGGCCTCGCCCTCGCGCCGGTCGCGGGTGACGCCCGGCAGATCATCGACGAGCGCGAGCTTCTGTCCCACCAGGCGGTTGAACAGCGTCGATTTGCCGACATTGGGCCGGCCGATGATGGCGATCGTGAAGGACATCGGTCATTCGTGCGCTGCCGGGGCTGCGCGTGTCAATGAAATGAAATGATCAGCGCGAGAAGCTGCCGCTCGGCAGCGGCGCCGGGAAAGCGCCCTGCGATTGCTGCTGCGTGGTCTGGGTCGGTTGCGCCTGCTGGACCGGCTGATCCGGCGGCGGCGCGGTGGTGCGCTTGCGGACGATCTTGTGCTTGGGCGGCGGAGCGGCCGTGGGCGGCGCCGCCTCCGGCTGGGCCTCGCCGTCGACCTCGCCGGCAGGCGCCTCGGCCGGCGCAACCGCTGCGGCTGCCGGTTGCCTGGTGCGCTTCGCCTTGGCGCCCTTTGCCGACTTGGCCGACTCGGGTGGCGGCTCCGCAGGCAAAGCCGCCACGGCGGGCGCGTTCGGATCGGGCTGCTGCTGCGCGCCCTTGTACAAATCCTTCGGCACGCCCTGCTCGAGGCCCGGCACACCTTCCGGGAAGACCGGCTTGCGGTCGCCGGGCAGCTTCTTCTTGGTGTCGAGGAAGTCGAGCAAGTCGCTTGGATCGAAGCTGGAGCAGCCGCCCAGGACGCCGGTGAAGGCGATCAGGACGGCGGCTGCGATCAAGCGTGGCGTACGGCGCATCTTGTGTCTCGTTTACGTCAGAGGGCCCGTCAGTTGTCAGCTCTTGGTCAGCTTTTGGCGACGGGCGGCAACAGGGCCTGGAGCGCCTCGGCGCGCGAGCGCAGGCCGGGTGGGGTTTCACCGTCCTCGGCAATCGCGTCGAGCCATTTGCGGGCCGCGGTCATGTCGTTGTTGCGCCAAGCCGACAGCGCCAGCATCTCGCGGGCGCTGTGGCGGAAGGTCGCCTTGGGCGCGGCGGAGGGCTCCAGCCGCTGCAGCATGTCGGCATAGCTGGCGCTGTCGAGCACGAGGCCGGCGGCGCGGATCTTCGCCAGATCCTGCCACTCACCGCCGACGCTGCGGTCGGCAGCAAGATCGTCATACATCTTCGCGGCGGCCTTGGGATCGCGCGCGGCAGCCTCGGCGGCGGCGCGCAGCCGTGCCAGGGTGCGATAGCCCGACGGCGCCTTGGCGGCGAGCTCGGTGAAGGCGGCCTCAGCCTCGGCGTGCTTGTCCTGCTCGGACAGCTCGACGGCCTTCTCGAAGGCGCCGCCGGCCTCGGCGGCCTTCTTGGCCTCCAAGTACTTATAACCCTGCCAGCCAGCGGCCGCGGCCACGACCAGCACCATCAGGGCGATGAAGTAGATCGAATACTTGTCCCACAGCTTCTTGAACTGTTCGCGACGTACTTCCTCGTCGACTTCGTCAAATAATTCAGACACTTATGCTAATCCCATGCCCGTGCGGGTGCGCGCGCCGAAGCGTCCGCGTCAGGAATCCCGTCCCCCGTGTGGCGGCGAGGTACCCTAACGATATGGCGGTGGCAAGGCAAAGCGAGCCCGATCAAGGCGTTAACCACCCGGGACAGTCCGGAGGCCTCGGCCCGACTCAAGCCCCTGGCAGCTCCCGCAGCTGCCTCTTCAATACCTTGCCGTTGGCGTTGCGCGGCAATGGGTCGGCCGTGATCGCCATGGTCTCGGGAACCTTGTAGTCGGACAGCCGCTCCGCGCACCAGGCCCGCAAGTCGCTGTCGGCCACCGGCACCCGCGTCACCACCACGGCATGGACGCGCTCGCCCAGCACCGGGCAGGCCCTGGCGATGATCGCGCTCTCGACCACGGCGGGATGGCCGGCCAGCACGGATTCGACCTCGGCCGAATAGATCTTCAGGCCGCCGCGATTGATCATGTCCTTCTGCCGGTCGAACACGCGGACAAACCCTTCCGCATCGACCGAACCGAGATCGCCGGAGTGCCAGAACCCGCCCGTGAAGCTCTCGGCGGTGGCCTTCGAATTGTTCCAGTAGCCCTTGATGACAGAGGCGCTGTGGATCCAGAGCTCGCCGATCTCGCCGCGCGGCAGTTCGCGCCCATCCGGATCCATCGCCACGATACGCGCGCCGGGGCACGGCAGGCCGACGCTGTCGATATGGCTCTCGGTCAGCTCGCCCGGCATGATCGTCGAAGGTGACGTCGTCTCGGTCGCGCCGTAGCAGTTCATCAGCTTCAGGCCCGGAATCTTCGCCTTGAGCTTCTCGATGGTCGCGACCGGCATCGGCGCGCCGCCAAAACCGCCGATGCGCCAGCTCGACAGATCGTAGCCGTCGAAATCGGGCTGCAGCAGGCAGAGATTATACATCGCCGGCACCATCACCGTGTAGGTGACGCGCTCGCGCGCGGCGAGCTTGAGGTAATCGGCGGCCTTGAACTCGGGCATGATGATCAGCGCGCCGCCGCAGCGGATCATGGTGGTGATGTTGGCGACGACGCCGGTGACGTGGCCGAGCGGCACCGCGGCGATCGAGCGGTCCGCTTCCGTCAATTGCAGGCAGGACACGAACACCATCGAGGAATGCACGATGTTGCAATGGGCCAGCATCGCGCCCTTCGGCTTGCCGGTCGTGCCCGAGGTGTAGAGGATCATCGCGGTGTCCTCTTCACTCACCTCGACCGGCGCCGATGCCGGCGCGTTGTCGGCGAGCAAGGCGAAACGCGATCGGGCCGGATCCTCGCCGACGGCGATACGGTGGATCAGATCGGGCACATCCTGCGCGTCGGGCAGCCGCTCGGCGAGCGAGGCTTCGTGGATCAGGATCTTCGCGCCGCAATCGGCGAGCACATAGGCGATCTCCGGCTTCTGCTGGCGCGTGCTGAGCAGCACCGTCACCAGCCCCTCATGCGCGGCGGCAAACAGCAGCAGCGGAAATTCGATACGGTTGCCGAGCAGGATCGCGACACGGTCGCCGCGCTGCAAGCCCAGCTTGCGAAGACCCGCCCCGATCCGCGTCGCCTGCTCCACGGCCTGGCGCCAGCTCAGCCGGACATTGCCTGCGATCAAAGCCTCGCCATTGGCATTACGGGCGCAGGCATCCGCGATCATCGCCCACAGGCTCGCCGGCCGGTCGCAAAAGGCCGGCACCAGCCGATCGCCAAACCGCGCCTCGAGCCGCATCGGCGGGATCTGAGATTGCGACCAGTCCATCGGAACGCCCTCGGCTTGTTGCTTTTGTCACGTTCCGCGCACGGCTGCGCGGAATGGTCTTGCGCTGAGCGGCTGCGCTACACCCCCACGACCGGCACGCCGATCACCACCGGATGGAACGCGAACGCCAGGGCCAGATAGGCGACGAGGCCGACCCCGACCGCGATCAGATCGTTGGTGACGCCGCCGACCGGAATTGGCGGGCCGCCGGGGTCGGTGCGATGCTTCAGCGAAATGCGGTCATAGACGGCCCAGCCCAGGAACGAGCCGAACAGGATGATGGAGCCGAGATCGCCGTTGGCCAAAAGATGCGCCGCAGCCCACAGCTTGATGCCGGCCAGCATCGGATGCTTCAGCGTCGCGTAGATGCGGCCGCGCAGATAAGAGGCGACCACCAGGATCACCGCGGGCAGCATCAGCGCGACCGCGATGTGCTTCATCGCCTTCGGCGGATACCAGACGTCGATCCAGCCGGAGCTGCGGTAATGGCCAAAGCCCCAGACGATCAGCACGAGCCCCGCGAGCGAGACCAGCGCGTAGAGGATCTTGTAGGTCCCCTCGCCCAGCCGCGCGATTGCCTGCGCACGCGCCTCACGTTTCGTCGTGAAAACATGGGTGGCGAAGAACAGCACCAGCCCCAGGATCATGACCAGCAGACCCATGACATCCTCCCCCGCGAAGCAGCCCCCGCCTATGGCGTATCATCGATTGGCTGCGGGCCGCAACTCTTCCTCCTCATGGTGAGGAGGCGCGTCAGCGCCGTCTCGAACCATGCAGGCCCGGCTGTTGCGACAGCGGGGCCTTTCATCCTTCGAGACGCGCGCGGTGCGCGCTCCTCAGGATGAGGAGACAGAGCGGTGCTAGTTCGCAAGCTCGCGATTGTCGACGTAGCGGATGGCGATCGGCCGGCCTGCCAGCGCGCCGCCGAGACCACCGGTGAATTTCAGCGGCAGGCAGGCTTTCAGCGAGGAATTGACCGCGTTGAGATAGGTGGTTCGGGTCTCTGCGGGCACGCCGGGGGTCGCATAGGTGAGGCGCGGCGGGCCGATCAGGCCTCCGGCCTTGTTGAAGCTGAAGCGCACCGACATCTGCATGCCCGCGCGCGCATTGTCCGATGGCGGCGACCAGCAACTGCGCAACGCGGCGAAGAGGTCGCCGATCGTATCGAGATCGTGGTCCGGCTTCTGGTACTTGGCGCGGTCCGCCTCCGATGGAACGCTCTGGATGGTGAGCTGGAGGTTCTGGCCGTAGGGGTAGTCGATCTCGGGAATGCAGGGGCCCGGCTCGAGCGGGCTGCAATAGGACGGCGTGCAGGGCCGGTCGTCGAGCACGCTGCACGGCTCATGCGCAAACGGAATCGGATTGATCTGGCGCGGCCGCGCGTCGGCGGCAGCCGATATCGACAGCAGGAGAAGTACGGGGATGCCGCGCCACATGCAGTTAACTCGCGGGATGACGTGGTGAACGTGGCATTGCCCCCGACAAGGTCAAGCCCGTTCCGCATTCACATGCTCGCGTTCAGGCACTCAGTCGTCGCCCGGCTTGACCGGGCGACCCAGTACGCCGTGACGGCAGTGATTGAATCGATGAGCTGCGGCGTACTGGATGCCCCGGTCAAGCCGGGGCATGACAGTGGAGTATGCGGGTGCTCTGCAGAGGACAGAACGGCCGCGCCCTACCCCTTCTTCTTGACGTCCTTGACGTTGGTGAACTCGATGCCCTCGGCGCGCTCCTTGGTGTAGCCGAGATAGAACTCGTTCCGGGCGAGATAGACGGGATCGCCGTCGACGTCGTCGGCGATGCTGGAGGTGTTGGCGGCGATGAAGGTGTCGAGCTTCTTGCGGTCCTCCGAGGAGACCCAACGCGCCAGCTGGAATTCGCTGACCTCGAACTCGACCGGCAATGAATATTCCGCCTCGAGCCGCGCCTTCAGCACGTCGAGCTGCAGCGCGCCGACGACGCCGACCAGCGCCGGCGCGCCGTCGCGCGGGCGGAACACCTGCACCACGCCCTCTTCCGACATCTGCTGCAGCGCTTCCTTCAGCTTCTTCGCCTTCATCGCGTCGGTGAGACGGACGCGGCGCACGATTTCCGGCGCGAAGCTCGGCACGCCGACGAAGTTGAAATCCTCGCCCTCGGTCAGGGTGTCGCCGATGCGCAGCGTGCCGTGATTGGGAATGCCGACGACGTCGCCGGCGAAGGCTTCGTCCGCGACCGAGCGGTCCTGGGCGAAGAAGAATTGCGGGCTCGACAGCGGCATGCTCTTGCCGGTGCGCACCAGCTTGGCCTTCATGCCGCGGCTGAGCTTGCCGGAGCAGAGGCGCGCGAACGCGATGCGATCGCGGTGGTTCGGATCCATGTTGGCCTGGATCTTGAACACGAAGGCGCTCATGCGCGGATCGGTGGCCTCGACCCTGCGCTGGTCGCTGTCCTGCGCGCGCGGCTCGGGCGCGAACTTGCCGAGACCTTCCAGAAGGTCGCCGACGCCGAAATTGCGCAGCGCGCTGCCGAAATAAACCGGGGTCAGATGGCCTTCGCGGAACGCCTCGAGCTCGAACGGCTTCGAGGCCTCGGTGACGAGCTCGAGCTCGTCCTTCACCGCAGACACGTCGAGATTGGCGTTGAGCTTGGCCAGTTCCTCGATCTCGATCTGCTGCGCTGCGCCGGTCTTGGCGCCGCCGCCTTCGAGCAGGCGCACGCCGCCGTTGACGACGTCGTAGGTGCCGAGGAAGTCGCGGCCGCGGCCGACCGGCCAGGTCATCGGCGTGGTGTCGAGCGCCAGCGTCTTCTCGATCTCGTCGAGCAGCTCGAACACGTCGCGGCTCTCGCGGTCCATCTTGTTGATGAAGGTGATGATCGGGATGTCACGCAGGCGGCACACTTCGAACAGCTTGCGGGTGCGCGCCTCGATGCCCTTGGCGGCGTCGATCACCATGACGGCGGAATCGACCGCGGTGAGCGTGCGATAGGTGTCTTCCGAAAAGTCCTCGTGGCCCGGCGTGTCCAGGAGGTTGAAGACGAGGCCCTCGAACTCGAAGGTCATGACCGAGGTCACGACCGAGATGCCGCGCTCGCGCTCGATCTTCATCCAGTCCGAGCGCGTGTTGCGCCGCTCGCCCTTGGCCTTGACCTGACCGGCCAGGTTGATGGCGCCGCCGAACAGCAGCAGCTTCTCGGTCAGCGTGGTCTTGCCGGCGTCAGGATGCGAGATGATCGCAAAGGTGCGCCGCCGCGCGACTTCCGCGGCAAGCGGGGAACGGGCCGGCGATTCGGCATTGGTGGTGGCGATGTCGGACATGGCCGCAGCGTTTGGCAGGGAAAATGGGCCTGATCAAGCCTCAATTGGCGATTGCGGAGCCCTTCGGCCAGCCCCATATCGGCTTGACCGGATCGATCTTGGGGAAGGACGGCCTTCCCGCTCATCAGCATATCAGCCCGCGGGGACGACCCTGCCTTGAATGGAGGGTCGCCATGGCCTGGAGCATCCTGTTCGTCGCCGGGCTTCTCGAGATCACCTGGGCGATCGGCCTGAAATACACCGAGGGTTTTAGCAGGCTTGTTCCGTCAATCGTCACGCTGGCGGCCATGGCCGGCAGCGTCATCCTGCTCGGCCTCGCGCTCAAATCGCTGCCCGTCGGAACCGCCTATGCGGTGTGGACCGGGATTGGCGCGGTCGGCACCGCGACGCTGGGCATCGTCCTGTTCGGCGAGCCGGCCACGGCCCTGCGGCTTGCCAGCATCGGCCTGATCGTCGCCGGGATCGTCGGGCTGAAGCTCGTCACTTGACGAAGATCTGGACCGCCCACCACGTCAGCGCCGCGACGATGGCCGAGGCCGGAATCGTGATCACCCAGGCATAGACGATCGAGCTTGCCACGTTCCAGCGCACCGCCGAGACGCGGCGGGCCGCGCCGACGCCGACGATGGCGCCGGTGATGGTGTGCGTGGTCGAGACGGGAACGCCGAGAAATGTCGCCATGAACAGGGTCGCCGCGCCTCCCGTCTCGGCGCAGAAGCCCTGCATCGGCGTCAATTTCGTGATGCGCAGGCCCATGGTGCGGACGATGCGCCAGCCGCCCATCAAGGTGCCCAGCGCCATCGCCGCCTGGCATGACAGCACCACCCAGAACGGCACCGAGAAGTCGCTGCCGAGATGGCCCTGCGAATACAGCAGCACCGCGATGATGCCCATGGTCTTCTGCGCGTCGTTGCCGCCATGGCCGAGCGAATAGAGCGAGGCGGAGGCGAATTGCAGAATGCGGAAGGCGCGATCGACCGCGAACGGCGTCGAGCGCACCGAGGCCCACGACACGATCGCCACCAGCATCATCGCGAGCAGGAAGCCGACCAGCGGCGACAGCACGATTGCCAGCACCGTCTTGGTCAATCCGCTCCATACCGCGGCCGAGATCCCGGCCTTGGCCATGCCGCCGCCGATGAGCCCGCCGATCAGCGCGTGCGAGGACGAGGACGGGATGCCGAGCGCCCAGGTCACCAGGTTCCAGACGATGGCGCCGACCAGGGCGGCGAAGATCACCTGGGCGTCGACGATCGCGGGATCGATGATGCCGGTGCCGATGGTCTGGGCGACGTGCAGGCCGAACACCATGAAGGCAATGAAATTGAAGAACGCGGCCCAGAACACCGCATATTGCGGCCGCAACACGCGGGTCGAGACGATGGTCGCGATCGAATTGGCGGCGTCGTGCAGGCCGTTCAGGAAGTCGAACAGCAGAGCGACGGCGATCAAGCCGACCAGGATGGGAAGACCCAACGCTGCATCCACGGCCCTAGACCTGCTCGATGACGATGCTGTTGATCTCGTTCGCGACGTCGTCGAAACGATCGGCCACCTTCTCGAGGTGGTCGTAGATCTCGACGCCGACGATGAAGTCCATCGCATTGCCGTCGCGATGCTTCAGGAACAGCTCCTTCAGCCCGATGTCGTGGAGATCGTCGACGCGGCCCTCCAGCTTGCCCAGCTCTTCCGTGATCGCGGTGAGCATGGCGACGTTCGGGCCGATCGATTGCATCAGCGGCAGCGCACGGCCGACCAGATTGGCGCATTCGATCAGGAGCCCGCCGATCTCGCGCATCGGCGGCTCGAAGGTACGGACCTCGAACAGCATCACGGCCTTGGCGGTCTGCTGCATCTGGTCGATGGCATCGTCCAGCGACGTGATCAGGTTCTTGATGTCGCCACGGTCGAACGGGGTGATGAAGGTGCGGCGCACCGCCGTCAGCACCTCGCGGGTGATGTTGTCGGCGTCATTTTCGAACTGGTTGACGCGCTGGCAATAGACCGGCGTCTCCGCGCCTCCATTGAGCATGCCCTGGAGCGCGATCGCGCCCTGGATCACTGTCTGGGCATGCCGGTCGAACAGGTCGAAGAACCGCTCTTCCTTGGGCAGGAATGCACGAAACCATCGCATCATGGGGATAGGCTACCGGTTGGAAAATGGGCCCGGCCCGAGGGGCCGTCATGAAACTGTCATAGACCATTTTCGAGCCGCGTGCGTGTCATCTCACGCCTGCGGAGCCGGATCATCCACCGGATAATCGCACCAATAAAATTGGTGAGATATCAATCGTTTAGAGCGATCTCCGGAAGTAATGCGCGATTTCACCGATGACGCCGCGGCGGAAGGTCAGCACGCAGACCACGAAGATCGAGCCCTGGATCACCGTCACCCACTGGCCGAAACCGGCGAGATATTGCTGCATGGCGATGATCACGAAGGCGCCGACCACGGGGCCGAAGATGGTGCCGAGGCCGCCGACCAGCGTCATCAGCACGACCTCACCGGACATCGACCAATGGACGTCGGTGAGCGAGGCGTTCTGCGCCACGAACACTTTCAGCGCACCGGCAAAACCGGCCAGCGTGCCTGAAAGCACGAAGGCCAGGAACTTGTACTGGTCGGTCCGGTAGCCGAGCGAGATCGCGCGCGGCTCGTTTTCGCGGATCGCCTTGAGCACCTCGCCGAACGGCGAGTTGATGATGCGGAAGATCAGGAGGAAGCCGGCGAGGAACCCGACCAGCACGACGTAATACAGCACCGTCGGCTTGGACAGATCGAAGATGCCGAACATGTGTCCCTGCGGGATGCCCTGGATGCCGTCCTCACCGTGGGTGAACGGGGCCTGGAGGTAGATGAAGTACAAAAGCTGCGACAGCGCCAGCGTGATCATCGAGAAGTAGATGCCCTGGCGGCGGATCGAGATGTAGCCCGTGACGATCGAGAGCACGAAAGCCGCGGCGATGCCGACGAGGATGCCGAGCTCGGGCGGCAATGCCCAGACCTTCAACGCATGCGCGCTGCAATAGCCGGCGGTGCCCAGGAACATCGCGTGGCCGAACGACAACAGGCCGCCATAGCCGACCAGCAGGTTGAAGGCACAGGCGAGCAGCGCAAAGCACAGCGCCTGCATGACGAAGAACGGGTAGACGCCCGTGAACGGCACCGCCGCGAGCAGCAGCGCCATCACCGCGAAAACGATCATCTCGTCGCGCATCGCGCGAGGGGTCACCGGCAGCGTGTTGTCCGTCAGGGTTGTCATATCAGGCTGCCCTTCCCGTCAATCCCGTTGGCTTCACCAGGAGCACCAGCACCATCAGCACGAACACGACGGTGTTGGAGGCCTCGGGGTAGAAATATTTGGTCAGACCCTCGATCACCCCGAGCGCGAAGCCGGTGATGATGGAGCCCATGATCGATCCCATGCCGCCGATCACGACCACCGCGAACACGACGATGATGAGGTCGGCGCCCATCAGCGGCCGCACCTGGTTGATCGGCGCCGAGAGCACGCCGGCGAGCGCGGCAAGGCCGACGCCGAGACCGTAAGTGAGCGTGATCATGCGCGGCACGTTGATGCCGAAGGCGCGCACCAGCGTCGGATTTTCAGTGGCGGCGCGCAGGTATGCGCCGAGCTGGGTCTTCTCGATCAGGAACCAGGTCGCAAGGCACACGACCAGCGAGAACACGACCACCCAGCCGCGATAGACGGGCAAGAACATGAAGCCGAGATTCATGCCGCCCTTGAGCTGGTCCGGAATGGCGTAAGGCAGGCCGGACGAGCCGAAATAGTTCTGGAACACGCCCTGCACGATCAGCGCGATGCCGAAGGTCAGGAGCAGGCCGTAGAGATGATCGAGCCCGGTCAGCCATTGCAGCATGGTCCGCTCGAGGATCATGCCGAAAATGCCGACGATGATGGGCGCAAGCAGCAACGCCCACCAATAGTTGATGCCGCCGATATTCAGCAGGAAATAGGCGACGAAGGCGCCCATCATGTAGAGCGCGCCATGGGCGAAATTGATGATGTTGAGCATGCCGAAGATCACGGCAAGCCCGAGACTGAGCAGCGCGTAGAACGAGCCGTTGATCAGTCCCACCAGTAGCTGAGCGTATAGAGCCTGCATCGATCAATCTCGTACCCGGTCTCGTTATGCCATTTCATTCTGCCGCGCCCGCGGGCGCGGCCAACTCACTTCTTCACCAGAGGACAGGCGCTTTCCGACAGCGGCCGGAAGGCCTGCTCGCCGGGGGTCGTGCCGATCAGCTTGTAATAGTCCCAGGGGCCCTTGGATTCCTCGGGCTTCTTCACCTCGAAGAGATAGGCCGGATGCAGCTTGCGGCCGTCGGCGCGGATCGTGCCCTTGCCGAAGAGCGCGTCGTCCGTCGGCATCTCCTTCATCTTGGCGACGACCTTGGCGCCGTCATGCGGATTGCCGCCCATGGCCTCCAGCGCCTTGAAATAGTGCAGCAGGCCCGAATAGACGCCGGCCTGCACCATCGAAGGCATCGCCTTGTTCTTCATGCGCTCGGAGAAGCGCTTGGAGAACGCGCGCGTACCGTCGTTCATGTCCCAATAGAAAGTCTCGGTGAAGTTCAGGCCCTGCGCCACCTTCAGCCCGAGCGCGTGCACGTCGGTGATGAAGAGAAGCAGGCCCGCAAGCTTCTGGCCGCCCGAGACGACGCCGAACTCCGCCGCCTGCTTGATCGTGTTGGTGGTGTCGCCGCCGGCATTCGCCATGCCGATGATCTTGGCCTTGGAGGCCTGCGCCTGAAGCAGGAACGACGAGAAATCGGCGGTATTCAGGGGATGCTTGACATTGCCGATCACCTTGCCGCCCGATTTCACCACGACCGCGGCAGTGTCGCGCTCGAGCGCATGGCCGAAGGCGTAGTCCGCGGTCAAGAAGTACCACGTGTCGCCGCCCGCCTTCACCAGCGCCTGCCCCGTGCTGTTGGCCAGCATGTAGGTGTCGTAGACCCAGTGGACCGTGTTCGGCGAGCATTGCGTGTTGGTGAGATCCGACGTCGCTGCACCGGTGTCGATCAGGATGGAGTTCTTCTCCTTGACGATGTTGTTGACCGCCAGCGCAACGCCGGAGTTCAGGACATCCATGAAGATGTCGACCTTCTCGACGTCGATCCATTGCCGGGCAATCGTGGAGCCGATGTCGGGCTTGTTCTGATGGTCCGCGGAGATCAGGTCGAGCTTCCAGCCCTTGGCCGCGAGCCCGGAATCCTCGATCGCCATCTGCGCGGCGACGGTCGAGCCAGGGCCGCCGAGGTCGGCGTAGAGTCCGGAATTGTCGGTCAGGACGCCGATCTTGATGTTCTTGTCCTGCGCGACCGCGGCGCCTGCCGCACCGAAAGCCAGGGCTGTGCCGAGCAACATCGCCGAAATGCCGTGCTTCATAATCCGCTCCCCAGTATTGCTTTGACAGTTACTCTCGATGGTCCGGCCTGCACTGCTACACGCCGAGATAGGTGTGGAGCTTGTCCATGTTGGCGGCAAGCTCGGCATTGGAAAATCCGTCAATGATCTTGCCATGCTCGACCACGTAGTAGCGGTCGGCGACGGTGGACGCGAAGCGGAAATTCTGCTCGACCAGGAGGATCGTGAAGCCCTCCTTCTTGAGCCGCGCAATGGTGTGGCCGATCTGCTGGATGATGACGGGCGCGAGGCCCTCGGTCGGCTCGTCCAGCATCAGGAAGCTCGCGCCGGTGCGCAGGATGCGCGCAATCGCGAGCATCTGCTGCTCGCCTCCGGACAGCTTGGTGCCCTGGCTGTTGAGCCGCTCCTTCAAATTCGGGAACAGTTCGAAGATCTGATCGAGCGGCAATCCGCCTTCACGGACCACCGGCGGCAGCATCAAGTTCTCGCGCACGTCGAGACTGGCGAATATGCCCCGCTCTTCCGGGCAGAATGCGATGCCCATGCGCGCGATCTTGTCGGAGGTCGCGCGAATGATCTCCTCGTTGTTGAACTTCACCGAGCCGGTACGCTTGCCGATGATGCCCATGATCGACTTCAGCGTGGTCGTCTTGCCGGCGCCGTTGCGCCCTAGCAGGGTGACGACCTCGCCCGCGTTCACGTCGAAGTTGATCCCGTGCAGGATGTGGGACTCGCCGTACCAGGCTTCGAGGTTGCGGACTTGAAGGAGGTTTCCGCCGGTCGCAACCTTGGCCGGAGCCTCGGCAATCGCAGTGTCAGGCATGCCCGGCTCCCAGGTAAGCTTCCTTGACGCGCTCGTCCTTGGTGAGCTCGCTGTAATGACCTTGCGCGAGCACCTGCCCGCGCGTCAGCACGGTGATGATGTCGGAGAGGTTGGCCACGACGCTCAAGTTATGCTCGACCATCAGGATGGTATATTTCGCGGAGATGCGCTTGATCAGCGCCGCGATCTTGTCGATGTCCTCGTGGCCCATGCCGGCCATCGGCTCGTCCAGCAGCATCATCTCCGGGTCGAGCGCGAGCGTGGTTGCAATTTCGAGTGCGCGCTTGCGTCCATAGGGCATCTCGACCGCGGGCGTGTTGGCGAACTCGCTGAGACCGACATCGTTGAGGAGCTCGCGGGCGCGATCGTTGAAACGGTTGAGGACCGACTTGGAGCGCCAGAAATCGAACGAAGAGCCGTGCTGGCGCTGAAGCGCGACACGCACGTTCTCCTGCGCGGTGAGATGCGGAAACACCGCTGAAATCTGGAACGAACGGACAAGCCCCAGGCGGGCCACGTCGGCCGGCGCCATCGCGGTGATGTCCTGCCCCTTGTACAGGATCTTTCCGGCAGACGGTTTGAGGAACTTGGTCAGAAGATTGAAGCAGGTCGTCTTGCCGGCCCCGTTCGGGCCGATCAACGCGTGAATGCTCCCACGGCGAACCTTGAGCGCAACGTCGCGGACGGCGAAGAAGCCCGCGAACTCCTTGGTCAAGCCTTCCGTTTCGAGAATGAACTCATCGGCCAAACAGATTTCCCCCTGCCCGCGTCGCGCGTGGCTATCCTTGTTGCTTCGGCTTTCCGGAGGCCTTGGAGCCTATCCTTGAAGCCCCTCCGGAACGCCGCCTCCGGGCGCGGAATATGCCGGAGGTGACGGGGGTTAGGCAAGGCGGAAAGCTGAGCAGATCAGGTCTCCGGCTGGGATACAAATGCTCCCTTAGTCGGAGGTGTGCGATGTCGTGCCTGCCCGGCCTCCCGGTTCGCAAGACACCGGTCGTCAAGCCGTCGTTAACGGTCTTTCGTTCCGTGCGCCAGCCTTCATCGAAAATTTCCCCGCACATGGCATCGTGCGCGGGTTTTTGATGGTCTGGAATATTGTCTTGGATTTCGCCAGCGCCGCTCCTTCCGTCGTCAAGTCGATCAGACAGCGTGATCTCCTGAACACGTGGCTGCGACTCTATGCGCGCCAGCAGATCGCGCCGGCGGTCTGGGAATATCAGCCTGCGCGGCTCGAGGAAGAGCTGTCCGATCTCATCTATTATACGGTGGATACTTCCACGCCGGCCCCGCGCCTGACCATCCAGAGCGAAAACACGCGCATCTCGCGCGCCTATGGACATACCGGCAAGGGCGTTCTGCTCGAGGAGTATGTCGGGCCGCGGCTCGCGCCCTTCGTGATGCCGATCTATCACGAATGCGTGGCGCGCGGGCTGCCGGTCTACAGCGTTGCCGACGTCGACGACATCTACGGGCACATCGTCGCCTATGAACGGCTGCTGCTGCCTTTCCAGACCGACGGCAAGGTCTGTCACGTCATCGCATCGGTCAAGACCTTCTGCGAGGACGGCGGCTTCGAGATCAAGAATTTGATGCGCGGAAATGACGCGCTGCCGCGTCCGAAACTGCGCGCCCTGATCGATCGCGAGCTCTTCCATCGTGCGCCCGGCCGCATCGCGACGGCCGAATTGGTCGAGTTCGCGGACCAGCCGGGTCCGGGCGTCGCCAACGAGATCATCGAGCTGAACTAGAACCGGGAACGCGTTTGCGCCGAGACCATGCTAAACGACAAGCCAAAGCGCGATGATGCTCTCATCGCGCTTTGGCGTCAGCGCGATTTGGCGCCGACTTCCTTGGCATAGATCTCCGGCTTGAAGCCGACCAGCAGCTTGCCGCCGATTTCCAGCACCGGCCGCTTGATCATCGATGGTTGCGCTAGCATCAAGGCCAGCGCCTTCTTCTCGGAGAGGCCTTCCTTGTCGGACTCGGGGAGCTTCTTGAACGTCGTCCCGGCGCGATTGAGCAGCGTCTCCCAGCCGACCTTGGCGCTCCACTGCTTGAGCTTGTCCTGCTCCACGCCCGCCGCCTTGTAGTCGTGAAACGCGTAAGGCACGTCATGGGCATCGAGCCAGGCGCGCGCCTTCTTCATGGTGTCGCAGTTCTTGATGCCGTAGATGATGTTGGGCAAGACGTTCCTCGCGCAAGACGTATCGTGATGGACGCGGCGTTGTACGAAACTCCGCTTCGCGCGACAATATTGCCAACGACGCCATCTCGCCGAACGGACATCCCATGCACGTCACTCACGATCCCGCGGCCGCCGCCACCCCTACCATCGACTTCAACAGCTTCCTGGCCGTCGATATCCGCGTCGGCACCATCGTCGACGCCAAGCCGTTTCCCGAGGCGCGCAAGCCGGCGTTTCGGCTTTGGATCGACTTCGGACCCGCCATCGGCGTGCGCAAGAGCTCGGCCCAGATCACCGAAAACCATCCGCTCGAGACGCTGGTAGGCCAACAGGTCGCGGCCGTCGTCAATTTCCCGCCGCGCCAGATCGGACCTGTCATCTCGGAGGTGCTGACGCTCGGCTTCCCCGATGCCGACGGCAAGGTCGTGCTGGTGCAGCCGAGCCAGCCGGTGCCGAACGGCGGACGGCTGTTCTAGCCGCGCGGTCCGGGGCTGCTGCGTCGTCGCTTCCGCCGGCGCACTTGCAGCGAATCCTTCTGTTTCTCTTCGGCCCGTATTCGATTATAAAATGACTGACTGATCGTTTTTTATTGTAACCAGCCTGTTTCGGCCAAATCGGCGTCCAGCCGCAAACGATCAATCTTGTCAGTTATTTGAGGCCGCCGGATGCCTAAGATCAGCGACAAGCAACGCGAAAGCCGGCGGGAGCAGATTCTCGAAGCGGCCCTCGCCTGCTTCTCCGAAGACGGTTTTCACCAGACCGGCATGGCCGACATCGTGAAGCGGTCCGGACTGAGCCATGGCGCGGTCTATCTCTACTTCCAGAGCAAGGACGACCTGATCGAGGCGCTCGCGGACGACCGGCACCGCCGCGAAGCCGTGCTCAATTCGGTCGCGCAAGGATCCGGCGACCCGATCGAAGGACTTCACGCACTGATCCGCGTCTACGCGCAATGGCTGACCGATCCCGCCGGCGAAGCCCGCCGCCGTGTCGGCATCCACGGCTGGGCCGAAGCCCTGCGCAACCGCCGCGTCCGCACTGGCGTCGTTGAAGGCATCGACATGCCGCGCGCTCTGATCGTGGCGCTGGTCGAATGCGGCCAGCATGATGGCCTCATCCGCCGCGACCTCGGTGCGGACGCGATCGCGCGCACGCTGATCGCGACCTTCCAGGGGTTTGTGCTGCAAAAATGTTGGGGCGACGAATTTGACGTCGACGCCTGCATGGCGGCCGTAGCCGGCATGATCGACGGCTTACGCACGACCAGGTCCGAGACCAAGCGACGGACCCGGACGTAGCCGATGTCGTCAGCTGGTGAGCGCGATGAACTTCACTGGCTGTCCCTGCTCCTGATCGGCACGCTCGCGGGCTTCTCTCCGGCCGGCATCGACCGGCAGCTCGCCCCGGTTGCATCCGTATGGTTCGGTGAGAGCGGTGCCGAGAGCTGCGCGCAGATGAAAGGACACCAAGCGCAACGCTTGCGGCATGATGCCGTCGCTTACGGCAGATTGTCCCGCAGAAAAATATCGATGCGGATACGCTCCTGATCGGGGCTGATCGGCTCCCCCGAACAATGCGCGAGCAGGACCCGCGCCGCGGACCGCGCCTCGTGGCCAGGATCCTGGTTGATGATGGCATCGAGCGTGCCGCGCACCAGGAAACGCCGTGTATACTGGGTGAGCTCGTGGGTGATCCAGACCACCTCGCGCGCGCGGCCAGAGGCTTCGAGCGCATCGGCGATGCCACGATTTCCGGCGCCGCAGCAATATATGCCGCGGAGATCGGCATGGCGCGCGAGCAGCGCGGCGGTAAGCTCCCGCGTGCGTGCGCTGTCGTCGCGGCCCTCGATGACCGGTAGCGCGCGCAGGTTCGGATACTCGCTGGACAGGATCTGGTGGAAGCCGAACTGCCGCTCGGTATGATCGCGCAGCGACAACGACCCGGCGATCACGGCGACGGCCCCCTCGCGGCCCGCGAGGAAGCGTCCCAGCAGCGTTGCGGCAGTTCGTCCCGCGGCCGGGTTGTCGATGCCGACATAATGCAGGCGGCGCGAGCTCGGCGCGTCCGATACGAGGGTCACCACGGCGACCCCGCGCGCGGTGAGTTCGTCGATCGCGGCGCGCACCCTTGGATGGTCGAGCGCGATGACGGCGACGCCCTGATAGGCCGGCGACAAGTCTTCCAGCGTGCCGGCCAGCACATCGGGATCAAACACATCGACATGGAGGATATCGATGAAGCCGCGCTGGCCGGCAAGCCAGTCTGCGGTGCGCTGGACCTGCTGGGTCAGGTTGGTCATAAAGCTGTTGCTGCCGGACGGCAGCACGAAGGCGAAGCGAAAGCTCTGCCCGCGTGCGAGCCGCGCCGCCGCCACGTCGGCGCGGTAGCCGAGCTTGGCGACGGCGGCTTCGACACGCGCGACGGTCTTGGCGCGCACGCCCTCGCGCCGGTTGACGACGCGGTCGACCGTCGCGAGCGAAACGCCCGCCGCACGCGCGACGTCTTCCAGGGTAGCGCGAACCGGCAGTTGCGTCGCGCCAGCGCTCATTCGCGCGCCGCCCACAGCATCCCGCGGGTCATCAAGGTTCGGATCTCCGGCACGTCGAGCTCGTAGGCGCGGTGGCCGAGCGAGGAATAGAACACCCTGCCCGCGCCGTATCTCTTCTTCCAGACCACGGGCATCACCACGCCCTCGATCCAGGATGCGTGCTCGCCGGTAAAGGTCGTCGTCGCCAGCACCTCGTTGGCGGGGTCAACATGCATGTAGTACTGCTCGGAACGATGCTCGAAACTTTTCAGGCCCTTCATGATGGGGTCGTCCGGCTTCGTCAAGTCGACTTTGTAGTCGATGATGTTGCCGGGATGAGCAACCCACTGCCCACCGCACAGGAACTGGTAGTCGACGGACTCGCGGAATGCATCGCACATGCCGCCATGATGGCCGGCGAGGCCGACGCCTCCGCGCACCGCAGCGCAGAGATTCAGCGCGTCCGCCTTCTCGATCTTCGACATGGTGTAGATCGGGATGATCAACGAGAGGTCATGGATCGCCGGATCGCCGAACGCTTCCGTCGTCGTTTCGATCCGGACCTCAAAACCTTCCGCTCTGAGCCAGCCGCGGATCATCGAGGCACACAGATCCGGATCGTGTCCCGGCCAACCGCCCCAAACAATCATTGCCTTGCGCATGTTTCCGTCCTCAGTCGATCTGTCCGGTTTCACGTCCGGCCGGCAGCATCGCCGGCCGCTCGACGCGGCTCTCGATCTTGACGCAGCGTCCCTCGTCGGCGGAAGTCTGGAACGCCTCCACCACCTCCAGCACGTGGAAGGCGAGCGCGCCGCTGGCGCGATGCGGCCGGTTGCTGAGGATCGCGGAGGCCATATCGGCGACACCGATGGAACGGAACTCGCCCTCGACATGACCGTGCGTCAACGGCACCGTCTCCCATTCGCCGCCGGTCTTGGCGACCTGCACCTCGCCGCCGAAGCGGTTCGGGTCCGGCACCAGCATGCTGCCTCTGTCGCCATAGATCTCGATCGGCGCATGCCGGTGCTTCGGCACGTCGAAGCTCATCGCGATCGAGACGACTGCCCCGCTCTCGAATTCGAGCGTGCCTGCGACATGGGTCGAAACCTCGACCGGGATCAAGCTGCCGTTCATCGGCTGGCTGGTGACCAGACGCTCGGATTTCGGGCGCGCGGTCGAGCCCATCACGGCTGCGACCGGACCGAGCAGCTGCACGAGGTCGGTGATGTAGTACGGGCCCATGTCGAGCATCGGGCCGCCACCGCGCAGGTAGTAGAACCCCGGCGCCGGATGCCAGCGCTCATGGCCCGGGCAACCGAAGAAAGCACTGCCCGCCACGGGCGTGCCGATCGCGCCGTCGTCGATCAGCTTGCGCGCGGTCTGGTGTCCGCCGCCGAGGAACGTGTCGGGCGCGCAGCCGACGCGAAGGCTCTTCTGCGCGGCGAGATCCATCACCTTGCGGGCCTCCGCGACGTTGATGCCGAGCGGCTTCTCGGAGTGGACGTGCTTGCCGGCATTCAGCACCGCCAGACTGACGTCGGTGTGGGCGAGCGGCACGGTGAGATTGATGACGATTTCGACGTCGTCACGTTTGAGCAGTTGATCGACCCGCATCGCCGGCAGCCCGAAGGCCGCGCCCTGACGCTCGGCTGCGTCGCTGCGCATGTCGGCCAACGCTCTCACCTCCATGACCGGGAAGCGCTGCGCTGCCTTGAGGTAGGCGGTGCTGATCACACCGCAGCCGATGATTCCGATGCCGACTTTTCTCATTATGATCTCCGTGAGGTACCGCTCATCCCTTGACCGCGCCTGCGGTGAGGCCGGCGACGATGTGCTTTTGCGCGATCAGGAAGAGAATGATCGTCGGCAGGATGGTCAGCGTGATGAAGGCCAGGATCAGGTGCCATTCGGACGAATACTCCCCCTGGTAGACCATGATGCCGAGCGGCCAGGGATAGAGCGCATCGGTGTTGAGCATCACGAGCGGCAGCAGATAGGCGTTCCAGCTGTTGACGAAGGTGATGGTGCCGACTGTCGCCAGGATCGGCCGAGACAGCGGCAGTGTCACGTAGCGGAAGAACTTGATGTAGCTGCAGCCGTCGACCAGCGCGGCCTCGAGCAGCTCATATGGAATGTCCTTGAAGAAGCGTCGCAGCAGCAGCACGCTCATGGCGAGGCTGAACGCCACCTGCGGCAGGGCGACGCCGAAATAGGTATCGAGCAGGCCGAGATCGCGCACCTTGATGAACAAGGGCAGCACGGCGGTCGCCGCGGGAAACAGCAGACCGAGAGTCAGGTAGCTCAGCAGCATCGAGCTGCCGTAGAACTTGACATGGGCGAAGGTGAAAGCCGCCATCGATGCGACGATCAGGGTCAACGTCACCGTGAGCGTCGAGATGATCAGCGAGTTGCGCAGGAGCTGCCAGTAGCGCGCTGAGAACAGGATATCGGCATAATTCTGCCATTCCCAGTGCGCAGGCCAGCCGAACGGATTGACGCGCAATTCGCCGAGCGACTTGAAGCCGCCGAGCAGGGTCGCGAGCAGCGGCACCAGCACGAAGACGGCGACGACGGCGAGGAACACCGCCTTGAGCGGCACGGCGGGATCGAACGGCGCGCGGGCGGTTTCGGCACTACTCATCGCGCATGAACCATCGCTTGTAGGTGAAGGCAAAGGTCACGCAGATCACGAACAAGATCACGCCGATGGCGCTGCCGTAGCCGACCCGCATGCGCGAGATGCCGTTGTTGTAGAGGAAGCTCACCATCGTGTTGGAGGAATCCGCAGGGCCCCCGCGCGTCAGCGGCATGACCAGGTCGAACAGCTGCAGCGAGCCGACGATGGCGAAGAACACCGAGAGCCGGATCGTCGGATAGAGCAAGGGGATGACGACGTGACGCAGGGCTTGCGAGCGCGTTGCACCGTCGATTCTCGCCGCCTCGACCAGGCTTTTGTCGAGGCCCTGGAGCGCCGCGATGAACAGCATCATGTGGAAGCCGAAATACTTCCAGACGACCACGATCAGCACCGCCAGCATCGCCGTGTCGGTCGAGGCCAGAAGATGCGGCGGCTCGGCGCCGAAGGTGCGCCAGATCGAGGCGACCAGGCCATAATCGCCGTCATAGACGAACGAGAAGATCAGCCCGGTCGCGATCTCGGCCAGGATGTAGGGCATGAAGAACAGCATGCGCAGCGCCACGGCTCCACGAAAGCGCTCGGCGAGCATCAGGGCCAGCGTCAGCGCGAGCGGCAGCTGGATCGCGAGCGAGACCGCGATGATCAGCCCGTTGTTGCGCAGCGCGAGCCAGAAGGCGCGCGTCTCCAGCACGAAACGGTAATTGTCGAATCCGATCCAGTTGGTCGGCCTGCCGAACCCGTTCCAGTTGAAGGCCGAGTACCAGGCGGCCTCGCCGATCGGCAACACCACGAACAAAGTGAACAACAGCAGCGCCGGCGGCAGGAACAGGATCAGGACCGTGAAGCGGCCGTCCCAGCTCGGGCCGCGAACCGCGGCCTGGGGGGCCGCCTCACCGGCAACGCCGACCGGCGAGGCGATCGCGATCCGTCGCGCCACCGTTAGTTGCCCTGCTTCCACGCCGCTTGGATCGCTTTCGCCGCGTCCTGCGGGCTCATGCTGCCGCCGGCGATCTCCGCCGTGACGTCGTTGACGACGCGACCGACCGAGGGGCCAAGGCTCTGGTCATAGAAGTTCTGGTGATAGTTGGACTTCGCCAGATTGGCCGCGATCTGCTTCATGAAGGCGCTGTTGAGGCCGGCCTCGCCGCCCTTGACGACGGGAACGATGAAGTTGCCGGCGGCAAGCCGCGCCTGCACGTCCTTGGAGATAAAGAATTTCAGGAAGTCGGTGGCTTCCTTGGGCGCCCCCTTGGTGATCAACCAGCCGGTGATGCCGCCGAGCGTGTCTGACGGCTCACCCTTGCCGCCGGGTACGACCGGAAAATCGAACCAGCCAAGCTTGTCGTCGCCGAGACCGACTTTGTCGGCGGCGAGTGCGCGCTGGGTGTGATAGAAGGACGAGATGGCCAGGATCATCGCGGCCTTTCCGTCACCGAAATAGCCGACGGCCTGCGGGTTCTTGAAGCCGAGGAAGCCATTCTGGAACGGCTGTAGGTCGACCAGCTGCTTGAACAGCTCGCCGGATCTCTGGAAGGTCTCCCCGGCGAAGCCACCATTCTCACCCTTCAGCGCTGCATCGAAGGCCGGCTTGCCGCCGACGCGCACTGCGAGATGCGTCCAGTAGAAATGCAGCGGCCATTTATCGGCACCGCCAACCACAATCGGCGTAACACCCGCGGCCTTCAGCGTTTTCACCGCGCCGAGCAGATCGTCCCATGTCTTGATCTTACTTGCATCGACATTACCCTTGGCCATCAAATCCTTGTTGTAGAGGAAGCCGACCTGCGATAGCGCGATCGGAAGTCCAAAGACGCGGCCGTTCTGGGAGAAGGCGGCGAGCGCCGCCGGTGCGATCGTGTCGCTGTAGCCGCCGCTCCTCACAGGGTCGGTGATGTCTTCCAGCACACCCGCCTCGACCTGCGCCTTCAGCACTCCGCCGGCCCAACTATAGATGATGTGCGGCCGGTCCTTCGATTGCAGGATGGTCGGCAGCTTGGCCTTGTAAGCCTCGTTCTCGAGGAACTGCATCTCGACCTTCACACCGGGGTGCGACGCCTCATAGCTGCGTGCGACCTCCTCCCAGATCTTCACCTGGGCCGGGTTGACCTCGATGTGCAGCCATTTGATCGTGGTGTCGGCTGCCGCGGAACTGGCCCAAAGCAGACATGCGGCAGCGGCGAGTCCCAGTTTCCCGAGCGATCTCATCACATCCTCCCAACCGGCTCTTATTCTTTGATCGCAATCCTGCCTTCGATTTTTGAGGTACGCAACTAAAATTCTGATCTATGCACCTCACCGATGAAATGGCTAAGGTTTGGAAAAAGGTTCGGTGGCGGCCCGCCGCGCCGGCCGCAACAAACCGAGGTGCCCATGGCTGCCATCTATTCCGACCTCGCCGGCAAGGTCGTGCTCGTCACCGGAGGTGCAGCGGGAATCGGCGCTGCGATCGTGCGGCGCTTCGCGGAGCAGAAATCCAAGGTGGTGTTCTTCGACATCAAGGTCGACGAGGGACAGCGACTGGCGCGCGAGCTGTCCGACCAGGGCATGGCCGCGCATTTCCAGCACGTCGATCTCACCGACATCCCCGCGCTGCGTGCCGGGGTCGTCGAGGCACGCAAGGCTCATGGCCCAATCAACATCCTGATCAACAATGCCGCGCATGATGAGCGGCACAACACCGAGGAGATGACGCCGGACTATTGGGACGACCGCATCGCGGTGAATCTGAAGCACCAGTTCTTTGCGTCACAGGCCGTGTTGCCGGACATGAAGGCGGCGAATGCCGGCGCCATCATCAATTTCGGATCAGTGTCGTGGATCGCCGGACAGGGCGGCATGGCGGCGTACACCGCCAGCAAATCAGGCGTGATCGGGCTGACGCGCTCGCTGGCGCGCGACTACGGCCCTTACAACATCCGCGTCAACGCGATCGCGCCAGGCTGGATCATGACCGAGCGGCAGCTCGAGAAATGGATGACGCCGGCCGGCGAGATCGAGTTGCAGCAGCGACAATGCCTGAAGCGCAGGCTCATGCCGGACGAAGTTGCCAAATTCACTGTCTTTCTTGCGTCCGACGAGGCCTCCGCCTGCACCGCCCAGCACTACATTGTGGATGGCGGCTGGGTGTGAGAGGCCGAGGATGGCGGGTGCATCGAGGCACAGCCCGGTCGTCGCTTGCACTGCAAAACAACTTGCGCCGCAACATTCGAAAATGAGACTGCCCGTCAAACCGGACGAGGCGCTCACGCAGGCACCCGCATTCGACTTCGGCTAGCTTCCCTCCAAAGCCGCGGGCCGTTCGAGAGCCACGGGCGTCCCGCGGCAATAAAGCGGCGACACAGGGAGGAGCATAATGTCGAAATGCAGTGTGGGACTGCTCGCGCTGAGCAGCTTGTTTCTTTCGGGCGCGGCGATCGCCCAGGAAAAGATCAAGGTCGGCGTCACCGCGACCCTCGAAGGCACCTACACGGTGCTCGGCGAGGACGGCATCCGCGGCCACCAGACCGCGCTCAACGTGCTGGGCAAGAAGGTCGGCGACAAGGAGCTCGAATTCATCATCGCCTCCACAGACGCGACGCCCGACTCAGCGGTCCGTGCCGTGCGAAAGCTGATCGAGCAGGACAAGGTGCAGATCCTGCTGTCTCCGCTGTCTGGTGACGAAGGCATCGCCGTCAAGAATTTCGCAAAGACCCATCCGGAGCTGACCTTCATCAACGCCGCTTCGGGCGCCCAGGAAACGACCTATGTCGATCCCGCCCCGAACTTCTTCCGTTACAACATGGACGGCGCGCAGTGGCAGGTGGGCCTCGGCAAATACGCCTATGACGAAAAGAAGTATCGCAAGATCGCGACCGTCGGTGAGGACTATTCCTTCATCTACACCCAGGTGTTCGGCCTCGTGCTCGAATTCTGCGGCGCCGGCGGACAGGTCACCAACCGGCAATGGGTGCCGCTCGGCACCAAGGACTTTGCCTCGGTCATCGCGGCGCTGCCCGACGATGTCGATGCGATCTATCTGGGCCTCGGCGGCGCCGACGCCGTCAACTTCCTCAACCAGTATCAGCAGGCCGGCGGCAAGGCGCATCTGATGGGCGGTTCCATCATGATCGACCAGACCATCCTGTCGTCCAAGGGCAACGCCAAGAACGCTCTGATCGGCACCATCGCGGCGAGCGGCCAGGCCGACACTTGGGAGGATCCGGGCTGGCAGAAATTCGTGAAGGCCTATCAGGACGCCTTCCCGCCCAACAAGCGCTTCCCGAGCCCGTCGCTGCTCGCCACCAACTATTACGACTCGACCATGGCGCTGATCCTGGCGCTGCGGCAGGTCAATGGCGATCTCTCCAACAACCAGGCCAAGTACAAGGAAGCCCTCGCCAAGATCGAGATCGACGCGCCTAACGGCAAGATCAAGCTCGACTCCAACCGACAGGCGATCGGCACAAACTTCGTCACCGAAGTCGTCGACGACGGCAAGGGCGCGCTGTTCTCCAAGGTCGTGAAGGTGATCCCCAACGTCAACCAGACGCTGGGCTATGACCCTGCAGTGTTCGCCAAGATCGGTTTGCCAAGCCGTACAGTACCGGAATGTAAGAAGTACTGACGTAGTCCCGTTGCGGGCGATGACTGACCGGGGAGAGATTTGTAAAGGGCGCGACGTGTGCGCACTTGCATTCTCTCCCCGGTTGTTGAACGCTATCAGAAAAAAGAAGAGCTTCTGGGAGGGAAGGCATGAGCCGGGCGCTCGCCGTCTTCCACGGCCGCTTCGGCCGGGCGACGGTCTATCAGTTGAACCGCCCTTTCAACATCCACGCGCATCGCGAAGGTCATTTGATCTTCCATGTCGGGGGGCGTCCCGCGTGCATCGATGTCAGCGACGGACGTTACGATCTCACCGAAGGTTCCGTCGTCGCGGTCAATCCATGGGAACCGCATAATTTTCTGCCGTCCGACCTCGAAGGCGGCGCCGTTTTCTTCGTGCTCTATGTCAATGCGGAGTGGTTTGCGCCCGACGCGCCCGGCAGCGACCGATTGCGCTTCGGCCGCACCCAGTTCACGAGGTCGGTCGCGCTGGACAAGCATATCAGGCACGCAGCCGCCCTCGTGTGCGGCGCACCCTCGCTCAATAGCCTCGATGGCGAGCTGAGAAGGCTGATCGACATCTGCTACGACGAGAGCTGGCAACAGGCGGAGACCGCGCGCGATCCGCGCGCGAACGGCTCCGTCACCGATTTTCGCGTGCGCAAGTGCATCAAGATGATGTCGGAAAGTCCCGGCGCCGAGATCGAGCTCGACACCATCGCGCGCGAATCCGGCCTGTCGCGACCGCATTTCTACCGGCTGTTCCGCACCCAGACCGGCGTCACGCCGCACCTCTATCTCAACACGCTGATGATGGAGCAGGCGCTGGAGGCGCTGGTGGCGAGCGAGGCGCCGATCGCCGATATCGGCTTCGATCTCGGCTTCTCCTCGCAAAGCGGTTTCACGCGTTTTTTCGCTGCCAATGTCGGGATGGCCCCGACCGATTATCGCCGCGCCGCCAAGGTTTTGCGCGCCTGACGGGCGCGCGAAAAGATACTCACGATCAAATGCGCCTGCATCAGCCCCACTAGGATGTGCGGAACGCGGTCCGGACAAGAGGATCGCGGTCGACAGGGAGCACGTTCATGGCAGGGCTTGCGGCCGGTGACGGTCTGCGCGCCCCCTCACCTCGCTTGCAGGGAGAGGGTCGGATTGACGTGGAGACGGAGCGGCGATCATGAGCCGCTTCGTCGAACGCCATCCCGCCTGGGCATTGATCGTCATCATCGCGGTCGCGGTGGCGCTGTGGCTGATCTTCGCGGTGTGGCCGCCGGGCCTCGAAGAGGCTGTCGGCCGCAAGCGGGTGTTCCTCAACGCGCTCTTCAACGGCATCACGCTGGGAGGTCTGTATTTCCTCGTCGCCAGCGGCTTCACGCTGATCTTCGGCCTGATGCGCAACGTCAATCTCGCGCACGGCTCGCTCTATCTGTTCGGCGGCTATGTCGGCTACGCCATCAGCGCCTCCACCGGCTCCTGGGTCCTGTCGTTCATCGTCGCCTTCGTCCTGACCGCGCTGGTCGGCGTCCTGCTCCAGGTTCTCGTGTTCCGCCGCATGGAGGGCCAGGATCTGCGCCAGACCATGGTGACGATCGGGCTCTCGATCGTGTTCGCCGACCTGATGCTATGGGCCTGCGGCGGCGACTTCTACCAGATCCAGACCCCGAACTGGCTGATCGGCCCGATCGAGCTGCCGCTGCTCACCGCGGTGAAATCCTCGGGGGAGCCGGTCTACCTGCGCTATCCGCTGGTCCGGCTCGTGATCTTCCTGGCCTCCGTCGTCATCGGCATCGCGATGTGGCTCGCGCTCAACCGCACCCGGATCGGCATGATCATCCGCGCCGGCGTCGACGACCGCGACATCCTCGCTGCGACCGGCGTCCGCATCCAGGTCGTCTTCGTGCTCGTCTTCGCGCTCGGCGCCGGGCTTGCCGGCATCGCCGGCGTGGTCGGCGGCACCTTCCAGTCGCTCTCGCCCGGCGAGGACATCCGCTTCCTGCTCGCCTCTCTCGTCGTCGTGATCGTGGGGGGCATGGGCTCGATTCCCGGCGCCGCGCTCGGCGCGCTGATCATCGGCCTCGCCGAGCAGCTCGGCTCGGTCTACATCCCCACCTACGCCATCGTCGTGACCTTCCTGATCATGGTGCTGGTGCTGGCGCTTCGGCCGCAGGGCCTGCTGGCGAGGCGCTGAGATGTCCGTCACTCATGACGCTCGCGTTCAGGTTCACAGGCCCGCGTCACAGGCGGAACGACCGGCTGCGCGCGGCTGGCCCGATATCAACAATCCCGCGGCCTGGATCGTAGCGGCCATCCTGCTGATCATGCCACTGATCGCCAACGGCTTCTTCCTGATCGAGATCTTTGCGACCACCTTGATCCTCGGCACCGTCGCGCTCAGCCTGATGTTCCTGGCCGGATATGGCGGCATGGTCAGCCTGATGCAGCTCAGCATCGCGGGCTTTTGCGCTTACATGGTCGCGGTGTTCGGCGTCAGCGGCAACGCCAATATCAGCCTCGGCTGGCCGTGGTGGCTGGCGGTGCCGATGGCGCTGACGCTCGCAATCGTCTTCGGCACGCTCGGCGGCGCGCTGGCGGTGCGCACCGAGGGCATCTACACCATCATGATCACGCTGGCGATCGGCGCCGCGTTCTATTACTTCACCAACCAGAACTGGGCGATCTTCAACGGCCACACCGGCATCAACAACGTCTCGACGCCGCGTTTCTGGGGTGTCGACTGGCGGGCGGACATTCCCTTCTACTATGTCGTGCTCGCGACAGCCGGGCTCTGCTATTTTGCCGTCGACTACATCTCCCGTGCGCCATTCGGTCTGGCCCTCCAGGGCGTGCGCGACAATCCGCGCCGCATGTCCGCGCTGGGCTTCAACGTCAATGCCCACCGCGTCGCGGCCTATGCGGTAGCATCCTTCATCGCGGGCCTTGCCGGTGTGCTCCAGGTTTGGAACTACCGCCAGATCTCGCCCGGCTCGGTCAGCGTCGGCGCCTGCATCGACATCCTCATCATCGCCGTCGTCGGCGGCATCACCCGCCCGGTCGGGCCTTATATCGGCGCGCTGGTCTTCGTGCTGCTGCGCACCTTCGCGCTCGACTTCCTCGTCAAGATCGGGCTCGACGGCAACCGTTTCCGCTTGCTGATCGGCCTCGGCTTTCTCGCCATCGTGTTCTGGTCGTCGGACGGCGTGATCGGTCTCTGGCAGCGCTGGCGCCAGAGCCAGCTTGGCGAGGCGAACCGCCAAGGCGGAGGGCGCGGCCATGGATAGCGTCGCCCAGCGCCTCTCCGCTGTCGGCGCCGGCGCAGCGCTGGAACTGCGCGGCGTGACGCGGCTATTCGGGGCGCTGGCGGCCTTGACCGACGTCACCATCACCGTGCGTCCCGGCGAACGCCGCGCGGTGCTCGGCTCCAACGGCGCCGGCAAGACCACGCTGTTCAACTGCATCACCGGCGACTTCCCGCCGACATCAGGCACGATCCGCTTCTTCGGCGAAGACGTCACGCACTTCCCGCCCTATGAGCGCATCCGCCGGGGACTGCGGCGCACCTATCAGATTTCCGCGTTGTTTCCCGGCCTCACCGTGCAGGACAACGTCTACCTCGCCTGCCGCGGCGTCTCGCGCGGACGGTTCTCGTTCCTGCGCCCCGGCCCGAACGACGCGCTGATGCACGCCGCCGACAATCTGGTTCAGGCCGTACACCTGACTGCGGTCAAGGACCAGCGCGTCGCCGAGCTCGCGCACGGGCAGCAGCGCCAGCTCGAGATCGCGCTGGCGCTCGCCGGCGCCCCGCGCTTCGTGCTGTTCGACGAGCCGGCCGCAGGCCTCTCGCCGACCGAGCGCGCCGAGCTGATCGAGATCCTGACCTCGCTGCCGGCCCATATCGGCTACATCATCATCGAGCACGACATGGACGTGGCGCTGCGCGTCGTCGAGAGCGTGACGATGATGCACAACGGCCGCATCTTCAAGGAAGGCCTGCCGGAAGAGATTCAGTCCGATCCTGAAGTGCAGGAGCTATATCTCGGAGGCGGCCATGAATGAGGCCCGCCGCACCTCCGCTGCGCTCGAGGTCCGGGGCCTCGACGTCTATTACGGCCACTCGCACGCGCTCCAGGGCGTCGATCTCACGCTGGATGCCGGCGTGTTCTCCGTCGTGGGCCGCAACGGCATGGGCAAGACCACGCTGTGCAAGGCCATCATGGGCCTCGTACCGGTCAGCGGCGGCTCGATCCGGGTCCGCGGCGAGGACATCACGCGGCGCCCGCCGGCTCATATCGCGCGCCTCGGCGTCGGCTATGTGCCGCAGGGCCGCCGGCTCTGGCGCTCGCTCAGCGTGGACGAGCATCTCCGACTTGCCGGCGGGATGCGGTCCGGTGCCTGGACCGTCGAGCGCATCTACGACACCTTTCCGCGCCTCGCCGAGCGCAAGGACCATGGCGGCGGCCAGCTCTCCGGCGGCGAGCAGCAGATGCTGGCGATCGCGCGCGCGCTGCTGACCAACCCGCAATTGCTGGTCATGGACGAACCGACCGAAGGACTCGCGCCCGTCATCGTCGCACAGGTCGAGGAGATGCTGCTGCGGTTGGGTGAGGACGGCGACATGTCCGTGCTCGTGATCGAGCAGAACATCGGCGTGGCGACCGCGATCTCGCGCAATGTCGCGATCATGGTCAACGGCCGCATCAACCGCATCATCGACTCGGCGCGGCTCGCCGCCGACCGCGAGTTGCAGCAGCGTCTGCTCGGCGTCGGCTTGCATGCCGAGCTTACGCCGGATCTCGACGTGCCGGCGACAGGCTCCGAGGCGAAGTCGGCGCCGCAGGCCACCCGACCGAGCGGCCCGATCCGGATCTACATCTCCAACCCGACGCCGCCGACACGCTGGTCCCAACCCGCGCCGATCGCACGGATCGAAGCGACGGCACGCACGCTTTCGACGCAGGTATCGCGCCTCGACGAGACGGCACGGCGCAAGCGCGAGCCGGCGACGTCCCAGTCGTCAGGGCCGCCGGTCTTGCTGGTCGTCGGCACGCTCGACACCAAAGGGACGGAACTCCGCTTCATCCGCGATATCATCGCCGAGAGCGGCCTGCGCACCCGGCTGGTCGACGTCTCCACCAGCGGCAAGCACTCCAGCTGCGATGTCTCCGCGCAGGAGATCGCGCTGAACCACGGCCGCGGCGGGGCTGCGGTGTTCGGCGCCGACCGCGGCGCGGCCGTGACGGCGATGGCGGACGCGTTCGCCAACTGGCTGCGGCGCCAGGGCAACGTCGCCGGCGTGATCTCCGCCGGCGGCTCGGGCGCGGCCTCACTGGTTGCCCCGGGCATGCGCACCCTGCCGGTCGGCGTGCCAAAACTGATCATATCCTCCGTCGCCTCTGGCGATGTCGGGCCCTATGTCGGCCCTGCCGACATCACCATGATGCACTCGGTCACGGACATTCAGGGACTGAACTCGATCTCGCGTGCAGTGCTGTCGAACGGCGCCAATGCGATCGCGGGCATGGTCAAGGCGCGCCTCGATCAGCGCGAGGCCAGGCAGCGCGCCACCAGCGCAGGACTGCCTGCGGTCGGCATCACCATGTTCGGCGTGACGACCCCGGCGGTCCAGAAGATCGCCGCAGATCTGGGCGGGGACTTCGAATGCCTCGTCTTCCACGCCACGGGCGTCGGCGGCCGCTCGATGGAGAAGCTCGTCGAATCCGGCCAGCTCGCGGGTGTCATCGATATTACGACAACCGAGATCTGCGACTTGCTGGTGGGCGGCGTGTTTCCCGCCACCGAGGATCGCTTCGGCGCGATCATCCGCACCCGCCTGCCCTATGTCGGCTCGGTCGGCGCGCTCGACATGGTCAATTTCGGCGCGCCCGACACCATCCCGGAGCGGTATCGCGGCCGCAAATTCCACGTCCATAATCCGCAGGTAACGCTGATGCGGACGACTGTCGAGGAGAATGAGCGCATGGGCCGCTGGATCGCTGAGCGGCTGAACCAGATGGATGGTCCGGTGCGCTTCTTCCTGCCCGAGGGCGGCGTCTCCGCACTCGATGCGCGGGGCCAGCCATTCTGGGATCCGGACGCCGACGCCGCCCTGTTTCGCGCGCTGGAGCGCGACGTGCGGCAGACCGGCAACCGGCGGCTCATCCGCATCCCCAAGAACATCAACGATCCCGATTTCGCCGCCGCCATCGTCAGTGCATTCCGAACCCTGTTCGGCCGCACCGGGGCACGGCGGAGACTAGCGAGGTGACCGATGGCCCGGTTTGAACGCGCTGCACTCCTGAAACGATTCCGCGAGATGGCGAGGCGCGGCGAGCCGATCGTCGGCGGCGGCGCCGGCACCGGCCTGTCGGCCAAGTGCGAGGAGGCCGGCGGCGTCGACCTCATCGTCATCTACAATTCCGGCCGCTATCGCATGGCCGGTCGCGGCTCGCTGGCGGGGCTGATGGCTTACGGCGATGCCAACGCCATTGTGCTGGAGATGGCCGGCGAAGTACTGCCCGTGGTCAGCAAGACGCCGGTGCTCGCCGGCGTCAACGGCACCGACCCGTTCCGCGACATGGACGTCTTTCTCGACCAGCTGAAGACGCTCGGCTTTGCCGGCGTGCAGAATTTTCCGACAGTCGGTCTGATTGACGGCGTCTTCCGCGCCAACCTCGAAGAGACCGGCATGTCCTACGCGCTGGAGATCGACATGATCGCCAAGGCACGCGAGAAGGACCTCCTGACGACGCCTTACGTCTTCAGCGAGAAGGAAGCCGCCGCGATGGCGATCGCCGGCGCCGACATCATCGTCTGCCATCTCGGGCTCACGACCGGCGGCACGATCGGCGCGCAGACCGCAGCAAAGCTGAAGGACTGCCCGGCGCGCATCGACGTCTGGGCCTCCGCCGCGCTCAGCGTCAATCCCGATATTCTGGTGCTCGCTCATGGCGGTCCGATCGCGGACCCCGAGGATGCCGATTTCATCATGAAGAACACCCGTTACTGCCACGGCTTCTACGGCGCCTCTTCGATGGAGCGGCTGCCGGTCGAGCGAGCCTTGACGGACCAGGTGCGCAAATTCAAGGCGATCGGCGCGCGATAACGCCGGAACGATCGAGGGAGAGAAACATGTCAGGGATCCTGGTCGGCGAGCTCATCCTCTGGCTGATCGTCGCAGTCGTCGTCATCGTGGTCGGCGTCTACATCGTCAACTGGCTCTACCACCGCTCGTCCAAGGAGGTGTCGTTCGTCCGGACCGGCTTCCTCGGCGAGCGCGTGGTGATCAACGGTGGCGCCTTCGTGCTGCCCTTCATCCACGACTACACCTCCGTCAACATGAACGTGCTGCCGATGGGCATCGTGCGTTCCAAGCAGGATGCGGTCATCACCCGCGATCGCATGCGGGTCGACATCGAGGCCGACTTCTACGTCCGCGTCCGGGCGACCCGTGAAGCCGTCTCGATCGCGGCCGCGACGCTCGGCCGCCGCACCATGGAGCCGGAGCAGTTGCACGCGCTGCTGGCCGGCAAGTTCATCTCTGCGATCCGCTCGGTCGCTTCGGAAATGACCCTGGAGGAAATGCATGAGCGGCGCGGCGACTATGTCGAGCGGGTCAAGACCAATGCGGCAGAAGCCCTCGCCCAGAACGGTCTCGAGCTGGAATCGGTCGCCATCACCGATCTCGACCAGACCGACCTCGAATTCTTCAACCCCTCGAACCGGTTCGACGCCGAAGGCTTGACCCGCCTGATGGAGGACATCGAGGCCCGGCGCAAGCTGCGCAACGACATCGAGCAGGACTCGATGATCAAGATCCGCACCCGCAATCTGGAGGCCGAACGTCAGGCGCTCGACATCGAGCGCGAGAGCGAGACCGCGCGGCTGGAGCAGGAACGCGACATCGAAATGCGCCGCGCGCTCCAGCGCACGGAAGTCGCCCGCGAGCGCGCGCTGCGCGAGACCGAGGCCGAGCAGGCCCACATATCGGCGCGCGAGGCGATCGAACGTGCGCGGATCGCCAATGAGCAGGCGATCGCGGAGGCCCGCATCGCCTCCGAGCGCGAGACCCGCCAGAAGGAGATCGAGCGCACCCGCACCATTGAGGAGAAGGAGCTGCTGGCGCGCGAGGAGATCGAGAAGACCCGGATCGCCAACCAGCGCTCGATCGATACGACGCGGATTGCGTCGGAACGCGAAGTCCGCCAGCGCGAGATCGAGCGGATGCGCACCGTGGAGGAAGCCGAGATCGCGGCCCGCGAGGCGATCGAGAAAGCCCGCATCCAGCAGGACCGCGTCGTCACCGACGCCCGCATCGCCAACGAGGAGGAGACAAGGCGCCGCGAGATCGAACGCACCCGTGCCGTCGACGAGGCCGAGATCGCCGCCCGCGAGGCCACCGAAAAGGCACGCATCGCCCAGACCTTGATCGTCAACGTCGAGCGCATCTCCTCCGACGAGCGTACCCGCGCGCTGGAGATCCACCAGGTGCGCACCATCCAGGAGGCCGAGATCGAGGCGCAGCGCGCCGTCGAAGCCGCCCGCATCGCGCGCGAACGGACGCTCGCCGCCGAGCGCATCGCCGCCGAGCAGAATACCCGGCAGCTGGAGATCGAGCGCAACCAGGCCCTCGAAGTCGCCGGCATCGCCGCGCGCGAGACCACCGAGGCCTCGCGCATCGCCCAGGAGGAGCGCGTGCGCTCGCTGGAGATCGCCCGCAACCGGGCCGTCGAGGAAGCCGACATCGCCTCCCGCGAGGCGATCGAGGCGGCGCGCATCGCCCAGGAGAAGGCCGTCGCGGCCGAGCGCATCCAGGCCGAGCGCGACACGCGCTCGCTGGAAATCGAGCGCACCGGCGTGCTGGAGGCCGCCGATCTGAAGCGGCGCGATGCCATCGAGCGCCAACGCATTACGGTCGATCTCGCGCTCGAAGCCGAGCGCATCAACTCGTCCAAGAAGCGCGAGGTGCTCAACATCGAGCAGAAGAAGGCGATCGAGATCGCCGACGAAGACCGCGTCATCGCGCTCTCCGCGAAGAAGTCGGAGCGGATCGATGCCGACCGCCAGGTCCGGCAGGCCGAGATCGTTGCCCGCAAGGAAGTCGAGACCACGGACGTCTCGCGCGAGCAGGCGCTGGAAGCCGCGCGCCTCGAACGTCGCCGCGCCATCGAGCAGCTCGAGGTCGCCCGCGTCCAGTCGCTGCAGGAGGCCGAGATCGCCTCCCGCGAAGAGGTCGAGCGCGCCCGCATCGCGTCCGATCGCGGCCTCGACGAGGCACGCGTCGGCCGCGAACGCGAGCTGCGCAAGCTCGAGGTCAACCGCGAAAAGGAGGTCGAGACGGTCCTGATGGAGAAGGCGATCGCCATTCACCAGAAGTCGCTGGAAGAATCCGCAGCCAAGGCCATGGCCGAGGAGGCGCGGATGCGGGCGACGGAAGCGACCGAGCGCGTCATTACCGCCCGCGAGAGCGAGATCGCAAAACGCCGCAAGACCGTCGAGGTGCTCCTCGCCGAGAAGCAGGCCGAGGAGACCCGCATCGCCGCGGAGGCCGAGCGCGTGCGCGCCGCCGTCGAAGCCGAGGCGCAGCGGATGCTCAACGAGGCCGAGAACGTGCTCACCGACCAGGCGCGCTACTCTCTGTTCCGCAGAAAACTGCTCGACCGGATCGAGGGCATCGTACGCGAAAGCGTCAAGCCGATGGAGAAGATCGAAGGCATCCGCATCCTCCAGGTCGACGGCCTCAACGGTCACGGAAACGGCAATGGCGGCCGCAGCGCCACCGACGAGGTCATCGATTCCGCGCTGCGCTATCGGGTCCAGGCGCCGCTGATCGACTCGATCCTGGCCGACATCGGCGTCGAAGGCGGCAGTCTTTCGAAAATGCCGGGCCTGATCCGCGAGGCGCGCGACATGCAGGGCATCAAGGAGTCCGCACGCAAGGGCGGCGGTGGCGGCGACAAGCCGGCCGCCTCTCCGCCTGCGGCCGAAGGTGGCGAACCGCCGGCCGAGCGTGGGCAGCGGAAGAAGAGCTGAGGTCGCACCATGGCCCGCGTCTATGTCTCCACCGTCATCAACGCCCGCAACGACCGCGTCTGGGCGCGGGTGCGCGATTTCAACGGTCTGCCGAACTGGCATCCGGCCATCGCCGAAAGCCGCATCGAAGGCGGGGAGCCCTCGGACAAGATCGGTTGCGTCAGAGATTTTCGCCTGCGCAACGGCGACCGCATCCGCGAGAAGCTCTTGGGCCTCTCCGACTACGACATGTTCTGCACCTATTCGATCCTGGAATCCCCGATGGGCGTCGAGAACTACGTCGCGACGCTGCGGCTGACCCCCGTCACCGACGGCGACCAGACCTTTGTGGAATGGACCGCCGAGTTCGACTGCGCGCCGGAGCGCGAGACCGAACTCGTCGGCAATATCGGCGGCGGCGTGTTCCAGGGTGGGTTCGACGCGCTGAAGCGCGTGTTCGGAGGCTGACCGTGCCGCATATCGTCAAAAGCACGATTCTGGACGCGCCGACCGATGCGGCGTGGGCCATGCTGCGCGATTTCAACGGGCACGATCGCTGGCATCCGGCGGTCGCGACCTCCTCCATCGAGCGCGCGCAGTCCTCCGACAAGGTCGGCTGCGTCAGGCGTTTCAAGCTCAAGGACGGCTCCGAGCTGCGCGAGCAGCTGCTGGCGCTGTCCGACCTCGAACAGACCTTCAGCTATTGCCTACTCGATACCCCGATTCCGATGTTCAATTACGTCGCCCATGTCCGCCTGCTGCCGGTCACCGACGGTGACCGCACCTTCTGGCATTGGGAGTCCCGCTTCACCACGAGGCCCGAGGACAAGGACCGCATCACCCATATGGTCGCTGAAGACATCTATCAAGCCGGTTTCGATGCGATCCGCCGACAGCTAAGGGAGGCCGCATAATCATGGCCGTGACGGTCAAGACCTTTGCAAGCGCCAGCGAGGCGGCCGGCGCGCTGTCGTCGGATCGCAGCGCACGCTATCTCGGCGGCGGCACGCTGGTGATGCGCGCGTTGAACGAGGGCGACGTGTCGATCTCGACCGTCGTCCGCGCGCAGGATCAGGCCCTCGCCCGGATCGACGCATCGGGTCCGCGCATCACGTTGGGTGCCGGCGTCACCTTCGCCCGCATTCTTGCAGAACGCGACCTCGCCTTCCTGCATGCTCCTGCCCGCTCGATCGGCGGTCCAGCCGTGCGCAACATGGGTACCGTCGGCGGCAACCTCTTTGCGCCAACTCCCTATGGCGATTTCACCGTCGCGCTGCTGGCGCTCGATGCCACCGTGGCCGTGCAAGGCGGCTTTGGCGCGCGCGACATTCCGATCGAGGAGTTCTTGCAGGCGCGCGACCGGCAAGCCGGGACGCTCGTGCTGTCGGTGTCCTGCACCCGGCCAGGCAGCGCCGAGACGTTCCGCTATCGCAAGATCGCCCGCATCAAACCGAAGGGCGGCTCGGTCATCACGCTTGCCGCGTATCTGCCGATCAGCGGCGGCCGGATCGCGGGCGCTCGCATCGCGCTGGGATCGATGGCGCCGACCCAAATCCGCGCCCGTGCCGCCGAGCGGGCGCTGGAGGGCCGCTCGCTGGATGCCGCCACCATCGCGGCCGCCGCATCCGCAGCGACCGAAGGAACATCGCCATCCGACAATGCGCTCGGCAGCGCCTGGTATCGCCGCGAGATCGTCGGCGTCCACCTTCGGCGCCTGCTGTCGGGACAGGACTAGAGCCCATGTCGAAAATCCCGCTTCAATTTCGTCACAACGGCCGCGACGTCGCGATCTTCGTCGAGGGCGGCACCAATCTGCTGGTCGCGCTGCGCGAGCTGATCGGCGACATGACGCCGAAATTCGGCTGCGGCCAGGGCGGCTGCGGCACCTGCAGCGTGCTGGTCGACGGCGAGCTGCACCTGTCCTGCCTGACGCTCGCCGAGACGGTCGCCGGCCGCTCGGTCGAAACGCTCGACGGCATGAAGCAGGGCCCGAACCTGCATCCGCTCCAGCGTGCCTTTGCCGACCATTTTGCCGCCCAGTGCGGCTATTGCACGCCGGGCATGCTGATGGCCGCAAAGGCCTTGCTCGACCGCAATCCCTCGCCGAGCCGCGACGAGGTCATCGAGGCCATCTCCGGCAACATCTGCCGCTGCACCGGCTATGAGCCCATCATCAATGCCATTCTCGCCGCCGCGGGCGGCCGGGTCAGCGCCTGAAGGACGCCGCGCCATGCTGGAACTGCGCAAGGACATCTTCGCCGACGAGCGCGACGATAACCTCAAGGAAATCGGCAAGGGCACCCAACGCCAGGACATGCTCGGGCACATCACGGGCACCTCGAGCTATTTTAATGACCATCAACTGCAAGGCATGTTGCACCTGAAGGTCGTGCGCTCGACACAGGCCCATGCGCGGCTACGCCGCATCGATACCACGGACGCAGAACGCTCAGCCGGCGTCCGGCGGATCATTCGCGGCGCCGACGTTCCGGTCAACCTCAACACGCTTCTCAGCCTCATCAACTTCGGCAAGGACGACGAGCCCTCGCTTGCGGTGGACAAGGTGCGTTACAAGGGCGAGCCGATCCTCGCCATCGTCGCCGACAGCGAGCGCGAGGCGTTCGAGGCGATCGCAAAGGTCAGGATCGACTATGAGCCTCTGCCGACCGTGTTCGACGTCGAGGACGCGCTGAAACCCGGCGCCCCCGTGGTCAACGAGACCTATCCGAAGAACGCCTTCATTTATCACGACGTCTACGACCATCAGCGCCTGCGCTTCGGCGATGCGGACGCGGCGCTTGCGACCGCCGACCACGTGCTGGAACAGCGCTACCAGATGTCGCCTATCGAGCACGCGCCGACCGAGACCAACGGCGCCATAGCCGCGCCCGACACCAACGGACGCTACGTCGTCTACACCTCGACCCAGGCGCTGTTCTTCTCGGTCGACACCTGCGCCAAGATCCTGGACGTGCCCTCCAACACCTTCCACTTCATCGGCGGCACCGTCGGCGGCGGCTTTGGCGGCAAGGTCGATACCTTGACCGAGCCGCTCGCCATTCTCGGCGCAATGCTGACCGGGCGACCGGTGCGCTACGTGTTCGGGCGCGAGGAAGAGATGCAGTACGGCCCGCCGCGCGGCGCCGAGCGCATCTACATCAAGGACGGCGTGATGCGGGACGGCCGCATCGTCGCGCGCAAGATCCGGGCCTATTTCGACAGCGGCGCCTATACAAGGTTGTCCAGCTACGCCGCGGTGAAATGCGCCGCGCATCTGCCGGGCCCCTACACCATCCCCAACGTCTACGGCGACGTCTATTGCGTCTTCACCAACCGCACGCCGGCGACCGCGATGCGCGGCTTCGGCGTCACCGCGATGGATTTTGCCATCGAGTGCCAGATGGACAAGCTCGCAAATCTCGTCGGCATGGACCCGATGGAGTTCCGCATCCTCAACGCCTATCGCGACGGCGACATGAAGGCGCACCGGCGCGAGGCCAAGAACACGGCTCTCATCGAATGCGTCCAGGTCGCGGCCGAAAAGGCCAAATGGCCGATCCGCGACGAGTTCAAGCGCGCCTCCTCGCGCAAGGACGGCGGCGGCAGCCGTGCCGCGATTCCGCCGACGCCGACGGATTCTTCGCGCGCGAGGCCGACGCCGGTCCAGCAGCGCACCAGCTATGACCGCGCGCCGGTGACCGCGACACGGGAGCCGCCACGCGATCCACCGCCGCCGGCGCCGCCGCCTCCCCCGCCGCGCCCGGCCGCGCCGTCGCACGGCGCGACGCGGTTCTCATCCGTGTTCGGGACCAGGAGACGCTGACATGACCCGGCATCGCGGACGCGGCATGGCGTCGATCAACTATCCCATCGGCATGAACCTCGGCGGCGATCCGAGCCAGGCCCTGGTGCACTCCAATCCCAGTGGCAAGTTCACGGTCGCGTTGTCCTCGATCGACCTCGGCCAGGGCATGAAGTCGGTGACGCGGCAGATCTGCGCCGAGACGCTCGGCGTTCCCGTCGAGGACGTCTATGTCGACACCGCCGATTCCGACACCGGCCCGCACTGCATGGGCTCGTTCGCCTCGCGCGGCACCCACCGCGTCGGCAATGCGGTGATGGCCGCGGCCCGTGAGGCGCGCGGGGTGATGATGGAAGCGGCGGCCGAGGAGCTGGAGGTCAATGCCGCCGACCTCGAGACCGACGGGCGCGGCAACATCCACGTCAAGGGCGCGCCGCACCGCTCGATCTCGACCAAGGACGTCGCGATTGCCGCGCAGTTCAAGCAGGGCAAGACCATCTCGGGCCGCGGCATCTTTCTGGTCCCGCTTTCCGATGTCGATCCGGAGACCGGCGAGATGTCGCCGGCGACCTGCTACGCCCATGCCTGTCTCGTCGCAGAAGTCGAGGTCGATGACGAGACCGGCGAGGTCGCGATGGTCCGGATGGATTCCGCCTATGAGCTCGGCCGCGCGCTCAACCCGCGTCTGGTCGAACAGCAACTGGTCGGCGGCGCCTGGATGGGCGTCAGCCACGCGCTCTACGAGACCCCGGAGCCCTATTATCCCGATCCCGTTCATGGGCCCCGCGACTTCGTCGAATATCTGATGCCCGGCCCCGGCGACATCTGCCCGCACGATATCGCGGTGCTGGAGCGTCCGGCGCCCGATGGCCCCTTCGGGGCCAAGGGACCTGGTGAGATGTGCGCCAATCCGGTGCTGCCAGCCGTCGCGAACGCGATCTTCAACGCCGTCGGCGTCCGCATCGACGACCTGCCGATCACGCCCGAAAAAGTGCTGCGCGCGATCAAGGCCCAGGGTGGCGCGCGGCCGCAGGCGCGACGTTAGGGGATAGGCCGTGGCGGTCCGCAGCAACATCGTCGGTATCGACAGCCCGGAGGCGCTGGAGAAAGCGCTGCGTGCGGCCTATTACCTCGCCGACGAGGGACTTGCGACCGCCGCCTATCTCGGCCTCGCACTCGGCAAGCCGCTGCTGCTGGAGGGCGCGCCCGGCGTCGGCAAGACCGAAGCCGCAAAAGCGATCGCTGCCGTACTCGGCCGCCGCCTGATCCGCCTGCAATGCTACGAAGGCATCGACGCCTCTGCCGCGCTCTATGAGTGGAACTATCCGCGCCAGATGCTGGCGATCCGCCAGGCTGGGGACGAGAGCATCGATATCTATGGCGAGGCCTTCCTGATCGAACGTCCCATGCTGGCCGTGCTTCGCGCACCCGATTCGACTGTGCTTCTGATCGACGAAATCGACCGCGCCGACCAGGAGTTCGAGGCGTTCCTGCTGGAATTCCTCTCGGACTTCCAGATCTCGATTCCCGAGCGCGGCACCGTGCGCGCCGCCGAGCGGCCCGTTGTCGTGCTGACCTCGAACCGGACGCGCGATCTTCACGAAGCCCTGCGGCGCCGCTGCGTCTATCACTGGATCGACTATCCGACCGCGGAGCGCGAGGCGCGGATCATCATGATGCGCGCCTCCAGCGTCGCCGAGGCCACGGCCCGCGCCGTCGTCGCCGCCGTGGAAAGATTGCGGCGCGAGCCCCTGAGCAAGGCGCCCGGCATCGCCGAGGCCGTCGACTGGGCCGAAGCCGCGACGCTCCTCAACAAGGGCGGCGCGCGCTGGCCCGACGCATTCAAGCGGTCGATCGGCGTGGCATTGAAGGACGAGGAGGATTTGCACTTCATCTCGCCCCGGCTCGACGCCATGCTCGCGGAGGCAACCGCATGAGTACCGAGCCCCGGCTTCCGCGCGCCGCCCGCGTCTTCGTCTCCTTCGTTGCGCTGCTACGTGCCAACAATTTTGCCGTCGCGCCGGAGCAGACCACAGCGTTCCTCGCCGCGATCGAGCTGCTCGGCCCGCGTGACCTCAAGGATATCAGGCAGGCGGCGCTCGCCACCCTCGCCCCGCCGCCCGAGCGCCGCGCCACTTTCGACCGGTTGTTCGATCTGCACTTCCGCGGCAGCGAGGCGATCGAGCGCGCCGACGACGGCGAAGAGGACGAAACCGCCCGGCTTCAGGAGGAAGGCCGCGGCGACGACGAGCCAGTGCTGTCCGATGACGCCAATGAATCCGGCCTGACTGCCACACGTACCGAGGCGCTCGTCGAGCGCCGCTTCGCGCAAATCTCCACGACCGACGCACTGCGCCGCCTGGCGCGCGAGGCGCCACGACGCCTGCCGCGGCGGCGCGGTCACCGTCGCATGCGGACCCGCCGCGGTCCGTTTGCCGATCTCCGCCGCACCTTGCGTGACAGCGTTCGCAGTGACGGCGAGATCCTGCGGCTCGGCCACATGAAGCGGCGTCAGCGCCCGCGCAAGATGCTGCTGCTGATCGACGTCTCCGGCTCGATGAAGAGCCGCACCGAGGAGAACATGAAGCTCGCGCATGCGCTGGTGCAGGCTGCGCCCAATGTCGAGGTGTTCACCTTCGGCACGCGGCTCACCCGCGTCACCCGTCCGTTGCGGCTGAAGCGCCGCGAGCAGGCACTGAACGCGGCCGCCCATCTGGTCAGCGACTGGGACGGCGGCACCCGCATCGGCGACGCGCTCCAGGCCTTCCTCGCCGTGCCCCGCTTCGGCGGCTATGCCCGCGGCGCCGCTGTCGTGATCGTCTCGGACGGGCTGGAGCGCGGTGAACCCGATGCGCTGCGCGATGCGGTCGCAAAGCTGTCACGGCGGGCTTGGCGGGTGAGCTGGCTGACGCCACTGGCGACAAGCCCCGGCTTCCGCCCCCAAACCGAGGCGCTCATGGCCATCGAGCGCTTCGTCGACGACCTCGTCGACGGCGGCTCGAGCGCGTCGATCGTCGCGCACATTCTGGCGCTGGGACGAAGGAGAGCTGCGTGACCGATATGATCGACGGGCATCACCACATCTGGCGGCAGACCGACCTGCCCTGGCTGGTCGGCCCGATGCAGCCCCGCATCTTCGGACCCTACGAGCCAATCCGGCGCGATTATCCGATCCAGGAATATCTCGACGACCTCAAAGGCACCGGCGTCACCCGCTCGGTCTACGTCCAGACCAACTGGGCCAACGACCGTTTCGAGGACGAAGCCGCCTGGGTCCAGCATACCGCCGAGGCGCATGGCTGGCCGCACGCGATCGTCGCCTACGCCAATTTCGCCGTGGACGACGTGCGCCCGCAGCTCGATCGCCTGAAACGCTATCCCCTGGTGCGCGGCGTCCGGATGCAGCTGCACTGGCACGAGAACCCGCTCTACCGCTTTGCATCCCGTGCCGATCTCTGCGCCGATCCGATGATCCAGCGCAACATTGCGCACCTTGCCGACTATGGCTGGAGCTTCGATCTGCAGGTGTTCACGCCGCAAATGCCGCAGGCCGCTGCGCTCGCGGAAGCCTGCCCCGACGTGACCTTCATCCTCCAGCATGCCGGCATGCTTGAGGACATCTCGCCCGCCGGCCGCGCAGCCTGGCGCGCTGGCGTCGCGCGGCTGGCAGCCTGTCCGAACGTGGTCTCAAAACTGTCGGGGCTCGGCACCTTCATCCATCGCAACGACCCCGCGCATATTGCCGCCGTCGTCACTGACACGGTCGCGATCTTCGGCGCCGAACGCTGCCTGTTCGGCTCCAATTTTCCGATCGAGAAACTATGGACCAGCTATCGCGAGCTCGTCGATGCGTTTCGCGCAGCCGCTGCGCCGCTGAGCGCCGAGCAGAAGGACGCGATCTTCAAGACGACGGCAATGCGCGTCTACCGGCTTTGACAGGCAAGGGACAGGACAGGGAGAGCAACGAATGGCGCTGGAGATCAAGATCCTGGACTATGGCGATATCGAACTGGAATCGAGCTTTCTGGTTCTCGGCCGCGATTGCGGCCGCACCCGCCGCGTCCTCACCCTCGGCTTCCTGATCCTCGGCGGGAAATACCCGGTCGTGGTCGACACCGGCTACCGCTCCAACCAGATCATGGAGACGCTGGGCATGCGCGGCCTTCAATACCACGAGAACATGATCGAGAATCAGCTGGCGCGCCACGGCGTGCGCATGGGCGACGTCCGCTTCGTCTGCCACACCCATCTGCACATCGACCATGCCGGCAAGGACGATCTGTTTCCGATGAACACGACCGTGGTGCTCAACCGCAAGGAGCTGGAATACTCCGTCTCCGGCCTGATGCATCCGCAATACCCGGCGCCCGACATCAAGCACCTGATCGACCGCCTGCATACCAAGAGCGCGCTGCGTTTCCTCGACCTCGAGATCACCGGCCCGATCGAGCTGATGCCCGGCGTCTATTGCGACGCCGCCAATGCCCATACCGAAGGCTCGATGAACGTCATCGTCGAGACCGCCGATGGCATTGCCACCATCTGCGGCGACGTGATCTACGACTTCAATGACCAGATCGTGACGCCGTTCAACGAGATCCACGACTGGGAGCCGCGCACCACCGGCAACCACGGCACCAGCAAGCGGGCGGAGAAGGCCTCGATCAAGAAGCTGCTCAGCAATTCGCGCTATCTGCTGCCCGTGCACGACCGTCCGGCCAAGATCGAAGGCGGCAACGTCGTCGGGCGCCTGCACGATCAGGTCCCCGGACCGATCGTGCAATCGCTGCCGGCACGCAACTGGTTTCCGGCGTAACGTGACTTGAGGATCGAGCCATGACCCACGTTACCTTGCGGAGCGAATTCGAGTCCCTGATCGACCCCTACGCGCCGGTCGCGCAGGTCGGCACCGGCTTCGACTTCACGGAGGGACCGGTCTGGCATCCGATCGATCACTATCTGCTGTTCTCGGACATGCCTGGTGACGTGCGGCGGCGCTGGGACCCGCGGCGCGGCGTCGCCGAGGTCAAGCGCCCGTCGAACAAATGCAACGGCATGACCTATGACGCCGAGCTGAACCTGATCGTCTGCGAGCACGCGACCTCGCAGCTGGTCCGCGAGCGACCGGACGGCCGGCGCGAGGTGCTCGCCTCGCACTTCCAGGGTCAGGAGCTGAACAGCCCGAACGACGTCTGCGTGCACTCCTCCGGCGCGATCTATTTCTCGGACCCGTGGTACGGCCGCATGCCGGTCTATGGCGTCGAGCGACCGCGGCAACTCGGCTTCCAGGGCGTCTATCGCGTCGTGCCCGGCGGCGAGCCGAAGCTCGTGGTGGACCGCCCCCTGTTCGACCAGCCGAACGGATTGTGCTTCTCGCCGGACGAGAAGCTGCTCTATGTCAACGACACCGTCCAGGCGCTGATCCGCGTGTTCGAGGTCGCTGGCGACGGCTCGCTGTCCAATGCGCGCGTGTTCGCCAGCGGGATCCGCTCCGAGCTCGAGCCCGGACTGCCCGACGGCATGAAGTGCGACCAGCACGGCAATGTCTGGGTCACCGCGCCGGGCGGCGTCTGGGTCTATTCGCCGCGCGGCGAATTGCTCGGCAAGGTCCGCCTTCCCGAGCTGGTCGCCAACCTCGCCTGGGGCGGCCCGGACTTCCGCACGCTGTATCTGACCTCGACGCACTCGGTCTACGCTATCCCGACCAAGGTCGGCCCGCGCCATGAGCCATATATGAACGCCAGGCCTGCCAGCGGCACCGCGGCCGCCGGCTCCACACCGGCGGCCCCCATCCTGGCCGATGGCGAGATGCATCTCGATCCGCAGCGCTGCGCCATGATCATCCAGGACCTTCAGAATGACGTCATCATGGCCGGCGGCGCGTTTGCCGAGTCCGGAGCACCGGAGCATGCGCGGCAGCAGCATGTCGTCGAGAACGTCCGCCGTCTTGCCGAGACCGCGCGGGCCCGCGGCGTCGTCATCATCCATGTCTGGTTCGTCGTCGAGCCGGGCGCGCCCGGGGTGACGCTGAACGCCCCGCTGTTCGAAGGCCTGGTCGACAGCAAGGCGATGGTGCGCGGCAGCTGGGGTGCGGCGCCCGTGTCGGGTCTCGAGCCAAGGCCCGGCGATTTCGTCGTCGAGAAGATGCGGATGAGCGCCTGGGAGGGCACGCGGCTGGAGACGATCCTGAAGGCGACCGGCCGCGACATGATCATCAACACCGGCGCCTGGACCAACATGTCGATCGAGCACACCGCCCGCACCGGCGCCGACAAGGGCTATTTCATGATCGTGCCCGAGGATTGCTGCTCGACCATGAATGCCGACTGGCACAACGCCTCGATCAACTTCGCCATGCAGAACGTCGCGATCGTCACCCGGGCGGACGCCGTCATCCGGGCGTTGGGATGACCCGTGGCGAAGCTCCTGCATCTGTCCTGCTCGCCCCGCCCCGACTCCGAATCGAGCGCCGGCGCGCGCGTCTTCCTTGACGGGTTTCGCCACACGCGGCCCGACTGGGACATCGACGTGATGGACCTCTGGCGCGAGCGGTTGCCGGAATTCATCGGTCCCATCGTCGAGGCCAAATATGCGCGAATGAAGTCGCAGCCGTTCGACGACGCGCAGCGCCGCAGCTTTTCCGAGGCGGAGCGGATCGCGTTGCGCTTTTCGCTGGCAGATCGCGTGCTGATCTCGACGCCGATGTGGAATTTCGGCATTCCCTACAAGCTGAAGCAATGGTTCGACATCGTCATCCAGCCCGGCCTGACATTTCGGTTCGATCCAGCGCAAGGCTATCTTCCGCTGCTCACGGACCGACCAACCATCGTCATCCTCGCCTCCGGCGGCGATTTTGTCACCGGCATGAATCGCGGCCGCATCGACATGGCGACGCCCTATTTGCGCGAGGCGCTTCGCTTCATCGGCATCAGCAACGTGCGCTTCGTGCCGATCGGACCGACGACGGGGCCGACCGAGCCAATCCACGCCGCGCGCGAGGCGGCGTATCGGCGACTGGGGCAGATCGCTACGCGGTTTTGAGCGATTGGTCCCGCGCAAAGGACTGGGCGGGCGGAGAATGCAGCCCCGCCTGCTCCGCCCTGGCGGAGCGAGCCCGCTCCTCACCAAAGCTTCACGAAAACGCGCAGTCAAAGGTGGGGGACCTGATCGGACACACCGTCCTCGGCCGGCTGCAACCGTTGGCGGCGGCCGGAATTGTACCCGGTCGCGAATGGACCGAGCTCGGCGACGGCACCATCGATCCGTTTCAAGGTATCAGAGCTTGCGGCACGGTGCCCGTCAAAATCCCGGGCCGATGATAGATCGCCGTCGGCATCGCATGCGCACTCGCCCATGCTCCTTGCGACAACCGTCGATTTGCCTTGCGCAACCAGTCATTGGGAACAATTCTGCCCACTCGGCTCACCTGACGGGGAGGAACATGAGGATTACGCTTGCCCAGTTGCGGCTCCTGCTTGCGGTCGCTGAGGCCGGCAGCATCGGTACGGCCGCGCGTCGCTGTGGGCTCACCCAGTCTGGCGCCAGCCAAGCGCTCATCGCGCTTGAACGAGCGATCGGCCGGCAACTTCTCAATCGCGGCCGAGACGGCGTGAACCTCACTGCGTTCGCGCAGGAGATCCTCGCGGATGCAGCGACCGCGAGCCAAGCGGTCGCGCGCATCGAGGCGCATGCAGAGATAGAACGGCCACCGGCAAGGCATCTGCGGCTCGCGGCCGTACCGAGCGTTGCAGCAAACCTGTTACCATCATGGTGCCGCCGCTTCCGCGCCCTCCACCCGGAGACCAACCTGACGATCTTCGAGGGACATCATCTTGAAGTCGCAGACTGGGTCATGCGCGGGATCGCCGACCTGGGGTTCGCCGCGTTCTCGCCCGAGATGCTCGTAGCCGAACAGATCGGAGAGCAGCGCCTCGTCGTGGTCGCTCGCATACGGGACAAGTTGCTACGTCGCAGCCACGTGCGCGTTGCCGATCTGTCAAATGCCCGTCTCGTTACCGCCGGCCTCGGCTGCGAGCCCATAATTCGCCGGGTCTTCGTGGCCTCCGATCTTGCCCTGCCCCCGCTCCTGGCGGTCCACGATATCGCAACCGCCCTTGAAATGGTGCGTCAAGGCGTCGGCCTCACCATCCTGCCTGAATCGGCGCTGCAGCGCTCGGACATGCACGATCTGCGCTTTCGGCCCTTTCAGCCTGAAGCCCGTCGGCCGCTGTACGTACTGACCCGGCCGGGAGAGCAGCCGGCAGACGCGTTCCGCACGATCGTCCGGGGCGACGTCCAGATTCATTAGCCGGACTGATATCTCACATCCGCTGATCTTGTGGCGCCACCCAAACCGTCTTGTGGCAGGAATGGGAAGCGGTTAGCGGACCAGTCGGATGCTCAATTGGGGGGAAAGTACAGCGGGGCGGAGAATCCCAGTCGGATTGGCATGGGGCCTCGCAGCCGTCGCGATCTGGTCGGGCTCATTCGTCCTGCTGCGCCTCGGCGTCACCACGACGCTCAATGCATTCGACATCACCGCGCTGCGTTTCGCCTGTGGCGCGGTCCTCCTGTTGCCCGTGATCCTTCGGCGGGGCTTCGCGCGAAAACGTCTAGGTCTGCTCGGTCTGCTCGTCCTGATCGCCGGCACCGGAGCACCATATGCCCTCCTGATCAGCCTCGGCCTCAGCCTCGCACCAGCAGGCAACGCCGCAGCACTCGTGCCCGGTCTGATGCCGGTGTTCAGCGCGGCCCTCGGCGTTGTGCTGCTCCGGGAAGATCTGCCGCCCGCCAGGCGCTGGGGCGCCGGCCTGGTCCTTGCCGGCACGCTGCTCATCGGCGGCTTCGCGCGCACCGCCTCGCTCGCCTATCTCGCCTTCGCCGCCGCGGCTCTACTCTGGGCCGGCTATGTCATAGTGCTGCGCCGATCGAACCTCTCTGCCCTTCACGCCACCGCCATCGTCGCCGTCGGCTCGGCGATGCTCTACCTGCCTATCTATGGCTTGCTGCTGCCCAAGGCGATCGGGACAGCACCGAAAGCCGATCTCATGGTCCAGGCACTTTATCAGGGAGGACTCACGACGGTCGCAGGCCTCGCTGCGTTCAGCCGCGCCGTCACCCTGCTCGGGACCGCCGGTGCGGCGCTGCCGGCACTAGTGCCAGTCGTCACCCTCGCGTTCGCGACAACCCTCGGCGAGATCCCAAGCGCCTTTCAAGTTTCGGCAGCGCTGATCATCGGCGGAGGCGTCGCCCTCATCACATCCGCCAAGACAACAATTCGGAGTGCCTCATGACCCGCACGCGCGTCCCCATCTCTTCCGCATGGGCTGAAACCATTGGTTATTCGCGCGCCATCCGTGCTGGTGACCTTATATTTGTCTCCGGAACCACCGCGACGGGTCCCGACGGTAAGGCGCTCCATCCGGGCGACGCCGCTGCGCAAGCGCGCGTGATCCTGGAGCGCATCTTGGCAGCGCTTGGCGAGCTTGGCACCAGCGCCGAGCACGTCGTAGAGACACGCGTCTTTCTCACCGACATCAGCACTTGGCAGGACGTGGGCCGCACCCATGGCGAGGTGTTTCGCGACATCCGGCCGGCCGTTACGATCGTCGAGGTCGGTCCGTTTATCGCGCCGGGTCTCCTCGGAGATCTCAGCTGTTGCATCGCTCGCTGAATAGAGTCTCGCCACAGATCTTGGCCGGGGACGGCCGTGGTGCGCAAGGCTAGAGCCGAAGTTGCCGACTGCACCGACGATTTTCTCGCAGTCCCCGCCGCGAGCACCGCACGAGCGCCGCGAGGGAACGGAGCGGTAACATTCCCGGCAACCTCCGGAAAATCTCAAAGATTTCAAGGATAAAGGAGGTGTTTTGGTGCGCTCGGAGGGACTCGAACCCCCACGATTTTACTCACTGCCACCTCAAGGCAGCGCGTCTACCAGTTCCGCCACGAGCGCTTTGGGGATGCCGGCTTGAGGCTTGAAGGCCGGCCGGATCAACGGCGCCGATCTAACAAATCCATCAGAGGGGTACAAGCCTGCAAAGGCCCTGAATTCCACAAGCTTTGCACGAAAGTTCGGGCCCCTCGCCGAATCGGCCCTATCCCCGCTGTCCAGGCCGCTACCGCGTGCCCGGTGAACGCGGCAACATCTGTTTGACCTCGACCGCGATTCGGTTGCGGTCCACCAGCACGACGCCGGAGGCGACCGGCAGGTTGTTGGCCAAAACCTTGACCTCGTCGGCCTCGGTTGCGTCCAGCTCGATGATGGCGCCGCGGGAAAGACGTAATACCTGATGGATCGGCATCGTGGTCGTCCCGAGGACGACCATGAGATCCACGGTGACTTTATCAAGGGTGGGCACTGTCAGGACCGCCGCAACTTGGGACTTGGGACTTGGAATGTGGGACCAACCAAGGGACTTGGACTTGGCATTTGCCCCCGAGATGATCACCACGTTATGGTTAGCCAATGGTTAATTCGCCGCAGAACCCTCGCCAAAACCAGCGTGAAGAGCTCGATTTGACGCCGTTTTCCGCTACAGGCGGCGAACCGGTCGAGTGGCGAATCTCGGACGCGCCGGTGCCCTATCCGGAGGCGGTGGCCGCGATGGAAGCCCGGGTCGCGGCCATCGCGGCGGGCGAAGCCGGGGAGCTGGTCTGGCTGCTCGAGCACCCCCCGCTCTACACCTCCGGCACCTCGGGCAAGGACACCGACCTGCGCGATCCCCGATTCCCGGTCTTTGCCACGGGACGCGGCGGCCAGCTCACCTATCACGGGCCCGGCCAGCGCGTGGCCTACATCATGCTCGATCTCAAGCGCCGCCGGCCGGACGTCCGAGCCTATGTCGCGAGCCTGGAGGAGCTGATCCTGCGCACTCTCGCCGCCTTCAACGTCCGCGGCGAGCGGCGCGAGGACCGGGTCGGCGTCTGGGTCAAGCGGCCCGACAAGGGCGCGGACCACGAGGACAAGATCGCGGCGATCGGCGTGCGATTGAAGCGCTGGGTCTCGTTCCACGGCATCGCCATCAACGTCGAGCCGGAGCTGTCGCATTTCGCCGGCATCGTGCCGTGTGGCGTCGTCGATCCCCGCTACGGCATCACCTCGCTGGTCGATCTCGGCCAGCTCGTGACCATGGCCGACGTCGATATCGCGCTACGCCAGGCGTTCGAACAGCTGTTCGGACCGACCCGCGCGCTGCTGCCGGAAGCGGCCGCCTGACCTTTCCCGTTGGACGCGGTGCCTCCGCGTTCTCCGCCGCCGCCGAATCGGCTATGTCTCGGCGCGGCCACGCCCACGCCTCCCCCCTCCGCCGGGAAAGCAGACCTCATGCCGGGCGATGAGACCATCGGACCGACTGTTCGAGCGCCTGGCATAAGGAGGGATTGCGCTTTCTGCTCGCAATGGGAGGTTTTGACGATGAAGCTGTCTGCGCCGATCTATCATCTGAAGCGACGAGCGAAGCGCCTGTCCCGGGAGGAAGGCATTCCGCTGCACGACGCGCTTGACCGCATCGCCACGACGGAAGGGTTTTCCGCCTGGAGCATGCTCGCAGCAAAAGCCGCCGCGCTGACGCCCGCGAACAGGCTGTTCCCGCAGTTCCGGCCGGGCGATCTGGTGCTGGTCGGCGCGCGGCCGGGTCAGGGCAAGACCTTGATGAGCCTCGAACTTGCCGTGGAGGCCATGCGGTCGGGCCATCGCGCCGCGTTCTTCTCGCTCGAATATACCGCGAAGGACGTCTTGGATCGCTTGCGTGCGATCGGCGTGGAGCCGGCGCAATTCGACAAGCTCTTCGAGGTCGATTGCTCCGACGCCATCAGCGCCGACTACGTCGTCAAGCAAATGGCCGCGGCGCCCCGCGGCACAGTCGTGGTGATCGACTATCTGCAACTGCTCGACCAGAGACGCGAAAATCCCGACCTCAATGTTCAGGTGCGCGCGCTGAAATCGTTCGCACGCGATCAGGGGCTGATCGTCGTCTTCATCTCGCAGATCGACCGATCCTATGATCCCTCGGTCAAGCCCTGCCCCGGCCTCGACGATGTCCGGCTGCCCAACCCGCTCGACCTGACGCTGTTCGACAAGACGTGCTTCCTGAACAATTCCGAAGTCCAGTTCCGGGCGGCGAGCTGACGATCAGGCCGCCGGGTGAGACCGCTCACCCGGCGGCCTGCAGCCTTACGCCGCCTTCAGCGCCACCTCGAGCTTGCCGGCGATGTAGCGCCGCTCTTGAGTGAGGCCGCCAAAGCCGTAGGCGTCGCCCCTGACCTCGTCGACATGCAGATAGGTCTCGGGATGCAGCGGGCCCAAAATCTCGGCCATGCGCTTGAACATGGCGGCGAGATAGGCCGCCTTTTCGTCCTTGGTGTTGGTGCCTTCGCTGACATGGATGTCGAGCCAGTAGCTTGCAAGCTTCTGCTCGGCCAGCGACTTGCCGCCGGCAAACCAGTCATCGGCATCCACCGACTTGACGATGATGGCGGTCACCTTGGGATCCTTGTGCAGGATCTCGGCGGTGAGCTCGGACACGGCGTTCGCGATGTCGGCCTTCAGGGACGGCGACTGGCGGGAGGTGGTGTAGGACACGGTGATCAGGGGCATTGTGGCTCTCCTCGAGATGCTGCGCCGGTCAGGCGGCGTTGGTGAGAAGCTAGACCTCCGCTTGTCATTTTGGTATCTTATCTCTGTTGATATCAATGATAATAATTCATAATGACACCAACGCTCGACATCGCCACCGTCCAGGCCTTCCTGCTGGTCGCCGACCTCCGGAGCTTTACGCGCACCGCCGAAGCGCTCGGCACGACGCAAGCGGCGGTCAGCCTGAAGCTGCAACGGCTGGAGACGGTGCTGGGAAAACGTCTCGTCGAGCGCTCGCCGCGCGCGGTCCGGCTCACCGCCGACGGCGCCAGCTTCCTCGAACGTGCCCGTGTGCTGATCGCGGCGCATGATCGCGCACTGTCGGATGAGGCACCGGCCGCGCAATCGCTCTCGCTCGGCATCTCCGATCATGCGGCGGGCCCCGAACTGGTGCCGCTGCTGGAACGGCTGCACGCAATGTCCTCGAACCTCACCCTCGCCGTCACCATCGGCTTCTCGCGCGAGATGCAGGATGCTTACGACGCGGGCGAGCTCGATGCGGCGATCGTGCGCCGGGAAGGCAGCCGCCGCGGCGGCGAGACGCTGACCGAGGACGAGTTCGGCTGGTTCGCCGCACGGCGCTTCACCCTGCCGAAAGGCGAGCCGCTGCCGCTGGCGACCCTCGCCCCGCCCTGCGGTGTCCGCGCCGTCGCCGTGCGCGCGCTCGACAGGGCCGGCATCGCCTGGCGCGAGCGCTTTGTCGGCGGCGGCGTCACGGCGGTGGTCGCGGCAACGCTCGCCGGCCTTGCCATCGCACCGCTGGCGCGGCGGATCGCGCCTCCCGGCCTGGTCGACATCGGCCCTGCGCACAAGCTGCCCAAGCTCGGCAGCTCGAAGGTGATGCTGCATTCGAAGGTCAGCGACCCCGCCAAGCTTGCTGCGCTACGCGCGGTGGCGGCGACGTTCCGAAGCGTGGCGGCCTGACGATATGGGCGTTTTGGCGACCCTTAACGGGGGCCCCCTGCCTAAAAATGTCACACCCCTAGGGAACCATCCCTTGCCTGCGGCGTTTGTTCCGGTCGAGGCGGGGTCCCGGGAATGATCGAAAAGTTCAGTCAACAGAGAGACTTGTTCGAGAGCGAACGCAGTTTCCGGCTGTTGGTTGAGGGAGTCGCGGACTACGCCCTCTATATGCTCGATCCCAAGGGGATCATCACCAGCTGGAACATCGGCGGTGAGCGCATCAAGGGCTATTCACCCGAGGAAATCCTCGGCCAGCACTTCTCCCGCTTCTACACCGAGACCGACCGCGCCAACGGCAAGCCGGCCCGTGCGCTCGGCATCGCCAGGGAAAAGGGCCGCTATGAGGAGGAAGGCTGGCGCGTCCGCAAGGACGGCACCTTCTTCTGGGCCAGCGTCGTGATCGATCCGATCTACGAGGACGGCGAACTGGTCGGATTCGCCAAGATCACGCGCGACATCACCGAACGCCGCAATGCCCAGGTCAGGCTCGAGGCGATGCAGAAGCAGCTCGCCGAGTCCCAGAAGTTCGACGCGCTCGGTCAACTCACCGGCGGGGTCGCCCACGACTTCAACAACCTCCTGATGATCATCAGCGGCAGCCTCCACATGCTGAAGCGAGGGGCCGACGACGCGGCCAAGCTTCAGCGCGCGATCTCGGCGATCGAGACCGCCACCAGGCGCGGCGCGGCGCTGACCAACCAGCTGCTCACCTTCGCGCGGCGGCAGAGCGTCAACCCGCAGGCGATCGACTTCGCCGAACGCATCGCCGCCATCCGCGAGGTGCTCGATGCCGGCGTCGGCAGCTCCGTCCGGCTGGCATTCGACATCGGCCGCGACGTCTGGCCGATCAAGACCGACGCCTCCGAACTCGAGACCGCGCTGCTCAACCTCGTCATCAATGCCCGCGACGCCATGCCCGACGGCGGCACGGTGACCATCGGGGTGCGCAATGTCGTGCTGGACGAAGCGCCCCTCGTCGGCGATTTTGTCGCGATCGACGTCACCGATACCGGGCTCGGCATCCCCTCCGACGTGCTCGACAAGATCTTCGAGCCGTTCTTCACGACCAAGCCGATCGGAAAGGGCACGGGCCTCGGCCTTTCTCAGGTGCACGGCTTCGCGCATCAGGCCGGCGGCACCGTGAAGGTCGCAAGCGAGCTCGGCAAGGGCACCACATTCACCGTCCTTCTGCCGCGCGGAGAAGACGCCCCATCGCAGGACACGACCGGGGAGCCGGCGTTCCGGGGCAGCGGCACGGTGTTGCTGGTGGAGGACAATCCGGACGTCGCCCTCGTCAGCATCGGCCTGCTGGAGCAGCTCGGCTATCAAGTGCGCCGGGTCGCCGACGCCGAAGCGGCCTTGCGCGAGATCGAGACCAGCGGCGTCGACTTCGTGTTCTCCGACATCGTCATGCCCGGCAAGATGGACGGCCTCACCCTCGCCTATCATCTCCGCCAGATTCGCCCCGGCCTGCCCATCCTGCTTGCCACCGGCTACAGCGAGGTCGCCGCCGGCGTGCGTGGCGACTTCCCGATCCTGCGCAAGCCCTATGAGATCCACGAGCTCAGCGAGGCCATCGCCAAGCTGCCGAGGTGAGGGATCTTCTTTGTCTCTCCCCGCCCCTCACTGCGTCATGGCCGGGCTTGACGACCTCTCTTCAGAGCTACCTACACCGTCGGCAACACCGAAAACGCCTCCCCTGCCCGGCGCAAGTTCAGCTCATCCGCACCGGCGGTCTCGCTCGTCACATTGTCGACGCGCGAGGATGGCGGGCCGTGGCGGCACAGTGCGACCATGTCGGCGACATGCTTCGGCGCGCCGGCGAACAGCGCTTCCACGCTGCCGTCGCGGCGGTTGCGAACCCAGCCTTCAAGGCCGCTTGCCGTCGCCTGATACTCGACCCAGGCCCGATAGCCGACGCCCTGCACGCGCCCGCGGATCATCACCTGGAGAATCGCCCGGCTCATTTTTTCAATCCGAGGAGGTCGACGCTGCGCGCCCTGACATCGGCCTCGCGCATGATGCGGGCCGTCAGCTCCGAGGATACGAGCCCTCTGAGGCTTTTCGGCGAAGCACCTTCGCGAAGCGCCTTCAGCGTCTCGTACACGGCCTGTGTCGCGGCCGCGATCGGCGCATGACCCTGAAGCGCGATGCGGACGCGCTGACCCGCGAGGTAATCGAGCGCGTTCAAGTCCTCGGGCGCCCCACCGAGCACGATCGGCAGGCGCGTCGCAGCGCTCACCGCCTCGAGCTCGGCGCGCGACTTGATGCCGGTGAAGAACAGCGCATCGACACCGGCGGTCTCATAGGCCTTGGCGCGGCGGATCGCATCCTCGAGCGAGGTGGTCGAAGCCGCTCCCGTTCGGCCCATGATGACCAGCGAGGCATCAGCGCGGCCGCCGAGCGCGGCCTTCATCTTGCCGACGCCTTCCTCGAGCGAGATCAGCTGCGTCTTCGCCTCGCCGAAGGCAGCCGGCAGCAGCGTGTCCTCGATGGTGAGGCCGGCGGCGCCCGCGGCCTCCAGCTCCTGCACGGTACGGCGCACATTGAGCGCATTGCCGTAGCCGTGATCGGCATCGACCAGCACGGGCAGCGCGGAGGCGCGCGACATCCGCCGCATCTGCTCGGCAAGCTCGGTGAGCGTGATCAGCGTGACGTCGGGATCACCGAGCACGGCGAGCGAGGCAACCGAACCGCCGAACATGCCGAGCGGAAAGCCGAGATCCTCGGCGATACGGATCGAGATGGCGTCGTAGACCGAGCCGGGATGGACGCAAGTTGCGCCCGACAGGATGGAGCGAAGTTGCTCGCGGCGGGAACGAAAGGCCATGGGTGCCTCACTCCAAATTCCTCATCCTGAGGGCGCGCTCTTGCGCGCGTCTCGAAGGATGCAGGCCCGGCTGGGTGGCCTCGCCCTTCGAGACGCCGCGAAGGCGCGGCTCCTCAGGGTGAGGGTCTTCTGTTGTGCCTGACGCGCTTCACGCAAACTCCAGGATCAGCGCGTCCACCGCCAGCGTCGCGCCGGCGCTGGCGTGGATCTTCTTCACCGTGCCGTCCTGTTCGGCGCGCAGCACGTTCTGCATCTTCATGGCTTCGACCACCGCCAGCGTCTCGCCAGCCTTGACCTCCTGTCCCTCGCTCACCGCGATCGAGACCACGAGGCCGGGCATCGGACAGAGCAGCTTCTTGCCGCTGTCGGAGGCCGTCGTCACCGGCATCAGCCGCGCAGAGGTCGCCTCCGCTTCGGTCCAGACATAGACCGGCACCTCGACACCCTGGTGCGCGAGGCGAATACCGTTCGGGATCGGGCGCGCCTGCACCGCGATGAACTGGCCGTCGATGGTGCCCTGCCAGACCGGATCACCCGGCTTCCAGGGCGAGTGCAGCAGATGCACATTGCCGGCCTTGCCCTCGGCGTCGACGAAGCGGATCGCGATGGCCTCGCCCTCGCGCGCGACCTCGAGCTGGATCTCCTGGCGGTCGAGCCAGACCGCGCGGCGCCGTTCGCGCTGCACGACGCGGCCGCCCATCTGGCCCGAGATCTGCCGCTTGCGCTCCCCCAGCACGTGATCGATCGCGGCGCCGACCGCGGCGATGCGCCGTGCGACCTCGCCTTCCGGCACGCGCACCGCAAAGCCCTTGGGAAATTCCTCGGCAATGAAGCCGGTCGACAGCCGCCCCTCGCGCCAGCGCGGATGATGCATCAGCGCCGACAGGAACGGGATGTTGTGACGGATGCCGTCGACATAGAACGAATCCAGCGCGGTCGACTGCGCCTCGATCGCAGCCGCGCGCGACGGCGCGTGGGTGACGAGCTTGGCGATCATCGGATCGTAATGGATCGAGATCTCGCCGCCCTCCTGCACGCCGGTGTCGTTGCGGATGGTGATGCCGTCCTGGCTCGCTTCCGCCGGCGGGCGATACTTCACGAGCCGCCCGATCGAGGGCAGGAAGTTGCGGAACGGATCTTCGGCGTAGAGGCGCGACTCCACCGCCCAGCCGGTCAGCGTGACGTCCTTCTGTGCGAGCGCGAGCTTCTCGCCGGCGGCAACGCGGATCATCTGCTCGACGAGATCGATGCCGGTGACGAGCTCGGTGACGGGATGCTCGACCTGGAGGCGCGTGTTCATCTCCAGGAAATAGAAGCTCTTGTCCTGCCCGGCGACGAACTCGACGGTGCCGGCGGAATCATAGTTCACGGCCTTGGCCAGCGCGACCGCCTGCTCGCCCATCTTGCGGCGCGTCGCCTCGTCGAGCAGCGGCGACGGCGCCTCCTCGATGACCTTCTGGTTGCGGCGCTGGATCGAGCATTCGCGCTCGCCGAGATAGATGACGTTGCCGTGCTTGTCGCCCAGCACCTGGATCTCGATGTGACGGGGATCGACGATGAACTTTTCGACGAAGACGCGGTCGTCTCCGAACGAGGCCTTCGCCTCGGCCTTGGCGAGATTGAAGCCTTCGGCGACCTCGGCCTTCGAATGCGCGATGCGCATGCCCTTGCCGCCGCCGCCCGCGGAGGCCTTGATCATCACGGGATAGCCGATCTCGTCGGCAATCTTGACCGCGTGCTTGTCGTCCTCGATGACGCCGAGATGGCCCGGCACGGTCGAGACCCTGGCCTTGGCGGCCGCCTTCTTCGACTCGATCTTGTCGCCCATCGCCGCGATCGCGCCGGGGTTGGGACCGACGAAGACGATCCCGGCCGCCTCCAGCGCGCGCGGAAACGACTCGCGCTCGGACAGGAAGCCGTAGCCGGGATGCACCGCCTCGGCGCCCGTCTTGCGGCAGGCCTCCACGATCTTCTCGATCACCAGATAGCTCTCGGCGGCCGCCGGCGGACCGATCAGCACGGCCTCGTCGGACATCTCGACATGGAGGGCGTCGCGGTCGGCCTCGGAATAGACCGCAACCGTCTGAATTCCCATGCGGCGGGCGGTCTTGATGACCCGGCAGGCGATTTCGCCGCGATTGGCGATCAGAATGCGTTTGAACATGCTTTTTCTTGAGTCTCGACCTTGGGCGGGACCCTTCCCTGACCGTTGGGGCCTATGGGGGACGGGGCGTGTGGCTTCCGTGGTACATCAAAATGGGCTGGAGGCAACGGTCTAAATCCGGCCCGCTGCTGGCGTACCAGCGCAAGACCGAGACCGGTTTGGGAACGGGGCTGCCGGGCCCCCTTGTGCCCTACGCCTTCCCGGGCCTGGACGCGGACTTGGCCACGTCCCGGACCAGACCGTGAATGAAGCCCAGCTTGCCGACCACCGCGGGCGACAGGATGAACGGATAGAGGTCGCGCAGGCCCATGGCGCGGTTGACGTTGTTCATGGCGAAGGTGAAGGGCAGCCATGCGTTCACCAGCGCTTCGACATCGCGGGCCTCGTAGGGGTTGAAGCGGATCCGCGCCGTCAACTCCCCGTCGCGGTCGACCTTGGGGCGCACCTCCATGCCGAACTCGCCGGCCATCTCCAGAGCATCCACGATGTGGACATAGTGCGCCCAGGTCTCGGCGAAATCTTCCCAGGGGTGGGTCGTGGCATAGGCCGAGACGTAGGTCTGCTGCCAATCCGGCGGCGGGCCATCGGCATAATGGCGCTGCAGGGCCTGGCCGTAATCGATGGAATCATCACCAAAGACCGCGCGGCATTCCTCGAGCTTGCCGCCGCCCTGCACCAGCACGTCCCAGAAATAGTGCCCGACCTCGTGACGGAAATGCCCGAGCAGCGTGCGGTACGGCTCGCCCATCTCAAGCCTGCGCCGCTCGCGCTCGATGGTATCGGCTTCGGTGAGCGCGATCGTGATCAGACCGCTGTCGTGGCCGGTCAGGATCCTCTCGCCGCTGTTTGGATCGTCGGCGAGGAAATTGAAGATCAGACCATGCTCGGGGTCTTCCTGCCGCGTCCGGAGCGGCAGCTTCCAGCGGATCAGGGAATAGAACAGACGGTGTTTCGCCACCTCCAGCTCGCGCCAGCCGGCGAGCTGGGCCGGATCCGAGAGGTTCGGCACCATCCCATTGTGGCGGCAGGCGCGGCAATAGCCGGTGGCGTCGCCGGCGTCCGTGAGCCAGTTGCAGGCGTCGTACCCGGCGTTCCGGCACAGCATCCGGCTTTCGCCCTTTCTGGCCAGCATCCTCCAGGCCTCTCCGTCCGGCTCGATCGCCGACATCGTTTCCTGCTCCGGCAGGAAAGCGACCCGATGGCCGCAGCGTTCGCAGGCGCGATTTTCGAAATACAGCACGTTGCCGCAGGTCTGGCAGAGAAAGAGCTTCAAGATTTAGCCTCTTCGGAAAGGAGAGCTTCATGGAAGCTGGTCATTGCGCCTCGCGACGACGCGTCCGCCGGCTGATCGTTCCAGTCTCTGGAACAAATTGCCAGACCGGGCATTGGCATGACGTAGTCTTTGCGGTCCGCGCAAGTCCTCATTTTCCCGCGACGCGCTCCCTCGTAGGCAATGGCCATCACGCTCCGTCTGTGTGAATATCGGTCCGGCACGTGCGCTCCCGCATGACAACGGCCGATGCCTTGAACGATCCCTTGCCCGAGACCATCGCCGCCGAAAGGCTGCGCCAGCACCTCGAAGACGTCGCGCGCGAGCGTGACAACGCCTATCGCGCGCTCCAGGAGCGCGAGGCCGAGCTGGCACGCATCCAGCGCATCGGCAAGGTCGGCGGCGTCGAGGTCGACTTTCGCGAGGGCTTCAAGAATCGCCGTTCGCCTGAGTATCTGATCATCCACGGCCTGCCGCCGGAAGCTGCCCAGGAGTCGCACGAGGATTGGGTCAATCGTCTCCATCCCGACGACCGCGACGCCGCCGTCAAGCACTTCATCGATACGCTCGCCGGCACCAGCGAAGACTACACCGCGGAATACCGCATCATCCGCCCCAATGACGGCGAGACCCGCTGGATCCGGGTCGTCGCCAAGATCGAGCGCGACAAGGATGGCCGCGCCGTCCGCCTCGTCGGCGCCCATATCGACATCACCGACCAGATGCTCGCCCGCGAGACCCTGCGCGAGAGCGAGGAGCGCTTCCGCCTGATCGCCGACAGCGCGCCGGTGCCGATCTGGGTGACCAAGCTCGACCGCAAGCGCTCCTTCGCCAACCAGGCCTATGTCGACTTCGTCGGCCTGCCCTACGATCAGGCCATCGACTTCGACTGGCGCAAGGTGTTGCACCCCGACGACCTGCCGCGCGTGCTGCAGCAATCCGTTGAGGGCGAAGCGTCGCTCAAGCCCTTCGTGCTGGAAGCGCGTTACAGGAACGCCAGCGGCGAATGGCGCTGGCTGCGCTCGGAATCGCAGCCGCGTTGGGATCCGACCGGCAAGCATATCGGCTTCATCGGCGTGGCCCACGACATCACCGTCGCCAAGCAGGCCGAGATCGAGCTGCGACAACTCAACGAGACGCTGGAACAGCGCATCGCCGAGCGCACTGCCGAGCTCGAGTCCAACGAGTCCCGGCTCCGCGCCATCCTGGCCACCAGCAACCAATATCAGGGCCTGGTCAACCTTGAGGGCGAATTGCTCTATGCCAACCGCACCGCGCTCGACGGCATCAAGGCGAGCGCCGCGGACGTGATCGGAAAGCCGTTCTGGGACACGCCCTGGTTCACCGGCACCGAGGGCATGAGCGCCGCCGTGCGCGAGGCTTTCGACACCGTGCTCAAGGGCGAGCCCGTGCGGCTGGAGATGCGCCTGCGCCTTCCCATCGGCGAGCGCGATTTCGACTTCGGCATGCGCCCCGTGCTCGACCGCCAAGGCAACATCACAGGCGCCGTGCCCGAGGCCGTCGACATCACCGAGCGACGCCGCGGCGAGGAAGCCTTGCGGCAGTCGCAGAAGATGGAAGCGATCGGCCAGCTCACCGGCGGCGTCGCCCATGACTTCAACAACCTCCTCACCATCATCCGCTCGGCCACCGATTTCCTGCGCCGCCGCGAGCTGCCGGAAGAGCGCCGCCGCCGCTATGTCGATGCCATCTCCGAGACGGTCGAACGCGCTTCCAAGCTGACCGCGCAGCTCCTGGCATTCGCGCGCCGGCAGCCGCTGAAACCCCAGATTTTCAACGTCGGCAGCCAGGTGGAGGCCGTCGCGCAACTGGTCCGGCCGCTGGTCGGCGGCCGTATCGACATCGCGGTGGAGATTCACGACGCCGACTGCTTCACCGTCGCCGACATCGCCCAGTTCGAGACCGCGCTGATCAACCTCGCCATCAACGCCCGCGACGCCATGGACGGCGAAGGCCGCCTCACCATCGCCGTGCGCAAGGTCTCCGGCATTCCCAGCCTGCGCGCGCAGTCTGCGCGCAGCGGCGACTACGTCGCCATCTCCGTTGCCGACACCGGCAGCGGCATCGCACCGGAATATCTCGAATCGATTTTCGAGCCGTTCTTCACCACCAAGGAGGTCGGCAAGGGCACCGGCCTCGGCCTCAGCCAGGCCTTCGGCTTCGCGAAGCAGTCCGAGGGCGACATCGCGGTGACGAGCATGCCAGGCAAAGGCGCCACCTTCACCATCTACCTGCCGCAGGCACAGAGCCCTGTCGCCGAGAAGGAAGCCGCGGCGCTGACCCACGAAGCCGCCACCACCGGGCGCGGCTACCGCGTGCTCGTGGTCGAGGACAATGACGATGTCGGTCAGTTCTCGACCGAGCTGCTGGAAGATCTCGGCTATGTCGTCCGCCGCGTCGCCAACGCCAACGCGGCCCTTGCCATCCTCGGCGAGAACGAATTCGCCGTCGACCTCGTCTTCTCCGACGTCATCATGCCCGGCATGAACGGCGTCGAGCTCGCCGGCATCATCCGCGAGCGCTATCCCGGCCTGCCCGTGGTGCTCACCTCCGGCTATAGCAACGTGCTCGCCGAAAACGCCCATCGCGGTTTCGAACTGATCCAGAAGCCGTATTCGGTGGAATCGCTGTCGCGCATCCTGCGCAAGGCGATCACGGAGAAGCTGTCGGTGGCGCGGTGAATGTGAGCCAGCCAGAAAGCTGTCGTCCCGGACACGCGCGCCTCAAGCGCGCGCCGATCCGGGTTTTGCAGGCCTTGCCCGCCACATGGGCGGCGCCGTTTTGAGGCTGGCGGATCCGTCCCGGGCACGGTAGTCAGGGGCGTTTTTTGGAGATCGACTTGCCGACCCCGCCGTCTGACGCCATCTGGGCCTGGAGCATCATCGTCGTCGCGACCGCAGGCGTCATCATCCGTCCGTTTCGCCTGCCCGAGGCGGTCTGGGCCGTGATCGGCGCGAGTGCGCTGGTGCTGCTCGGCCTGCTGCCATGGCAGGACGCGCTCACCGGAATCGAAAAGGGCCTCGACGTCTACCTCTTCCTGATCGGCATGATGCTGATCGCCGAGCTCGCGCGGCTCGAGGGCCTGTTCGACTATCTCGCCGCGCTCGCGGTGGAATACGCGGCCGGCTCGCCGCAGCGGCTGTTCCTGCTGATCTATCTCGTCGGCACGCTCGTGACGGTGCTGCTCTCCAACGACGCCACCGCGATCGTGCTGACGCCCGCCGTCTATGCCGCGACGCGCGCGGCCGGCGCAAAGCCGCTGCCCTATCTCTTCGTCTGCGCCTTCATCGCCAATGCCGCGAGCTTCGTGCTGCCGATCTCCAATCCGGCCAATCTCGTCGTGTTCGGCGCGCGCATGCCGCCGCTGACCGAATGGCTGCGCCTGTTCGCGCTGCCGTCAATGGCCTCGATCCTGCTCACCTACATCGTGCTGCGCCTGACCCAGCACCGCGCGCTGAAAGAGGAGACGATTGCGCGCCGCGTGCCGCATCCCAAGCTCGGCCGCGGCGGCAAGCTGACGGCCGTCGGCATCGTCGCGATCGGCGTCGTGCTGGTCACGGCGTCGGCGCTGGACAAGCAACTGGGCCTGCCGACCTTCATCTGCGGCGGCGTGACGGCCGCGATCGTGCTGCTGCTCAGCAGGCAGTCGCCTTTGCCGGTGCTGCGGGGCGTGTCCTGGAGCGTGCTGCCGCTGGTCGGCGGACTCTTCGTCATGGTGGAGGCGCTGATCAGGACCGGCGTGATCGCGCAGCTCAGCGCACTGCTGCACCAGGCGGTGGCGCAATCGGTTCCCCAGGCGGCCTGGAGCGTCGGCATTGCGACCGCGCTCGCCGACAACATCGCCAACAACCTGCCGGTCGGCCTCGTCGCCGGCTCGGTTGCCGCTAGCGATCATTTGCCCGCACCCGTCGTCAGCGCCATCCTGATCGGCGTCGACCTCGGCCCCAATCTGTCGGTCACCGGATCGCTCGCCACCATCCTCTGGCTGGTCGCGCTCCGCAGGGAAAAGATCGAGGTCGGCGCCTGGCCGTTCCTCAAGCTCGGCCTCCTGGTGACGCCGCCCGCATTGATCGGGGCGCTGGCGGCGGCCATCAGGTAAGGCGCAGCTTTCGAAATTGAATGCAAGCTGTTTGCGGTGCGTCAATGCCGGCGGCGACGCCGTGGCTGAGAATCAAGTGTCGCGCAAATCGGATGGATGTCGCGCGGCAAGGAAGGTTCATCATGCCAATCCAATCGAAGGCGTTGCCGCAGAGCTCCTTTCTGCGCCGCGCGATCCGGAGACTCACCGCAGCGAGCGAGAGCGGCGCCGAGACGGCCCACCCGCTGCTGGTCATCACCGCATTGGTGCTGTTCACCCTGTTCGCCATCGTGGAGATCGACGCCCACTCGGCCCAGCTTCAGGCGATCGGCCTGCTCGGCCATGGCACGGGAATCGATCCGGTCTTCTTGGGTCCGTAGTCGCCGGCACGCAGCACCCCGAAAATGTCTCCCGATCGCGGCGACGACGCCGCGACCGGGCAGCTTTTCTCAGTCGTTCTCGTAGCCGTAGACTTCCGGCAGGATGAAGATCGCGGCAAGCAATCCGATCAGCGGAAAGATCGCGACCATCAGCGTGGCATTGGCCTGGCCGATCGCGGCGAACACCGTCGGAAACAGGAAGATCGCCAGGAACGACGGCAGCTTCACGAACATGTAGGCGAAGCCGCTCGCGGTGCCGCGATACTTGGGCTTGGCGACCATGGTCGGGATCGTCATGCAGTTCGACGCGTCCCAATAATGGCCCCACAACATCGCAGCGGCCGCGAACGGCAGCAGGATCTTGTTGTCGGTGTAGAGCGCGAAGGCCGCGACCAGCAGCGCGGCCAGCACGATCGAGAATCCCGCGATCGAGATGCCGCGGTGGCCGATCTTCGGCGTCAGCAGCGGACCGACCCAGCCCGACAATGCGGCGAAGGAGAACAGCGCCATCGTCACCAGATTGATGCCGAGCACGCTCGACACGCCGACCATGACGAACAGGACCGGCAGATAGAACGCGAAGGTCGAGAACTCGCTGGCCTGCACGAAGCAGGCGATCCAGCCGTAGATCGTCGCACGCCAGCGGATCGGATCCTTCCTGAGATCGGCGAGGAATGCGCGGGTCGAGACCTTCGGCACTTCGACGTCCCGGTCCGGCAGCATGTCGAGATTGTCGTTGAACATCTCGCGCGCGACCTGCTTGGCCTCGCGGTAGCGGCCCTTCTGCACCAGCCATACCGCCGTCTCCGGCACGTCGTGCCGCATGATCAGGATGATCAGCGCGGGCACCGCGCCGAGGCCGAGCGTCACTCGCCACAGCATCTCGTGGTTCATGTCGATCAGGAGGAAGATCACGATGACGCCGATGGTGAGGACCTCGCCGACCGCGAACATGAACTGCCAGCGGTTGCCCATGACCTCGCGCTCACCCTTGGCCATGGATTCCATGATGTAAGTGTAGCCGGTCGAGATGTCCGAGCCGAGCGGAATGCCGAGCAGGAAACGGATCACGATCAGCCAGGTGATATCGGGCACGAAGGCCTGCGCCAGCGCCAGCACGATGAACAGCACCATCGTGGCCAGGAACATGACGCGGCGGCCGATCTTGTCGGAGAGCCAGCCGCCGAGCAGTGCGCCGATCAGCGCGCCGCCCTGCGTGCCGGCCGCAGCAAGCCCGAGCATCAGTGCAGTGGGGTTGTACTGTTCCTTGATGAAGATCAGCACGAAGGCGATCGAATAGAGGTCCCAGGCCTCGACCAGGATCGAGGCCATCATCAGCCAGCCGACCTTGTTGCCCTTGGGGCTGTAGTTCGTGATGAGGTAGCGGACCGCGGCTTCGCTCGCGGTCGGTTGAGGCATCGCCATCGTTGACATTTTCTTGGTCCTCTCTTCGAAACTCTCTACGCGCCGAGCAGCGGCTCGATGCTGCAATCGAGCAGGCGCGGGTCGATCCCAGTCTCCATGCCCGTGAACATCTCGCCCATGTAGTCGATCAGGGCATCGCTCGCCCTCACCGCGTCCTCGACGCGGCGGTTGGCGACGGCCGCGAGAATGGCGAGATGATGATCGATCGTACCTGACAGATCCGCCTGCCCCGGCATGAAGCGGTGGTGGATGTAGCCGATGCGCCGATACAGCGTGTGCAGCGGCCGCATCGTGTGCACCAGGAACGGCTCCCCGGCCGCCTCCAGCACCAGCGCGTCGATGCGGCGGTCGATATGATTGAATTCGTCGAGCGTCAGACTGGCGCGGCGCTCGCGCAGCAGCCGCTCGATATGCAGCGCCTGATTGCGATGCGACAGGCTGGCGCGATCGGCGGCGAGGCGGATCACGAAACGCTCCATGTCGCGGCGCAGCCCCAGCAGCATGCGCTCGCGCGCCAGATCGATCGGCGCGACGTGCAGGCCGTGACGGGGCCGGATGATGATCAGGGTATCGGCCGAGAGACGATTGACGGCGTGATGCACCGGTGTGCGCCCGAAGCCGGTGATGTGCTGCAATTCCAGCATCGTCATGAATTGTCCGGGCTTGAGCTCGCAGTGAACAAGGAGCTCTTCGATCTTCTGGTAGGCCAGCTCGAAGAAATTGAGCCGGTTGCGCCGCGAGAGCTTGCCCTCGCCGTCGTTGCCGTCGTTTCTCACCACCTCGAGCGCGCGCTTGCGCTTTGCCATGTCGTTCTCTCCCGTCGGCCCGCGCTCTCGTTGCTGGATGGCGCCCTGTTCGTGCGAGCCTTAAAACATGTTGTGATATATTACAAGCCGGCGTAAGACTCCCGCGCGACCTGCAACATGTTGCAGTGCGAAATGAGACGACGGACGCGCGACGTCTGTGATGGGAGGACAATTGCCGTGAAGATCACGTCGATCGAGACGCTGCGTACCGAGGAATTTTCCAACGTCATCTGGGTCCGCGTTCACACCGACACAGGCGTGATCGGGCTTGGCGAAACCTTCTACGGCGCGGGCGCGGTCGAGGCGCAGATCCACGACACCTTTGCCGGCCGCCTGCTCGGCCGCAATCCCCTGCACATCGAAGCGATCCATCGCGACATGCTCAACCTGCCGATGGCACAGTCCTCCACGGGCGTCGAATATCGCGCGGCCTCCGCGATCGACATCGCGCTGTGGGATCTGTTCGGTAAGGTCTGCAATCAGCCGGTGCACCAGATGCTCGGCGGCCTCTGCCGTGACAAGCAGCGCATCTACAATACCTGCGCCGGCACGCAATATGTCCGCTCGACCAATATCAGCCCGGTCTCGAACTGGAATCTCGGCGCCGCCAAGGGGCCCTACGAAGACCTCGACGGCTTCATGAACCGCGCCGATGCGCTGGCCGAAAGCCTGCTCGAAAGCGGCATCTCGGCGATGAAGATCTGGCCGTTCGATCCGGCGGCGCAGGAGAACAAGGGGCTCTACATCACCGCCGCCCAGATGAAGCAGGCGATCGAGCCGTTCGAGAAGATCCGCAAAGCCGTCGGCGACAGGATGGAGATCATGGTCGAGCTCCACTCGCTGTGGAATCTGCCGACCGCCAAGCAGATCGCGCGCGCGCTCGAGCCCTACAAGCCGACCTGGTACGAGGATCCGATCCGGATGAACTCGCCGCAGGCGCTCGCCGAATACGCCCGTTCGACCGACGTCTGGGTCTGCGCCAGCGAGACGCTGGGCTCGCGCTTCCCCTACAAGGACATGCTCGACCGCGACGCCATGCACGTGGTGATGGCCGATCTGTGCTGGACCGGCGGCCTCACCGAGGGCCGCAAGATCGCCGCGATGGCCGAGACCTATCACCGGCCCTTCGCGCCGCACGATTGCATCGGCCCGATCGGCTTCATCGCCGCCATCCACATGTCGTTCAGCCAGCCCAACACGCTGATCCAGGAATCGGTGCGCGCCTTCTACAAGGGCTGGTATAATGAGCTCGTCACCACGATGCCGGTGATCAAGGACGGTTTCGTCTATCCGATGGAGGGTCCCGGCCTCGGCGTCGACCTCCTGCCTGATGTCTTCGACCGCTCCGATCTCACCGTGCGCCGCTCCAACGTCTAAAGGACTTCCGACATGAGCACCTCCCTGTTCGATCTCTCCGGCCGCACCGCGCTCGTGACCGGCTCGTCCCGCGGCCTCGGCCGCGCCATCGCCGAGGGCATGGCGAAGGCCGGCGCCAGGATCATCATCAACGGCGTTGACCCCAAGCGAGTCGAGCAGGCGGTCGCCGAATTCCGTGCCGCCGGCCATCGGGCCGAAGGCGCCGCGTTCAACGTCACCGACGAGCCCGCCATCGTCGCCGCGTTCAACGACTTCGACAAAAAGGGCATCGCGGTCGACATCGTCGTCAACAATGCCGGCATCCAGCACCGCAAGCCGCTGGTCGAGTTCACCACCGACGAATGGCGCAAGGTGATCGAGACCAACCTCACCAGCGCCTTCGTGATCGGCCGCGAGGCGGCCAAGCGCATGATCCCGCGCAAGCACGGCAAGATCATCAATATCGGCTCGCTCGGCAGCGAGCTCGCTCGCCCCACCATCGCGCCCTACACCGCGGCCAAGGGCGGCATCAAGAACCTGACCCGCTCGATGGCGGTGGAATGGGCCCAGCACGGCATCCAGGCCAACGCGATCGGCCCCGGCTACATGCTGACCGACATGAACGAGGCGCTGGTCAACAATCCCGACTTCAATAGTTGGCTGATGGGCCGCATCCCCTCGAAGCGCTGGGGCAAGCCGGACGAGCTGGTGGGTGCGGCGATCTTCCTGGCGTCGGACGCCTCCACCTACGTCAACGGCCAGATCATCTATGTCGATGGCGGCATGATCGCCGCGATGTGATCGCGAACCAGGAGCAGCCCATGCGTGCCGTCGTCATTCACGCCCCGAAGGATTTGCGGATCGACCTCTACCCCGATCCGGCGCCCGGCCCGGGCGAGGTCCGCGTCAAGATCGCCAATGGCGGCATCTGCGGCTCCGACCTGCATTACTACCATCACGGCGGTTTCGGCGTCGTCCGCATCCAGCAGCCGATGGCGCTGGGGCATGAGATCGCCGGCGTGGTCGCTGATGTCGGCGACGGCGTCGGCACCGTGAAGCCGGGCACGCGCGTTGCGGTCAACCCGAGCAGACCCTGCGGGCAGTGCCTGCATTGCCAGGAGGGCATGCGCAACCAGTGCCTCGACATGCGCTTCCTCGGCAGCGCGATGCGCTTTCCCCACGTGCAAGGCGGTTTCCGTGAGTTCATCACGGTCGACGCCACGCAAGCCGTGCCGATCGCGGACAAGCTCTCGCTTGCGGAAGCCGCGGTCGCCGAGCCGCTGGCGGTCTGCCTTCATGCCGGCAAGCAGGCCGGCCCCCTGCTCGGCAAGCGCGTGCTGATCACCGGCTGCGGCCCGATCGGCGCGCTGATGATTTTGGTGTCGCGCTTCGGCGGCGCGGCCGAGATCGTGGTGACCGATGTCGCCGAGGCGCCGCTTGCGGTTGCCAGGAAGCTCGGCGCCAGTCACGCCATCAACGTCGCGGCCGATGCCACCGCGCTCGACCCATGGCGCGCCGGCAAGGGCGTGTTCGATACGTTGTTCGAAGCCTCCGGCAACCAGGCCGCGCTTCGCACCGCGCTCGACGTGCTCAGGCCCGGTGCCACGCTGGTGCAGCTCGGCCTCGGCGGCGAGATGACGCTGCCGATCAACTCCATCGTCGCCAAGGAATTGCAGCTGCGCGGCACCTTCCGCTTCGACCCCGAGTTCGAGCTGGCGGTGCGCCTGATGGGCGAAGGCCTGATCGACGTCAAGCCGCTGATCACGGCCACCATGCCGTTCGACAACGCGGTCGCCGCCTTCGAGCTCGCCAGCGACCGCTCGCGGTCGATGAAGGTGCAGCTTACTTTCTAGAGCATGATCCGGACCCGAAGGGCCGCGTTAGCGCAAAGTGTGCAGCGGTTTTCCGATAACATCATGCTCAAACAAGAATCTAAGGAGCGATGAAGCTCATCGCTCTTTAGCGCCGCCGGCCTGCTGGCTGTCGATCAGCCGGTCACTGACCAGCCGAACCGCGCCGCGCTTCCAGGAATAGTCCGCGCCGAGACGCAGGCCGCTGTCGCCGCGCACCAGCACTGCCCCGGTGCCGGCATCGCGCACCTGGAAGCCGAGCGTGTATTCGGTGCGGCTGACCCGCCGCACCACGCCGATCAGCGATTGATCGGCCCCGAGCCCCTTCGCAATGGCCGCCTCGCAACCGCCGCAGTCGCGCAGCGCACCCGCCGTCGCCGCCTCCCGGCCGACCTCGACGATCCGATAACGGCCGGATTGGCCGAGCGCCTCGCGCACGGCGCCGGTGACCTCCGCGAGGTGCGATGCGTCCGACGCAGCTGACGCGCCCACCGAGGCTGCGGTCGTATCCTCGAGCTCGAAATCGAACACGGCGAGCGCAATCGGCGCGGGCGCTGCGAGCGCAGCCATGATCTCGCGCGAGACGAAGATCTCGGCGCGCTCCCAGGCTTCATCATTGTCGCCGCGGAAGCTGTAGAGCTTGTCCATCACGAGCCTCTTGGCGCCGACGTCGATCACCGCGACCTTGGCCCATTGCACCAGCGTGCTCGTCTTCTGGATGCCGCCGAGGACCTTGAACGCGGCACCGTCCTGGGCAGAGGGCACCAGCCGATAGCGTCCACCCTCGCCGATATCCCGCCTGAGCGCGGCCATGAACGCCTGAAGCCGGCGTTCGTGGGCAGCAGTCTGGTTGGTCGGCTCGCCCGACGTGTCGGTATAGCTGAAATCCTCCATGGCAACGCCAATGGCGGCCTCGGCGGCAGCAGGAGCATGGGGCAGGACGAAGAGGAGAACAGCAGCAGGGATCAATCGGAAGAAGTGCATGAGCAGGGCCTCGCTAAAACCAGCGGTTGGCAAATCTCGGCGGCAGGCCGAGGCCTCTGCAACGGCGACCGTCCCGGTGAGCCCCGGGAAAATTTCACGACGTTGCACTGCGATAACGCGTGGCGCTTTCCGCGGCCGGCGTTCTGCCGTTTAATGCGCAGGCGACAAAACCGTTCGCGCAAGGTGCCCCCGATGTGGAACCGTCCGAGATTCGATCTCAAGGTCCGTCTGACGTTGCGCGTGGCCGCCATAACCGCCGCCTGCTTCGCCGCGATCTCCGCCTATTTCCTGATCGCCGCCGACCGCGACGCCCATGCCCGCATCGACGGCATCGCGGCGATCGTGGCGAAGTCGCTGGAGCTGCAACAAGGCAAGATCCAATGGGTGCCCGGTCCGCGCTCGGACTTTCCCAACCTTGACCCCGTCGCGGCCTATGTGATGACGCCCGGCCTGTGCCTGGCATTCCGCGGTGCGAGCGGCGAGATGCTCCAGCGGTTCTGCAGCGGTGCGCCGGCCCCGGCGAGCCCGCCGCCGCAGGCCTTCGCGGCCTTCTATCGCAGCCTGTTCGATCCGGGCCGCGAGGCCGCACGGCCCGTGACGGTGCGCGGAGCCAGGCTCGGCGAGATCGTGGTGTCGGTCGATCCGGCGGTGCGGACGGCAGAGGCCTGGCACGACGCCGGCCGTCTGACGATCGCGCTCGCGATCGCGCTGCCGCTGTTGTGCCTCCTGGTCTACGCCGCGCTGGCACGCGCGCTGCGCCCGACCCGCCTGATCTGCACCGGCCTCGAGCGGATCGCGGCCAACGACCTCACGGCGCGGCTGCCGCCGTTCGATCTCGCCGAACTGTCCGCGATCCGCGACGGCTTCAACCATCTCGCCGAAAGCCTCGACAATGCGCTGGCCGAACGCAGCGAGCTGACGCGCAAGCTGATCGCGCTGCAGGACGATGAGCGCCGCCATCTCGCCCGCGAGCTGCACGACGAGTTCGGTCAGTCGCTGGCCGCCATCCGCGCGCTGGCCTCCTCTGCCCGCCACACCGCGGCGCAGGACTGCCCTGCTCTACTGTCCGAATGCGACGGCATCGCGCGAACCGCGACCGGCATGATGGAGACGCTGCGCGGCGCGCTGTTCCGGCTGCGGCCGCCCGACGTCGAGGAGCTCGGCCTCGTTGCGAGCCTGGAAGGCCTCGTCGCCGGCTGGAACGGCCGCAGCCGCGGCGAGACTCGCTTCACGATCCAGTTCGACGGCGCGTTCGAGACCCTGCCGGCCACGATCAGTGCCAATCTCTACCGCATCGTGCAGGAGGCGCTCACGAACGCCGCCAAGCATGCCGGCGCCACCAAGGTCGGGGTCCATTTGACGATGGCCGGAGAGGAGATCGCACTGGCGATCGACGACGACGGCCGGCCCGGCGATGCCTCGAGCAAATCCGGCATGGGCCTGCTCGGCATGCGCGAGCGCGTGGCCGCCTTGCGCGGCCGGATGAGCTTCGACGTCGGCCCCAACGGCGGCTCGGCGCTGCGCGTCGTCATTCCGCTCGCCGGCACCGGGCCTCAGGTGCTGGAGCATGCGGCATGAGCGCGGCCGATGCGTCGATCCTGCTGGTCGACGACCATTCCGTCGTCCGCGAGGGCTATCGCTCGGTGCTCCAGAAGCAGCCGGGCCTGCGCGTCATTGCCGAAGCGGCCGACGGCGCCGAGGCCTACCGGCTGTACAAATCGGAGGCGCCCGATCTCGTCATCATGGACCTGAGCATGCCCGGCATCGGTGGCATCGAGACGGTCAGGCGGATCAGGCAATGGGACAAGGGTGCAAGGATCCTCATCTTCACCATGCACCAGAATGCGGGCTTCGCGGTGCAGGCGATCCGCGCCGGTGCCAGGGGTTACGTCACCAAGACCAGCCCGCCGGAAACGCTGGTACGCGCCGTGATGGACGTGCTCGCCGGCAAGATCGCCATCAGTCCCGACATCGACCACGAGCTTGCACTGAGCCGGCTCGGCGGCGAAAGCTCCGCCGCCGACGTCCTCACCGCCCGCGAGTTCGAGGTGCTGCGGCTGCTGCTCGCCGAGAAGACGACGGACGAGATCGCCGGAACGCTCCATGTCAGCCCGAAGACGGTGGCGAACCTGCATTCGCTGATCAAGGACAAGCTCGGCGTCGGCTCCGACATCGAACTGGTCCGCCTCGCGCTCCGCCAGGGCCTGCTGACGGAGCCCGATCTCGGCGAGGCCTGATCGTCTTCGCGCCACCACGGATCATTCGCGCGCGACCACCTGGTCCAGCCACGCGCAGTTCAGCGGCGGCACGCGCGGATCGGCGACGCGAACGCCACGAGCGGCTGCATCCAGCCGCATGTCGCGCAATCGCTTGCGCTGCTCTTCCGGCATATGGAGCCGCTCATGGCCCCACAGCGACGGCCCGTCGAAGGTCTCGTGCGGCTGCCAGGTCGCCGGATCGATCACGCGCCCGCCCCAGCCATATTCGATGAAGAAGCCGGAGGGCGTGTTCACGTAGAACGACGTCATGTGATCGTTGGTATGCCGGCCCAGCGTGTAGGCAACGCGGCCCTCGTCCAGCTGCGCCAGGTCGTAGCCCTGACCGACATCGTCGAGGCTGCCGAGCTCGACCATGAAATGATGCATCGCTTTCCGCCCGGAGCCGACCATCGCAAAGCTGTGGTGGCGGCCGTTGACGTGAAAGAAGTACAGCCCATAGGGCTTCAGGCCGAAATCGGAGACGTGAAAGCCGAGCACGTCGCGATAGAACGGCAAAAGCAGTTCGACATCCTCCACATTGAGCACGACGTGCCCCATGCCCAGCGCGCCGGTGCGAAAACCCGAGATCGGCCGGCCCGGCCTGAAAGGCTCGGTCGCAAGCTCGGGCTTGCAGAAGGCCTCGAGCCGATTGCCCGCTGGATCGGCGAACGAAATCAGCTCGGTGACATGCCGCTCATCGGCAAGCGCACGCGATCCAGGCGTCACCTTGACGCCGCGGCTTTCCAGCCGGCCGGCGAGACAGTCGAGCTCTGCGCTTGACGGAACTTCCCACCCCATCACGGCGAGGCCGGCATCGTTGCTGCCATCGACGATCAGCCGCTGCTTGCGATCGTCCATCCGGAAAGCGCGCATCTTGCCGCCGCGGTCGACCTGCTGCATGCCGAGCAGCCCCGTCGCCATCCGGCCCCATTGGTCGAGCTGCGATGAATTGATTCCGATATAGCCGAGCGCGGTGATTTCCATCGAAGTCCTCCCGAAGGCATCGCGTGTGCCGCAATGCGGCGAACTTGATACCGGCCGCGCACGATCCTACGGTGGCGTTCCGCAATCGCTTCGCGCTCGCAACGATAATCGCGGGACCGTGCACCACAAGGGAGGAAATGCGAAGTGTCCAAGGAGCGGACGGGGCCGAGAGCGCCGCGGCAGTCCGAAGGCGTCCGCGCCTTCAAGCGCGGGCTCGACGTGCTGCGGGAGGTCAACCGCTCCGGCGGCATCCGTGCCGGCGACGTTGCCCGCGCGCTCGACCTGCCCCGCCCGACCGTCTATCGCCTGCTCGAAACCCTGGAGGAACTCGGCTACATCGCCCGCAGCGCCAGCGACGACCGTTTTCGCGTGACCCGGCGGGCGCTGAGCCTCGGCGACGGCTACGATCCCGGCGTCGTGATCTGCCAGGCGGCGGCCCCCTATCTCGCCGAGCTCAGCAAGACCCTGGTCTGGCCGGTCGATCTCTCCACGTATGAGAACGCCGCGATGGTCGTGCAGGAGACCACTCACGCACGCAGCCCGCTCTCGATCGACCGCGGCATGATCGGCAAGCGGCTGCCGATGCTGCGCACCTCGGCCGGCCGCGCCTATCTCGCCGCCTGCCCCGACCACGAGCGCGAGCTGATCCTCAATCACCTGCGCCGCATCGACGAGGCGGACGACCGCCCCTTCCTCGAGACAGGTCGTCTCGACCGCATGATTGCCGAGACGCAATCGCGCGGCTACGCCATCCGCAGCGAGGGAGAGTACAATGCGAAGACCGCGTCGATCGCCGTGCCGATCGTGCGGGGCGGCGCGGTGTTCGGCTGCATCTCCATCATCTGGATTCGCTCGGCATTGGCGATCGAGGACGCGATTGCGCAGTTTGCCGGCCCGATGCGCGATACCTCCGAGGCGATCCCGGTCGGCGCCTAATGCATGATCCGGAAAAGTGTGCAGCGGTTTTCCGAAAAGATCATGCTTAAACAACAACCTAAAGCGCGATGACGATTCATCCTAATCGCATCGCGCTTTAGCTCACCCGCACCGGCAAGGATGCCAGGCCCCGCAACACGTTGTTGAGCGCCAGGACGGGCTCGCCGATATCGAAGTGCCGGACCTTCTCGACCAGAACTTCGAGCAGCGCGGTCATCTCCAACCGGGCCAGATGCAGGCCCGCGCACATGTGGGTGCCATTGCCGAACCCGAGATGATCGCTGGCACGGCGACGCACATCGAACCGCTCCGGATCCTGCCACTTCCGCTCGTCGCGATTGGCCGATGCATAGAGCAGCAGCACGCGACTTGCCTTCGGGACGGTGACGTCCCCGATCGTCGCGTGATCGGTCAGATGGCGCGTAAATCCCCGGATCGGAGATTCCAGGCGCAATGCTTCGTTGATCGCGCCCGGGATCAAGGCGGGGTCCTGCCGCACGAGATCCCATTGATCGGGATGTTTGCCGAACAACAGGATCAGGTTCGCCGTCGCAAAGATCGTCGTGTCGAGGCTCGGCCCCAGATAATCGCGCATCAGCACCGGGCAGCGCTCGGGCTCGATCTCTCCACGGTCCGCGGCCGCGAAAATCCTGTCGCCCCAGCTGCCCGGCCGCAGGCGCTCGCGGACGGCGGAACCGCCGAGATAGTGACGCATCTCCTGCACATCGGCCATGGCCGCGCAGGCGCGATCATTCATCGCACCGAGCACGTTGAACGTCGCCGACGCCCATCGCAGCATGCTGCCGCGCCCATATTCCTCCAGACCCACGAGCTTGGATACGATGGTCAGCGGCAGATGCTGCGCCAGATCCGTCACGGCGTCGAACCGCCCCCGGCTCACGAGATCCTCGACGAGTCGCCGCGCCTCCGCCCTGATCTCGGGTCCGATCTGCTCCAGCGCTCTCGGCAGCAAGGGAGCTGCGATGATCGCACGCAAGCGATCGTGCAACGGCGCATCGCTCGCGAGCGTCGTGCCTCGCGACATCTCGTTGACATGATCGTTGGCGGCAACGCCCTCGGCCGAGGAGAACAGGCCGGGATTGCGCAAGGCTGCACGGACGTCCTCGAAACGGCCGACCGCGTAGAGCCCGTTGCGCGGGAGCCAAACCGCTGCCCCCAGATCGCGCAACGCGCGATAATGCCGATAGGGTTGGCGCAGGACGTCGTCGGCGTAGAGATCGACGTCATAGACCGGACATTCCGCCACAGGCATGATCCCCGCTCCGTTCTGCGGCTCAGCGCACTGCGATCCAATCGCCCTTGTCGAGCTTGCCCAGCGTCAGCGCGCTTGGGTCCAGTCCGGTGTGGTCGTTCGGCCCGTAATTGTAGATACCGCGTGATCCCGCGACGCCCTTCAGGCCCTCGATCGCGCTTCGCAGACCTTCCCGAAATTCCGCGGTTCCGGGCTCTCCCGTCCGCAATGCCGCGGGCACCGCCTGCTCGATCAGGATCAACGCATCGTAGGCCGAACCTGCAAAGATGTTGCGGCTGCCGGCTCCAAACTTGGCCTCGTAGCGCTGGATGAACGCGAGCGCCGCCTTCTTCGCGGGATATTCGTCCGGGAAGGACTCAGCGCCAACGGCCGGGCTCAGCGGCACGAAGATGCCGTTGCCCTGCGTGCCCGTCAGCTTGCGGAAGTCGCCGAATGTGGCCCCGAGCGTCCCATAGATCTGCCCTTCATATCCCTTCTCCCGCAATTGCAGCAGCGGAAGGGCTGCCGGTGCGCCCGAGGCCGCAATCAGAACCGCATCCGGCCGGGTTGCGATGATCTTGAGGATCTGCCCGACCACCGTGGTATCTGTCCGCGCGTATTTCTCGTCGGCGACGAGCTCGATCCCGGCGCTCGCGCACATGTCGGCGCTGACCTTGCTCCAGGCATCGCCATAGGAATCGCCAAAGCCGATCAGCGCGAGCTTCTTGACGCCGGTCTTCTTCATGTTCGCGAACAGCGGCGCCGCCTCGTGATCGTCATTGGTTGTGGTCTTGAATATCCAGCGCCGCCTGGCGTCGACCGGGGCCACCAGGGCATTGACGGGCGCAAGCGTGATCACCGGAAGCTTGTATTCGACCGCCGGATCGATCACGGCAAATGAGCCGGGCGTCGAGGTCGGCCCGACAAGGATGTCGATCTTGCTTTCCTGGTAGAGCTTCCGCAGCGCGCTGACCGCCGCGGTGCTGTCGGAGGCTTCGTCAAGGAAGAGATAGTTGACCTTCCTGCCGGCAATCTCGGTCGGGCCGAAAGCCGTGCCGTTCCGCTCGGCATTGCCGATCGCTGCGGCCGGTCCGGTTGCCGAGAGGATGATCCCGACGTTGATATCGGCAGCAAAACCCGGCGCGGCGCACAGTTGCACCGCAAGGCACACGCCCAGCATCGTTCGCAGCATCGCCATCTCCTCCCGTCGGCCGCCTCGCGGGCAGCCTGCACTTTATTGCTATTGCACTGATCCTCCTTAGCCACATGGAGCCTGAAGTGCTTAGCGCGATCGTCGAATTGTCCGGCTGGTGGACAGGGGCGGAAGCCGGGACCGGCGTCCGCTGGGCGGACACTTCGGCCAGCGGCGTTGATGCTGCGGCGCAGCTTGGGGGAGAGATAGCCCCATGCAAGATAACGCCACGCCCGAAAACTTCGACGTCGTGATCGTCGGCCGCGGCCCGGTTGGCGCCACGCTCGCCAACCTGCTCGGCCTGTGCGGCGTGCGCACGCTGGTGCTGGAGCGCGAGGCGCGGGCCTATCATCTGCCGCGCGCGGTGCATTTCGACGACGAATGCATGCGCGTGTTCCAGACCATCGGCCTGGCCGACGCCATCCTGCCGCACGTGATCCTGAGCCCCGGGATGCTGTTTCTCGACGCCGACGGCCGCATGCTGCTGGACTGGTCCCGTCCGCAGACGCTGACCCCGATGGGCTGGCATCTCAGCTACCGCTTCCACCAGCCCGAACTGGAGGATGTCCTGATCGGCGGCCTCTCCCGCTGGCCGCACGTCGCCTTGCGCAATCGGTGCGACGTATTCGCGCTCGATCAGGACGAGCGTGGCGTGCGCGTCCGCTATGAAGACCTCTCGAACGGAAAGCTCACTGAAGTCCACGCAGCCTATGTGATCGGCTGCGACGGCGCCCGCTCGCTGGTCCGCCGCTTCATCGGCTCCGGAATGGACGATCTCGGTTTCCACGAGCGCTGGCTGGTCATCGACGTGCTGCTCAAGCGCGCGCGCGACGATCTTGGCGACTACAGCCTGCAGCACTGCGATCCCGCGCGCCCGGCGACCTATGTGCGCGGCACCGGCATGCGGCGGCGCTGGGAGATCACGGTTCTTCCGGACGAGGACTCCCAGGAAGTCGCGCAACCAGCAAAAGTCTGGAACCTGCTGTCGCGCTGGATCACACCCGACGATGCCGAGATCGAGCGTGCTGCGGTCTACACTTTTCATTCCGCGATTGCCCAGCAATGGCGGAATGGACGGTTGCTGCTCGCGGGCGATTCCGCACATCAGACCCCGCCCTTCCTCGGCCAGGGGATGTGCGCGGGCATCCGCGATGCCGTGAACCTTGCCTGGAAGCTCGACGCCATCATCCGGGGCGGCGCCAGGTCCGAACTGCTCGACAGCTATCAGAGCGAGCGCCTGCCGCATGTGCGCGAATTCATCGAGCTCGCCATTCGTCTCGGCGGATTGATCAACACCAAGGCGATCGAAGCGGGTCTGGCTGCGGGCGAGCCCCGCGAGAACGCGCCGGTGAAGCTCGAGGTGAAGAAGCCCCTGCTCGGCCCCGGGCTGGCCCCCCGCGACCTGCCTCTCGCCGGAGATCTGGCGCCGCAGTTCGAGCTGCGTGACGGCAGCCGCAGCGACGACCAGGTCGGCTACAGCCATGCGCTGTTCGTCGCAAACGCGGCCGCTCTCTCCCTGCGCCCGGCCCTTGCCCAGACAGGACTCAAGATCCTGAGCAGCGATGACGCGCCGGCCATCGGCGACTGGCTGCGCAAGCACGACATCATCGCCGCGCTCGTACGGCCCGACCGCTATGTGCGCGGCACGGCCCGTAACGAAGCCGAACTCGACCAGTTGGTCGCCGCCATCCAGCCTTTAGCCTGCGTGCCGTCCGCGGCCTGACCGAACATTTCTCAGGGATGATCTCATGAAGCTGCTTTCTTTCATCGCCGACGGCCGCTCCTCCTTCGGTGCCGTCAAGGACAATGGCGTCGTCGATCTCGGCGCGCGGATGACGGGCTGCACGACGCTGCGGCAGCTGCTCGAAACCAGCCGCATGGCCGAGGCGACCAGGCTGGTCGCGTCCGCCGCGCCCGATCATCCGCTCGAGCGCATCACCTTCCTCCCGGTCATCCCCGATCCCGGCAAGATCATCTGCGTCGGCCTCAATTATCGGGACCACGTCGCGGAGACCGGCCGCACCGTCACCGAGAAGCCGGCGCTCTTCGCGCGCTTCGCCTGTAGCCAGGTCGGCCATCTCCGGCCGATCGTGAAGCCGAAGGTCAGCGACGATTTCGACTATGAAGGCGAGCTCGCGCTGGTCATCGGCAAGCAAGGGCGCCACATCCCACCTGACCGTGCGCTCGGCCACGTCGCCGGCTATTCCTGCTACAATGAAGGCAGCGTCCGCGACTGGCAGCGCCACACCAGCCAGTTCCTGTCCGGCAAGACCTTTGCCGAGAGCGGCAGCTTCGGTCCGTGGCTGGTGACGGCGGACGAGATTCCCGATCCATCAAAGCTCAGCTTGCAGACGCGCCTGAACGGCACCGTGGTGCAGGACACCACCACCGGCCTCCTGATCACCGCCATCCCCGAATTGATCGCCTACATCTCCACGATCTGCCCGCTCGACCCCGGCGACGTCATCGTGACGGGCACGCCCGGCGGCGTCGGTGCCAAGCGCACGCCGCCCCTCTGGATGCGCCCGGGCGACACCGTCGAGGTTGAGATTTCCGGCATCGGCGTCTTGCGCAACAAGGTGATCGCCGAGCCGGCCTGACCGCCGCCTTCGCGATCAGAACGTTCACGCCAGATAGAGCGCCAGATAGCCCTGCATCGCGTAGAGCGCGCAGAGCGCCAGGCTCGACCACACTGCGGCGCTGAAATACAGGAACATCCAGGTCAGCTCGCCCTTCCAATGCGCGATGTCGTGGGTCACCACCCAGCGCGTCGAGACGTCATGCAGGCCTTCGAGGAAGCCCATGAACGTATTGCCCTCGGCGTGCCCTGCCCGCCAGCGGCTGAGATACATCGGCACGTCGACGGTGACGAGGAAGGCGAGGAAGCAGGCGATGCCGACGATTCCTGACATCAGCGCCCAGCGCACCACGCCCTGGAATTCCGGCACCAGGCGGCACAATGCGATGCCGGCGAGGAAGAACGTCACCGCCCACAGTGAGTTCTCGATCGCGTTGTAGAGGAAGTTGGTCGTCACCACCGCGTACCAGGAGAAGCACTCCGCGATGATGATGATCGGCACGATCACGAGCGCGATGTTCACCGCGGTCTCCGCGCCCGTCATGCGACCCAGCTGATGCAGGATGACGGCCCATTGCGCCACGAAGCAAAGCTCGGCCACGGTCGCGACCGTTCGGCCGACCACGACGCTCGACAGCCAGGTGTCGAACAGGCAGATGCGCTGCACGTCGGCGCGCGGCAGGAACGACCGGAACGCGCAGCCGAACACATAGCCGGCGCAGAGCAGGAACATCAGCCCGATGCCGGAGCCGCCACCGTAGCTGCCCGAAGGCGTCGGGTAGAACTCGCGGTACAGCATGAACCAGACCAGGATATTGGCGCTGCTTACAAGCGTGAGAGATCCCCACCACCACGCGAGGGGGTTTGACCGCGCCTGCCACTGCAACATTGAGCCGCTCCGCAAATAATTCGATCTGACATGTCGTCGTAATAATCCTGTCACGAGACTGCATGCAATCACGACAAAAATCTGTGTGCTGGGTCCCGCGCGGGCTCTTCAGCGAAACGCCGGCGCAAACATGGTTGTCCACATATCGGACATTTTTGGCTGATGCGCCGAATCTATTGGACAGTGCGAGCATTCGCGTCTGATAGTTCGGGCATGGGCCCGACAGACTCATCCAAGCCGCGACATCCGCTCTCCTCTGCCGCCGCCGTGCTGGCGGAGAGCGTCGATGACGCCGCCTTCGCCACGACGCTGGCAAAGGGGCTCGTCGTGCTCGAAGCGTTCAGGGCCGGGAGCCCGCTGCTGGGCAACATGGAGCTGTCGACGCTGACGGGCATCCCGCGGCCCACGGTCGCGCGGCTCACCCACACGCTGGCCGAGCTCGGCTACCTCCGCTACGACGCCGAGCGGGCCAAGTACCGCGTCGGGGCGCGGGCGCTGCGGATCGCGCATCCTCTGCTCGCAGGAATGCAGTTCCGCCAGGTGGCGCGGCCGATGATGCAGGAGCTGGCGCTCAGCGTCCGCGGCACGGTCTCGATCGGCCTGCTCGACGCCACCTCGATGATCTATGTCGAGACCGCGCGCTCCGGCGATGTCGGACCGCACGTGCCCGACATCGGCATGCCGATTCCCGTGGTGCTGACCGCGATGGGACGCGCCGCGGCGGCGACCCTGCCGCCGGCCGATGCCGACCGGCTCGAGCGGAACATCGCCGCCGAAGACGCCGAGCTATGGTCGGCCTTTCGCGACAAGTACCGCGCCGGGATCGCGCAATGCAAAAGCCGCGGCTTCTGCACCTGCTGGGGCGAGTACATGGCCTCCATCCATGCGGTCGCGGCGCCGCTGTTTCACGCCGGCGAATCGAAGCAATCGTTCTCGATCAATTGCGGCATCCCGGCGTTCCGCCTCCAGCCGGGCCAGCTGGAAGGCGAAATCGGTCCGCGCATCGCGGCGCTCGCCGACAGCATCCGCGCCATCGTCGGGCAGGCAGAGCTCACGCCGCCGCGCAAAACCAGGAAGGTCACAAGCGCCGGAACATGACATGCCTGGCCGCGCGAAGGACTGAAGATTCTCGCCGCGGTGATGGAAGACGACCAACAATAAAAACGGGAGGAAGACCACAGTGGCATCGCTCGAAGTCACACGCCGAGCCCTGCTGGGCACAATCGCAGGCGGCCTTGTCGCCGGCTCGGACCTGACGGCACGGGCGGAGGATGCATGGCCCTCGCGCCTGGTGCGGCTGATCTCGCCCTACGGGCCCGGCGGCTCCAACGACATCTCGCTACGCCTGCTGGCCGAAGAGTTCGGCCGCAGTCTGCGTCAGCAATTCATCGTCGAGAACAAGCCGGGCGCCGGCACCCGCATCGCCAACGACATGGTCGCCCATGCGCCCGGCGACGGCTACACGCTTCTGTACGTCGCGGCCCCCTACGCCACCGCCGAGGCGCTGTTCGGCAAGCTGACCTATGACCGCAAGGAGCTGCAGCCGGTCGCAATGGCCGTGATTGCGCCGCTGTTTCTCATCATCAGCGCGGACGCGCCGTTCAAGACGCTTCCCGAGCTGATCGCCTACGGCAAATCGAAGCCCGATGGGCTGACCTTCGCCTCTCCCGGCGCCGGCTCGCAGCCACATCTTGCCGGAGAGCTGCTGTTCCGCGACGCCGGCGTCAAGGGCCTCAACATCCCGTTCCGGGGCGATGCCGCCTCCTACACCGAGCTGCTCGCCGGCCGGGTCGATGCCACGCTGACGGCGCTGCCGACCGCCCTGCCCTACATCCAGAGCGGCAAGTTCATCGTGCTCGGCGTCGCTTCGGCCGAGCGCAGCGCGCTCTACCCGCAGGCGCCGACCTTGCGCGAGCAGGGCTTTCCCAACGTCGCTGCCGCCGGCTGGTACGGCTTCATGGCGCCTTCCACGACGCCGCGCGCGATCGTCGACAAATTCCAGGCCGAAGTCCTGCGCGCGCTCGCCGAGCCTGCCATCCGGGACAAGCTGACAGCCCAAGGCCTCGAAGTGCGCGCCGGCACCGCGGCCGAGTTCGGCCGGTTCATCGACAGCGAAACGCAGAAATGGACCAAGCTGATCCGCGATGCCGGGCTCAAGGGCGAATGACCGTGTGCGAACAGGGAATGAGAATGAAGAACCGTCTTCTCGAACGCATCGCCGCCTCCGCACTCGCTCTGGCGCTGTCGATCGCGCAGGCTCATGCGCAGAAGAAATACGATCCCGGCGCTTCCGACACCGCGATCAAGGTCGGACAGACCGTGCCGCTGAGCGGTCCTGCCTCGGCCTACGCCGTGATCGGCAAGACCCAGGCGGCCTATATGAAGATGATCAACGACCAGGGCGGCGTGAACGGCCGCAGGGTCGAGCTGATCCAGTATGACGACGCCTATTCGCCGCCGAAGACGGTCGAGCAGGTCCGCAAGCTGGTCGAAAGCGACGAGGTGCTGCTGACGTTCCAGATCATCGGCACCGCGCCGAACGTCGCCGTGCAGAAATATCTCAACGCCAGGAAGATCCCGCAGCTGTTCGCGGCCACCGGCGCGGCACGCTTCACCGATCCCAAGACCTTCCCCTGGACCATGGGCTTCAACCCCTCCTACCTCGTCGAGGGCCGGATCTACGCGCAGTATCTCCTGAAGAACCACCCGAACGCCAGGATCGGCGTGCTCTATCAGAATGACGATCTGGGCAAGGACTATCTTGCCGGCCTCAAGGCGGGCCTCGGCGACAAGGCCAAGATGATCGTGGCCGAGACCTCCTACGAGATCACCGAGCCGACCATCGACTCGCAGATCTTGCGGTTGAAGGACGCCGGCGCCGACGTGCTGTTCAGCGCCACGACGCCGAAACAGGCGGCGCAGGCGATCAAGAAGGTCGCCGAGATCGGCTGGAAGCCGCTGCACATCATCGACATCAACGCCTCCTCGCTCAGCGCCGTGCTGAAGCCGGCGGGTCTGGACAATTCCAAGGGCGTCGTCAGCGTCGGTTACGTCAAGGACGCCGCCGATCCCGAATGGAAGGACGATCCCGGCATGAAGCGCTACCTCGCCTTCATGGCGAAATACTATCCCGAGGGCGACAAGGAATCGAACCTGAACGTCTACGGCTACATCACGGCCCAGCTGCTGGTGCAGGTGCTGAAGCAATGCGGCGACGACCTGACCCGCGAGAATGTGATGCGGCAGGCAGCGAGCCTCAAGAGCGTCGTGCTCGATCTGACGCTTCCCGGAATCTCCGTGACGACGACGCCGACCGACTATCGCGTCAACAAGCAGTTCCAGATGGTGCAGTTCGACGGCCAGCGCTGGCAGAAGCTCGGAGACATCGTGACGGACGAGGCGAGGGAGTGAGGCGGCGAGACGCGAAAGCGGTCCCGGCGAATCCTTCGCCGGGACCGCTTTGGCATCAACGCTTCATGCCCGCCACATAGGCCGCGAGCTTGTCGAGCGTCTGATAGCCGTATTCGACCGCGCCGAAGCCGATCATGCCGTCGCGCTGCTCGGCGCTCGAGGCCAGCTGGCGCATCATCAGCACGGTCTTGCCGTTGCTCTGCTCGGCAAAGGTGACGGTGAAGCGGAACATGCCGGGATCCTCGTCCTGGTCGAGGCCGTGATCCATCTCCATCAGGGACGGCCGCTCGATGCGGCGGAAGCGCATGCGGTTCGGATAGACCGTGCCGTCGGGGCCGATCATGTTGAAGCGCCAGACGCCGCCGACCCTCACGTCGATCTCGAAGGTCTCGATCTTGAACCCCTTCGGCCCGAACCATTGCGGCAGATGCTTCGGGTCGGACCAGGCCTCGAACACCAGATCGCGCGGCGCGTCGATCACGCGCGACATCACGATCTCGCGGTCGAGCGACCATTGCGACAGTGCGGGATTGGCAGACTTCGTCATCGCTCAGAACCTTTCCGTTTGGTTGTTCGGGACGGCCGCTTGACGGCCGCCCTCTCCTTCTCTTTCTTGAGCTTCATCACGTAGGCCTCGAAGCGGTCCAGCCGCGCCTCCCAGATCGCGCGCTGCCGCTGGAACCAGTCCTCCGCACCGAGCAGCGCATCCGGGCTGAGGCGGCAGGTGCGCACGCGGCCGGATTTCTCCGACATCAGCAGTCCGCTCGTCTCCAGCACGTGAATGTGTTTCATGAAACTCGGCAGCGCCATGTCGAAGGGATCGGCGAGCTCGCCGACCGAAGCCTCGCCGGCGCACAGCCGCATCACGATCGCCCGCCGGGTCGGATCGGCAAGCGCTGCGAAAACCTGGTCGAGGCGGTTCAATTGGTTAGCCATAAAGCTAACTATAGGCGACTTGGCCAGCCGCGTCAACAATTGTTAGCTCATAAGCTAAGTGATTTTGATGACGCGTGGCGATGCGGAACCTACAGCGCGCAATTGTGAATTGGGCCGCGGGAGGTTTCCGGATAGAGCAGATCGGGGGCGCATCAACATCGTTGATCAAAGCAAGTGCCCCCTGTTGTCACCCCATCCCCGATCACTCGGCGAATCTTCACCCGCGCTGCCCTCGTTCCCCTTGCGATCGCGCTTGGCTCACGCCGCGCCTTGGCGGATTCCGACATGATCGCGCAGATGCGCGACATCGTCGCGAACGAGCTGGCGCCGACCGCGACGCCGGACCATGCCGGCGGCCTCGCCGCGGCCCTCTATGCCGGGCGCCATGTCGAGTTCTTCAACTACGGCTTTGCCGATGATGCCACCAAACGGAAGGTGACGCCGGACACGCTGTTCAACCTCGCCTCGTTGCGCAAGCCGTTCGAGGCCACGCTGGTGGCGCTCGGCGCGGCGCGCGGCGAGCTGCGGCTCGACGACCGCCTGCCGAAATACCTGCCCGAGCTGAACGGCAATTACATCCGCAACGTCACTGTTGGCCAGTTGGCGACGCACACGTCGGGCCTGTTGCTGCCGACCGACCATCCGCCCTGGCCGAACGAGGAGTACACGCGCGAGCATTTCATCGCCTTGCTGAACGCCTTCGCGCCGGCGCCCGGCATCGCACCCGGCCGGCAACGCATCTACACCCATGCCGGCTACGTGCTGCTTCAGCTCGTGCTCGAGCGCTGCTACGGCATGCCGATCCATGCGCTGATCCAGCACCGCATTCTCCGCCCCCTCGCCATAGACTCCACTTTCGTCCCCGAGCGCGGCGCGGACAATCGCGCTATCATGGACCGGGCCTGGATGCCGCGCCTGGTCCAGGGTTATTCCGACCAGGGCATGGCGATCGGCCCGATCGGCAATCAGCAGAGCTATTTTGACTTTCCCGGCACGGGCCAGATGTTCGGCTCCGCGCGGGATTTGGCGATCTTGGCGGCGGCCTGCGTCGACGGCCGCGCGATCAATCCGCATTTGCGCGAGGCGTTGCGGATGACGCAGCGCGAGGCCTTCCGCGTCGACGAAAAATTCGGACAGGGTATGGCCTGGGAGACCGTGCATCTTCCAGGCGTCACCATCATCGACAAGCCCGGCGGCCTCAACAACGCCTCCGGCTATATCGGCCTGGTTCCGGCGCGGCGGATCGCCATCGTCCTGCTGGCCAATCGCGGCGAATATCCGCACGAGATCGCCCGCTACAGGATCCTGCCGGAACTGGCGCGGCTTGTCGCTTCACATTAAGCCGGCGTTCAGACCGAGCGCGTCAGTCCGCCGTCGACGCGGATGTTCTGGCCGGTGATGTAGGCGGCGCCGTCGGAGGCCAGGAACGAGATCGTCGCCGCGATCTCCTCCACCTTGCCGTAGCGCTTCATCGGCACGCTGTCGCGGCGCGTATCCTGCTGCGGCAGGCTGTCGATCCAGCCCGGCAAGACGTTGTTCATGCGGACGTTGTCGGCGGCATACGCGTCGGTGAAGATCTTCGTGAAGGCGGCAAGGCCGGCGCGGAACACCGCCGAGGTCGGGAACATCGCGCTCGGCTCGAACGCCCAGGCGGTCGAGATGTTGATGATGGCGCCGCCCTTCTGCGCCTGCATCAGCGGCGTCACCAGCCGCGTCGGGCGGATCACGTTCAGGAGATAGGTGTCGAGGCCGCTGTGCCACTGCTCGTCGGTGATCTCGGTGATGGGAGCGCGCGGTCCGTGGCCGGCACTGTTGACGAGCACGTCGATCCGTCCCCATTTCGCCATGGCACCGTCGACGAGACGCTTCAGGTCGTCGTTCTCCTTGTTCGAGCCGGTGACGCCGAGCCCGCCGAGTTCGGCGGCCAGCGCCTCGCCCTTGCCGGAGGACGACAGGATCGCGACGCGAAACCCGTCCGCTGCCAGCCGCCGCGCCGCCCCTGCCCCCATGCCGCTGCCACCGGCGGTAACGAGCGCAACCTTCTCTGCTGCCATGACCGATCATCCCTTTGAGTTGAGGCGAGCCGCAGGCTCGGCCTATCATGCGGCCTTCTACAGCCAGACCTGTCGGCAGGTCCATGGTCGAAGGATGCATCCCATGAGCAACGCTCGATGAGTGACTTGCAGATCCGCAATCTGCGCCCCGAGGAGATCTCCCTCGCCATCGACTGGGCCGCGGCCGAGGGCTGGAATCCGGGCCGCTGCGATGCCGCCTGCTTCGCAATCCCCGACGCGCAAGGCTTCTTCGTCGGCGAGATCGACGGCGAGCCGGCCGCGACCGTCTCCTGCGTCAATTACGACGATCGCTTCACCTTCCTCGGCTTCTACATCGTGCGTGCAGACCTTCGCGGCTCCGGCCACGGCCTGCGGATCTGGAACGCGGCGATCGCCCATGCGGGCTCCCGCGTGATCGGGCTCGACGGCGTGGTGGCGCAGCAGGACAATTACAGAAAGTCCGGTTTCCAGCTTGCTTACGCCAATATCCGCTACGGCGGCGTCGTCGCCGCGCCGGCGAGGTCACCCGCCGATGTCGTCGCGCTCGACACGATCCCGTTCGCGCTTGTGGACGGCGACGACACCACGGTCTTCCCGGCCCGGCGCAGCGCCTTCCTGCGCGCCTGGATCAACACGCCAGGCCATGTCGGCCGCGCGCTATTGCGCGACGGCAAGCTCGCCGCCTGGGGCGTGATCCGGCCGTGCCGGACCGGTTACAAGATCGGCCCGCTGGTCGCCGACAACCGCACGGCGGCGGAGGCGATCGTGCAAGCCCTGCTGGCCAACGCGGATGGCGAGGTGTTTCTCGACGTCCCCGCCGTCAATCGCGAGGCCATCGTGCTCGCGGAGGCGCTCGGGCTCAAGCCGGTGTTCGAGACGGCGCGGATGTACACGGGCGCGATCCCGCCGCTGCGCATCGATCGCGTCTTCGGCGTGACCAGCTTCGAGCTCGGCTAAAGCATGATCCGGAAAAGTGCGCAGCGGTTTTCCGAAAAGATCATGCTCAAACAACAACCTAAAGCGCGATGACGATTCATCCTAATCGCATCGCGCTTTAGCGCCGCTCAGTAACAGCGCGTGATGTTGACGGTGTGCTCGCTGCCACCGCGTCCAGGCACCGTCACCTGCTCCGTCGGGCAGCTCGGCACGTAGGGCCGGTCGGACGGCACGACGTTGGGCGGGAAACGATGCGTCCAATCCCACGGAACGTCATAAGTGTAGGTGTAGCGCACATCGGCGGAGAGCGGCTGGGCTGGGTCGACGAAGGGCTGGCTGTAGCCGGCCGCGCTGTCGTAGGGGAAGCCGCCGCCGCCGGGCCAGTAGACGAAGGGGTTGTTGCGCCGGTGGAACCGGGCGCCCGGCGCGATGGACGGACGCGCGATTGCGCCGGACGGCGCCGCGGTCACCCCGTGCGGCGCGGCGCCGCCGGGTCGTGCAGAACTGTCGCTGAGGCTAAGGAGCAGCGCGGCTGCGCTGAGTGAGGCGAGCAAGGCCCCATGCATTCTGTAGGTCATGATACGCACCAACTCGTTTGGCTTCGGCGGCTCCCCGCAGCTAGGCTAGGCCGGGCCGTCGCCCACCCGCAAACGTATAATTAATTATTGGTTAAGGCACGGGATTAACCGGGGAACCGATGCGGCAAAGCGCGCCCGATTGCCGCCTTCCGGATCGTTCCGCCTCGCGGGGCGACGTCGGCCCTGACGGGGACAACGACGGCACCCTGACCTCCGCTATCGCTGATGGAGCCGCTCTCTCACAATCCGTTGCGTTACCCGACGGGCAAAACACCCGAGGCCTGGGTCAACGCCCGCCACCGAAAATATTCCGCTTTACCGAAATTCGGAAAGGGCGTATGTGTCGCGCAACCCGGCCCTAGGAAGAGGGGCGTATCGCGATCGTCACGAACGCGGGCCGGGCGGCGGTGGACGCCGATGGCATCGGCGCGAAGAGGTTTGCAGGGCGGAGAGCCGTGAGCAAGGCCGTCGCGCACACGACCGGTGCGATCGGCGTACGGCAAAATCGTGTGGTCCTGGCGCCCGGGGTCTGGCGTCAAGTCTTGCGGTGATGTGGCGGCCCGACCGGGTGCGCGCATCGATCGTCCGCAAGGCGACGGGGGCAATAGTGCAACGCTCCCCGGGGAGAGCGCGACATAAGCCGTCAAACCACTGCGCAGGGAAGGCCGGGATGTCCCCGGTTGCCCTGTTCTCCGCTATGCATGAAGCACACGCAGTCTGCTCTTGGCATGGCGGTCCATGGGAGCCAACCGGCTCCCGGCCTTCCCTGCGCCCTCTTTCAATTGATGAGGGTGAGGCGACCAGGCAAAACTCGGGCGAAACAAGCCGCGAGGATGCGATGCTGTGTCCGCATGAAGGCGAGTACGTTGCAAACCCTATGCATCACCGTCACCCTGAGGTGCGCGCGCTGCGGCGCGATAGCGTCCCTCGAAGGGCGACGGCCCCGCCGCACCAGCTCGCCCGCGCATCCTTCGAGGCTCCGCATGCGATGCATTCGCATCGCATGCCTCGCACCTCAGGATGACAGGATTGATACTTTCTCTGCGGAAAGATTCTGGCTTGCTTCCGCCTTCGTACCGCAACACCCCGCTCTCGTGCCCCGGACGCAGCGCAGCGTCTCTTCGACGGTGCGCTGCAGAGCCGGGGCCCATGCCGCAGCGCGTGCCGCTGCCCCTGGGTCCCGGCTCTGCGCAGCAACGTAAGAACGCTGCGGCGCGTCCGGGACACGAGAGAGTGACGCCATCCCTCCCCGGCCCTCTTGCATCGGCAGGCCTTGTAACACAACCGTCATGCAGCGAAACTAAACGAAACCGGGGCCGCGGGTTGCGGCCATGCCGCCTCACCGCAGGGAGAGATCTGATGCGCCGTTCGCTGCTGTTGCTGTCCGCCGGATTGACGATGCTCTCCACCGGATTTGCCTCCGCCGAGAACAACACGCCGCGCAATTTGATCCTGTTCATACCGGACGGCCTGCGCGCGCTGAAGGTCACCCCCGAGACGGCACCCGCCATGGCCGAGGTCCGCGACAAGGGCGTCAATTTCAAGAATCCGCACTCGCTGTTCCCGACCTTCACCATGGCCAACGGCTCGGCGATGTCGACCGGCCATTATCTCGGCGATACCGGCGTGTTCTCCAACACGATCTGGACCAACTATAGCTCGGTCCCGGCCGGCAATACCGTGGTCCCCTTCATCGAGAACGACGCCGTGCTCGGCGACATCGACGAGCATTTCAGCGGCAACTACCTCAACGAGGACACGATCTTGAAGCTGGCGCGCGACAAGGGGTACAGCACCGCCGCGCTCGGCAAGCATGGTCCGACCTATCAGTTCGACCATACCGACAAGCCCGAAAACGCGGGCCTGCATTCGATCGTGTTCGACGACGCCACCGGCGGCAAGCACGGGGTCGCCCTGTCCGACGAGGTGAAGGACGCCTTGACCAAGGCCGGCCTGCCCGCCGTTCCGCCGCCGCGCGGCGACAATTCCAAGGCGGGCGATGCCAAGACGCCGGGCACCAACGTCGCCAACGTCGCGCAGCAGGCCTATTTCGCCGACGTCGCCGCCAAGGTGGTGCTGCCGATGTTCAAGGCGCGCAACAAGCCGTTCGTGCTGGTGTTCTGGTCGCGCGATCCCGACGGCAGCCAGCACAACACCGGCGACAGCCTCAACCAGATCATGCCGGGCATCAACGGCCCGACCTCGATGGCCGGCATCAGGAATGCCGACACCAACCTCGCCCAGCTCCGCAAGGCGCTCGACGAGCTCGGGCTCGCCGCCTCGACCAACATCATCATCTCGGCCGACCACGGCTTCTCCACCATCTCCAAGGAGAGCAAGACCAGCCCCTCGGCCAAGGTCGGCTACGACGACACGCCGAAGGATTTTCTGCCCATGGGTTTTCTGGCGCTCGATCTCGCCAAGGCGCTCGACCTGCCCTTGTTCGATCCCAACGACAAGAACGCGAAGATCGAGGGCAACAAGCATCCCAAAGCCGGTAACGGCGTGCTCGGCACGGATCCGGAGAAGCCCGATCTCATCGTCGCCACAAACGGCGGCTCGGACCTCGTCTATCTCCCGAACAAGGACAAGAAGCTGGCGGCGAAGACCATCAAGGCGCTGCTCGCGCAGGACTACGTCTCCGGCCTGTTCGTCGAGGAATCGCTCGGCCGCTTCCCGGGCACGCTGCCGCTGTCGAGCATCAATCTGCGCGGCAAGGCGGCGACGCCGACGCCGTCGATCGTCGTCAACTTCCGCTCCTATGCCAGCGATTGCGGCGAGGCGCCGACCAATTGCTCGGTGCAGGTCGCAGATACCGTGCTGCGCCAGGGCCAGGGCATGCATGGCAGCTTCAGCCGCGGCGACACCATGAACTTCATGGCCGCGATCGGTCCGGACTTCAAAACCGGCTTCGTCGACGAGCTGCCGGTCAGCAATGCCGACGTCGGCATGACGGCCGCCCGGCTGATGGGCCTGCGCGCTACCCAGAAGGGAGAGCTGGTCGGTCGCGTGATGTCGGAAGCCCTGCCCAACGGCGCCGTGCCGAAGGCCTATGTCGGTACGGTGAAGTCCAAGCCCGCCGAGGGCGGCCTGATCACCGTGCTGAACTTCCAGCGCGTCGGCAGCCAGCGCTATTTCGACGCCGCCGGTTTCCCGGGCCGCACGCTCGGCCTCGAGCCGGAGACCGGCAAGCAAAAAACGGCGGGGAAATGACCCCGCCGTTCGATCGCGTCCGCATCAGGGACGCGTGGATGTTACGTGCCCAAGTACGGACCCAAGTACGGGCCCAAGTACGGGCCCAAGTACGGGCCCAAGTCTTACATGCCGATGTCGAAAACGTTCGGCAATTGCCCGGCCAGCGGCAGCGCGGTGGCGCCGAGGAAGGTCGCCACCATCGCCATCAGGCGACGGTTGTTGTGGCGCTTGCCGCGCATCTGGCCGGCGATCCATTCCAGCATCTCGCTGTTGACCTTGGAGGCGTAAGACGGCGCCCAGCTCTCAATCTCGGTGTCGGCCGACAGCGCGACGCTGCGCGGCGGCACCTTCAGGCCCGAGGCGCTCGCGGCATAATGGGCAACGGCCTTGGCGAGCAGGTCGTCGAAGCGGCCGCCATCGCTGCGCTCGGTCGCGGCTTCGTTGATCTCGAACAGGACCTCGGCCTCAGCGCGGCTGACCGGCTGGTCGTTGACGGCGGTGGCGGTCAGGATCCGCATGCACCAGGCGGTGTCATCGGCATCGAGCGAACGGGAGAAGTGCACCCTTCCCTTGGTGGTCGGGCCTTCGCCGGTGATCACACCGTCACGCACGATGGAGAGTGCATGGGCCGCGGTGTCGCGGCAGGACGGTTCGAGGGACGAGGTCTCGACAGATTTAGGCGCAGCGGCAGACATAGTTCACTTCCAGACTTCTTCTGATCGGCCAGCATTTTCATGCCGGCGTAAAGGGGTGGTTAACGATTCGATACGGCGATCGCGACTTTTCGAGATGGTTGCCAATTGGTCGCTGTCAGAACCGTTTTGGTTCCAGGACGCGCCGGGCGAGCGTGATGGAAGTCATAAAAGGCATAATCGGGGCGAGCGAGACCGTGCGACCCCGGGTGGAGATGTTTCGCCGCAGGTGCCGCCGTAACAATAAGTTGCTAGGAAATCGGGCCTTCAAGGAAGAAATTCACATTTTACTTGAACAGGTTCAGCGGCCGTTCACTTGGCTTGGTAAGGCCCTATAATGAGGATGACGGCCAGAGAAAAATTCCCCAGTAGATTCAATGCGATGAGGTAACATCATGACACTCCCGATCGGCACCACCGCACCCGACTTCGAAGCCGAGACCACCGAAGGGAAGATCAAGTTCCACGACTGGATCGGCAACAGCTGGGCGCTCTTGTTCTCGCACCCCAAGGACTTCACGCCGGTTTGCACGACCGAGCTCGGCGCCCTCGCCAAGCTGAAGCCGGAATTCGACAAGCGCGGCGTCAAGCTGATGGGACTCTCGGTCGACCCGGTCGACAACCATGCCCGTTGGTCGGAGGACATCAAGGAGACGCAAGGCGCAGCGCCCAACTATCCGATGATCGGCGACACCGATTACAACGTCTCTAAGCTCTACGGCATGCTGCCGGCCGCGATCTCCGGCGATCCCCTCAAGCGCACGGCGGCCGACAACCAGACCGTCCGCAACGTCTTCATCATCGGGCCGGACAAGAAGATCAAGCTGGTGCTGGTCTATCCGATGACCACGGGCCGGAACTTCCAGGAGATCCTGCGCGTCATCGACTCGCTCCAGCTCACCGCCAAGCATCGCGTCGCCACGCCGGCCGACTGGACCCAGGGCGACGACGTCATCATCGCCGGCTCGGTCTCCAACGACGAGGCCAAGACGATCTATCCGCAGGGCTGGAAGGAGCCGAAGCCTTATCTGCGCATCGTGCCGCAGCCGAAATAGTCGACAGTCATTCCGGGGCGGTCCGAAGGACCGAGCCCGGAATCTCGAGATCCCGGGTTCGGTGCTTCGCACCGCCCCGGGATGACAACGCTGAATTAAGCCGCCCGCACGCGGTCGAGGAAACCGTCGACCTCTGCCTTGAGATGCAGGCTCTCGCCGGACAGCGCCTGGGCCGAGGCAAACATCCGGCTCGAGGTCTCGCCCGTCTCGCTGGCGCCCTTGGCGGCGTGCCGGACGTTGACGGCGACCTCGGCCGTGCCTGAGACCGCCGCGCGAACGCTCGCCACGATGTTGTGGGTTGCGCTTTTCTGCTGCTCGACCGCAGCCGAGATCGAGCCGGCAATCCCGCTGATGCGCTCGATAGTCTCGCTGATCGCCTTGATGGCAGCGACCGATTCCTCGGTCGCAAGCTGCATGCTCTCGATCTGGTTCGATATCTCGTCGGTCGCTTTCGCGGTCTGGCCGGCCAGCGTCTTGACCTCCTGGGCCACCACCGCAAAGCCGCGGCCGGCATCGCCCGCGCGCGCGGCCTCGATGGTGGCGTTGAGCGCCAGCAGGTTGGTCTGTTCGGCGATCGAGGTGATCAGCTTGACGACGTCGCCAATGCGCGCGCCGGCTTCCGAGAGCTGCGCGATGCGCTGGTCGGTGGCCTCGGCCTGCCGGACGGCCTCGGCGGAAATCTCGTTCGATTCCTGCACGCGCCGGGTGATCTCGGAGATCGACTGAGACAGCTCGTCGGAGGCCGATGCCGCCGAACGCACGTGCTCGGAGGCATTTTCGGAAGCCCCGGCGGACTGCGCCGACAGATCGGCAGTGGAGCGTGCGACGTCGGTCAGTTGTCGCGCCACGCGCTCGAACTCGCCCGACGATGTCAGCACCTTGTCGAGGATGCCGCCGACGCTGCCGCGGAACTCCTCGACGAAGTTGCGCAGGTCGGATTTGCGCTGCTCGACCGCCGCGGCCGAGGCCGCAGCCTGCTCGCTGCGCATGCGCGCCCGCTCCAGCGAATTGCTCTTGAACACGGCGACCGTGCGGGCGATCTCGCCGATTTCGTCGGCGCGATCCTCGCATTCGATCGTGACGTCGCTCTGGCCGTTGGCAAGCGCGGTGAGCGAGCGCGTAACGGAGGTGAGCGGTCGGGTGACGCGGCGGACGAGCAGCAGGGTCAGGCCCAGCACCAGAAGCGCGGCAAGTCCGGCGGCCGCGGCCATGCTCTCGATCGCGTGGGCCAGCATGCTCTCGTACTGCACCATGGGAATGCCGACATAGAGAATGCCGACGACCTTGCCGGCCGCGTCCGCGATGGGGAAATAGGCGGTCATGAAGGTCTTGCCGAACAGCGTGGCCGGACCTTTATAGGCCTCGCCACGGCGCAGCGGCGCCTGTCCTGGATGGTCGGCGGCAAGCTGGGTGCCGACGGCGCGGTCGCCGTTTTCCTTTTTCACGTTGGTGGAGCGGCGGACGAACTGCCCGCTCGCATCGTCGAACACGAACAGGGTCGCATTGCCGCCGACATAGGACACCGCGCGGTCGACGATGGCGTGATCCTTGAAGTCGGGCATGTTGGGGATTTCGGCGCGCACCACCGCGCCATCCCGCATCGTGATCTTGGCGGCCGGAACGATCTCGGTGAAGGCCAGTGCCAGCGTGCGGAGGTTGACCTCGATGTCGCGCAAAGCGCGGTCATTGAAGGCGGAGGTCAGCGACCAATAGCCGGCGCCGACCACGAGTGCCGTGTTCACGGCGATCAGCAATACAGCGCACAGGACCGCCTTGGTGCCCAGCTTGAACTGCGGCAAGAACTTCCCGGTCAGAACCTTGGACATGAATGGAACTACCCCCGTAATCCCTGCATAATCCTGCAGTGGTATTACAGTCCCATTAACGGCAGTTCCCTACCGCCGTCCCCGGCATGCTTTCCAAACCGTAAACGAGGATCCCCCTGACCCCGCCGAGCGTGCCGTCCATCATCGTCTGGTTCCGCGACGACCTTCGCCTGGCCGACCATCCTGCCCTGCACGCCGCTGCGAAGACCGGTGCGCCGGTGGTCTGCCTGTACGTGCTCGACGACGGCCTCGCCCGACCGCCCGGCGCCGCGACGCGCTGGTGGCTGGCGCAGTCGCTGCGGGCGCTCGGTGCCGCAATCGCTGCGCGTGGCGGATCGCTGGTCCTGCGCAAGGGACCGGCGGCCAGGATCATCCCCGACGTGGCACGCGAAAGCGGTGCCCGCGCCGTCTACTGGAACGGAATTGCACAGGCGCCGCATCAGGCGGTCGAGAGCCAGCTTGAGGCGGCGCTGGCAAAGCTCGGCGTCGATTCGCAAAGCTTCCCCGGCGATCTCCTGGCCCCGCCCTCGGCCATCCGCACCAAGGAGGGCCGCGGCTTGCGCGTGTTCACGCCGTTCTGGCGGCGCGTGCTGTCGCTCGGCGATCCGGCAAAACCGCTGCCTGCTCCGAAGCAGCTGTGCCCCGCACCGAAGATCGCCGGCGATGTGCTGGAGAGCTGGCGACTGGAGCCGGCCAAGCCGGATTGGGCGGGCGGCCTGCGCGAGGCATGGACCCCGGGCGAGGCCTCGGCCCGGGAGCGCCTGCGCGACTTCCTCAGGCACAGTGCGCGCGCCTATGTCGGCGACCGCGACCGTCCGGACCGGGACGGCACCTCACGGCTCTCGCCGCATCTGAGGTTCGGCGAACTCAGCCCGCGCCAGATCTGGCACGCGGCACGGTTCGCGGCGGACGAAGATCCGGCACTCCGGCCCGGCATCGAGAAATTCCTGAGCGAGCTCGGCTGGCGCGAGTTCTGCCGCCACCTCCTCCACGATCACCCCGACCTCGCCACCAGAAACCTGCAAGCGAATTTCGACGGCTTCCCCTGGACGCGCGACATCAAGGCGCTCGCCGCCTGGCAGCGCGGCCGCACAGGGTATCCGATCGTCGATGCCGGCCTGCGCCAGCTCTGGCACACCGGAGCGATGCACAACCGGGTGCGGATGGTGGTGGCTTCCTTCCTGGTCAAGCACCTCTTGATCGACTGGCGCGAAGGCGAAGCCTGGTTCTGGGACACGCTGGTCGACGCGGACGCCGGCAGCAATCCCGCCAATTGGCAATGGGTCGCCGGCTGCGGCGCCGACGCTGCGCCCTATTTCCGCGTGTTCAATCCGCAGCTGCAGGGCGAGAAGTTCGATCCGGATGGAACTTATGTCCGGCGCTGGGTGCCGGAGCTGAAACAGATGCCGGCCAAGCTGATCCACCGCCCCTGGCAGGCAACGCCGATCGAGCTCGCGAGCGCAGGCATCACGCTCGGCAAGACCTATCCGCACCCGATCGTCGATCATGCCAGTGGACGCGAACGTGCGCTCGCAGCCTACGCGAAGATCCGCAAAGGTTGAGCGTTGCTTTGACACAATTATGAAACGCGCTATCGTCGTCGCACCATACAAACCGTGGGGGACACGATATGGACGACGACAAGCCGATCACCGAACAGGCGATGGAGACGATCACCAATGCCGTGGATGCGACCAAGGACGCGGCAGTCACCGCCGTCAAGAAGGTCAGGAAGGCCGCCAAGAAGGTCGCGAAGAAAGTAGCGCCGAAGAAGGCCTCCAAGAAAAAGGCCAAGAAGGCCGCGAAGAAGAGTTCGAAAAAGGCCGCCACGAAGGCCACCAAGAAATCCTCGAAGAAAGCGGCCAAGAAGACCGTGAAGAAGACCGCCAAGAAAGCTGCAAAGAAGAAGAAATCCAGGAAGGCGAAGCGCTGATCGAGACGCTCAGACGGGTCTCCGGATGCGAGCGCCTCCGGAGACCCTGTCCCGCCGCGCTCGTTTCCGAAATCCTGCCGCCTAGAAGCGGCGGTTGACCACGAACACCGCAGCGGCGCACATCGCCATGCCGGCGATCGCCAGTGCATCGAGCTTCTCGCCGAACAGCATGTAGGCCATCAGCGCAGTCACGGCCGGCACCAGATAGAACAGGCTCGCGACCGAGGTCGCCGCGGCGTGGCGGATCAGCCAGTACAGCAGCCCGATCGATCCGATCGAGAGCGCCACAGCGAGCCAGGCGAGCGCGAGCACGAACTCCCGCGTCCAGTGCACCACGCGGTCCTCGAACAGGAAGGCCCCGATCGCGAAGAAGATCGTGACCGCGACATATTGCACGAGATTGCCGGCGCGCCAGTCGATCTGGTTGCAATAGCGGCGCTGGTAGAGCGTGCCGAGCGTGATGCTGATCAGCGAAACCACCGAGGCGAGCCAGCCTAGCCCGGCGTCCCCGGTCATGGGACGGTTGTGCAGAATCATCACCACGCCGCCGAGGCCGAGCACGAGCCCGGCCCATTGCACCGGCGTCACCTTCTCGCCGAGCCAGCGGTTGGCGATGGTCGAGGTCAGGATCGGCTGAAGGCCCGGGATCAGCGCGGAGAGCCCGGCGGGAATCGAATGCGCGATCGCGATCGCGGTGCCGCCAAGATAAAAGCCATGGACGAGAATGCCCGCGACCGCGCTGTGCGCGATGCCGGTGCTGTCAGGCCATTTCGGCCGCGCGAGGCCGGCGATGATCGCCATCAGGCCGACCACGATCGCCATGCGGATGGCGAGATAGGTCAAGGGATCGGCGTTGTTGACGACGTATTTGGTGCCGATGAATCCGGTGCTCCAGAGCAGGACGAACAGGATCGGCGCGGCGCGGGCGGTCAGGGCTTCTTGATTATCGTTCATTGCCGCCCTCATTGCCCCACCGGGGGGCTATGCGGCAATGCGAATTTCGTCCGGACGATGCTGCGTTGCGATGGAGGCTAGCGACTCAGCGCAGCCGCTCACCACTCTTCCGGACAGGGGTCGATGATCTTCCAGAGCTCGACGCCGTTCTTGATCTTCTTCATGTCGGTGGTGAGCCCGCCATTGCGGCGAATCCAGTCCTTCACCGTATCGGGATAGTAGGACATCAGGTCGGAGGTCCCCTCGGAGCTGGTAACCTTGATGCCGAAGGTGAAGGCCTTGTCGTAATAGGCCTGATGGAAGCCAAGGCTTGCGCGCGGCGTCACGCAGATCTTGTTCATCGGCACGATGCCGAGCACCAGCGTGCAGGCCGAATTGCAGATGCCGTCGATGATGACGCGCTCGCCCTTTTCGCGGACCCGCTTGTACTTGGCCTTGTATTCCTCGACATAGCCGCCGTGGTCGCGGGTGATATGCAGCTCGGCCCGCGCCGGGGTAGCGGCAGCGAGACAGAGCAACAGCAGGCTCAGGAGCGTGATGCGCATGGCAAGGTGACGGCGACAGCCTTCAGGGAATGCACCGGCCTCGAAGGAGCCCCACAAGGCCGGCGACAGGATTCTTTACCGAATAGTCTTTGGTCATACTTGTGTGGGGAATTCGTTAAGCATCCCGAGAAGGCCAAAAATGGGCAGGCCGGGCCGCCACTCGGGCAATTCTGTCACACCCACCCGGGAATCTGCGGGTTTGCCCCGGATTTCCGGGCGCCGGACGGGTGCCCCGGCGGCTCGAAATGGCTATAAATGGCTGACCTATTCGCGCGGGTCCCGGAGAATCGAGATGAGCAAGTTGACGCTAGTCGCCGCGGTTGCGGCCCTGTCGGCCGCAATCCTAGCCCCTGGCCTGGCGGAGGCGGGGGGCCATCACCGGCACCACCGTGCCTACGCCAACCCGCTGCCCTACCCGATCAGCTATCTGCACAATTACGGTCCCGGCATCACCCCCGGCACCTTCGCCTATTACGACGGCCCCTCGACCAACCATTGTTACCAGAGCGCGGCCGCCTATCTCGGTCAGGACCGCCGCCGGCACCCCTGCTACTGAGGGACGCCGGCCGCGGCCTGTTTCCGGGCGCCTCTATTTGGCGGCGCCCGACAGCAGCAATTGCTTCTCGATCTCGTAGACCGGCAGCTTGACGAGATCCTTGCCGACCTCGCCCTGAAGCGCCTTGCGCACGAGGTCCGAATAGTCGGCGCGGATCATGCCAAGCGCACGCGGCGAGGCCACCATGGTCAGGGCCGTGGTCTCGCCGGAGCTGACGGCGGCATCGAGCCGGCCGGCCAGACTTCGCAGGAAAGCGCGCTCGGCCTCGTCGTGCCAATCGGTCTGCTCGACCGAGCTGCGGGCACCGCCGGCAGCGGCATGCACTCGCCCCGGCGCGTCGCTCCCTTGCGCGCTGGTCGACGGATTCGGCTGCTCGAGCACCTCCTTGGTGTGAAGGTTGGGAAACATCTCGTCGCCGAGGTTCTCCAGAATCAGCGCCTTGCGCCCGTCGCACACCACCAGCCAGTCGCCCTTGTCGATTCTCATTTTATCCATTGCAACTCTCCTTGAAACTTATGGACGCGCATCGAGCATCAGAGATGGTCTTCGAATTCCTCGAAAGACTTGCCGAACTGCGCCATCGCCTCCTCCAAATAGTCGGCGAGCATTGGCGTGCCGATCAGGTAGGAAGCTGTGCGCGCGTTGTGCGCCTGCGCGGCCTGGGCATGCAATTCGCGCCAATTGGAGAGATCGCCGTCGCCGCGACCAAGCCAGGTCAGCGCCACCAGATCGATCTGCTCGTCAACATTGAGATCGCGGATGAAGCCCGCGAGCTCCGCACGGTCTGTGGTCCCGCCGCGCCCGTTGCGGCCATAGCTCATGTCATCGTCGCCGGACTCCAGGATGACGCCGCCTCCGGCCGCCTCGCTGTCGGACCGGCGCGATTTCGAGATGACGAAGAAGACTTTCTCCGGCGAGATCGACAGATTTGGAATGACTCGCATCCAGTTCACCTTGCCCGGCAGCGAGCCCCATGCTGCCGCCACACAGCAACACTATGAGCCGAGGCGGATTTGCGAATTGCGCAGGATCAAGGTCGGCACGGCATTAGGCATGCGGCCAAGCCCAGCCCGGTGGGCGGATTTGCTGAAGATCTGTTCATCAGCATTACATTTCGGCTCCGCCACAATTTGATCAGAACAACTTCGATATCCTGTTTTGCGTAAGCGGAGGAAGACATCATGACTCGCAAGATTGGCCTCGTCGCCGCAGGCCTGTTCAGCGCCATGTTTGGTGCTCTGGCGGCATCGCCGACGGCGTCCGCCATGCCTATCGCGCCCGCGCCTGCAACATCCGATATTGCCGGCGTCGAGCAGGTGCGCATGGTCTGCGACGCCTGGGGGCGCTGCTGGTGGCGCCCGAACTACTATGGATATTACAGGCCCCGGCCGTATTACGGCCCTCGATATTATGGGCCGCCGCGCTATTACGGCCCGCGCCATTATGGCTATTACGGCTATCGCGGCTGGTAACATGTGAAGGGGCCCTCCGGGGCCCCTCGCTCTTGCGAGATCACGTCTTGCGCCGTTGCCGCCAGCCTGAAGCGATTCCAGAACTGATCTAGATCAAAGATGAAACCGCCCACACCGTCATTCTGCGGTGATGGCCGAGTTGATCGTCTTTCGATGCCCCGAGACGGGCATGAACGTGCAGACGCAGCTGGAGAAGCAGGAGAGAACAGAGCGGCGGAGCTTTGCGTCCTTTGCCTGCCCCGTCTGCCCACGTCTGCACTTCATCGACCTCGCTTCCGGAAAGCCGATGAGCGGTGAGCGTGGACGCCACATTGATCCGACGGACATCATGACATGATGTCCGCAATACTACGGCCTGAAATTCGGTTTACTGGAACGCGATGTTTCGCCATTGATGGCGCTGCATCGACGTTCATTTGATTGTCATCTTTCAGCAGCCGGTCAGACCCATGTTGTTCGACGCTCTCACTCCGTCCTCCGCGCTTCAGCTGATCGGCTTTGCCGACGTCGACGCGTTTCGACCGATCGAGTCGATGGAGGATGCCAGAAGCATTCCGCTCGACATCCCGAACTTCGCCGCGGCCCGCGCAATCGTCTCCCTTCCGGCGTGCCGCATCATCGTGATGAGATCGTTCGCGCGCATCCTGGACACAGCCTATCGGATGCCGGGCGGGATGGTGATCCTGTCCATGACCGACGACCTCCAGGTCAACCTCAAGGGCCTGGATCTCGATGCGCGCTTCTTCGTCACGCTCCGCGGCAATGATGAATGCCATTTCGTCGAGCCGCAGACCAATCATTACGCGATGATCATCTTCTCCCCCGGGCTGAAAGACCGGGGCTGGTTCGATCGCGCCGACGATTTGCGGGCCCATGTCGCGAACCGGCCGGCCCTGCTCCACACGCGGCAACTCCTGCTCGACATCCTGCGGACCGCCTCTGTGCAGCCGCTCCTGTTCGAAACCACCGAGGTTGCGCTCCATCTCCAGGAAGGCCTGCTGCTCGCGCTCGACGATTTGTTTCAGATCGATTCGATGTCGGACCTGAGCGCCTCGGCCCAGGCCGAGCGTTCGATCAAGCTGGTGCAGCGGATCGACGAATACGTCGCGGCCCATCCGACCGCTGCGATCTATACCGCTGATCTCGCCGGCGAGTTCGGCGTCTCGATCCGGACGCTCGGCGGCGCGGTGAGCAAGGTGCGGGGCATGAGCCTGCATCAGTACATCCGGCTCAAGAGGCTGTGGGCGACCCGCGCCCGCCTCCTTAGGGGCGGCGGCGCCACCGTCACCACATGCGCGCGCGCCCAGGGCTTCCACCATCTGGGTGAATTTGCCGCGGCCTACCGCGCGATCTTCCACGAGACGCCCTCCGACACGCTGGCGCGTGGACGGCAAAGCGGCGTCCGTCAGGCTGACTGACCCAGCGAGCCCTTGCAACGGTGCCTGGCCTCAGCGCCGGTTCGGAACATATCTGGAACAGGCTGGACAATTGAGGACTGGCGCGCTCGGAAGGATTCGAACCTCCGACCCTCGGAATCGAAATCCGATGCTCTATCCAGCTGAGCTACGAGCGCCTGGGCCCGATTGGACCAGAACCGGAAAACACCGCACCGTGGCTGGCGAGCCAGCGCACCGACGGGCGTTCGGATGGATTGGAATTAGCAGAGAGACTGACCAATAAAAAGCCCTCCCCGCCTCGTTTCGAAGCGGGGCGTGGCCGTTTTTACCAGGTGTTGCCGAAGAAGCCGAATTGCGGGCGCTGCGCGACCATCATCGGCCGGTCCTGCTGTTGCGGTACCGAATGCGCCCTGGCGATCTTGCGCTTCGGCGGCTGCGCCTGAGGCGCCTGAGCAGGCTGAGCTTGCGCTTGTACCTGCGGCTTGGTGTCCGCCTTGTTCGCAGCGGCGGCGCCCGCCTTCGGTCCACCCGGCGTGAACTGGGCGAACGTCTCGCGCACCCGCGCCTTGGCCGACATCTCGGCGAGGGCTGCCGACGTGCTGTCCTGCACCGGCGGCTGAGGCGCAACGACAGCGGCGGTTTTCACCGCAGCCGGGACGATGGTGGGCTGGGCGGTGTCGAGCACGACACGCTCGGGCAGATGGCGATCGGAGCGAATCCGGATCAGCGGCTGATCATTGCTTGCGGTGGCGACGGCCTGCGCAACCGGCTGCGATGGCAGAACGAAGTCCGCTGCGAACAGCAGTGCGAGCAAAGCTCCACCGACAAAGACGAAATATCGAAAGACAGGCATTGGCCACGCTCCGCCCCCCGCATCCCCGCGTGGGCTCTCCGCCTCAACAGGCGATCTCTTAATTGGTTCCTGGCCCAGCCGTCAGGTTCAAATGGCGACGCGAGGTTTTTTGGCCAAGGGCCGCGGAGGGTAACTTTTCCGCTACCGGAACATGCCGCCTTTATGCGCGGCGTGCCGCAACCAAGGAACATTTCGCCTGATCGGCATTCACGTTGACGAAGCCGACGGGAATCCGGGCGTAGGTCTTGCGGCTCTTCATGCCGACCGGGTCTGCCAGCACGCGACTGCGATCGGTGAGATGGCTGCCATCGCGCCGCGCAAAGGTGCAGACGATCTCGACATCCTTTACGGCATAGTCATTGTCGTTTCGCAGCGTGAACGTCACCAGGGCTTTCGAGCCAAGGCCGCCGCGGCGCCAGGTCTGCGAGGAAATCCTGAGACGACCAAGGTCCGCCATGGCCGGGACCTGAGCTTCGGAAGCCAGCGACGCCGATCCGGCCGGATCGTTCGAAGGAGCCGTCTCGACGGCTGCCAGCTCCGACTTGACCTGCTCGGCGCTATTGCCTTTGGACAGAGGCAGCAGCATCCAGACGCCGCACCCGACGATGACGGCCGCCAGCAACCACAGAAGGCTGCGACCAAATGAGACGCTTGCAATCGTGACGGCCCGCGCCAGTCGCTCGCTGGTCCCTGCAAAGCGCCTCAATCCGATCCGGTCGAGCCTGGCGTTCATGGTTGCTTCACCGATCGCAGCCGAAGCCGTCGAGCGACGGAATGGGCCACTGCTTACCTTAATCCGGAAGACGACCTAAGGTTCCCGCACGCTTGCGAATCGGCAGGGACGGTGGCGATCACCGACCACGGCCGCTAACATGCGCTGCACCATTGCAAAGGACCATCGGGAGACATCGAAATGCCAGTCGTCACTTGGGATCACGTCCATCTGCGCAGCCCCGATCCGGAGGCGACCGCAGCCTGGCTGCGGGACATCCTCGGTGGCGAGATCGTCCGCGCGCCGGGACGGATCGACGTGAACCTTGGCGGCGCCAGGATCTTCATCGCGCCGCTCGAGGGCGACAGCGCGGTCAACCCGCCGCCTCCGCACCCGCATCAGGGCCTCGACCATTTCGGGCTGACGGTGAAGGACATCGATGCCGTCGCGGCCGAGATCAAGGCCAAGGGCGTCACCTTCACGCGCGAGCCGACCACGATCCGGCCCGGGGTGCGCATCTGCTTCATCCGCGGCCCCGAAGGCATCTCCATCGAGCTGCTCGAGCGGGACAACAAATATACCTGACGCCGCTCGTGCCGCGTCGACGCACCGGGCAACATCCCGCCGAGGCCGCTAAAGCATGATCCGGAAAAGGGCGCAGCGGCTTTCCGAAGAGATCATGCCCAAACAATAACCTGGAGCGCGATGACGATTCTTCCTCATCTCATCGCGCTTCAGGTCATGCTGCCCGGCATGAAGCAGCGGACGGTGACGCCCATATAGCCGTAGATCGGCCACACCATGGTGCGCCCCACCCGGTTCGGCTCGGAAATCACGGCCTCCTCGGGGACATCGACCCAGACCAGCTCCTGCGGCTGTCCTTCCAGCCCGGAGCCGTAGCGCGGGAGGCGGACGCGATAGTGCCCGTCCTTGCTGTCCCAGTCGGTATCCGAGAGCGCCGAACCGTCGGCATCGGAGCAGCACGGCCCCTTGCCGCTGCGCAGGCCGTCGAACCAGGCTTTCAAATCCGGATTGGTGTTGGCGAACTGGCCGCGGTCGCGTGCCTGGCCGATGGGGGCTGCGAGCGCAAGCAGGACCAGGGCCCCTGCCAGTCTCGTCGCGCCCCGCCAGCGTGTTACGCTGCCGGAGCGCCGTCGTTCCGTTTTGCAATTCGTGGGACGCGCACTGTACAGACGCGGCTCATCGCCGCCGGAATCGATCCAGTTGCTCATCGTCTTGCTCCAGCACCCCGCGGCCAGTGCAGCTAATTGTTGTGCATTTTGCGGGCCAACTCTGATTCGCAACGACCGGCCTCGCCCCATCATCAGACCGTCATGACGGCGTCACGCACAAGTCGGGACAACTACGGCTCGCGGCGGCAACCTCCGGCGACCGGCCGGCAAACTGCCGCGTTGCGCGGGGCGATACGCTTTGGCATAAAAGCCGGACCGGCTACGCCATTGGGCGATGGCGGCCGGCCCGTGGGACGTTATGAAGAACGGCCTTTATTCGATTCACGTGACCCTGCTCGATGGTCGAGTCGGCAAGGGCAGCGGCGTGATCCTTTTTCGCGACGGCAAGATTCTTGGCGGCGATGCCTACCTCTATTACACCGGCAGCTACGTGGTGAAGGACGACACCAGCTTCAAAGGCGAGGTGCTGGTGCAGCGGCACACCTCGCCGCGGGGCGACGACAATCCGCTGTTCGGCGGCCCTGCCCCGGTCGGCATCGGTGTCAGCGGCACCTACACGGACACGCGCGCGGAGATGACGGGCACGGCGCTGGTCGGCAAGGCCAGCCTGATCTTCGGCGCAACGCTGCACAAGCTCGCTGACGTCGACTAAGGCGGATACCGGTTCGCGTTTAGAACGCGCGCCAAAACCAAAAGCTGGAGCGCGACTATTCCGCAGCCTGTTCCAGCGGCGCCACGCGCGGCAGGATGATCTGGATGCGCGTGCCGCTGCCCGGCTCGGAATCGAGATCGAGCCGCCCGCCGAGCCGATTGGTGACGATGCTGTAGACGATGTGCAATCCAAGGCCGGTGCCGCCCTGGTCGCGCCGCGTCGTGAAGAACGGATCGAAGGCGCGGCGACGAACGTCGAGCGACATGCCGCAGCCGTTGTCGGAGAAGATGATCTCGACATTGTCCTTGCCGGACTCCCGCACCTGGATGTCGATCGTTCCCGGCCGGCCGTCCGGGAAGGCGTGCGCCACAGAATTAAGGAACAGATTGGTCAGCACCTGGCCATAGGGGCCCGGATAGCTGTTCATGGAAAGATCGGGCTGGCACTCGACATTGAGCGTCAGATTGTGCTTGCGCAGGCCCGGTCGCAGGCTCATCACCACCTGCTCGGTGAGGTCGCCGAGATCGAAAGTGCGCTGGTCCGAATAGTTGCGGTCGGCGGCGACCTGCTTGAACGACTGGATCAGCTCGGCGGCGCGGTTGAGATTGGAGACGAGCTGCGAGGACGCATCGCGGCTGGTGCTGAGGAAATCGTTGAGCGTGGAGCGGCGGAGCTCGCCACGCTCGACCTCGGCGGTGAACATCGCGGTCTTGCGCTCCAGCGCAGAGGCGACAGTGAGGCTGATGCCGACGGGATTGTTGACCTCGTGCGCGACGCCGGCAACGAGGCGCCCCAGCGCGGCGAGCTTCTCGGCCTCGATGAGCGAGGCCTGCGTCTCGCGCAGATTGCGCAGCGCCGTCTCGGCGGCTTCCTTGGCCTTGCGCATCTCCTGCTCGCCGCGCTTGCGCTCGCCGATGTCGAGCGCGACGGTGACGATGCGCTCGATCTCGCCCTCGGCATCGAGCAGCGGCAGCTTGTTGACGAGCCATTGCCGCATGTTGCCGGAGACGTCCTTGTATTCCTCCTCGTAGAAGCCGAGCCCCTTTCGCAGGGCCAGCACGCGCTTGTCGTTCTCGTCAGTCTTGGCCGCGCCATAGCGCGACATCAGGTCCGCCGTGGTGCGGCCGAGCGCGTCGCCGGGCTCGATGCCGAAGATGCCGGCCATGTAGCGGTTCATCAGCACATAGCGCAGGTCGCGGTCCTTGACATTGATCACCGCCGGAACGGTGTCGATGACCTGCTGGAGCAGGCGCCGGCCTTCGGCAATGGCGTCTTCCGCCCGCTTCTGGTCGGTGATGTCGCGCAGCGTGCCCTCGTAGCGGACGATGTTGCCCGCCTCGTCCCGCACGCCGGTGGCGCTGTCGGAAAGCCACAGGATGTCGCCGCTGCGCTGGCGCACCTGATACTCGAATTCGCGCACCATGCCGTCGCGCGCCATCAGCCGCTGGTATTCGGCGCGCGCCTCGGGATGGACATAGATCGTGTGGGCGATGTCGTTGATGCTGGCGATGAGATGCTGCGGGCTGTCGTAGCCCATCATCCGCGCCAGCGCCGGATTGGCGTTGAGGAGCTCGCCGGCCGGCGTCGTCACGTAGATGCCGTCGACCGAGCCCTCGAACAGTTTCCGGTAGCTCTCTTCGGCGAGACGCTGCTCGGTGAGCGCGCGCACCGCCGCCTCGCGTGCCGTGTCGGCCTCCTCCAGCGCGCGGCGGAAGACTTCGGCGGCACGCGCGATGTCGCCGATCTCGTTGTCGAGGTCGGCCGACGGGATCGAGGTGTCTTTCCGGCCCGCCGCAAGCGCGCGGATGGAGCGTGCGATCTGAGCCAGCGGACGAACCGTCCGCCGCACCACGAAGCCGGCCGCCAGAATGCCGATCAGAACGCCGATGCTGCCGAGCACGATGCTCTGCCATCGCGCCTCCGTCAGGGTGCGGGCAAAGTCGCGCGACAGCACATGGCCGCGCCGGTCGCTGACTTCGCGCAGCAATTCGGTGACGCGGCCGATCAGCCGCCCCTCGGTTCCCAGCACCTCGCGGTCGATATCGGCGATCTGCCGCTCGCGGACGGCCACGGCCATAATGGCCTCGGCATAGTCGTTCACCGCCGCCTTGAGCTTGGCATCGCCGATGTCCAGTGCCCGCATGTTCTGGGCGGCCTGCTCCGCGGCGGACGGGTTGCGCGCGAGCAGCCCGAGCGCGATGCGGCTCTGGGTCTCCGACAGGCGCGAGGCCAGCTCACGGTCGGCGGTGCCGGAGACGGCCACATCGAACTGTTCGCGCAGCGGCGGCAGGCCGGCGAGCAGCTGGGCGCGGCGGTCGATCAGGGTCGAGATCCGCTCGAGGCCGGTCCGATAGGTCGCGAGGCGTTCGGTGACCCCGTCGATCATGTCCTGCTGCTCGGGCGCGAGCTCGATACGGGTCTTCTTCAGGATGTCGCTGAGCGTCGAGGCCGCCTCGCCCACCTGCTGGAACTGGATGCCGGCGCCGGGATCGGTGACGAAGTCGCGGGCGGCGAGGCGCAATTCGTTCATGCGGCGGTCGATGTCCTCGGCGAGGTCGCCGACGCTCTGGAGCCGCTGCAGCTCGGCGAAGGTGCTGTCGATGTGCCGGATCGCGATCACGCTCGCAGTCGAGGTGACGATGATCACCGCCAGCACCAACAGAAAGCTGCCGAAGGTGAGCTGGCCGATGGAGAGCGAGAAGGTTCGCTTTTTCTCAGGGGTCGGCGTCAATTCGGCGGACATTGGGGTGATGAGAGGACCGGGCTATTGGCGGCCCAATATACGACGTATTGCCGCCCGGGGGGAACATGCCTCCGGACGCCGTTTATGCTTAATATCGCGGTCCCGGAGCCCCCGTCCCCGGCCTATGACGGTTTGCCGCGGTCATCCATACTTCGTCGCGCGCCGAAGTGTATTAGCCCAGCGCCCCGACCTCGAACACCTCGCCGTCATAGCCGGCCTCGCGGGGAATGCGGAGCTGGCGGCCGGTGTCGGTCTTGGTCATGACCGGCATCACCGTGACGATCGACAGGCTGCGGGCATGCTCGAGCGCGGCTTGCACCGTTGGCTGCTTCGCCAGCCGGATCAAATTGCGCGTGGTCGGGAACGGCAGCTTGAAGCGGCCGCTCTCGCCGCCCTCCACCGCCTCGCGCGGCGACACCCAGATCGAATCGGTGGACTCCCGGCCGTCATGGGCGCCGAGCTGGTCCGGCGGCGCGGCCGCCAGGAAGAACCAGGTGTCGAAACGCTTGGGCATGCCCTCCGGCGTGATCCAGTGCGCGTAAGGCACCAGCGTGTCGAGCGCGAGCTGCAGGCCGTTGTCGGCCAGGATGCTCAGGAAGCTGATCTTGTGCTCGTTGAGTGCGACGCGATGCGCGTCTGCGATCTCGCCGGCACGCCTGGCATCAACGGGAGCGCCCGTCGCCTTTGACCGCGCCAGCAGGATGCCGCTCTCCTCAAAAGTCTCGCGAATCGCGGCGATGCGAAAACCCCGGTCCGCCTCGCTCAACCCCTCCCCGCCCGAATACAGGTCCGCACGGGCGACGATCTCCGTGTCGCCGGCATCGACGCTGCCGCCGGGAAACACCAGCGCGCCCGAATTGAACTCGATCTGATGATGGCGAACCATCATGAAGACCTCGATCTCGCCGCGGCTCTTGCCGTCGGCCTGCTCGCCGTCACGGAGCAGGAGAATCGTCGAGGCCGGGCGTGATGCTGATGTCTCGGCCATGCAGCTAACCTGCGGCGCTGGATTGCGGGCCGAGATTGGCGCGCTTGTCGAAGCGGGCGACGCGCGACAGCAGATAATCCACCTCGGCCTTCGCCGTCGCGGTGATCGTCGCGCCCGGCTTGCGCTGCGCGCTGGAGGCGATGATGCCGCGCTTCTGCAGCACGTATTTGCGCACGGTCAGGCCGACCCCGGGCTGCTGCTCGTAGCGGATCAGCGGCAGATGGGCGTCGAACAGATCATGCGCGGCATCGCGCTTGCCGGCCTTGGAGAGGTTGACGACGTCGATCAGAAGCTCCGGGAAGGCGTAGCCGGTCATGGCGCCATCGGCGCCGCGCTCCATCTCGAAATCGAGGAAGGTGCCGCCATTGCCGCAGAGGATCGAGAGCGGCCGGAGGGAGCCGTCCTTCTGGAAGCCGCGCAGCGTCGTGATCTTCTCCAGGCCCGGCCAGTCCTCGTGCTTGAGCATCACGCAGTTCGGATTGTCCATGACGATCTTGCGGATCACGGCGGGGGTGAACACCACCTGCAAGGTGAGCGGGTAATCCTGCAGCACCCAGGGCACGTCGGGGCCGATCGCCTCGGCCGCCTGCTTGAAATAGCCGATGATCTGGTCGTCCGTGCGCAAGCTCGGCGGCGGCGCGATCATCACGCCGGCCGCACCAGCGTCCATCGAGGCCTTGGCCAGCGAGCGCATGGTGGCAAAACCCGGCGCGGAGACGCCGACGATCACCTGCATCTTCTTGGCGCGCTTGACGTAGCGCACCGCCACCTGCTCGGCCTCGGCGGCATCGAGCTTCGGGGCCTCGCCGAGGATGCCCAGCACCGTGACGCCGTCGCAGCCGACCTCCTCGTAGAAATCGGTCAGGCGGTCGATCGAGCGCTCGTCGATGCGGCCGTCGTCATGGAACGGCGTCGGCGCGATTGCGAAAGTGCCCTTGGCGTCGGCGGTCAGTTTCATCAGTCTCGTCTCTCTCTGTTCGTCATTCCGGGATGGCCCGAAGGGACAGGCCCGGAATCCATAACCACAAGCCGGGGTTATGGATTCCGGGCTCGCGACTTCGTCGCGCCCCGGAATGACAGTGTGGCTAAAACCGCCGCGCCCCCATCTTGATCTGCTCCTCGGAGAAGAAGATCTCCTTGGCATGATCGGCGATGCCCCGGGCGTTCCAGCCCGTGTGCGGCGGCTTCCAGCCGTCCATTTCCATCATCCGCATTTCGCGCACGCCGCGGGGCCCGGACACACCCAGCACCTTGCCGGTCTGGTCGCCCGACAAGTCGCTGACCATGTATAGCACGGCCGGCGCGATGCCGTCCGGCCCCAGCGCCGCGCCGGGGTTCTCCTTATAGCGGGGCAGGTCTGCGGTCATGCGGGTCAGGGCGCCGGGGGCCAGCGTCCAGATCCGGATGTTGTACTTGCGGCCCTCGATCGCCAGCACGTTGGACAGGCCCCAGATGCCGCCCTTGGCCGCGCCGTAATTGGTCTGGCCGAAATTACCGATCAGGCCCGAGGTCGACGAGGTGTTGACGATGACGCCGCCGCCGTTTTCCCGCATCCAGCGAAACACCGGCATGGTGCAACAAAAGGTGCCCTTCAGATGGACCTTGATGACCTTGTCCCAGTCGGCCTCGGAGGCCTTGTGAAAGGTCTGGTCGCGCAAAATGCCGGCATTGTTGACCAGGATGTCGGCGCGGCCGAAATGCTTGATAGCGTCGTCGAAGACGGACTGGCCGCCCTCCATGGTGGAGATGTCGGCGCCGTTGGCGACCGCCTTGCCGCCCTCGGCCTTGATCGCGTCCACGACCTGCTGCGCCATGGAGGTGTCGGCGCCGGACCCGTCACGGGGCCCGCCGAGGTCGTTGACCACGACCGAGGCCCCTTCCCTCGCGAACAGCTTCGCATAGGCCTCACCGAGCCCCCCGCCCGCACCGGTGATCAGCGCAACCTTGCCGTCGAGTAGTCCCATGGTGGCTTCTCCCTGTTTGTTATTGTCATTCCGGGGCAGCGCGCAGCGCTGAACCCGGAATCCAGAGATTGTAGCGCGAGCTTCCGGGTTCGCGCTGCGCGCGCCCCGGAATGACAACGGAGATTAACCCAGCACCGTCTTGCCGTTCTTGATCACGGTGACGCCGCGCGACTTCACCTTGGCTTCGAACGAGATCACGTTGCCGTCCTTCCAGAGATCCATGGTCACGGTCTCGCCGGGATAGACCGGCGAGGAGAACCGCGCGACGTGCTGGCGGAAGGCGCTGGCGTCGTAGTCGGCATAGGTCTGGAGCACGCCGCGGCAGGTGATGCCGTAGGTGCACATGCCGTGCAGGATCGGGCGCGGGAAACCGGCCTTCTTCGCGAACTCAGGATCGGAGTGCAGCGGATTGCGGTCGCCGCAGAGGCGATAGACCAGCGCCTGGTCGGGGCGCGTGGTGATGTCGATGGTCCTGTCGGGGCTGCGCGATGGAATCTTGTGCGGATCGGGCTGGGTCAGGTTCGGCCCGCCAAAGCCGCCGTCGCCGCGGGCGAAGCGCGAAGCGACGAGGGTTGCGAGCTTCTCGCCCTTCTCGTTCTTCAGCACGGTCTGGTGCACGATGACGACGCCCTTGTCCTTGCCCTTGTCGAAGACCTCGAGCACGGAGGAATCGGCGGTGATGTTCGCGGCCACCGGCAGCGGCTGGTGGAAGGTGATGTCGCGCTCGCCGTCGACCACCATGACGCGGTTGAGGTTCATCTCGCCCGGCCCCGAACCCCAGGCTGCAACGGACGCAAAGGTCGGCACCACCTTGAGCGGCCGCGGCGTCAGCGTGCCCTCGTTGACGAAGGCGAGCTCGTTCTCGTCCATGGGATCGGCGCCGAGCCCGATGCCGTAGGCGTAGAGCATCACCTCGCGATCGGTGTAGGCGTATTTCTGGCCGAGGCTTTTGAGGGATTTGAGCTCTTCGTATCTGGCGGACATCTCGTTTGGTTTCCTCTGGTTCTCATCCTCATGGTGAGGAGGCGCTCTTGCGCCGTCTCGAACCATGAGGATGCCCGAAACGCTTCTTTGTTATGGCCATCCTTCGAGACGCTTGCTTCGCAAGCTCCTCAGGATGAGGACCGTCTACACCGGCGTGAAGAACGGCAGCGGCGCGCCGTCGGTCGGCTTGAACACCACCTTCACCTTCTGGCCGATCTTGAGCGTCGTGAGATCGCAGTCGACGAAATTGGTCTGCACCGACGGCCCCTCCTTCAGCGTGACATAGCCGATCGCATAAGGGCCGGTCGGCGACTTCCGCATCAGGCTCCAGGTGTAGATCGTGCCCTCGCCCGAGGCCTGCTCCCACACCGTCTTGTCGGAGTAGCAGAACGGGCAGATCGAGCGCGGGAAGTAGTGCGCCTCGCCGCACGCCGTGCAGCGCTTGATCATGAACTTGCCCTCTTTCGCCGCGTCCCAGAACGCGGCGGTCTCGGGGTTCGTCACCGGGGCCGGATACTTTTTCGCTTCACTCATCACACGCGCTCCAGAATGGCCGTCGAGGCGGCGTGGCGAACACCCAAGAGGCCGCCGGTGCCGTGGGCGATGGCGAGATCGCAGTTTTGCACCTGCACCTTCGGATGCGCCTCGCCGCGCAACTGCCGCACGGCCTCGATGATCTTTGTCATGCCGCCGCGGTTGACGGGATGGTTGCTGCAGAGGCCGCCGCCGTCGGTGTTGAACGGCAGCTTGCCGACGCCCGAGATCAGGTTGCCGTCGGCGACGAACTTGCCGCCCTCGCCCTTCTTGCAGAAGCCGAGGTCCTCGATCTGCATCAGCACCGTGATGGTGAAGCTGTCGTAGATCGAAGCGTACTTGATGTCCTTGGGCGTGATGCCGGCTTCCTCGAATGCACGCGGGCCGGACCAGATCCCGGCCGAATAAGTAAGGTCGAGATCCTTGCCGCCGCGCGGGCCCTTCATCGCCTCGCCATGGCCGATCAGGCGCACCAGCGGCTTCTTCAGGCTCTTGGCGATCTCGGGCGTCGTCACGATCAGCGCGCCGCCGCCGTCGGAGACGACGCAGCAATCCATGCGGTGGAGGGGATCGGAGATCATCGGCGAGTTCAGCACGTCCTCGACGGTGACGACGTCCTTGAGCATCGCATGCGGATTGTACTGAGCGTGATGCGAGGCCGCGACCTTGATCCAGGCCAGCTGCTCCGACGTGGTGCCATAGTCGTGCATGTGGCGCATGGCACACATGCCGTAGGCATTGTGCGTGGTCGCGCCGTAAGCGGATTCGAAATCGGCCTCGGCGCCGGCGGCGCGCGGCGGCATCGCGCCGGTGCGCGGCTTGCCGGCCAGCGTCACAAGCGCGATCGAGCACTTGCCCGCAGCGATCGCCTCGGCGGCATGGCCGAGATGGATGATGTAGGAGCAGCCGCCGGTCTCGGTGGAATCGATATGGCGGAGCTTCTTGGTGTTCAGGCCGAGATAATCGACCATCGGCCAGGCGCCGCCGGGCGCATCGCCCGCGCAGAAATAGCCGTCGATGTCGTCCTTGCTGATCCCTGCATCCTCGATCGCCCCCTTGGCGACCTCGGCGTGGAGCTGGGCGGTGGATTTGTCCGGCGCATGCCGGGTCGGGTGTTCGTAGATCCCGGCAATGTAGGCCTTGCCCTTGATGGTCAAACTCAGGTCTCCGCTCGCGTTTCTTATTGCCCCGTTTTTCTGAACCGCGATGGGCGGATTGGCAAGCGCGGAAATATTCCGTCCTGCGAGAGGGCCGCGGGCGAGCGCAAGCGGGGTGGAAACGAGCCCCGAATTCAGCACCGTCATCCTGAGATGCGAGCCATGCGGCGCAACGCGCCGCTTGGGGAGCCTCGAAGGATGCACGGCCGGGATGCTGCAGCGCTCTCCCTGCCGCAACGGTCGGGCCGTCGTCCTTCGAGGCTCGCCGAAGAGGCTCGCGCCTCAGGATGACGGTCTTGCATTACTCCCTGCCTCAGCAGAGCGATTGCGAGCGCGTTGAAGCATCCTCGCGGCGGTTCTCGCCCGAGCTTTGCTTCCGTCTTGCTCCCTGTCGAAACAGAGGGCGCAGGGAAGACCGGGTGCCGGCTGGGCACCCACGGTCCGCTGTGCGCGAAATGCGCGAAGAACAAGTGCACAGCGGCATACAGGTGAAGCCAAACATCCGGCCTTCCCTGCGCAGTGGTTTTACGGCTTATGTCGCGCTCTCCCCGGGGAGCGTTGCACTATTGCCCCCGTCGCCATGCGAGTGACCGCAAGACTTGACGTACAGACCCCGGACGTCAGGACCACACGATTTTGCCGTACGCGAGACCGCGCCTGTCGTGCGCGCGAGACGATTGCTCGTGCGACGCAGCCCGCGTCCACCGCCGCCCACCCCGCGTTTCGTGACGATCGCGATACGCCCCTCTGACTGGGGTGAGGTGGAGGCGTGATACGACAATTCCGAATTTCGGTAAAGCGGAATGTTTTTGCGGGTGCGGATTGACCCACGCATGGGTGTTTTGCCCGGCGGGCAACGCAAGCGATGGTGTCGTAGGGTGGGCAAAGCGAAGCGTGCCCACGTGTTCTTCGCAATCAATGGCGAGGTGATGGGCACGGCGCTTTGCGCCTTTGCCCACCCTACGAGACTACGGTGTCTACTCCGCCGCGATCTGCCTTGGCGCGGGCGGCGGGCTCGCGAGGTCGGCGGCGAGCTGCGCGTAACGCACCTTGGCGTCGTTCACCGCCTTCTCCTTCACCGGGCCGTAGCCGCGGATGCGGTCGGGCAGCGAGAGCAGCTCGACGGCGGTGTCGATCGTCACCGGCGACAACAGGCCGAGCACGGTCGTGACGTCCTTCTCGTAGCCGACGATCAGGTCGCGTTCGAGCTTGCGGTCGGCGCTGCGGCCGAAGATGTCGAACGGGGTGCCGCGCAGGAATTTGAACTTTGCCAGGACGCGGAAGACGTTCAGCATCCATGGGCCGAAGGCGCGCTTCTTCGGGCGACCCAGCGCGTCGACGCCGCTGGCCAAAATCGGCGGTGCGAGGTTGAAGTTGAACTTGAAATCGCCCTCGAACTGGTCGCGAAGCTGCTTTTCGAAGGCGCCATCGGTATAGAGGCGCGCAACCTCGTATTCGTCCTTGTAGGCGAGCAGCTTGGCGTAGTTCACCGCGACCGCGCGCGGCAGCGCATCGCCATAGCCGCCCTTCACCGCGGCCTCGCGAACCTGATCCACCAGCTTGCGATAGCGTTTGGCCAGACGGCTGTTCTGATAGGCGGTGAGGTGCTTGGCGCGATGCTCGATGACCTCGTCCAGCGTCATCGCATCCAGAGCCTTCGGCGCAACGACCTCATCTGTATCTGTGCCCTTCAGCATGTCGGCCAGGCGCTGGGGATCTGCGACCGCGAGGCGGCCGAGGCGGAAGGCTTCCTTGTTCATCTTGATCGAGACGCCGTTGACCTCGATCGCCTGCTCGATCGCTTCCGCCGACAGCGGGAACAGGCCCTTCTGATAGGCGTAGCCCATCATCATCATGTTGGTGGCGATGGCATCGCCGAGCAGTTGCTCGGCCGGCTTGGTGAAGTCGAAGAAGACGGAGTCCTTGTGCAGCGCCGTCTCCAGCACCGCGTTCAGCTTGCGGGTCTGGAAGTTGAAGTCGCGGTTGAGGACGAAATCGGCGGTGGGAATGACGTGGCTGTTGATGATGCCGCGGGTGCGGCTGGAGTCACACAGCGAGATGGTGTCCTTGGCGACGGCAACCACTTCATCTGCCGCAAGCACCAGATCGGCCGTGCCGGTGACGATGCGCGAGCAGGTCACCTCTGCCGGATGATCCGACAGGCGGACGTGGCTGAGCACCGCCCCGCCCTTCTGCGCAAGACCTGACATGTCGAGGATCATCGAGGCCTTGCCCTCGATATGGGCGGCCATGCCGAGCAGCGCACCGATGGTGAGCACGCCGGTGCCGCCGACGCCGCCGACCGCGATGTTGTACGGCCTATCAAGCGTCGGACGCGACGCCGGCTCGGGCAATTCGCCGATCTCGCTGAGCTCAGCCGGTGCGCGGTGGCGCGGCTTGCCGCCGTCCACGGTGACGAAGGACGGGCAGAAACCCTTGAGGCAGGAATAATCCTTGTTGCAGGACGACTGGTTGATGGCGCGCTTGCGGCCGAACTCCGTCTCCAGCGGCTCGACCGAGATGCAGTTCGACTGCACCGAGCAGTCGCCGCAGCCTTCGCAGACCGCCGGATTGATCATGACGCGGCGCGCCGGATCTTCCATCAGGCCGCGCTTGCGGCGGCGGCGCTTCTCGGCCGCGCAGGTCTGCACGAACACGATGGCCGAGGTGCCCTTGTACTCCCGGCACATCTTCATGACCTTGTCGAGCTCGTCGCGGTGATACTTCTTCACGCCGGGCGCGATGGTGTCGGCCGGATAGGAGTCGGGCGCCTCCGAGACCAGATAGATCTCGCGGATGCCCTCGGCATGGAGCTGGAAGGTGATCTGCTGCGGCGAGAGATCGCCGTCATGGCGCTGGCCGCCGGTCATGGCGACGGCGTCGTTGTAGAGGATCTTGTAGGTGATGTTGGTCTTGGAGGCGACCGCCTGGCGAATGGCGAGCAAGCCGGAGTGGAAATAGGTGCCGTCGCCGAGATTGGCGAAGATGTGGTTCTCGTTGGTGAAGGGCGCGATACCGACCCACGGCACGCCCTCCCCGCCCATATGCGTAAAGGTCTCGGTCGAGCGGTCCATCCACAGTGCCATGAAATGGCAGCCGATGCCGGCCAGCGCGCGGCTGCCTTCGGGGACTTTCGTGGATGTGTTGTGGGGACAGCCGGAGCAGAAATACGGGGTGCGGGAGACAGGCGCGACCGCCTGCATCTGGGTGGCCTGGCGGCCGTTGAACCAGTCGGCCTTGACGCGGAGCATCTCCGCGATTTCAGGGTTGAGATTGAGCCTGAGAAGTCGCTCGGTGAGCGAGGTCGCAAGCGAGGCGACGCTGAGCTCGGCGGCGAAGGTCAAAAAGCGCTTGTCGTGCTCGTCCATCTTGCCGACGATGCGCGGGCGGACGTCGTCGCGCCAGTTGAACAGCACCTGCTTGACCTGGTTCTCGACGATCTCGCGGCGCTCCTCGACGATGAAGATCTCTTCGAGGCCGACCGCGAATTCATGCACGCCTTCCGGCTCGAGCGGCCAGGGCATGCCGATCTTGTAAAGGCGAAGGCCGATCTTTGCGGCGACCTCCTCGGTGATGCCGAGCTCGCGCAACGCCTGGCGGACGTCCTCATAGCTCTTGCCTGACGCCATGATGCCGAAGCGAGCATTCGGCGAATCCATGGTGACGCGGTTGACCTTGTTGGCGCGCGCAAAGGCGATGGCGGCAAAGCCCTTGTAATCCTGCAGCCGGCGATCCTGCTCGAAACGGTCATCGGGCCAGCGCAGATTGAGGCCGCCGGGCGGCAGCTCGAAATCGGCGGGGATGATGAAGGGCTTCATCTCGTCGGTGAGGTCGATCTCGGCGGTGGTCTCCACCGTCTCCGTGATCACCTTCATGCCGACCCAGCAGCCCGAGTAGCGCGACATCGCGATGCCGAGCAGGCCCATCTCGATCATCTCGTGGATGCTCGAGGGATACAGATAGGGCATCAGCGCCGACATGAAGGCATGGTCGGACTGATGCGGGACGGTGGAGGATTTTGCGCCGTGATCGTCGCCGGCGAGGCACAGCACGCCGCCGTTCTTGGCCGAGCCTGCGGCATTGCCGTGGCGGAACACGTCGCCGCAGCGGTCGACGCCGGGGCCCTTGCCGTACCAGATGCCGACCACGCCGTCGTATTTGGCGCCGGGCGAGAGGTTGAGCTGCTGCGAGCCCCAGACCGCAGTGGCCGCCAGATCCTCGTTCACGCCGGGCTGGAACTTGATGTTGTACTGTTCGAGATGCTTGCGGGCGGCAAAGAGCTGCTGGTCATAGCCGCCAAGCGGGGAGCCGCGATAGCCGGAGATGAAGCCGGCGGTGTTCAGCCCCGCCGCGCGGTCGCGCCGGATCTGGGCCATTGGCAGGCGGACCAGGGCCTGAATGCCCGTGGTGAAGACGTGCCCGGTCTCCTGCGTGTATTTCTGATCGAGACTGATCGGACCCTGGTTGATGCCCATGCTGTCCTCTTTTGCCGCCCTGTTCAGGTCTTGCCGACTTAAGCCGTTGCCGTCCCGTTGTTTTTAGCTAGGGCGCGCCAACCAATTCCGCCACTCTATGTCGGATATTTCACGCTCCGCACCACAAATCTGAACCAAGGCGAGCGCCGGGTAAAAATCGCAATTTCGTGGCCTGAAACACGCATGTCGTTTTCAATTTGTGTCACCATACCCCCGCCATCGCGAAATGAATGGATGCTCCCCCGAGCGGGATGCGGGCGTTTGGTCGCAGGAGTGGCTTCGATGCGGACGATTCTGGCTTGCTCGGTTGTTGTCGGTTTGGCGTTGTGCAGTGCGATTGCATGCGCAGCCCGCGCCGCCGAGCCGTCGCCGGAGCTGATCGCCCATGGCAAGGCGCTGGTTGAGGCCGGCGGCTGCGCGGGCTGCCACACCGCCGATCCGGCAAAGCCCTTCGCTGGAGGCAAGCGCATTGAGACGCCCTTCGGCGCGATCTATGCGCCGAACCTGACCCCGGACCGCGACACCGGGATCGGCGCCTGGACGGATGCCGACTTCGTGCGCGCAGTGCGCACCGGCATCGCGCCTGACGGCTCGAACTATTACCCGGCCTTCCCGTATCCCTACTTCACGAAGATGACGAAGGACGACACGCTGGCGATCCGCGCCTATCTCGGCACGCTCGCGCCTGTCGTGAGCCGCAACAAGCCGCCGGAGCTGCGCTGGCCATTCGGCTATCGCGGCCTGATGCGGGTCTGGAACGCCATGTATTTCAAGCCCGGCCTGTTCGAGCCGGACCAGAGCAAGAGCGCGGCCTGGAACAGAGGCGGCTATCTCGTCACCGGGCTCGGCCATTGCGGCGCCTGCCATACCCCGAAGAATTTCTTTGGTGCGGACAAGGACGCGCAGGCGCTGTCCGGCAATGAGGTCGCGGGCTGGTTCGCTCCCCGGCTCGATGGCGCCGCGCGCACGGGATTGAAATCGTGGAGCGAGGCGGACATCGCGGAATATCTGCAGAGCGGACGCAACGCCAGGAGCCACGCCGGCGGACCGATGGCGGACGTCATCGTCAACTCGACCTCCAGGATGAGCGATGCCGACGTGCGCGCGATCGCGCTGTATCTGAAAAGCCTGCCGCCGGCACGGCGCGAGACCATCGTGACGCCGCCTGACGATGCCGAGATGAAAGCCGGCCAGGCGGTCTACGCGAAATTCTGCGTCGCCTGCCACGAAGCCGACGGCACAGGCGCCCCGCGCATCTATCCGCCGCTGCCGGGCAATGCGCTGCTGCAATCCAACAATCCATCCTCCACCTTGCGCATCATCCTCGACGGCGCCCACACCCTGACCACGCCACGCGCGCCGAACACCGGCGAGATGCCGGGCTATGCCAGGCAATTGTCCAACGCGGAGATCGCGGCCGTGACGAACTACATCCGCAATTCCTGGGGCAATTCGGGGCTGCTGGTGACGCCGGCGCAGGTCGCGAAGGCGAGGCAGGGGGAGTAGTCCCCTCTCCCCGCACGCGGGGAGAGGCGAAGACGGCCCCTACTCCTCATCCTCCGTGAACACGAATTTCGGCATCTCCCATGTGTAGCGCACCGCCAGCAGGCGGAAGCTGATGCCGAGCGCGAAGGTCAAAATGGTCGAGAGCTCGGCGTTGAGCTTGAGGCCGAACGCGGTCGCATAGAAAAGGCCGGTCACCACCGACACGCTGGCGTAAAGCTCGGAGCGGAACAGCAGCGGCACGTCGTTGCAGAGCACGTCGCGCAACACGCCGCCGGCGCAGCCGGTCACCATGCCCGACACGATAACGATCGGCAGCGAGGCGTCCATCTGCCAGGCGACGTCGCAGCCCGCCATGGTGAAGACGACGAGCCCGATGGCGTCGAGCACGATGAATGCGACCTTCAATCGGTGCACGAGACGCGCGAACAGGATGGTGAGGAAGGCCGCGCCGCCGGCCAGCGCGAGATAGATCGGGTTTTGCACCCAGGCCAGTGGATAATGTCCAAGGAAGAGATCGCGCAGCGTGCCGCCGCCGAGCGCGGTGATGCAACCGAGAAAGCAGACCCCCAACCAGTCCATGCTGCGGCGTCCGGCAGCGAGCGCGGCCGTCATGCCCTGGGCGGCGATCGCGACCAGGGAAAGAAAATGCAGCACGCTATCGGTCGGCGGCAGGTTCCACATCGGCTTGTTCCCTCCTCGCGCCCCCTGGAACTCGCCTTCAGTTCCCGGGAACAACTGGTTCCCGATTCCCGGTGGCAGAGCAACATGCGACGAAAGCATAAGGGGCGCGGAACAGAATCTCGCATCCCCGGGTTGTTCGGGCGTCTTAACCGAGGAGACCCAATCGATGGCTGACGACCGTTTTCCCAACGATCCGTACCGCCCGAACCTCGCCGACGATGAGTATCTTCGCGCGGCGCGCCGGGATGCCGACCTTCAGGCCGATCCCGAGCTTGGCGAAGGCCCCGCCTCCAGCGGCAAGGTTGCCTTGTTCGCCGTTGCGATCGCACTGGTGCTGGGCGCCGTGTTCTACGGCCTGAACAATACCAGCACGACCAATCAGGCCAGCAACGCGCCGACCTCGCAGACGGCACAGACGCAGCCCGCCAATCCGGCCGCGCCTCCCGGCATGCGCGACGTGACGCCGCGCACCAACACCGCACCGGGCGTGACCACGGGCGCGGCGCCGAGCAAGCCGGCCCCGGATGCGCAGACGCCGTCTGACGGCGCGAAGCAATAGGCGACCGCTTCACGCACAACTGTCATCGCCCGGCTTGACCGGGCGATCCAGTACTCCGAGACAGTCGTGGTTGAATCGAAAGGCCGCGGCGTACTGGATGCCCCGCCTGCGCGGGGCATGACACCGAGAGGATGAGAGAGCGGCGGAACTCATAAAGTCCCGCCGCTTTTGTTTGGTCAGCTGAACATCTTGTTGAGCTCGCCGCCGGGATAGCCGCTGCCGAGCTCGGTAAACGTCCCCTTCTCCGCCATCTCCTTCGCCGCGCGCATGAAGCCGCCCCAGGCGGTGCGGGCCAGCGAGCCGCCGACGCTGATCCGGCGCACTCCGAGATCCTCGGCCTCCTTCAGCGACAGGCCGGACGCGCCAATCAAGAGATTGAACGGCTTTGGTGCGACAGCCTTCACCACGGCGCTGATGTCCTCGCGAGTCTTCAGGCCCGGCGCATAAAGGCAGTCGGCGCCGGCGTCGGCATAGGCGGTCAGCCTGTCGATGACGAGCTTGAGATCGGTCACGCCCCACAAATAGGCTTCGCAGCGGCCGACCAGCAACGTGCCGCTGTCACCGATCGCCTTGCGCGAGGCCTTGATGCGCTCGACCGCGAGCGTGCGGTCGTAGAGCGGCTTGGCCTTGTCGCCGGTGGAGTCTTCGATCGACAGACCAGCGACGCCGGTGCGCACGCAGCGCTCGACATTGTCCGCCACCTTGTCCGGCTCGACCGCGAAGCCGCCCTCGAAATCGGCGTTGAGGGGAATGTCGACGGCCGAGCTCAATGCTGCCAGATGCTGACAGACGTCCTCGACCGTGACGTGGTTGTCGGCCTTGCCAATGGTCCAGGCAAAGCCCGCGCTCGACGAGGCGATCGCCTTGAAACCGAGATGCTGCAACGCCTTGGCGCTGCCGACGTCGACCGGATTGGGCAGGATGAAGCAGCCGCTCTCGTGCATCTTCTTGAAGGTCGCGCGCTTGTCAGCAGTTGTCACATGCATGTTTCTCTCCCCTATTTGCCGCGAAGACATAAGCGCGCATTCACGGCAGCGCCAGAGCGCGCCGGACAGCGCTAGTGGGCGTCGTGCACCGCGCGGCTGTCCTTCGGCGCCTGCTCGCGATCGTTCATGCTGTAGTCCCTGATCACGCTGGCGATGCGCAGATGATAATCGGCGAAGATTTTTGCGCGGCCCTTGGCCTGGGTGCGGCGATGTTCCATCGTGTTGCGCCAGGCGGCGACGGCCGCCTCGTCCCGCCAGAACGACACCGACAGGATCTTGCCCTTCTCGGTCAGGCTCTCGAAGCGCTCGACCGAGATGAAGCCGTCGATGGTTTGCAGCAGCGGCTTCAGATCGGCAGCGAGGTCGAAATAATCCTGGCGGTGTTCCGGCTTCGGCCAGACCTCGAAGATTACGGCGATCATGGGCGTCTCCTCGTCGTTGTTGGCCTACAATAGCACTCATAGAACCACCTTGCGCAGGAAGGTGCGTTCTTCGGCGAGGATGAATTTGTGTTCCTCGGCGAAATGAAAGTTGGCCATGCCTTCGGAATCCTGCCGCAGCCGGGCGCGATAGGCCTCATAGGCGGCCAGGCTCTCGAACGTGATCAGCCCAAAGGCGATGTTGTTGGTGCCCTCATGCGGCATGAAATAGCCGATCAGATCCCCACCGCATTTGGGGATGATGGTGAGCCAGCGCTTCGAATAGTCCTCGAACTGCGCGCGCTTGAAGGGGTCGAGCTGATAGCGGATGAAGACGGTGACGGACATGGTGGGCTCCTGTGTTTCCGTCGTCATTGCGAGCGCTGGGTCGCGTAGGGTGGGCAAAGCGAAGCGTGCCCACGTCCTTCGTCCGCAACGACGAATGGTGGGCACGTCGCTACGCTCCTTTGCCCACCCTACGGCTTCGCTCCTCGCAATGACGAACTGGTGACACGCTACGCGCTTGCCCGACCACAATGCTTCGGCTACCATCGAAGCATGAAATCAGGACCCGACATCGCCATGGTCGCTGCGCTGGTCGGCGACCCCGCCCGCGCCAACATGCTCACCGCGCTGATGAACGGCCGCGCGCTGACCGCGAGCGAGCTGGCGCAGGAGGCCGGCATCACGCCGCAGACGGCGAGCTCGCACCTGGCCAAGCTCGAGGCCGGCGGCCTGATCGAGCCGGAGAAGCAAGGCCGCCACCGCTATTATCGCCTGACCGACGACGACGTCGCCGGCGTGCTCGAAGGCCTCGCCGGACTTGCGGCGCGGACCGGCCATATGCGGGTGCGCACCGGGCCAAAGGATCCGGCGCTGCGGCGCGCGCGGATCTGCTACGACCATCTCGCCGGCGATCTCGGCGTGCAGATGCTCGACTCCTTGCGCGAGCGGAATCTGGTCAGGCAGAAGAAGCAGGACATCGAGCTGACCGCCGAGGGCGAGCGCTTCCTCGCAAAGCATCTGCAGATCTCGCCCGACATGCTGGCCCACCCGCGACGCCCGGTGTGCAAGGCCTGCCTCGACTGGAGCGAGCGGCGGCATCACCTCGCCGGCACGCTGGGGGCCGCCATGATGCAGCGCTTCGCCGAGCTGAAATGGGCGGCGCGCGACGCCACGCCAGGCAGCCGCGTCGTGAATTTCACCCGCACCGGCGAGAAGCAATTTGCCGCGCTGTTCGGCAACGGGAAGGACTGATCACGCGGGGCGCGTGGGTTCGCACGTTTGCGTGTGAATGCGAGCTCTCGTCGTGGCCGGGCTTGACCCGGCCATTCACGCGTTTATGGCCACGTCATTCCGGGGCGGCTCGCAGAGCCGAACTTGGAATCTCGAGGTTCCGGGTTCGATGCTTCGCATCGCCCGGAACGACATGGCCAACCACGAGACCCCCATGATCCGCATCCTCTCCGCCGCACTCGCGGTCGCCCTCCTCGCTTTCCCCTTCACGCCTACGCGCGCCGCCGACAGCCCGCCACGTGAGCCCTATGGCATCGCGCTCGAAGGCTTTGCCTATCCCTATCCCGTGCACCTCCTGCCGGTCGTCAACGACGGCGAGCAGCTCAGCATGGCCTACATGGACGTGTCTCCCGCGCAGCCGAACGGCCGCACCGTCGTGCTGCTGCACGGGCGCAATTTCCCGTCGAGCTATTGGGCACCCGTGATCAAGATGCTGAGCGAGGCCGGCTTTCGCGTCGTGGTGCCGGACCAGATCGGATTCGGCAAATCCTCCAAGCCGCAGGGCGAACTGCATTTCGACAATCTGGCGCGCAACACCATTGCGCTGCTCGATCACCTCAAGATCGACAAGGCCGAGATCGTCGCCCACTCGCTCGGCGGCATGCTCGGCGTGCGCATCGCCCGCGCCTATCCCGACCGCGTCGCCCATCTGGTGCTGACCGCGCCGATCGGGCTGGAGGATTACCGCCTCTACGTACCCCCGACGCCGACCGAGAAGATGATCGAGACCGAGGACAAGCTCACGGCGGAAGGCTATCGCAAGCAGCTCCAGACCAATTACGCGATCAAGCTACCGGCCGAGGCAATTACGCCGTTCATCGATGCCCGCTTCAACATCAAGGGCAGCCCCGACTATCCGCGCTGGCTGCGCGCCTTCGTCAGTTCCGGCCAGATGATCTACCGAGAGCCGGTGGCGCACGAGATTCCGCTCATCGCGCTGCCCACGCTGTTCATCATGGGGGCCGACGACCACAACGCGCCGGGCCGGCCACTCGCGCCCGAGGCGCTGCGGGCCAAGATGGGGCAGAACGCCGAACTGGCGAAGGCGCTGGCGACGAAGATGCCGAATGCGCGGGCAGAAGTGATCCCGAACACCGGGCATCTCGTCTTCCTGGAGGCGCCCGAGAAGTACAAGGAGCTGGTGATTGATTTTCTCGGCCGCTAGCGACGCTTGCGTGTCGTCTGAGGCAGGATGCGCGGACCGTTCATGCCGCATTCAGGTCATGATTGGCAGGTTTGGATCGCGACGTGTCGGCACGCCCCAGATTTAACGTGTCGAATCGTGTCTCTTGATTCATTGTGCGCCAAAAGCGCCATTCCCCTAGCCTGCCTCCAAGGACGAGAAGGAAGATCAAATGAAATATCTGTTCGCCGCCGCCATGCTGGCCAGCGCGGTCGTCGGTTTCGGCGAGGCGGCCAGCGCCGCCGAGGGCTGCGGCCGAGGGTTCTATCGCGGTCCCTATGGCCATTGCCGCCCGATGCGCGGCGCGGTCGTGGTGCGCCCCGCGCCCGTGGTGGTCGCCCCGCCGGTCGTCGTCGTGCCTCGCGCGCGCGTATGCCCCTATGGCTTCCGCTGGTACGCCGGCCGCTGCCGCCCGTTCTGATCTTTCTTCATCGCAACATGGCCGCGCGGCGAAAGCCTGCGCGGCCATTTTCGTTTCAGGGTGCTGCCGACGATTCGCCGCGAAACCGGAGCACCTCAAAATCGAAACGGGGACCGCCGGCTGCGATCCCCGTCCAATTTACGCTCTGCCGCGGGCTTACCAGTAATGGCGGCGGTGCCAGCGCCGGTAGTGCCGGCGCCAATGACGGCGACGCCAGCCCCAGTGGCGGTGATGGCCATGCCAGTGCACCTGCTCGGGCGTCAGCTTCTCGGCTTCCTCGCTGGTGGTGACGGCAGGATGAGCGTCGGGACTGCCCTCCGGCGTGCGGGCGGGATCAGCGACAGGCAGCGGCGACAGCGGCGCGGCCTGCGCGGTCGCGGCGAAGACGGCGGCGCCCGCCGTCACCCCCAAGGCAAGTTTCAAAAAGTTCCGGCGCTCCATGACATGTCCTCTAGGCTATCGAGCAAGTGATGCAGAGGAAGTGTCGCGGCCACGACATGAACCAAGGCTGAATCGTGCGTTCAGACTCGCTGCGAAGCGACGGTTCGAAGTGCTCTACGTCGAAAACTCCTGCGCCAGCACCATCGTCTCGCGCGAGCGCTTCACGTCGGGCCAGTCGCGGTTGAAATCGGCAACCAGCTTTTGCAGCGCGTCACCTTTCAGCATCGCCGCGAGCTTGGCCTCGTCATCGAACTGATACATCGCCTGGTGCAGCGAGGGATCATCGAGGCTCCAGAACCGCGACGCTTTGCTGACACCGAATGCCTTCACCGCATCGGGCAGATGTTCCGTCTCGTACCACCTGTCGAAGGCGGCGCGCTTTTCGGCGTCGGGGACGATGGCGCGGACGACGAAGAAGGCGGCAGGCATCGGATTTCCTCCTGTTGTTTGAACCGAGACTAACCGCTGGCGCCGCCGGCGACAAAAAGAGTTGGCACCGGTGTCGGAATGGGTGCCCCTCGTCCGTCCTTTGCTCCGAACCAGGACACGGAGACAGCAAATGGCCGACCTCACCCTGACCACTTTCAATTGGGTTCCCGAAGGGCCGCGTGGCCTCGTGCGCGACCTCCGCGTGCGCTGGGCCCTCGAAGAGGCCGCTCTGCCCTATCGCGTCGCCAGCGTGCCGTTCGACGATCGCGGGCCCGCGCACCTCGCGCACCAGCCGTTCGGCCAGGTGCCGTGGCTGACCGACGGCGACCTCTCGATCTTCGAGACCGGCGCAATCCTGCTGCATCTCGGCGAACGCAGCGAGAAGCTGATGCCCACAGGTCCGCGCGGTCGGTCCGAGACGACGAAATGGGTGTTCGCGGCGCTCAATTCGGTGGAGATGGCGAGCCTGCCCTGGGCAATCTCGAAATTCATGGGACATCCGACCGACACGGCGGCGTGGAAATTCGCGGACGACTTCCTCAAGCTTCGGCTGAAGCATCTCGAACCGGTATTGGCCAGCCGCGAATGGCTGGCCGGCTCCTTCTCCGTCGCCGACCTCCTGACGTCGGACGTGCTGCGCGTCGTCGATCGATTCGGCGGCCTGACGGACAGTCCTGCCTGCCGCGCCTACGTCGCGCGCGCCACCGGCCGCCCGGCGTTCATCAAGGCGCACGCCGACCAGTTGGCGCATTTCGCTGCGGCGGATAAGGCGCGCGGAACGTGATGCGCCTCACACAATCGATCCAGCGCCCGGCCTAAAGTCGCCAGCACCGGACGGAAGCAATCGAAAGGTGACACATGGTCCGCATCGAATATCTCAAGCGACAGATCGCCCGCGCCGAGCGGCTGGCCAAAGCCATCCTCGACCGGCAGACCGCCGAGCGGCTGCAGGCCTTCGCCGCCGAATGCCGCACGGAATTGTCGGAGCTGACGCTCAAGACCGCCGCGTGAGGCGTGCTGGCGCGCGTCACACCAGCTTCAGCGGCGCATCGGCAACGACGCGCAGGTCGATACTGCCGATCAACGCCGCACGCCGCGCCTCCGCAGCGCTGATGGCCTCGTCCGTCTGCCGCAACGTCGAGACGTTCGAGCCGAGCGAGACGATCCCGCCAAGCACCAGGGCGATCGAACCGAGCGCGGCAGTCTGACCGAACCCAAACACGCCGAGGATCGTGACCACCAGCAGCGCGGCCCCGCCCCCGATCGCGATCTTGGACGCCAGGATGTACTTCCGGCAGCGCTCTGCGATCTCGGCGAGCCGCTCGATGCGATCTTCGATGTCGGAGATTTCGTCGGTCGGGTCGTCTTCAGTCATCGGATTTGCGAGCGAACGGATCGGGGCACAAGCGAACTTCGTTGATAGAGCACGCCACCGCCTAGGACACCGGCACAACGCATGCGGGGATAGGCCCGGGCGACATAGCGGGCTCGCGCGAAGAATCACCAGGGCTGGCCGGCACGTCAGAATCCTTTCCAACGCCGGGTAAGACGCTGACGCGAACAGCCACCCGGTCCCGCCTTCGATCGGTGATCGCTTCGTAGCGCAGACTATCCGGCCCGCTGTAACCAGCTCGAGCCGAGTAGAAAATGCTTATGCCGCGGACCCAGCGCCCGACACAAGATCGATCTCTTCCAGAGTCGCCCGCCACCTCGAAATCCTCAATGCGGTAACAGACGCTCCCATGTTCCGGTGTCTTCACAAGCAAGAGCCGGGGAAGCTCGACCGGCGCGCACGTATTGTCCGCGTCGGCGTAGCCTTCGATAACGGTCTCTTCCGACGTCCGGGCGGTGACGGTCATCTCGCTCTCTTGCGCCAAGCACGAGATGTTCATCGTCAGGACTGCGGACGACACGCCCAATATCAGCTCGCACGATCCGATGGCACGCCGCCATAATCTCGATCGACGACGCCGAATTGCCATGACGTTTCCTGCCCCCTCTACAACGGCAAATTGTCGTGCTTCTTCGCCGGCGCTTCCACCTTCTTGTCCTTCAGCATCGCCAGCGCCCGTGCGATCCGCTTCCGCGTCGAGTGCGGCATGATGACGTCATCGATGTAGCCGCGCTCGGCGGCGATGAAGGGCGACAGGAAGCGGTCTTCGTATTCCTTGGTGCGGGCGGCGATCTTGTCGGGGTCGCCGATGTCGGAGCGGAAGATGATCTCGACCGCGCCCTTGGCGCCCATCACCGCGATCTGGGCGGTCGGCCAGGCGTAGTTCATGTCGGCGCCGATCTCCTTGGAGGCCATGACGTCGAAGGCGCCGCCATAGGCCTTGCGGGTGATGACGGTGACCAGCGGCACGGTGCACTGCGAATAGGCGAACAGCAGCTTGGCGCCGTGCTTGATCAGGCCGCCATATTCCTGCGCGGTCCCGGGCAGGAAGCCCGGCACGTCGACGAAGGTGACGATCGGGATGTTGAAGGCGTCGCAAAAGCGGACGAAGCGCGCAGCTTTCCGCGATGCGTCGCTGTCGAGCACGCCGGCCAGCACCATCGGCTGGTTGGCGACGAAGCCGACGGTGCGGCCGGCGATGCGGCCGAAGCCGGTGACGATGTTCTTGGCGAAGGCTTCCGCGATCTCGAAGAAGTCGCCCTCATCCACGACCTTCAGGATCAGCTCCTTCATGTCGTAGGGCTTGTTCGGATTGTCGGGGATCAGCGTGTCGAGCGACATGTCGACGCGGCCGATGTCGTCGAAGCTCGGCCATTCCGGCACGCCGTCGGTGTTGTTGGACGGCAGGAAGTCGATCAGGCGGCGCATCTGCAGCAGCGTCTCGACGTCGTTCTCGAAGGCGCCGTCCGCGATCGAGGAGCGCGTGGCGTGCACCGAGGCACCGCCGAGCTCTTCCGCGGTGACGACCTCGTTGGTGACGGTCTTCACGACGTCGGGGCCGGTGACGAACATGTAGCTGGTGTTCTTCACCATGAAGATGAAGTCGGTCATGGCAGGCGAATAGACGTCGCCGCCGGCGCAGGGGCCCATGATTACGGAGATCTGCGGGATCACGCCCGAGGCCAGCACGTTGCGGCGGAACACGTAGGAATAGCCGGCGAGCGCGGCGACGCCTTCCTGGATGCGGGCGCCGCCCGCGTCATAGAGGCCGATGATGGGCGCCCTCGCCTTCATCGCCATGTCCTGGAGTTTTGTAATTTTCAGCGCGTGCGTTTCCGACAGCGAGCCGCCGAACACGGTGAAGTCCTTGGCGAACACGAAGGTCTTGCGGCCGTTGACCGTGCCCCAGCCGGTGACGACGCCGTCGCCGGGTACCTTTGTCTTCTCCATGCCGAACTCGGTGGAGCGGTGCTCGACGAACATGTCGAACTCCTCGAACGATCCCTTGTCGAGCAACAGCTCGATACGCTCGCGCGCCGTCAGCTTGCCGCGGGCGTGTTGCGCCTCGATGCGCTTCTCCCCGCCGCCGAGCTTGGCGCCGGCGCGACGATCTTCAAGGGCGTCCAGGATGTGTTTCATTTGCTCCCGCCAGTTCTTAGCCTAAATGCGATTGCCGGGGGTTCTAACACGGCATTTTGCAAGCCGGAAAGCGCCTTTCCGCGTCGCAGGGCTGCCCTGAGGCATCGGGAAAGCGCAAGGAATTCCAAAGTTTTGTCGGGGAGCCGATAGCGGAGGCGGGAATGGCTGGACGAGCAAGCTTTGGGCGTCACCCGTCCCGGCCGGGGCGGCTCGCAGACGAGCGCCTGATCCGGCCAGCTGCCCGCAAATTGGTGCCCACGCCCGGTTGACCCGGCCTGTCGATTCAGGCTTGCTTCGCGCTTGCGATCAGGCGCCGTATGTTGCGTGAGCCCAGTCGGTACGGCGGCGGTCACCACGCCTTGGCCCAGGCATCACACATGTCCGCGACGGTCGTCCCCCTGCCGCCGAGCTCCTCGTCAGAAACCGTCGGCTTCCTGCGGCGCATGGCCAGCATGGTGTCGGGGCGGAATGGCGAGATGCTGTTGCGCGCCGCGAGCCTGATCGAGTCGCTGGCACAACGGACGATGTCGGCCGAGCGGCTGTATCACGAGCAGCAGATCGAGAGCACGCGCAACGCCGAGCTGCGCGATGCCGCCGAGCTCGCCTCCGACGCCATGGCCGGCCAGATCGAGCTGCTGCGGGCGCAGCTCGCCGAGGTCACCGCGGCAGCCGCAGCCGAGCGCGCCGCCTTCGATGCCGAACGTGGCAGGCTGATCGGCTTGATGCAGGATGCCGAGAGCCATATCGTCAAGCTCGCGACCGAGCTGGACACCTTGCGCGCCTCCGTCGACGATTTCAACGAGACCGCCGTCTCCGTGCCGATCGAGCTGCTGCGGCTGGCGCGGACGCAGTTCGATTATCTCTCCAGCGGCTTTGCTCGGCGCGGCGACGTGATCTCGCAGGCAATGAGCGAGATCGGCGGCTTTGCGATCGACCAGGCGCTGACCGCGAAGAAGACGGATACCGCCTGAGGCGTACCGGCGGCCCGCGTCAAATTGACAGCGTGCCGGCCGGTTGGTCTACTCATCCAAAATCAATGGGGAGGATCCGATGCCGACGGCATTCCGCATCGCCATGGCGCTCTGCATTTCGACACTGTTCGCCGGCACAGGCGCCCATGCGCAATCCCTGCCCAAGGAAGTCGCCACCCGCACCGAGATCTATCCGATTCCCTCTCTCACACTCTCCGACCAGCAATTCCTCAGCGGCGATGCCGCCGCAGGCAAGCCGGTGACGGTGGCAGGCGAATTCCGCGTTGCGCAAGGCACCGGCAAGCTCCCCGTCGTGGTGCTGATGCACGGCTCCAGCGGCGTCGGCGCCACCACCGAGGCCTGGGTGCACGCCCTCAACGCCATGGGCATCTCGACCTTCGTGATCGACGGTTTCACCGGTCGCGGGCTGACAACGGTGGGACCGAACCAGGCCCTGCTCGGCCGGCTCAATCTGATCATCGACATCTACCGCTCGCTGGAAATCCTGGCAAAGCACCCGCGCGTCGATCCGGACCGTATCGTGCTGATGGGCTTTTCGCGCGGCGGACAAGCGACGCTCTATGCAAGCGTCGATCGCTTCAACAAGCTCTGGAACAAGTCCGGCATCGCGTTCGCCGCCTACGTCCCGTTCTATCCGGACTGCTCGACGACGTATCGCAGCGACGACGAGGTCGTCGCACGCCCGATCCGCATCTTCCACGGCACGCCCGACGACTACAATCCCGTGAGGAGCTGCAAGGCGTTTGTCGAACGGCTCAAGGCCGCAGGCCGCGATGTCGTGCTGACCGAATATCCCGACAGCGCGCACGGGTTCGACAGCGGCCTGCTCGGCGTCAGCACCGTTGCGGTGTCGGCCAATTCGCAGACGGTCCGCAACTGCAAGATCAAGGAAGGTGACGGCGGCGTGCTGATGAACGGCGATACCAATGCGCCCTTCACCTACAAGGACGCCTGCGTCGAGCTGAACCCGCATGTCGGCGGCAATCCGAAGACCGCCGCCGAGGCGCGCAAGGCAGTGGAGGAGTTCTTGCAGGTGTTGTTCAAGCTGGGGTGAGACCCTACTCCGCGCGCGATGCCGTAGGGTGGGCAAAGCGCCAGCGTGCCCACGAATCGTAGCCTACGGCATAATGATCGTGGGCACGGCGCTGCGCGCCTTTGCCCACCCTACGGCATCTGCGCCGGCGCGCCACATACTCCGTCATTGCGAGCGCAGCGTAATGACCTGGAGAGAGGCCGCCGGCGCGGCAGCGCTAGATCGCGCCGATGTCGGCAAGGCAGGCTTGCGTCAGCGACATGCGCTCGCCGACGAGGCGCGGCTCCTTGCAATCCATGTTGAGCGCAAACACCGTGTGCGCCTCGCCCTTCTCGGCCCAGCCGACCATCCAACCGAGCGACGGCTCGCCGCGCTCTGCACCGAGCAGGCCGGACTTGGCGCGGATGACGCTGTCGCCCACCTTGGTCACCGGCAGGATGTCGGCGACCAGGTCCTGGCTGCGCTTTGACACCGGCAGCGCGCGGCGGCGCAGCCGGTCGACGAAATCGATCTGCTCGACCGGATCGATGCGCAGGGCCCCCGTGAGCCAGAACTGGTCGATGCCGCCGCCGATGTCGCGGTTGCCGTAGTCGAACTCGTCGAGATATTTCTGCATGCGCTCCTGGCCGATGCGGCGCGCGATCTCCTGATAGACCGGCACCGCGCTCACGGCGATCGCACTGCGCAGCGTGTGATCCTTGTTCCAGGCCTCGATGGGACGTTTCACGCCGTCCCACGGGAAGACGTCCTTGTCGGGGTCGGCGACCACGCCGGTCTCGAGCGCGATCAGCGAGTTCGGGATCTTGAACGTCGAGGCCGGCAGCTTGCCCTCGCCCGACCGATCCTTGTCGCTGGCGACGACCAGATAGTCCTCCACCTTGTAGCCGACGAAAGTCCCCGATGTGCCGAGGTCGGTGAAGCGCTTTGCGAGACTGTCACGGATCTCGTTGCGCGGCGGGGCGACGTGGGCGAGCGCGCGCCGCGGCAGGATGGCAGATGCGGCGAGAAGGCCGAGAGTGGAGCGGCGGGTCAGCAAGCGAGACATCCTGAATTGAGCAACACGCCGGCACCATGGAGGTATCACGTGGTGAAACGATGACGGGCTAGCGCCCCCGCCCCGACAGCCGCAGCACGAACACCAGAACCTCGGCGACGGCCTTGTAGAGGTCGGGCGGGATCTCCTCGCCGAGCTCGACCTTGGACAGCGCACCGGCCAAGACCTCGTTTTCCTCGATCGGGATGTCGTGGGCCCTGGCGATCTCGACGATCTTTTCGCCGATCGTGCCCTTGCCCTTGGCGACGACGACCGGCGCGCCGGAGCCCTTCTCGTAATGCAGCGCGATCGCGAGCTTGGACGGGTCGCTCATGTGGCGCGATCCAGAAAGTGGCCGGCGCGAGCCGGCGCCGGTTGCGGTGGCGTGCCGTCGCGAACCAGGATGTCGCCGGGCTTGAGCTCGGCCCGCATCAAGGCCTGGCTGAGCTCACCGATGCCGGCGCGGAGCTGCTGCGCCGTTGCCGGCCGCTCGGCCCACATCCGCACGAAGGTCTTGTCGCCGCTCAGCGTGATCAGCGCGTGGACGGGGCCCGCCGGCTCGACATTGAGCGTGAAGCGCGCGCGCCAGGCCTGCTTGGCGGGATCGGCGGATTCGCCGGCGCCATCGCGCGAGATCTCGAACTGCGCCATCGCGGTGCCTTGCGGCGTTGCAAAGGGAATCTCGAAATTCCACTGCGGCACACTCGGATCAACGCGGTGACCGCTGGCGTCGGTGCGATCGGGAAGCGATGCGACCTGGAGCAGGGTCTGCCGCGCGATCGCGGCATCAGTCTCGTCGAGCAGCCGATGCACGGTCGCAGAGAGCGGCGTATCCGGCGCGAGCGAGGGCGAGGCGATGGATTGCGCCGATGGCAGCGCGCCACGGAACGGCGGGGGTGTCGCGCGCGCCGCCGTCTCGAAGATCCGACCGTCGGGCACCGCTTTGTTGGAGCCGGGAACATTGCCGGTCAGGCGCGGCAGGTTTTGCGTGGCCTCCTGGAGCAGGCTTGCGGCAAGGCCGGCGGACGTGCGCGGCATCGCCATTTGCGGCGCATCGGCCGCCAGGTCGCCCAGCACCGCCGCTGCGAGATTGGCGTTGCGCAGCATTTGCGGCTGTTGGGCCATTTCCGGTGCGATCGACGGCGATACGGCGTGTGCGACCTCACCTGCCGGCTGAGCCGGCGCGGCGGCGACCTGCGGCGTCGCCGTGGTGCTGGCCGGGATCGTGGCGCCCTGGCTCTGCGGCGCGGCCGTCCCGATCGTGGCCAAGGTCTGGCGCAACACCAGCAACGCCGCTTTCAAATCCGGAACGGCTCCGGACGACGTCGTGCCCGCAGCCAGCGAAGCCTCGAGGAACAGCCCTGACTTCTGGAAGGCGGATTCGATGTCGCCGCCGTCGAGCGCGGGGTCGAGCGGCGTCTGCTGTGCCAGCACGTCCAGCACCGCCTGCTTCAAGCCCGCCGGCAAATCGCTGCCGGTGACGACGGCCGCCAGATTGGCGAACAGCGGCGCCTGGCTGCCCTGCTTTGCCGCAGCCTCGGCCGAGGCCGCGGTGACGGCGACCTGCTCCAACGGCGTGAGCGTATTGCGCGGCGCGGTCGCGGACGGCGCGAGCGGCGGGCTTTCCACCAGCGAGGCAGCGCGAGGCGTCAGCGTAACCTGATCGGGCGTTGCCTCGCCTGCGCCGCTCATCACCGCAAGGCGGATGGTGCCGTCGCTCTGCGACACCGCGAGCTGCAGATTCTGCCCCGGTACCAGCGCCACTTCCGACATCACGTCCATCGAAAGATTGGCGATCGCGATCCGCACCAGATTGTTGGCCATCACGCTGATAACGCGTGCGTCCACGACGCTGCCGGCCTGAAGCACGAGGTCAGGCGTCGTCGCGTCAGCCACGGGGCTGGCGGCACTGACGCGAACGATGGACGTGACCGGCGTCGGCATCTCAGGGGGCCCAAGGGAGCGCAGAAGGGAGCACGGGATGGAGCACGAGCCATCCTAACGCCTGCGTCGTAAACCTCTCGTTAAGGACCTCTGGCCACGGGCGCCTTGACCGCCGCCAATACCGTCACGGCGGCCTCGAAATCCCGCAGGCGCGTGGCCCGGCGGGCGGCAGCCTCCTCGTCCACGCCCCAGTGCTCGGCGTTCCAGTCCTCATCGACATGGGCGGCGGCCCAGACCTGGCCGGCATCGCGCACGTCATGGGCCAGCGCCAAGGCCAGCAGCGCCGAACCGGTCAGGGTCGTCACCATGTGGAGAGCGGCGACCGACCAGGCGTCCTCGGGCAGCGCGGCACGCGCCGCCTTCAGCGCCTCGTCCGGCTGCTTCACGTGCATGACGCCCTCGGACAGGATGAAATGCGCCCCCAGCGCCTCCGCTGCCCAGAACAGCACGGGGTCCCAATGCGCCGCCTCGCGGGCGACGAGCCCTTCCGGATGGCCGGCGCGATAGAACAGCAAATCGGACTCGAAGTATCTTGCGAGATCATCGCTGACCAGCTCGACGCGGTCGACGACGCCCTCGACCACGCTATTGGCAATCCGCGTCAGCGGCATGCTCACCGGGTCGATGCTCTCGCCCTGGGCCGCCCATTCCGCGGCCACGGCATCGGCGAGCGTCCGCGCGGGGATCACCACCTGGCGGCCGGACGGCGTGCGGATCGGCTTGCCATCGAGCGTGATGGCAAGACCGCCCTCGGCATCGGCGACACCGGCCTCGTTGTAGAAGCGCTTGCGCAGCGGCGTGCGCGCGGACGCGCGCGCCGATTCCCGCGGATCGGGCGGGGGCTGGCTTGCTGCTTCTTCGAACAATTCACGCATCGGTTTATCGATCCCCGTCGTTCGTCAAGTTACCGCCAACACCACAAGACAGATCGAGAGCCGTGTCATGGGAGACATGTCGCGCCTCCGCCCCCCGTTCTACCCGGCTATTCCTCCGGCGCGTTCTCGATCGGATCGAACCGGCTTGCATCGAGCCCGAGCAGATTCCACGATTGCTGCATGTGCGGCGGCAGCGGCGCGGTAGCGTCGATCACGCCGCCGCGCGGGTGCGGAATGACGATGCGGCGTGCCAAGAGATGCAGACGGTTCTGCAGGCCGCCCGGCAATTGCCAATTCTCGATGTTGAAATATTTGGGATCGCCAACGATGGGATGGCCGATATGGGCCATGTGGGCGCGCAGCTGGTGAGTGCGGCCCGTCACCGGCTTCAGCGACACCCAGGTCAGCTTGTTGCCGGCGGTCTCGACCACCGCGTAATAGGTCACCGCGTGGCTGGCGCCCTCGTCGCCGTGCTGGGCGATGCGCATGATGGTGTCGTCCTCGCTCTCCTCCTTGGCGAGGAAGGTCGAGATGCGGCCCTGCTTCGGCTTCGGCAGGCCCGGCACCAGCGCCCAATAAACCTTGCGCGCCGACCGCGAGCGGAACGCGCCGGTCAGATGCGAGGCCGCAAAGCGCGTCTTGGCGACCAACAGACAGCCCGACGTCTCGCGATCGATGCGGTGCACGAGGCGCGGCTTCTGGCCCTTGGCATCGCGCATCACCTCGAGCATCTGGTCGATGTGCCGCGTCATGCCCGAGCCGCCCTGCACGGCAAGGCCGGCCGGCTTGTTGAGAACGAGGACGTCGTCGTCCTCGAAGATCGTCATGTCCTTCAGCGCCTTCAGCGTCTTCTGCGCAGCTTCCGAGAGCTCGCCGACGACCTTCGGCGCATCGAGCTTCAGCGGCGGGATGCGGACGCTCTGCCCTTCCTCCAGGCGGTCCTTGCTGTCGACGCGCTTGCCGTCGACGCGCAGCTCGCCTTTGCGGACGACGCGCTGGATGTGGGAGAACGACAGCCCGGGAAAGCGCGCCTCGAGGAAGCGGTCGACACGCATGTTGTTCTCGTCCGCCGTCACCTTGACGGTCTGGACCTTGGTCGGCAGCAGCGGTTCGATGGATTTTTCCGGCGCAGGCCTTTCCAGGGCGGCTTTAGGCGGCCGCCGCTCAGAGCGTTCGGGGGCGCGCCGCTCAACACGCTCACCGGCAAAGCGCGGCGGCTTGCCGCCAGGCTTCCCGCCCGGACGCGGGCCGGCCTTCTTCGCGCTGCGCGACTGATGCGGACGCGAGTCATCGCGCTCGTCACGCGAGCGCGGCTTTGGGTTCATTCTCTTGATACGGCGGCTCATGCGGTCTTTCCAAGCTTTCGTGTCGACTGCGCGTTGGCGCGGCGAGGCAGCGATGCTACCTGGGCGCCGACCTCCTTCTCCGCCAGCCGCAGCTCATATTGCTGTTGCAGGTTCATCCAGAATTGCGGGCTGGTGCCGAACCAGTGACCCAGGCGCAGCGCCGTGTCAGCGGTGATGCCGCGCTGCCCGTTGATGATCCCTGTGATGCGATTGACCGGCACGTCGATCTGACGCGACAGCTCTGCGGCGGTGATGCCGAGTTCGCGCAGTTCTTCGGCGAGGTGCTCACCGGGATGAATGGGCGTGCGGGGCATAGACTTCCTTCAGTGATAGTCGACGATCGCTACGTCAGTTGGACCAAGCGCTCCCTCCGGCCAACTGAAGCAGATCCGCCATTGATCGTTGATCCGGATCGAGAATTGTCCTGCACGATCGCCCTTCAAAGCTTCCAGTCGATTGCCCGGCAAGGCTGCCAAGTCGGCCAAACTCGTTGCCGCGTCTAATCGATCAAGGCGCGTTTCTGCTTGGCGGGCAAATCCCGAGAATTCCTTGACGTGCTGGCCAGCGGCAAATCGCTCGGTGCGCTTGTCGCGGTAGCTGACGATCATGCGTATCGCGTTAGCAGGATTTACGGGTTACGTAAATAGTAAAGCTGCCAGGAATACCTACTTCCCGCCCCGCTCCTTGCGCAGCTTGGCCCAGTAATCCAGCCGCTTCCGGATCTCGCGCTCGAAGCCGCGCTCCGGCGGGGCGTAGAAGGTCTGGCGGCCCAGGGCTTCCGGAAAATAGTCCTGGCCGGAGAAGGCCTCGGGGGCGTCGTGGTCGTATTCGTAAGCTGCGCCGTAGCCTTCCGACTTCATCAGCTTGGTCGGGGAATTGAGGATGTGCTTTGGCGGCAGCAGCGAACCGGCCTGTTTGGCAACCTGCATCGCCGTGCCGAAGGCGGTGTAGACCGCGTTCGATTTCGGTGCGGTGGCGAGATATACCACGGCCTGCGCGATCGCGAGCTCGCCTTCGGGATGGCCGAGGAAGTCGAAGGCGTCCTTGGCCGCGTTGGCGATGACGAGCGCCTGCGGGTCGGCCAGCCCGATGTCCTCGACCGCCATGCGCACGACGCGGCGGGCCAGGAACAACGGGTCCTCGCCGGCGTCCAGCATCCGCGCGAGATAGTACAGCGCCGCATCGGGATCGGAGCCGCGCACCGACTTATGCAGCGCCGAGATCAGGTTGTAATGGCCGTCCGCCGACTTGTCGTAGATCGGGGCGCGGCGCTGCAGGATCTCCTGCAATTGCGCGGCATTGAAGATCTCGTCCGCCCGCGCCGAGCGCCAGACCTCTTCGGCGAGCGTCAGTGAGGCCCGGCCATCGCCGTCGGCCATGCGCACCAGCACGGCGCGCGCCTCTGCGTCGAGCGGCAGCTTCCTGCCCTCGACCGCCTCGGCGTGCGCGAACAGCTTTTCGATCGCGGCCGCGTCGAGCGAGCGAAACACCAGGACGCGCGCGCGCGACAGAAGCGCCGCGTTGAGCTCGAAGGACGGGTTCTCGGTGGTGGCTCCCACCATCACCACCGTGCCGTCCTCCATCACGGGCAGAAACGAATCCTGCTGGGCACGGTTGAATCTGTGGACCTCGTCGACGAACAACAGCGTGCCCTTGCCCATCTCGCGGCGGGCGCGCGCCGCGTCGAAGGCCTTCTTCAGATCGGCGACGCCGGAGAACACCGCGGATATCTGCTCGAAATGCAGGTCAGTCGCATCCGCCAGAAGCCGCGCCACCGTGGTCTTGCCGGTGCCGGGCGGTCCCCAGAACACCAGCGAGCCCAGCGTGCGCGTTTCCAGCATGCGCGTCAGCGCACCATCGGGGCCGAGGATATGGTCCTGGCCGACGACCTCCGACAGCACGCGCGGGCGCAAGCGGTCCGGCAGCGGATGCGGCGCATCGTGGTCGAGCCCCGCCGCGGCAAAGAGCGTTGGCGTCTCTTGTGGTCGCTTCGGACTCATCCGCCCAGCGTGACGTTGATCTGCTGGCCGCCGCGCACCAGCGTGATACGCCAGATCCGCGGACGCTCGCCTGCGGCCTTCTCGAGGTCTCCGGTCTTGCTGATCTTCTGGTTGTTGACGGCCAGGATGATGTCGCCCTTCTGGAAGCCGACATTCGCAGCCGCGCTGTCGCCGCCGAGGTCGGTGATCACGACGCCTTCGGTGTCGGCGTCGAGACGCAGCTCGTCGGCAACCGCCGGCGTGATGGTCGAAACCTTCGCGCCCTGGAACGGCGAGCGCGCGGTGACGACGAGCTCGTTGCGTCCCGTATCGGGCGCCGTCTCCAGCGCCACCGTCAGCTTCAGCGGCTTGCCGCCGCGTTGCACGTCGATCTGCGCGGTGCCGCCGAGCAGACGGGTGGCGAAGCGATAATCGAAGGCGTTGGGATCGTCCACCGTCTGGCCGTCGATCCCGGTGATGAGATCGGAAGATTTCAGGCCGGCCTTCGCCGCAGGGCCATTCGACACCACGCTCGCGACCAGCGCACCGGTCGGCGAACGCAGGCCGAGACTCTCGGCGATCTCGGGCGTCACCGCCTGCAACTTTGCCCCCAACCATGGCCGTTTGACCGCCTTGCCGCCGCTCTTGGCGGAGGCGACGACGACGCGCACCATGTTGGCGGGAATTGCAAAGCCGATGCCTTGCGAGCCGCCGGAGCGCGAGTAGATCGCGGTGTTGATGCCGGCGAGCCGGCCGTTCATGTCGACCAGCGCTCCGCCGGAATTGCCGGGATTGATCGCCGCATCGGTCTGGATGAAGAACTGGTAGTCGGTGATCCCGACCTGCGTGCGCGCGAGCGCCGAGATGATGCCGTGGGTCACGGTCTGGCCGACGCCGAAGGGATTGCCGATCGCGAGCACGACGTCGCCGACCAGCAGCTCATCGGAATTGGTGAATTCGAGCGCCGGAAACTTCTCCTTCGAATCCTTCAGGCGCAGCACCGCAAGATCGGTGCGGGAATCCTTCAGCACGATCTCGGCCTCGAACTCGCGCTTGTCCGACAGCGACACTTTCACCTGGTCGGCGCCTTCGATGACATGGACGTTGGTGACGACGAGGCCGGACGTATCGACGATGACACCGGAGCCGAGCGAGCGCTGCACCTGCTCGGGCTGCTGGCCCGGCACACCGAAGAAGCGGCGGAAGATCGGATCGTCCAGCAGCGGATTGCGGTTCTGCACCACCTTGGCGGCATAGACGTTGACCACGGCCGGCTGAACCTTCTGCACGATCGGCGCATAGGACAGCCGCAGCTCGGCCGGCGAGGACGGGACGCGGCGGTCCTGCGCTGAGGCCGGATTAAAATGGGCCGAAAAGGCTATGCACAAGGCCGTGACGACGGCGGTCCAGGTCGATCGAAACATTCCTACCTCTCGGAAAAGACGCCGGAATATAGGCGCGTTCGCCCCTCAATAGAAGGGCGCGGGGCGGCAATATTCGGCCTCATTCCGACGGCTCGAGCCCCGAGCCAGGCGTGCGAAACGACAACTTGCCGGCGGCGCGGATTGGCATGACACGCATCATCTTGCATGCTCACTCTCGGCAGATTCGGTTGCGACGAATTTGCATCAGCGGGAACCAGCGCAACCGAGGCTCGCCGTCGCGGGGCAGTCATCGACCGTTCTTAGGCTCTGCGCTGACGACTTGGGGAAGTTGGTCCAACCGATGGAGTGATGACGTGAGCAGGACAAGAATTACAGCCACGGCGATTGGTCTCGCCGGCGCACTGGCAGCCTCGCAGGCCCAGGCCCAATCGGCGAGCAGCAGCGATCAGGAGATCGCGCTGCTGAAGCAGCAGTTGAAGCTGCTGGAGCAGAAGCTCGACAAGCTCCAGAGTCAGACCGCGGCGAACACGGCGGCCGCGGCCAAAGCCAGGGCCGAAGCGAAGGCTGAGGCGCGCTCGGAGGCAAAGGCCGTCGTTGCCAACGCCAATGCCGCGATTCCGGTCAAGGGGCCGGCCCCGGCATCCGGCGTCGTCGTGACGATGCCGAACAACCGCCCGACGATCTGCACCGCCGACCAGGCCAATTGCGTCGCCATCACCAGCCGTTTGCATTGGGATGTCGGCGGCTATGACTATCGTCCCAACACCGCGGCCACCGTGCCGCAGAAGCTCGACAGCGGCCAGAACGTCCGACGCGCGCGCATCGGCGTCGCCGGCAAGTTCTTCAACGACTGGAACTTCGCGCTGGTCTACGATTTCGGCGGCTCCTCCGACGGATTTGGCGGGACGGCTCCGGGATCGCTGCCGGGCGGCGGCGTCTCCGGCGTCGAGAACGCCTATCTCAGCTACACCGGCCTGAAACCGTTCGGCGGGCGGATGGCGATCGAGGCGGGCATCATGGACCTGCCCTACACCATGGACGAGGCCACCAGCTCCAACGACATCATGTTCATGGAGCGTGCCTCACCGGGCGTGATCGCGACCAACATCGCCGCCGGCGACTTCCGCTCCGCGGCCGGCACACGCTGGTACAACGACCAGCTCTGGATCGGCGGCTATGTCACGGGACCGTCGACCGGCGCGATCCACTCCGCCTCGAGCGCTGCCCCCGCGGGCACGAGCGAGCAGTACGGCGCGGTGGCGCGCGTCGCCGGCAATCCCATCAGCGGCAAGGACTATTCGGTGCACATCGGCGCCGACGCGCAATGGCTGATCCAGCCGCCGCGCAACCTGATCGCCAACACGCAGACCGTCACGCTCAGCGATCGTCCGGAATTGCGTCTCGACCCGACTACGCTGATCTCCACCGGCGCGATGGCCAACGTCTCGGGCGCGCAGGTCTACAGCGTCGAGGCGGCCGCAACCTACGGGCCGCTCATCGTCCAGGGCGAGTACTTCTGGTACAATGTCGACCGCACCGCCAACACCGGCGTGCCGCTGGTCGGCGCGCCCAGCCTGAAATTCCAGGGCGGCTATGCGCAGGCCGGCTACGTGCTGACGGGCGAAGGCCGGACCTACAACGCCGCCAACGCCGCCTATAACGGCGTCAAGCCGGCGCATCCGTTCTCGCTCGACGGCGGCGGCTGGGGCGCGTGGGAAATCGCGGGCCGGTTCTCGACGATCGATCTCAACGATCAGCTCGCAACCGCGACCGGCGTCGCCGGCGGCCGGCAGACGGTCTACACCCTTGCGCTCAACTGGTACGTCAACGGCAATGTCCGCTTCATGCTGGACTATCTGCACGGCACCGTGTCGCGACAGGCCTCGCCGGTCTCGACCGCCGATGTCGGCTCGAAGTTCGACGCGGTCGCGATGCGGACGCAGTTCGCGTTCTGAGGCTCACCTTTTCCGGGAGCGCTACGATCCGCTCCCGGAAAACTCACGCCGCGCGCTTGGGCTTCCTCACCACGACCGGCTCAGGCGCGCAGGACAGCCGCTCCTGATGGCTCTCGCCCCAGGCCTTCAGGGTGTCGATGACCGGCTTGAGGCTCTCGCCGAGCTCGGAGAGGCAGTACTCCACCCGCGGCGGCACCTCGGCATAGACCTTGCGGATGATGAGCTTGTCCTCCTCCAGAGCGCGCAGCTGCTTTGTCAGCATGCGCTGGGTGATGCCGGGCATCCGGCGGCGCAATTCGCCGAAGCGCTGCGTGCCGCTCTGCAGGTGATAGAGGATTACGCCCTTCCACTTGCCGTCGATCAGGTCCAGCGTCGCCTCGACCGAGCAGCCGGGGCGACGGGCAAAATTGCGCCGTTTCATGCGTCTTTCCCAATGGTATCCAAACGGGGACTATATCCCCGAATTTACAGTACTTGCCAAATCGGAGCCAGAGCGACAGTTAGGACGGCAGGCGAGCAAGCCATCTGATGGAGACAAGCCATGAAGGCCGTCGGCTACAAGAAATCGCTTCCGATCGAGGACGCGGATTCGCTGTTCGATTTCGAGACCGCAAAACCGGAGCCCAAAGGGCGCGACATCCGCGTCGCCGTGAAGGCGATCTCGGCCAATCCGGTCGATTACAAGGTCCGCAAACGCGCGGCTCCGCCCGAGGGCGAGACCAAGATCCTGGGCTATGACGCAGCCGGCGTGGTCGATGCCGTCGGGCCCGAGGTTACGTTGTTCAAGCCGGGCGACGAGGTGTTCTACGCCGGCTCGATCCTGCGCCAGGGCACCAACGCCGAATTCCACCTGGTCGATGAGCGCATCGTCGGCAACAAGCCGAAGAGCCTGTCATTCGCGCAAGGAGCCGCCCTTCCCCTCACGTCCATCACCGCCTGGGAATTGCTGTTCGACCGGCTCGGCGCGGTACCCGGCAAGAGCGTCGATCCGCGCACGCTCCTGATCACGGGCGGCGCCGGCGGCGTCGGCTCGATCCTGATCCAGCTTGCCCGCCGCCTCACCGGCCTCACGGTGCTCGCGACCGCGACGCGGCCGGAATCGCAGAGATGGTGCCTCGATCTCGGCGCGCATGAAGTGATCGACCACGGCAAGCCGATGAAGGAGCAGATCGAGAAGTTGAAGCTGCCGCCGGTCGCGCTGGTGGCGAGCCTCACCTTCACCGATCAGCACTACAAGGCGATCGCGGACTTCATGGCACCGCAGGGCAAGTTCGGCCTGATCGACGATCCGCCGGAATTCACCATGAGCACGTTCAAGGGCAAGGCGATCTCGGTGCATTGGGAATCGATGTTCACCCGCTCCTCGTTCCAGACGGCGGACATGATCGCGCAGCATCATCTGCTGAACGACGTCGCCGACCTCATCGACAAGGGCGTGCTGCGCACCACGCTCGACCAGACCTTCGGCACCATCAACGCCGCCAACCTCAAGCGCGCGCATGCGCTGCTCGAGAGCGGCAAATCGCGCGGCAAGATCGTGCTGGAGGGGTGGTAGGCGACGGATTCGCAGGGTGGGCAAAGGCGCACTTGCGCCGTGCCCACCACCTCTCTCGATCGCAAAAAGTGCGTGGGCACGCTGTCGCTTTGCCCACCCTACGGCAGCTACGCTTCCGCCGCCCCCTCGACGAACAGCAGCCGCCGCTCCAGCGCCGTCTGACGCAACTTCAGCGCCTCGGCATATTCCGGCGAGGCGTACCATTCCTTCAGCCTCGCCATCGACGGAAATTCGACGATGACGATCGCCTTCGCCGGGAGGTTGCCTTCGGCAAGCTCGGCCTTGCCGCCACGGACGAGATAACGTCCGCCGTACCGCTCGATCGTCTTCGCCGCGAGCGTGCGATAGGCTGCAAATCCGTCGGGATCACGCATCTCGACTTCGGAGATCACATAGGCTGTCATGCGCGGCCTCAGGCAATGGTGTTGACGATGCCGCCTTCTGCGCGCAGCGCCGCGCCGTTGGTGGCGGATGCCTGCTTCGAAGCGACATAGACCACCATGTTGGCGATCTCGTCGACGCCGGCGAAACGCTGAAGCAGAGAGCTCGGGCGATGCTGCTTGACGAAATTGGCAGCGGCCTCGTCCACCGACTGTCCGTTCTGCCTGGCGAGGTCCTTCACGAAAGTCTCGACACCCTCCGACATAGTCGGGCCCGGCAGCACGGAGTTGACGGTGACACCGGTGCCGCGGGTGAGCTGCGCCAGGCCGCGAGCGACCGAGAGCTGCGCCGTCTTGGTCATGCCGTAATGGATCATCTCGACGGGAATGTTGAGGCCGGACTCCGAGGAGATGAAGTCGATGCGGCCCCAATTGCGCTCGAGCATGCCCTTCATGTAGGCCCGCGACAGCCGCACGCCGCTCATGACGTTGACCTCGAAGAAGCGGCTCCAGTCCTCGTCGGGAATGTCGAAGAAGTCCTTCGGCTCGAAGATGCCGGCATTGTTGACGAGGATGTCGACGTCCGGCAGCGCCGCAACGAGCGTCTTGCAGCCCGCAGCGGTCGAGACGTCGGCGGCGATGCCGCGGACCTTGGCGCCCGTCCCTTCCAGCTTGCGCACGGCGGCATCGACCTTGTCCTGGCCGCGGCCGTTGATCACGACGCTGGCGCCGGAGGCCGCCAGGCCTTTGGCGATGGCATGGCCGATGCCCGCGGTCGAGCCGGTCACCAGGGCGGTTTTTCCCGAAAGGTCGATGTTCATGTAATATCTCCATCAGATCGATGCCGGGGATATCGGACGCGAAGGACCGGCTCGCAATCGGCGCTCACCAATCAGTGAGACGATCGGGAGCTGTTCCGCCTCGGCTCGAGTGCAGGTGGAATGATTATTGCTAAACCGGACCCGAGCATCTTGGCTCATGCGAACACGGAAGGACCAAGCGATGAAGAGAACCGCCCTCACTGTTGCGCTCGGGTTGCTCGGCCTGATGGGCAGCAATTCGCTGGCGCCGGCGCAAGCGGTCTATCCGGACAAAGCCCTGCAATTGATCGTCCCCTTCCCGCCCGGCGGCGCCTCCGACGTGGTGGCGCGCATCATCGGCGGCGAGCTGGAGACGCGGCTCGGCAAGCCCGTGATCATCATGAACCGCCCCGGCGGCGGCACCACGATTGCGGCCAAGGAAGTGGCGCGAGCGGCGCCGGACGGATACACCCTGTTCTTCAGCTCGAACTCGAGCTTCACGCTGCCGGCAGCCGTCAAGGAAAGCGTGCCGTACGACGCGGCCAAGGATTTCGAGCCGCTCGGCCAGGTCGGCAAAATCACGTTGGCGCTGGTCACCTACAAGGACAATCCGATCAAGGACGTGGCTGCGCTCGTCGCCGAGGCCAAGGCCAATCCCGACAAGCTCTCGCTGGCGTCTTTCGGCGTCGCGACCGTCTCGCACTTTGCCGGCGAGCTGTTCAAATCGGCGGCCGGGATCAAGATGGTCCACCTGCCCTACAAGGGCAGCGCGCCGGCGATGAACGACCTCATCGGCAAGCACATCCAGTACCACGTCGACACCGTGATCGCGGTCAAGCCGCAGATCGAGGCGGGCGCCGTCAAGGTGCTCGCCGTGTTCTCGGCCAAGCGCACGCCGTTCCTGCCTGACGTGCCGACGCTCGCCGAGCTCGGCTATGGCAACATCGACTTCGCCTCATGGGGCGCCGTGGTCGCTCCCAAGGGCCTGCCGCCGGCCGTTCACGACAAGCTCTCGGCAACGCTGGAGGAGACGATCAAGAATCCCTCCGTGGCCGAGCGCTTCACCAAGGTCGGCTTCGAGCCCGGCTTCGCGCGTTTCAGCGATTGGGCGGGAGCGATCGGCAAGGAGACCGCAGAAATGAAGGACATCGCGCAAAAGGCGGGAATCAAGGAGGAATAGTCCCGCGCTTCTGCGCCGGTCCCAGAAACAAAAACGGCGCCCGAGGGCGCCGTTTTCAATCCATAACCGCTGCAATCCATATCCGCTGAACGGCTTACGCCGCCTCGGCTTCCTTTTCCTGCACGGGGCCGGAATCCTGGCCCTTGGCATCGACGTCGCGATCGACGAACTCGATCACGGCCATCGCGGCGTTGTCGCCGTAGCGGAAGCCGGCCTTGATGATGCGGGTGTAGCCGCCCTGGCGGTCCTTGTAGCGGGTCGCCAGCGTGTCGAAGAGCTTCTTGACCATGTCGACGTCGCGCAGCTCCGAGATCGCCTGGCGGCGCAGCGACAGGCCCCCCTTCTTGCCGAGGGTGACGAGCTTCTCGACGATCGGACGGAGCTCCTTGGCCTTCGGCAGCGTGGTGACGATCTGCTCGTGCTTGATCAGCGCGGCCGCCATGTTGGCGAACATCGCCTTGCGATGCTCGGCGGTGCGATTGAGCTTCCGATGAACCTTGCCGTGACGCATGTGAGTAGTCCTTTTTCGATTGTGTCGCGGTGGTTCAGCGACTGGTTTTCAGGTGGGCTTCCTGCGTTCGCCCGGTCAGTCATTCCGGACGGCGCCAAGCGACGATCCGGAATCTCGAGATTCCGGGTTCGGCTCTGCGAGCCGCCCCGGAATGACGAATGCTCAGTAATGATCCTCGAAGCGCTTGGCGAGCTCGTCGATGTTCTCCGGCGGCCAGCCCGGCACTTCCATGCCGAGATGCAGACCCATCTGGGCCAGCACTTCCTTGATCTCGTTCAGCGACTTGCGGCCGAAGTTCGGGGTGCGGAGCATTTCCGCTTCGCTCTTCTGCACGAGGTCGCCGAT